>ERZ1029858.88-NODE-88-length-48469-cov-143.340604_pt1 | contig 48469 bp, 47 predicted proteins | sample MGYA00519237_ERZ1029858 | MGnify/ENA primary metagenome ERZ1029858 (study PRJEB33666, sample SAMEA4610919) | skin metagenome | biome: Human-associated habitat; feature: Malodor aspect; material: skin | place: Philippines | collected 2015-08 ...
ACTTGCGACCTCATCGTTATCAGCGATGCGCTCTAACCGACTGAGCTATAGGCCCTTGGAACGAATAGGAATATTACAGAGCACCCCACATACCTCCAAATCGCCAGCGTGTGGCCTAAATACGAGCGCTTGCTTCACGACGTTTCAACCTTCGGTTCGCCGGGGGTAGCGGGAGGGGGTAGCCAGGCGGGGAAAGTGGTGAACAATCCGGTGTTCCGCTACTCGTCGGCGTTTTCTATAGCAGTTTATGCGACCGCTGGGCCAGAAAGCTGCTGGTGACGGTCCCGTCCCCTTTCGTACTATCTTAGCTGCATTTTATGCATGCATAATTTGACGGTGCCAGAGGGGGCTGATCGTTGAACAAAGTGCGCCGCCTGCGACCGGATTGCTGAACAATCCGCCAGCTAGTCGGCCTAGAAACGTTGAACAATCCGCGGCAAGTGTTGAACGATCCGGCTGCGCGTACTCCCCGGTTTACCTGCGCATACACCTTGCATAAAGTCATGGTCATCGAAGCAGCCCGTATCAACCACCGGACACTCAAGGAGCAAACGAGATGCGCGCAGATATGAAGGCCAACGCCGCAATTGCCGGAACACTTGCCGCCGCACTGGCCTTCACCGGCATCCAGCCCGCTGCCGCCGACGAGACGGCAGCGCAGGATCCCTCCGCCCTCGTTTCCCTCGCCGAGGCCGAGTACGCGATCGACTCCGACAACGACGGCCTGCCGGACGACTGGGAGACGGGCGGCGTCGTGCTCAAAGACGGCACCGAGCTGCCGCTGCACGAGTGGGGCGTCGACCCCAACCGCCCGGATCTGTTCCTCCAACTCAACTGGATGGCGCCGCACAACGGCGCAAGCTTCGCTCCATCCGCGCAGTCGCTGCAGGACATCGTCGACCTCTTCGACGAGCACGGCATCACCCTGCACATCGACGCGGGCGAGACCTTCACCAACATTGCGAACTACACGGAGTTCCACGGTGGAGAGGTCCTCCCCTACTCCCAGTACTACTTCAACGGTGAAGTCACGGGGATACGCCTGCTCAAGGACATTGAGACGCACCTAGGCGACCGCTCCAACGTGTTCCGCCTCGGTCTCATCGGCGACCAGATCGACCGCGGCAACATGGCCACCGGCGTTGCCTTGGTGGGTGACAGCGCCTTCTTCGTGGGCAAAAACTCGCAGATCACTACCGACGAGCAGCTGCGCAACGCCATCCTCCACGAGTTCGGCCACACCCTCGGGCTGCGCCACAACGGTGCCGCGGACGCGACCCGCAAGCTGCCCCGCAACCACGCCGCTTCCCCGGATTACGTCTCGGTGATGAACTACAACCAACAGTTCTCCCACTTCAACTACTCCGAGCGCGGATACACCGCGCAAGGGACCGACGGCCCGATCGAGGTCCCGGCCGACTGGGACGCGCTCGTGCTGAACACCCCGCGTATCGGCCACGACGCCATCGAGCTCGGCGTCAGCTTCGTCTCACAGGGCGCAGCTGTCGGCCACGCCCCCGCTGCCCCGGTGGAGACCAAGGCCGAGAAGCGTGAGGTCCAGGTTGAGGCCCCCGTCACGGCCGGTAAGAACACCAACGTGGCCGCCATCATCGGCGCCGTCGTTGCAGCCCTCGCTGTGTTGGGCATCGCCGGTGCCGCCTTGAACGGCCTGCTGGCCTTCTAGCTGGCGTAGGTAAAGCCGGCAGGTGACGCCCTACTTCGCCCGGTTGGACATGGTGAAGCTGATGCCGCCCACCAGGTCCGCGACAGCGTTGTAGATGACCACCGTCAGCGGGGCCATGATCACCTGGAACAGGAACCCGACAAGGCCCAGGAGGCCCGCGGCAGACATGGCCAGTTTCATGTCCACCACTTGGTCGCCTCCCACGCCGCCGATGAGCGAGTTCACCGAGTCCACAACCCCGGCGCGCTCCAGGCCGTAATAGACCAGCAGGCATGCGCCCATCCAGGCAATAAACCCGACCATTGCCAGCAATGAGGCCACCTTGAAGGTGGATCCGGCGCCGATGTTGCGCACGGTCACTTTTCGGACAGCCACGGGCTACTCCTCATCCTCGCCAGCGGAGTCGGCGTTGGTACTTGCGGACGCGCCGTCGTGAAGCGCCTGCTCAATGGTCTTCTGCCCGGTGGCCACGGCGGTGGCCTCCTCCTCGCCTTCATCCTCGACGTTGCGGTCGATGGCCAGCAGGTCCACGCCGTCGGCGAGGTCCACGAGCCGCACACCCATAGTGGCCCGCGAGCTCGGGCGGATCTGATCCACCTCGGTGCGGATCACGCCGCCGGCGGAGGTAATGGCGAAGATCTGGTCGTCCTCGGCCACCGCGAGCGCACCGATGAGCTTGCCCCGCTTCGGGGTGTACTTGAAGGTCATCACACCCATGCCGCCGCGGCCCTGCGCGTTGTATTCCTCGATGGGAGTGCGCTTGCCGTAGCCGCCGGAGGTGGCCACCAGCAGGTATTCGCCGTCCTTGGCCACGGTCATGGCGAGCAGCTGGTCGTCGCCCTTGAATCGCATGCCCTTCACGCCGGCGGTGGCGCGGCCCATGGGGCGCAGCTGCTCGTCGTCGGCGGAGAAGCGTATGGACTGGCCCTGCTCGGACACCAGCAGGATGTCGTCGTCCTCGCCCACCAGCGAGGCGCCGATGAGCGCGTCGCCCTCATTGAGGTTGATGGCAATCAACCCGGCGGAGCGGGCGGATTCGTAATCGGTCAGGCGGGACTTTTTCACGCGGCCGTCGCGGGTGGCCAACACCAGGTAGGGAGCGTCCTCATAGGACTGGATCTGGATGATCTGGGCGATCTTCTCCTCCGGCTGGAACTCCAGCAAGTTGGCCACGTGCTGGCCGCGGGCGGTGCGGCCCGCCTCCGGCAGCTCGTATGCCTTCAGCCGGTAGACGCGGCCGAAGTTGGTGAAGAACAAGATCCAGTCGTGCGTGGAGCAGATGAAGAAGTTCTTCACCACGTCGTCCTGTTTCAGTTCGGCGCCGCGCACGCCCTTGCCGCCCCGCTTCTGGGACTTGTAGGCGTCCACCTTCGTGCGCTTGGCGTAGCCGGTGGAGGTGATGGTGACCACGACGTTCTCGCGGGCGATGAGGTCTTCCTCGGTGACGTCGCCGGTGGCGGCGACGATCTGGGTGCGGCGCTCATCGCCGTACTTATCCGCGATCTCCCCCAGCTCGTCGCCCACAATCTCGCGCTGGCGCTCCGGCTTGGCCAGGATGTCCTTGTAGTCCGCGATCTGCTCTTCGATGGCGGCCAGGTCGTCGATGATCTTCTGGCGCTCCAGTGCCGCCAGGCGGCGCAGCTGCATGGCCAGGATCTCGTTGGCCTGGATCTCGTCCACGTCCAGCAAGCGGATCAGGCCTTCGCGGGCTTCGTCCACGGTGTCGGAGTTGCGGATTAGGGCGATGACCTCGTCCAGCGCGTCGAGCGCCTTGACCAGGCCGCGCAGGATGTGCGCGCGCTTCTCGGCCTCGTCCAGGCGGTACTGGGTGCGGCGCACGATAACTTCGATCTGGTGCTTGACGTAGAAGCGCAGCATCTGGTCCAGGCGCAGAGTGCGCGGAACGCCGTCCACAATCGAAAGCATGTTGGCGGAGAAGTTCGTCTCCAACGCCGAGTGCTTGTACAGGTTGTTCAGCACCACGCGCGGCACCGCGTCGCGCTTCAGCGTGACCACGATGCGCATGCCCACGCGGTCGGAGGACTCGTCCTCAATCTTGGAGATGCCCACCATCTTGCCAGCGGTGACCTGCTCGGCGATGTTGTGGATGAAGTTGTCCGGGTTGACCTGGTACGGCAGCTCCGTGATGGTGATGACCTGGCGGTTGCCAATCTCCTCGATCTCCGTGACACCGCGCATGCGGATGGAGCCGCGGCCGGTGGTGTAGGCATCCTTAATGCCCTGATCCCCCACGATGAGGCCCGCCGTAGGAAAGTCCGGGCCCTTCACGCGCTCCATCACGGCGTCGAGGGTTTCTTTCTCCTCAGCGTCGTGATGGTCGAGGATCCACCGGATGGCATCCGCCAACTCGTTCAAGTTGTGCGGCGGGATGTTGGTGGCCATGCCCACAGCGATGCCGTTGGAGCCGTTCATCAGCAGGTTTGGCACGCGGGACGGCAGGACGGTCGGCTCCTGGGTCTTGCCGTCGTAGTTCGGGGTGAAATCCACTGCGTTTTCGCGGATGTCGCGCACCATCTCCATGGCCAGCGGCGTCATCTTGCACTCCGTGTAACGCATAGCGGCCGGGCCGTCGTTGCCCGGGGAGCCGAAGTTGCCCTGCCCGTCCACCAGCGGGTAGCGCATGGACCACGGCTGCGCCATGCGCACCAGGGTGTCGTAGATGGCGCTGTCGCCGTGCGGGTGGTAGTTACCCATCGTGTCAGCCACCGGCTTCGCGCTCTTCACATACGAGCGCTCGGGGCGGTAGCCGTTGTCGTACATCGCGTAGATGATGCGGCGGTGCACCGGCTTCATGCCGTCTCGCACATCCGGGAGCGCACGACCCACGATCACGCTCATGGCGTAATCGATGTAGCTGGTCTGCATCTCCTCGTTGATGTCGATTGGTTGGATGCGGTCGGTGCCGCTTGAGGTCTCGTCAGCCATGTGTACGGAGTTTACCGGGCCTTAGGCGCTTTTCACGCTTGCTGCGTGGTATCAAAATGGTATGGCTATGACGCTCCGGCTCACCGCAGACGAGGACAAGGCGCTCGTGTTACTCGCGTCCGCCTGGGGCTGCTCGAAGCAGGAGGCCGCGCGGCGTGCGGTAGTTTCTTCCGCCGCGCGCCTGCTTGACGACGCCACCGTGACCGACCTCGCCCGCTCCCTCATCCCCTCCTACTCCGGGATGGAGTCACGGATCAGGCAGGCCCGCTCGTGAGGGGCCTATCCCCCGAGCAGCTCCTGGCAGTCGCGGACGAGTACTGCTCGTTTCACGGCTGCCACGTCCGCTCGTTTGCTTTCCTGGCGGCGTGCGCCGCCGTGCCCGGCTCCCGCATCCACGGCGTGCCGGTGTTCGACTCAGAGGGGGCGGCCGCCTCCGCCCTAGCCGACACCATCCGGCTTCTAGAGCCGCTTTCCGGGTCCAACGCCGGGTTCGCGGACGTCGCCGCCGAGGTGTACCGGCGCTGGGCGGGGTGAACCGAAGGAACGTCGATAGGCAGCTGCGCACGATCTAACATTTCGCACGATTTCGCACCTTAAAAGCCCAGGTCAGATTTTCCGCCCGTCAAATCGTGCGCACCCACGCTCCTCCAGCACCACCGCCAAGTGTTTCGGCATGCCACCCAGCATGTTCGTGGCGTACCGCAGCGGCTGCCACGCGATGGACGTGAGGTAGAGGTCGATGCGAGTGTCCTTGATCCGGCGACCGGGATCGTCATGGTTTGCGCCGTCGTAGTACAGCGCCACCCGCGGCTCCGGAAAGGCCAGGTCAGCGCGGGTGACCAACTCGCCTCGGTCGAAAAACTCCACCTGTTCCTGCAGCTCAAGACCATAATTCCTCGCTACTTTGCCAGCCAAAAGGCGCATCTCGGTCTCCTTCGGCGAATCCGCAAGCACACTCGACGCCTTCAGCACCGAGGCGAGCCACCTGTTGTCCACGCGGCCCTTGCTCGCGGCGGCGATCGCTTCAGGCGCGATGCGAGAAACCTGCGGCAGGCGTCCACAAGCTGCACCGCACGCACGAACACCTCCTCATCGGCGGGCGCCACGACCGGCCAGGCGCACTCCCCGACGCGGATCAGTCTGAGAGCCTGGGCGGCGGCAACGGTGGGCGCGACCACCCGGATGGGTTCGTCGCGGCACACCACTTGCCACGTCTCCCCTGGACCGAGCGGCTGCCGGGTCAGCGTGGGACTGAATTGGCCACCGAGCTCCTTCTTCCGAACCTTCGACGAAATCAGCACCACATCGTGCGCGTCCGCAAGGTACGGCAGCCCGTACAGCGCCAGCGCGCCGAAGCCGGAAACCGTCGCACCCGGGTGCGCGAGCGCGAACGCCGCCGCCCGGTACTCCGCCGGCACCGGATAGCTCACCCGGCGCGGGTGGCGCAGCGAATCGCGCAGCACCACACCGCTTGTCCTCAGGACAAACCGCGGTACCACAAACCGCCCGTTAACGCTGGCCATCCCTGGCGGGACCCGCCCCGGGTTGGTGTGTAGGAGGCTGCCGGTGGCGATACGCATGCCGCAGTAGAGCTGTCTCATGGTGTTTAGACGCGAGAAGTTGTGGCACGGTTCCCGTCCCTGCACGTTTTGGGACTCTGGCCCCGCTAGCGCACCCTCACCGCCTAACATGTGCCACATGAAGAAAACCGCCGCGGCGCTGACTGCCGCCACCCTCGCCGCCGCTACCCTGGCCCCTGCCCCCGCCTCCGCGCAGCAGACCGCCGTTTCCCAGCTGTCCTCCACCAGTTCGAAGGGCTCCTCCAACCCGGACTACTACCCGGACTACGACAAGGGCATCGAGGTGCCGGAGAAGCGCGCCTTTGAAGGGTCTTACACGGGTTCGGCGCCGATTTCGCTCACCCTTGCGCTGCTGACCACCGCTGCTGTCGCGCAGATCATCGTGGATTTCGTCCCGCAAGCGCGCGAGGCCGTCGACCAGGCCGCGAGGCAGTTCAACCTGGAGTGGGCACCTGGGTCGTCGGAAGGCAACCGCATCATCCCGGCGAAGGAGATCACGGCGTTTGTGCAGACCTACATCGACGAGTACTTCCCCCAACGTTAGCGCGCCCCCACCGCCTGTGTTACCGTTGTGCCCGTTGTGGTTGCAGTTAGCTGTGTGACAAATGTGGCACCTGAGCGCTGTGGTGGAAGAGCTGCAACCAAAAACGGCCGGTCCCGAACCGGCCGTTTTTCCAGTTAAACTGGCGGCATGACTGATCTTTCCCAGCTGCTCGACGCAGCCAAGCGCCCCCAGGTTGTCCAGGAGCTCGCTTCCCTGGTTGATTCGACCGTCTCACGCCAGTCCGGACTCACCGGTATGGCTCTGAAGTCCGCGGTGGCGGCTGGCAAGAAGGCCGACGCGGACGCTATCCCCAAGGGCGTGAACAAGTTCCTCCCCCAGATTGTGGAGGAGCTGGGACCGTACTGGTCCGCCTATCAGGCCAGCGGCCAGCAGGGGTTCGGCGAGTTCCTCTCCGGCCGCGAGGACGAGGTGGTCAAGGCGATGCTCGAGGCGGGTGACAAGCAGGTCGATTCCATGCCCGGCCCTGTGAAGAAGGTGTACTCCACGCTGCGCGGCAAGGCCGCGAAGATTGTCGGTCCGGCGCTGCCCGAGTTCGGTCGGATCGTGGAGCGCTTTGCCTAGCGACGTCACCTTCGGCCCACCGCGCACGATTTAACATAAAGCCCCGGCAATATTTCCCCTACCTGGGGAAATGCCGGGGCCTTGTGCGCTGAATGTCAGATCGTGCGCAGCTAAACGTCCAGGAAGCGCACGTCTTTGGCTCGGCGGGTGATAAAGGAGCGGCGGGCAGCAACGTCGTCGCCCATCAGGATGGAGAACAGCTCGTCGGCGCGCTGCGCGTCCTCGAGCTCCACCCGGCGCAGGATGCGGGTCTCCGGATCGAGGGTGGTTTCCCACAGCTCCTTGGCGTTCATCTCGCCGAGACCCTTGTAGCGCTGGATGCCGTCGTCGGTGTTGATCTTGCGGCCGGCCTCCAGGCCCTCCGCAAGCAGCTCGTCGCGCTCGCGGTCGGAGAACGCGTAGCCCGGCTCGCCCTTGCCCCACTTCAGCTTGTACAGCGGCGGGTTGGCCAGGAACACGTGGCCGTTTTCCACCAGCTCCGGCATGAAGCGGAACAACAGGGTCAGCAGCAGGGTGGCGATGTGCTGGCCGTCCACGTCGGCGTCGGCCATGAGCACGATCTTGTGGTAGCGCAGTTTGGCAATGTCGAACTCGTCGTTGATGCCGGTGCCCAGCGCGGTGATGATGGCCTGGACCTCAGCGTTTTTCAGCACGCGGTCCATGCGGGCCTTCTCCACGTTCAGGATCTTGCCGCGCAGCGGCAGGATGGCCTGGTACATGGAGTCGCGGCCGCCCTTCGCGGAGCCGCCTGCGGAGTCACCCTCCACGATGAACAGTTCGGACTTTGTGGGGTCCTTGGAGCGGCAGTCCGCGAGCTTGCCGGGAAGCCCGCCCAGGTCGGTGGCGGATTTGCGGCGCACCAGGTCGCGGGCCTTGCGTGCGGCCTGGCGGGCCTGGGAGGAGGACACCGCCTTGTTCACGATCACCTTGGCCTCGGCCGGGTTGGCGTCGAACCAGTCGGAGAGGTTCTCGTTCACCGCGCGCTGGACAAACCCCTTGACCTCGGTGTTGCCCAGCTTGGTCTTGGTCTGGCCCTCGAACTGCGGGTCCGCCACGCGCACGGAGACGACGGCGGCGAGGCCCTCGCGGCAGTCGTCGCCGGTGAGGTTCGGCTCCTTGTCCTTGAGCAGCTTGTGGTCGCGCGCATACCGGTTCATCAACGACGTCAGCGCCGCACGGAAGCCCTCTTCGTGGGTGCCGCCCTCGTGCGTGTTGATGGTGTTGGCGAAGGTGTGCACGGACTCCTTGAAGGAGCCGTTCCACTGCATGGCCACTTCGGCCTCCAGGCCGTCGCCCTTCTGGTCGAAGCCGATGATGGTCGGGTGGATGGCGGTCTTGGACTTGTTCAGGTGCTGCACGTAGTCGATCAGTCCGTCCGGGTAGTAGAAGGTGACCTTCTTCTCCCGCTTCTTTTTCACGTTCGGGGCAACCTCGTCGCCGGCCTCCGCCGGGTTGCCGTCGCCGTCCTGGTCCACGTCGGCTGCGTCGACGGTTTCGACAGAGTCATCGAACGAGTCGCCGTCGATAAGCGCTGCGGTGTCGCCCTCCTCGGCGATGGCCTCGAGCTCCAGCTCCTCGTCGCTGGCGCGCTGGTCGGTCAGCGTGATAGTCAGGCCCTTGTTCAGGAAGGCCATCTCCTGCAGGCGGCGCGAGATGGTGTCGTAGTTGAAGTCGACGGTTTCGAAGATGTCCGGGTCCGGCCAGAAGCGGATGGTGGTGCCGGTGCCCCGGGCCTTGCCGCCCTCCACCAGTTCATCCGGCACGGCCATCTCGAACTTCTGGTACCAGTGCTTGCCGTCGCGCTTGATGTCCGCCTCGACGCGCGTGGACAGCGCGTTCACCACCGAAATACCCACGCCGTGCAGGCCGCCGGAAACGGCGTAGGACTCCGAGTCGAACTTGCCGCCCGCGTGGAGCTGGGTCATCACCACCTGCACCGTCGGGGCGCCGGACGGGTGCATCTCCACCGGGATGCCGCGGCCGTTGTCCACGACCTCCACGCCGCCGTCCGCCAGCAGGGTGACATCGACGCGGTCGGCGTAGCCTGCCATGGCCTCATCGACCGAGTTGTCCACGACCTCCCACACCAGGTGGTGCAGGCCGCGCACGCCCGTCGAGCCGATGTACATGCCCGGGCGTTTGCGCACCGCCTCGAGGCCTTCGAGGATCGTGATCGATGACGCGTCGTAATGGGGTTGCTGCTCTGCCACTTTCGGGAAGCTCCTCCATGCGTGAATGTGGGCCGGATGTGTAACAGGGTTTGTCCTACAGGCCCGTTGAACCCGTCTCATCTTACACGGTGAGGGGGACATTACGGGCACCCGTCCAACCCGCGAGAGGGCGTTTCACGCCCGTTTTTCGGGATTTACCCGTACGTGTCGCGCGGCCCACGGCCCTTCACGTGCAGTGGCCCGTAGCGCCAGCTCTTCGTCTTCGGCCCATAGACGTGCAACTTGGTTACCACGTCCGGCCCCACCTTCGCGGCGATGGCGGCGAGCACTTCGCGCTGCATGTACTTCATCTGCGTCGCCCAGGCGGTGGAGTCGCAGCTCACGTGCACCTCTCCGCTTTTGATCATCTCCACCCGCGTGTGCTGACCGATCTTCTCGCCCACCAGCTCGCCCCAGTGGCCCATGACCCAGCCGTGCGCCATCTTCTCGGTCCAGTCGCGTTTGCGGATTTCGGTGCCCAGCAGGTTGCTGAAGGAGGACACCTTGTAGCTGCGGGGCAACGCGCGCCCGTCGGCACCGGTGGGGATGCCTCGGACATCTGCTTGACGACGTCCCTCCGGCACCTCCAGCCCCGGCACCGTGATGTGCGCCTTCGGTGCGTCGTGAAGCGATGGCCTGTTGCGCCGCGGGGTGGTGCTCGTGCCCTGGCGGGACAGGTCCGGCAGGCGGCCGCCTCGCTTGCGGGCCGTGTCGCGGACGGTGTCGAAGCTGCGCCTAATCAGATCGCTCAATGGAGCTCACCCCGTCTCGCATGGTCACGGCGTAGCGCGCGGCCACGGCGTCGTCGAGGTTGCCGGGCAGGTCATCCCCCACCGCGGCGGTAACCAGCACCTGCTCGGCGTCGGAGGCAACGTGGACGAGCCGCTCGCGGCGCTTCGCGTCCAACTCGGCGAAGACGTCGTCGAGGATGAGCACCGGGTCGGAGCCCTCGCCGGCCAGGAGCTGGTATTCGGCGAGGTGCAGCGCTAGCGCGTAGGACCAGGTTTCGCCGTGGGAGGCGTACCCCTTCGCCGGCTGGTCGCCGAGCATGAGCATCAGGTCGTCGCGGTGCGGCCCGACCAGGGTGGCGCCCCTGTCGATCTCATCTTTGCGGCGCCTGCCAAGCTCGGCGAGCATGGCGGCCTCAAACACCGCCGGGTCGCGCGAGGACCCGCCGGCGAGCTCCCGCACAGCCCGGTCCAAGGTGGAGCTGTACGCCACGGACGCGGGGCGCGACTCCGGGGCGACGGACTGGTACGCCTCCGTGATACGCCCCGCCAGCTCATCGACGAGCGCCAAGCGCCCCGCCACCACCTGCGCGCCGAGGGCCGCGAGCTGGCCGTCCCACACGTCCAATGTGGATAGCGCGCTCGCGCCGTCTTCGTCCTGGTAGCCGCGGCGCAGCGCCATGTTCGAGCTTTTGAGCAGTGCGTTTCGCTGGCGCAGCACCTTCTCGTAATCCGCGCGGGCACCTCCGAGACGCGGGGTTCTCAGCGCGGCTAGGTCGTCCAGGAACTTGCGGCGCTCCGCCGGCTCCCCCGTAATCAGGCGCAGGTCCTCCGGGGAGAACATCACCACCCGCAGCACCCCGAGCAGCTCCCGGGCGGATTTGAGCCGGGTGCGGTTGATCTGCGCCTGGTTCGCCCCGTGGGCCTTGACCAACAGATGGGTCGTCAGCGCGCGCCCGTCATTGACGGTGGTGGCGGAGACGCGGGCATTGTCGGTGCCGGTGTGGATGAGCGGAGCATCCGTCGATACGCGATGGCTCGACAACTTCGACGAGTAGTGGACCGCCTCCACGATGTTGGTTTTGCCGTGGCCGTTGCGGCCCGCAAACACCGTCACGCCCGGCTCAAGCTTGAGATTCAGCTCGGGCCACGAGCGGAAATCACGCAGATCAAGCTCGCGGACGTGCATAGGCTAGCCCGGCAGGCGCACCGGCATAAGCAGGTAGGTGAAGTGGGTGTCCGGCGTGGGGAACGTGCCGTCCTCGCCGCGCTCCGGCAGCTGCTCCGGCTGCGGGATCATAATCGCCGGGCGGGACGCCTCCGTGAAGCCGAAGACGACGCGGTCGGTGCCGATCACCGACAGGCCGTCGCGAAGATAGCCCGCGTTGAAGGCGATGAGCAGCTCGTCCACACCCGCGAACGCGGCCGGAAGCGTTTCTTGCGCTGCACCAGAATCTGCGCCGGAGGAAAACAGGGTGAGCTCCCCGTCCTTGAAGTGCATGCGCAGCTGGGCGTTACGGTCCGCGACAAGGCTCACGCGACGGATGGATTCCAGCAGCGGCGCCACCTCCACGGACGCGATCGCCGTGTGCGTCTTTGGCAGCAGCGGCGCGACGTTGGGAAAGTCCGCGTCGAGCATGCGGGTGGTGGTCTCGCGGTTGCCGGTGTGCAGGCCGAACAGGCCGTCGCCGCCGATGTTGTCGGCTGAGCCGGCCGCCAGCTCAACCGGGTCATCGATGGAGGTGTCCAGCGTGCGCGCGTTGTCCAGCAAGGTCTTCGCGGGGATGAGAAGATCGGCCTTGACGTCTGCGCTCGCCGGCTCCCATGTCAGGTGGCGCTGCGCGAGGCGGAAGCGGTCGGTGGCGGTGAGTTTCACGTTCTCGCCGTCGATCTCCACGTGGATGCCCGTGAGCATCGGCAGTGTGTCGTCCCTGCCGGCGGCGGAGGCGACCTGCGTCACCGCGCCGGTGAGCGCAGCCGGGGAGATTCGGCCCGTGACCTCGGGCAGCTGCGGCAACTGCGGGTAATCGTCCAGGGCGATCAACGGCAATTCGAAGCGGGAGGAGCGCGCCTGGAGGGTCATGACCTTGCCGTCGGTGCTGACCTCGATCGCGTCATTCGGCATGGTGCCCACGATGTCGGCGAGCAGCTTACCGGCCACCGCGACACGGCCGGAGTTGTTCACCTCGGCGCCGATGCGCACCCGGGTGGACACCTCGTAGTCAAAGCCCGCGAACTCCAAGCCGTTGTCGTCCGCCGTGATGACCACCGCGCGAAGCACCGGCTGCGTGGACTTGGTGGGCAAGCTGCGTGCAACCCACGCCGCGGCGTCGGCGAGTTCGTCCTTATGGACGCGAAACGACACATTGTTGTCCATGGTGGCGCGGTCTCCTTCGCTGGGCAGGTTACTCGGGCAGGGCCAGATCGGAGACCACTCTACATTTGTCATTCCCTCCCGCGCACTCGGCGCTTAGCGCCGGTCGGAGCGCGGCCCGACGGTTGTGCACACCCTCTCTTTCTCCAGATTGAATTACAAGAAGTAAAGCGGGGAACAACAATAGGTGTTGGGGAATCTGTGGACTGCGGGGCTTTACCGCCGGTGGCACGGCGTGTCGGGTGTGTGATTTAGGTTGTGGATAACTTGTGGATAAGTGGGGCCGCCTGTGGATGAATTTTTCGGGTCTATGAAATTACACAACTGGAAGCGTGTTCTTCCACCGCTTATGCACACCTAGTCCCCAACGATCGGCATTGTGATTGCCGACACATTGTGACGTATCTGGCGAAACTACAAACGTGTAATTACACAGTTGTGGACAGGGCTGTGGAAAGTGGTGAAGGAGTGATTTCGCCCTTGCGGGAGGAAGCACGGGGCACGGGCTGGAAGGCGGCCCAGCGCCGCCTCGCCGCTAACGCCCGCGGGTGCGTGCCCGGTTCTTCACTACCTGAGTCAGTTCCTGGATCTCGTCGTAGGTGCCGCGGTTCTCCGTCATTTCCTTGCGGATCTTGCGGTCCGCGTACATGACGGTGGTGTGGTCCTTGCCGCCGAACTCGTCGCCGATCTTCGGCAGCGACAGGTCGGTGAGCTCGCGGCACAGGTACATCGCAATCTGGCGCGCATGCGCCACTTGGCGGGTTTTGCCCGCGCCGGTGAGCTGCTCCAAGGAAACCTGGAAGTACTCCGCGGCCGCGTCTTTGATGGCGGTGGCGGTGATGTTCACGTCGCCCTCATCAGGCAGGATGTCCCGCAGCGCTACTTGGGCGACTTCCATCGTGATCGGCTCGTTGATCAGGGAGGAGTAGGCCGACACGCGGATAAGCGCTCCCTCGAGCTCGCGGATGGAGGACTCGAACTGGGAGGCAATCAGCTCCAGGACGGAGTGGTCCACCTGCGTGCCGTCGGCGGCCGCCTTCTTCATCAAGATGGCGATGCGCGTCTCCAGGTCCGGCGGCTGCACGTCGGTGATCAGGCCGCCTTCGAAGCGGGTGCGCAGGCGGTCTTCGAGCGTGGTCAGCTGCTTCGGTGGACGGTCGGACGACAGGATGATCTGCTTGTTGGCCTGGTGCAGAGCGTTGAAGGTGTGGAAGAACTCCTCCTGCGTTCCCTCCTTGCCCTCGAGGAACTGGATGTCGTCCACCATCAGGATGTCCAGGTTGCGGTAGCGCCGCTTGAAGGACTCCTGCCGGTCGTCTCGCACCGAGTTGATGTAGTCGTTGGTGAATTCTTCCGAGGACACATACTTGATGCGCAGCCCCGGCTGCAGCACCCGCGCGTAGTTGCCGGCGGCGTGCAGGAGGTGGGTTTTGCCCAGGCCGGACCCACCCCAGATGAACAGGGGGTTGTAGGCCTTGGCGGGGTTTTCGGCCACGGCGACGGCCGCGCCGTTGGCGAAGCGGTTGGAGGAACCGATGACGAAGTTTTCAAAGGTGTACTTCGGGTTCAGGCTGGCCTCGCGGTCCGGGTCGTGCGCCGGTTTCTCGCGCGGGATGCGGCGATCGACGGTGGGGTGGGCCGCCGCCTCCCCGCGGCGGCCCGCCACCTGGGCGGCGTGCATCTGCGCCAGCTCGTCCAGGCCCATGGGGATCTGCTCGCCTACCGACGCCTCCGCGTAAGACTGGGTGGGTTGCCAGCTCGGGGCGGCCGGAGGTTCCGGCTCGGGTTCCGGCTCCGGCGCCGCCACGGAAACGGCCAGGTTATAGGGCTGGCCGGTATGCGAGGACAACAGCGCGGTGATGTGCGGGGCCAGGGACTCCTCGATGACGTTTTTGGCGGCTTGGTGGGGGGCGGAAAGTAGGGCGTAGCCGTCCACAAGCACCACCGGCTTCATCAGCCTGAGATACGCGCGCTGCTGCGGGGTGAGGGTGGGCACGGATGAGGTTGGCTGCTCCGAGAGGCGCAGGAGCTCATCGACGACGCCGCGCCACAGGTCTTCGAGGTGTTGGTCCGCCAACGTCGTCTCCAGTCTGTCCGTTCCTGCCAGAATGCGGGGAATCCCACCGCATTCCACTGTGTAATCCACAACTTCACCCGCCGGGAAGGGGGGTGCTCACCTGCTGTTCCACAACGTTATCCACAGGTGTGGATACTGTAGCAACGCGAGTTGTCCACAAGTTTCGCACCGCCTGTGGATAACTTTCCCGTCCTGTTTACAATGCTGTGACCTGTGCAAACAATGCGATTTACACAAAAGTCTCAACCAGAACTTCACAGTTATCCACAGCCCTGTGCGTATTTACGGTGTGTGATTGTGGTGTTTGCTCCATTGTTACCGCTCAGGGGTGGGGCTGTCGAAAAGCGGCTGTGACTGATCGCTGTGGAAAACCTGATCCCTCGAACAGCTGTCCAGTTTCTTGTAGCCCAGTCGCAGGGTGCGTCGAGGATTCGGTGCTTCACCTGCGAAAAAACACACCGATGTAATTACGGGGGCACCCGCTTCCGCACTCGAAAGTGGGCGCGTGTTGATTTGGCCGAAATGCTCGAATTCGCGTAGTCTTGAGCGCGTCTTTACGTCGGTCACACCGTCGTACATCTGAGAGCACCGCCCCCGCCGGGCACCGGGCCGCTGCAAGGCGAGCTGGCGAAGGCGCTGCACGCGACTTGCGCTCCACCCTCGGAGCCGAAACCGCAATCTCAATACAACGTTTCAATTTTGGAACGGCCACTTCCCCGGGAGGCTTTCACGAGCCGTCGGCTGTTCATGACCCCCATAAGGAGTCCACCGTGTCTAAGCGGACCTACCAGCCGAACAACCGTCGCCGCGCACGCAAGCACGGCTTCCGTGCCCGTATGCAGACCCGTGCCGGCCGCGCCATCGTTTCCGCGCGCCGCAAGAAGGGCCGCGCAAAGCTGACCGCATAGTTTCGCGTGTTACCCCGCCCGCACAAACTCACTTCCTCAGCAGATTTCAAAACTGCGATGAGGAAGGGTGTGCGCGCGGGGTCTCGCACGTTAATGGTGCATGTTTACGCCCGCCCGGACCAGGTGATCCAGGGCGGGCCGCGCTTTGGACTGGTGGTGTCGAAACAGGTGGGCAACGCCGTGACGCGTCACGCGGTGTCGCGGAAGTTGCGCAATGTGGTGGTGCAGCGTGAGCTCGTCGATAAGCTTGGGCGCGAGCGCGACGTGGTGATCCGCGCGCTGCCGCCCGCCGCCAACGCCACAAGCGACGAGCTCGCGCGCGATTTAGAGTATGCACTGGCCAAGGCGGAAAAGAAGCGTTGATGGCGTACTTCAACTTCGCCGGCGGCGAGATCCCGGCGGCGAGGGGGCCGGCAGCGAAGGCCCTGGTGAGGCTGATTCGCGTTTACCAAAAGGTTCTTTCACCCCTTAAGATGGGCGGGACGTGCCGTTTTATGCCAGTATGCAGTGCGTATGCGCTCGAGGCCGTGTCTCGGCACGGTGCGGTACGCGGCGGCGCAATGGCCGCAGCCAGGCTGTGCAAATGCGGGCCCTGGCACCCCGGTGGCTACGACCCGGTGCCGGGCAGCATTGAAATGAGTGAGGAGTAACACCGAAACGTGCTGAATTTCATTTACTGGCCGATTTCCTGGGTGCTGAGGTTCTGGCACGAGGTCATCGGCTTTGCCATCCCCAAGGACTCAGGTATCTCGTGGATCCTGGCTATCGTCCTGCTGACCTGCACGGTGCGCCTGCTGCTGCTGAAGCCGATGGTGAACCAGATGCGTTCCACGCGCAAAATGCAGGAGATGCAGCCGCGGATGCAGGAGATCCGCGAAAAGTACCAGGGCGACCAGCAGAAGATCGCTGAGGAGACGCAGAAACTCTACCGCGAGATGGGCACCAACCCGCTGGCGTCGTGCATTGTGCCGCTGGTGCAGATGCCCATCTTCATCGGCCTGCTGCACGTGCTGCGCTCTTTCAACCGCACCTCCGAGCTGGGCATGTCTGTGGAGGAGAACCGCAACACAGCCAACTACGCCTTCCCGGCCGAGGACGTGCAGTCCTTCCTTGACGCGGACTTCTTCGGCGTGCCGCTGTCGGCGTACATGAAGATGCCGCAAGAGGCCTTCGCGGCGTTCGGCACCGCGGACCTCACCCGGGCGAAGATCATCGCGGTCTGTGCCCCGCTGGTCATCCTGTGTGCCGCGTTCACGCACCTCAACGCGCGCATCATGATCAACCGCCAGGAGGCCCGCAAGGCCGCCGGCAAGGGCCCGAAGCCGCAGGGCGAGATGGCCGAGATGATGCAGTCGCAGATGGGCATGATGAACAAGCTCATGCTGTGGTTCTTCCCCGTCATGATTCTGGCCACCGGCGTGATCTGGCACATCGGCCTGCTGTTCTACATGCTCACCAACAACGCCTGGACGTTCTTCCAGTCCATGTGGCTGAACAACAAGATGGATGCCGAAGAGGCCGCCGAGGAGGCGCGCAAGGTGGAGCTGAAGCGCACCACCGCCCCCGCCCCGGGCGCGCGCACCAAAGATCACCGCACGAAGAAACAGCGGAAGCAAGGTAAGTAAGCAGTTGCTTATCGACGTTTCGTCCCGGCCCAACGTGGCCGGGATTTTTCATGTCGGCGGGCCGACTACAGTGTTGTGCATGTCGGAGAACACCCCTGCAGCCGCGGCCGAAGTCTTCGGAGACCGCCTCGCTCTCGCCGAGGCCTACCACCAGTCGCTGGCCACCACCGCCGCGGAGCGCGGCTTCATCGGCCCGAAAGAAGTGGACCGCCTGTGGGAGCGGCACATCCTCAACTGCGCCGTGATCGCGGAGGCTTTTGCGCCCGGGTTGAAGGTGGCGGACATCGGCTCTGGCGCGGGGTTGCCCGGTATTCCGTTGGCGATTGCGCGCCCGGACCTTTCCATCACGCTCATTGAGCCGTTGCTGAAGCGCTCCACCTACCTGCGCGAGGTGGTCGCGGAGCTGGGCTTGGACAACGTCACGGTGGTGCGCGGACGCGCCGAGGAGCAGCCCAAGGCCGCGTTCGACGCCGTCACCTCCCGCGCGGTCGCCCCGCTGGGTAAGCTCGCCGGGTGGTCCATTCCGCTGCTGCAGGGCGGCGGATACATGGTCGCCATGAAGGGCGAGTCGGTGGCCGAGGAGCTTGAGCGCGACGGCCGCGAGATTGCCAAGGCCGGCGGCGTGGACGCTGAGATCTTCACGGTCGGCGGCTCCGTGCTGGCGCAGCCGACCACGTTGATCCGCATCCAGCGCAAGAAGAAGGGGGCGTAGATGGAGAATTTCGACGAGACTCCGGTGATGGAGGCGGCGATGCGTGCGGCGCGTGTGACGTCGAGAAGCGAAACGCTCCCGCGGCCCGACCAGCCGCGCGTGGTCACCGTGGCCAACCAAAAAGGCGGCGTGGGCAAAACCACCACCAGCGTGAACCTGGCGGCGAGCTTGAGCCGCCAGGGCCTTAAGGTTCTGGTGATCGACCTGGACCCGCAGGGCAACGCGTCGACAGCGCTGGGTGCGGAGCACACCTCTGGCACTACGTCGAGCTACGAGGTCCTCATCGGCGAGGCCGAAGCCGCGGACGCCGTGCAGGCGCACCCCGAGAACCCGAATCTGTTCTGTATCCCCGCGACCATCGATCTTGCGGGCGCCGAGATCGAGCTGGTGTCCATGGTGCGCCGGGAGTACCGCCTGCACGACCAGATCCGCCGTGGTTTCCTGGAGGAGCACGGCTTCGACTACGTGTTCATCGACTGTCCGCCGTCGTTGGGCCTGCTCACCATCAACGCGATGACCGCTGTGGACGAAGTGCTCATCCCCATCCAGTGCGAGTATTACGCGCTCGAGGGCGTGGGCCAGCTGCTGGGCAACATCGGCATGATCCGCGAGCACCTGAACCACAACCTGCACATCTCGGCGATCCTGCTCACCATGTACGACGCGCGTACGAAGCTCGCCTCCGAGGTGGCCGACGAGGTACGCGGCCAATTCGGCCAGGTGGTGCTGAACAACGTCATCCCGCGCTCCGTGAAAGTCTCCGAGGCGCCCGGCTACGGCCAAACCGTCATCGACTACGATCCAGGCTCCCGCGGCGCGCTCGCGTACTTCGACGCGGCCCGCGAGATGGCCACCCGCGGCGATTACCAGCCCCACCCCACCACCGGCCCGATCGGCGTGAGCCCCGAGGTCTACAACCAGCTCGAGGAGGACTAAACCATGGCAGAACGCAAAGGCGGCCTCGGCCGCGGATTGGCGGCGCTGATCCCGTCCGCGCCCGCCGACATCGACAACAAGGGCAAGACCCCGGGCATCGGCGGCAACGCCTCGGACGTCATCTTCGGCAAGCAGGCGCCCAAGCCTAGCGACGCACCGAAGGGCGCCCCCAAACAGGTCCAAGGCGCCCCGACCGTCTCGGCGAAACGCGACAAGGTGATCCAGCCGGTCCCGGTGGGCGCGCGCTACCAGGAGATCCCGCTCGGCCAGATCATCCCCAACCCGAAGCAGCCACGCCAGGTCTTCGATGAGGACGAGCTGGCGGAGCTGGTGCACTCCATCCGCGAGTTCGGCCTGCTCCAGCCCATCGTGGTGCGCGACACCAAGGACGGCTTCGAGTTGATCATGGGCGAGCGCCGCTGGCGCGCCGCCTCCAAGGCGGGCCTGAAACACATCCCGGCGATCGTGCGCGAGACCTCCGACGAGGACATGCTGCGTGACGCGCTGCTGGAGAACATCCACCGCGTCCAGCTCAACCCGTTGGAGGAGGCCGCCGCCTACCAGCAGCTCCTCGACGAATTCGGCGTGACCCAAGAGCAGCTCGCCGACAAGCTGGGCCGCTCCCGCCCGGTCATCACCAACGCGATCCGTCTGCTCAACCTCCCGGTCGGAGTGCAGCGCCGCGTCGCCGCGGGTGTGCTCTCCGCGGGTCACGCGCGTGCGCTGCTGGGCATCAAGCTCGGCGACGACACCGCTGACACCCAGGCCCAGCTCGCTGACCGAATCGTCGCCGAGGGCCTTTCCGTGCGCGCCACGGAGGAGGCCGTTTCCCTGATCAACGCAGGCGGCAAGGTGCCGGACAAGCCGAAACGCCAGCCCGTCCCTCAGCCGGAGTACCTGACGCAGGCCGCGGACTCGTTGGCCGACGCGTGGGACACCAAGGTGTCCGTCACCATGGGCAAGCGCAAGGGCAAGATCGTGGTCGAGTTCGGCGACAAGGACGACTTCGAGCGCATCATGGGCCTGATCCAGGGGACCGAGTAGGGCCGAGAACCGCTACGCGTGCCTCTCCTCGCGCAGCAGCTCCTTGAAGGAGTACGTGCCGGTGGGGCGCGTGTCGTGGTCGAGCAGGTAAAGCCGCTTCACGGCCACCACGACGGCCTCGGCGATGGCGTCGCGCTGGCTGGGGTCGGTCAACACGGCCAGATCCCCGGGGTTGGTCAGGTATCCCGCCACCAGCTCCACGGACGGCATCCGGGTCATCCGCAGCATCTCCCAGGTGCGGGCGTGGTTACGGCAGTTCTGCAGGCGGGTACGCGCCGCAACCTCGCGCTGGATGTAGCCGGACAGGGTCTCCCCGGTCAGCGAGGAGCTGCCGTGCTCGGAGCCGAAGTAGAAGGTGGCCACGCCGTTGGCCTTCTCGTTCGGATAAGAATCCAGGCGCAGGGAAATGAGCAGGTCGGCCTTGAAACCGTTGGCCAGATCTGCGCGCTGTTTGTTGGAGGGGTTGTCCCCGCGGGGCCGCGAAATGATGGTTTCCATGCCCGCGGCGACCATGCGGCCCTCAATGCGCTGCGCCAAGTCCCAGAGGATCTCCTCCTCGGTGATCGGGCCGTAGGGGCCGTGGACCGTCAACCCGCGGTCCGCACCGCCGAGGTCCGGGTCGATCACCACGCGCTTGCCGGTGAGGTTCGGCCCCGCCTGGCGCACACTCTCGCGCTCGCGGATGGCCTGGGCGGAACCGCCGGTAATGCGCCGGCCCAGCAGGGAGAGGGCGTGCAGGGTGTCGGGCCCGCACACGCCGTCGTCCTCCAGCCCGGAGTTGAGCTGGTAGTTCATCAGCGATTCGTAGGTGCTGGGGCCGAACCTGCCGTCCACGCGGTGGGGGTAGAAGCCCAGCTCGTGCAGCTGGGACTGCAGCTGCGCCACGTCGTCGCCGACCATTTCCTGGCCGGGTTGGTAGCTCAGCACTCGCGCGCCCAGCGTGTATGAGGCCTCGCGCAGCTCCCGCTGGGTCGCCTCGTCGATGTCGCCGGTGGGCACGATGCCGCGCGACTGCTGGAAGGCTTTGACGGCTTCGCACAGGATGTCGTCGTAAAGCATCTCGCTCTCGGAGAAGCGGCGGGTGCTGTCGATTTCGCCCTCGTAGCCGTCCAGGAGCCCCAGGCGCGCAAGGGACATCCGAACCTCAGCAACTCGGCTACCAGAGTCGCCAACGCGCAAAATGTCTCGCATGCGGGCCTTTCTACTTCTGATGGACAGTGGACAGTCTACGCGCCGTTACAGCTGCGCCTGAATCTTGGAGACGATCTCCGACTTCGGGCGCAGGCCGACAAATTCGTCGACCTTCTTGCCGTCCTTGAACAGCAGCACGGTCGGGATGGACATCACCTGGAACATGGCGCCGAGCGCGCGCTCGTTATCCACGTTGACCTTGGCTACCTTGACCTGGCCGTCCATCTCCTGCGCGACCTCGTCCAGGAGCGGGGACAGCTTGCGGCACGGGCCGCACCACTCCGCCCAGAAGTCCACGAGCACCGGGGTGTCCGCCTCGATGACCTCGTTTTTGAAGGTTGTCTGAGTCACATCAACGGGTGCGTTCATGCGGACAGTCTACAGCGCCGCGAGGTAGTGCTGTGCGTCCAGCGCGGCCCGGCACCCGGCGCCGGCGGCGGTGATGGCCTGCTGGTAGGTCTTATCCACCAGGTCGCCGCAGGCGAATACGCCGGCGACGCTCGTGCTTGTCGACGGCTCCGCCGCCTCCACGTACCCGGCCTCATCCACCTTGACCTGGCCGTCCAAGAACCCGGAGCGCGGGTCGTGGCCAATGGCGACGAACAGCGCGGTGGCGTCCAGCACCGATTTCTCGCCGGTTGCCACGTTGAGCACGTTCAGGCCCCCGACCTTGCCGTCCGCCTCCACCACGGATTCCACGATGGTGTCGGTGAGGAACTCGATCTTCTCGTTCTCCCGCGCGCGCTCCAGCATGATGCGGGAGGCGCGGAAGTTCTCCGAGCGGTGGATGAGGGTGACCTTGGAGCCGAACTTGGTCAGGAACGTGGCCTCCTCCATGGCGGAATCGCCGCCGCCGACGACGGCGATGTGTTGGTCCTTGAAGAAGAAGCCGTCGCAGGTGGCACAGGTGGACACGCCCCGGCCGGTCAGTTCCGCCTCGCCAGGGATGCCCAGGTGGCGAGGCGCCGCGCCGGTGGCCAGGATGACCGCCTTGGCGCGGAACTCCTCGCCGTCCACGAACACCTTCTTGATGTCGCCGGAAAAGTCGACCGAATCCACCAGCTCCTGGCGCAGGTCCGCGCCGAACTTCTCGGCCTGGGCACGCATGTTGGCCATCAGGTCCGGGCCCATGATGCCGTTGTCGAAGCCGGGGAAGTTTTCCACCTCGGTGGTGTTCATCAGCTCGCCGCCGTATTCATAGCCTTCGAAGACGAGGGGCTTGAGCTCGGCACGGGCGGCGTAGAGGGCGGCGGTGTAGCCGGAGGGGCCCGAGCCGATGATGATCAGGTCGTGCACGGCGTCGGTGCCGGCGGTGGCGGGCGCTGCCGTCGCGTCGGTCTGCGGGGTGACAAAGTTGAAGCCGGGGGAAGTCATGGATGCAGATCTTAGCGCGGGTTCGCGCCCTCCCCTATTGCCGCGGCGACAGCCTCGCGGGCCCGGTAGCGGCGCGACTTCACCGTGCCTGGCCGCACCCCGAGTTCGGCGGCGGCGTCGCCCACGCTCATGCCGGCGACGTCGATGAGCCACAGGGCCTTGCGCTGCGCCTGCGGGAGCACCGCCAGCGCCTGGCGCATGGCCATGGTGCGCTCCATGTTCTCCATCGGGTTGTAGGCGAGGTGCTTGTTCGCGTCGATGTCGACGGCAGTGTCGTCGTCCAGGCTGTACTGGGCGCCCGCCCTGTCGTCCTTGCGCTGGTGGTCTATGGCCGCGTTGATGGTCATGCGGTGCAGCCATGTGGATAGCTTCGCCTCCCCGCGGTAGGTGTGCATGCTGCGCGCAGCTTTGAACAGCGCCTCTTGGACAATGTCTTGGGCATCCTGCTCGTTGCGCGCGTAGCTGCGGGCGGCGAAGTACATGCGCTGGCGGTGGCGCCGCACGATGAGTGTGAAGGCGTGCCGGTCCCCGCCCAGGTAGTCGGCCACCAGCTGCCTGTCGTTTCTGTAGTCCATGATCCCCCCGAAATCTCGTCTCCCCCACTATGCCCCGGCCCCTACCCCCTGGCTAGGGCCGGGCTGCTCATTTCAGTGGACACGCACGCGGCCGACGAGCGTGACGTCTTTCACTTGCGCTTCTCCCTCCACTTTCAGCACCACACGCAACAGGGGCTCGCTGGTCTCGACGTCGGCGGAGACCTGGCCGGAGCGCAGGGTGCCCTCGGCGATGACGGGCGGGTTCGCGGTCTCCTGCTCCACGGGCACGCCGTAGACGGTGAAGGGGGCGGAACCGGAGGCGTCGATAAGCACTTGCTCGAGCGAGAACGCCGAGCCGTCCTCGGGTTCGAGCTGCAGCGAGCCGTCGTCCAGCACGTTCTGCCGCAGTGGGCCGATGACTACCGGCACGCGCCGATCCGTGGTAGCGGTGGGGGCGGAGGTGGGCTTGTCCACGACGTCCTCGCCGGAGACGAAGTCCACCAGGTACGTGGTGAGCAGGCCCACCAGCACCGCTGCGACGACCGCCGCAAAGGTGAGCAGACCCACTGTCACCGGGCTCATGCGCTGGCCGCCGAAGCCGCCGCGCAGGGCGTCGGGGTCCTCCACGTGTTCTGCGACCGGCTCCACCGGCTCGATGATCTCCACCACCGGGATCTTGTCCGTCGGCGCGTCCTCGTTGGGCACCGGCAGATTCGCCGCCTGGTACAGAGCGCGCTCGATGTCGCGGAACGCAGCCTGGTCCACCGCGTCCGCCTCTACAAGCGCGCGGGTGCGGGCCGTGACCTGGTCAAGGTCGTCGGAGTTCACGTTGCTGGTCAGCAACGTCAGCGCGGACGCGAAGGATTCCGCGTCCGTGGCCGGGGAGGCATCCTGCAAGACCGCTGGGAACGCCAGGCGCACGCGGCCCTCTGTGTCGATGCGCAGCTGCTGGCGGTTGGCCAATCCCAGCGGCACGTCCGCCTCGTGCGCGGCCGCCATGGCCCCTGCCAGCGGCGCCAGCGCGTTGGCCACCGCCTCCGTGTGTAGGGTCTGGCCGGACTCCGCCACGGCCTTCACCGAGGACCCCTCCACCCAGTCAGACACCACGAGGGCGCCGGAGCGGTAGGACAGGATCTCGATGTTCTCGGCCACGGCCGGCAGCTCCAGCTTGGCCAGCTTGCGGGTGCGGCGCGCCACGCCCGCTGCCTGCAGGGCGGCTTCGCGCGGGGTCGCCGGGGCCATGGGCGCAGAACCGGTGGTGTCCACGAACGTCAGCGCCACATCCCGCCCGGTGGCCACCTCGCGCGCCTGCCAGAAGCGGGCGCCCGTGGCCGCGCCGTGGTCGCGGATGAGGCGGAAGCGGCCGTCGGAGACCCCGGCGCCCGGCACGAGGCGCGGCCCGCGGACCACGCCGGCGGACATCGGCGGCGGGACCGGAGAGGCGTTGAAGGTGTCGGAGGCGAGGAACTGGTTGGACACGTCGCGCGGGTCCACCTCCCCCACCTCCAGCGCGCGGTCCTCGTCCGGGCTGATGAAGCGGCTCAGGCCCGGGATGCGCTGCATGGCGCGGCCCAGGTTTTGCACCTCGGGCAGCTTGGAGCGCGACAGCACCAGGCCGGTGACCACCAAGAAGAGGATGCCCAGCAGCGAGACTTCGATGAGGTTGCCCAGGCTGGGTGCGCCGATAAGCCGGCCGAGGGACTGCGGCAGGTGCAGGCCCGCCACATCCCGCACAAGCCAGCGTGACCCGAACACGACGGCCACGCCCACCAGCGCGGCACCGACCGCCCACACCGAGGTGCGCATCACGTCACCGAACTTTAAGGTGCCCAGCTTCCTGCGCAGCAGCAGCGCGCCGATGAGCGCGCCGGCGACGAAGCCGAACCCGTTGGCCGCGCCGAGGAGCACCACCACGTGGTTGGGTTCCTGCGCGATGTACGGCGCCAGCGCGGACAGGAGCACCTTGGTGCCGGTGATGCCGGCGATGATGAAGGTCGGCGTCCAGGCCTCTTCGCGCGCGTAGAACACGCGCAGGTGCAGCATGACCAACGCGTACGGGATCAGGGTGAACGAGGACGCCGAGATGGTCAGGCCGAGGGTGTGCGCGGCTTGCGGGCTGAAGGAGCCGTAGGCGAACAGGGCGCTGGCGATGTCGGGGCCCAGCGCCGTCATGAAAATGATGATGGGGATCAGCGCGATGAACGTCAGCTTCGTTCCCATGGTCAGGTCCGCCACCACGGCCTTGTCGTCGCCGTCCGCGGCGTTGCGGGACATGCGCGGCATGATCGCGGTGAGCAGCGTGACGCCGATGATGCCGTACGGCATCTGCAGCAGCATCCAGTGCTGCTGGTAGATGAACTGCGCCGCCGCGTCTGCGTTGAACGCGATGCGGGTGGTGATGACGTAGCCGAGCTGGCTGATGGCCACGTAGGTGATAATCGCCAGCGCCATCCCGCCGAACTGCTTGAGCCGCTCGTCGATGCCCCACAGCGGCCGCAGGTCGATGCCCAGCTTCCGCAGCGCGGGCAGCATGATGAGGCACTGCACCACCACACCCGCCGTGGTGCCGAGTCCCAGCAGCAGCACGTGCGGATTGCTTATCGACGTCGGCGCTGCCGGATTCAACTGCCCCGGCAACGCCATATACGCCACGAGCACGCCGATGGAGACGATGTTGTTTGCCACCGGAGCCCACGCGCCCGGCCGGAAGTGTTCCTTCGTGTTCAGGATGGCCATGAACAGGGAGAACATGCCATAGAAGAAGATTTGCGGCAGAACCAGGTAGGCAAACGATGTGGTTTGGACGAGGTTGCCCTTGGATTCTTCCTCCATCATCATCCGGGTCAACAGCGGCGCCGTGGCCACGGCCAGGACGGTGACCACCGTCATCAGCGTCAGCGTCAGGGTGAATAGGCGCCGGATGAACGCGGCGCCGTGGTCGGCGTCCTCTTTCTCGGCGCGTACCAGCACCGGCACCACCAGGGCGGTGAGCACCGAGCCGAGGACAATCTCCGTAATCAGGTTGGGCAGCGTGTTGGCGGTGTTGAAGGACGCCGCCACCACCTCGCCCAGCGCCGCACCGATGAGCACGGTGCGGATAAAGCCGGTGATGCGGGAGATCAGGGTGGCGATGGCCATCGAGCCGGTGGCGCGGACAACCTTCTCCCCTCCCTCAGCCGTCTCCTGCTCCGCCGTCGTGGCTGTACCTACCGCCCCCGCGGCAACCGTGTCCGCGGTCTCGGGCGGGGTGATGGTCTCGCCCTTGGGGCTGGTGGTCAACAGCGACTTGTCGGGCGCGCCGCCGTCCGCGGACTCGCGGACGGGTTTCGGTTCGCGCGGCGCCGGCACCGGGGCGGGCGGCGCGGGTGTGACAATGCGCCGGCGCAGCCCCTGCCCCGTTCCCTGTTCTGTCACGTGGTTCTCCGATCACTACTTCTGCTGTCTTGCCTGGGTTCACGTTCGGAGGGCGGACTGCCTCGCGCGCCGCGCACCGCGAGGATGACGCCGAGGCCCGCCAGGCCCAGTGCCCCGGCGGCGATCCACCCGTTCACCGTGAAACGGGTTGTGCGCACGGCGATGTCCACCGGCTGGGAGATCGGCTGCCCGTTGGCACCGGCCAAGTACAGCTTGAGGTCAGTGCCCCGGGCGCTGTCGGGCAGATCCGCGGTCATCTGCACCGTCACGGAACCGCGCGCGGGGATGCGCAGCACGCCGGGCGCGTTGAGACGGGCGCCGGCGGGCCCGGAGAAGTTGATGGCCGTTTCTACCGGCAGGGGCAACCCGTTCTGGGCCACGATGAGCAGGGGGCTCGACGGGGAGGTGCGCGTGTACACGTTGCCCGGTGGGATGAGGTCTACCGCCGCGCGCAGCTCGCTTAGCGCTGCGCGGCTGCCGCTGAGCCGGTCGCTGGTGGACTCGACGGCGCGGCTGTAGCTGGACATCGCGCGGCGGCCGTTGATGGACAGGGCCTCCAGCAAGTCCCGCCGCAGCGGAAGGGTGAACCCGTAGCGGGTGAGCGCAATCGCCGGGTCGGGCACCATCAGCGCGGTGAGGTCGTTGATAAACGCCGCCTGCTGCGTCACCTGCAGCACCTCGGCGTCGGTGAACGCGGTGGGGTCGGTGTGTGCTTGGGGCTCGCCCGCGGGAGCGGTTTCAAGCGGGGCGGCGAGGTAGGAGCTGAACGCCATGGGGCGTGCCGCGCCGCCGCTGACCAGCTCCGCCACCGCGCCCAACACGGATGCCGCGGTGTCCGCATCCCAGTCCGCTGGCGGGGCCACCAGGATCGGCTCGGGGCCTTGCTCGGTGTCGACCGGCACCCACGCCGCTTGGGCGGCGAGGCGCACGGCTGCGGCCGCACTGGTGTCGCGGGCCGCCTTGGAGTCCACCGTGTAGTCGTACCTCAAGTCCGGCTCCGAGAATCCGGTCGTTTCCGGGTTTGATCCCGTGGCGGCCAGGATGGTGGCCAGGGAGGACTGGTAGCCCACCGCCATCACGCCGGGCGCGATCCAGCCGAAGTCCCTCCCCGCGGCGGCACTGAGCACGCGGACGGGCTGTTGCGGCACGGGGGCGGCGGAGCCGGCGAGGTCCGCCATGTCGTCGCGCTCGAGGGCGCTTTCGGTCCCAGCGTGCTCCTCATGCACCGCGGCGCCCATCGCGCGTTCCCAGGAGGCTTGCATGCCCTCTTCCATGATGGTGGAGCGCGAGTGGTCTGCCCAGCCCAGCGCGGGCGCGGTGCCGTCCTCGACGTATCCCGCCCCCGTGACCACCGTGTTCAGGGTGCCGGCGGTGCCCAGGACCCGCTGCAGTACGAACGGACCACGTTCCACCGCCTCGCGCATGAGCCACTTGTCGCCGGTGCGCGCCACCGCGTTCAGGTCCGCGTTTGCCCACGGCAGAGCAACCACGCACCCGGTGGCGGCGATCTGGCGGACCTTGTCCAGCCACACCTTCGCGTCGTTCGCGCCTGCCCCCGGCTCCCCGTCGGGCTCCGCGCCACTGCCCCAGGAGTCGCGCAGGCGTTTGGGCTCTTCCACTACCGCTGGGCGCTCGTCGTCCACCGTGTAGCCGCTCTGCATGCGATCGACCGTGTCAATCAGCGCCGGGTCTAGCGCCACACAGGTTGCGTACCCCACCTCGGGCGTGCGCGTGGCTTCGAGGTACTGGTCCACTAGCTGGGACAGCCGTCCCTCCGGCGCGAGCTCGCCCGCCAGCGAGTCGCTGGCAAGCACGAGCGGCGGGTTCTCTGGGGCCTCACCCGTCTCCCCCGGCAGAATGTCCACGTTGGCGGTCACCGGGTACAGCGCGGTCAGCTCCGCGGGGCGCACATTGTCCCGCATTCCGCGTACGCCGAGGTGGAAGCGGTCGGAGTCTAAGGGGGCACCGGAGGCGTCGAGAAGCTGCAGCATGATGGGGTACGTGCCCACGTCCGGCAGGTCGAGGCCGAGGTCCAGCTCGAGCTCCGTGGAGGCTCCGGGCTGCAACTGCCTATCGACGCTCCGCGCGTCCCCCATCACCCCATATTCCTGTGGGTCTGCGATGGCCGCGTAGCGCTGCTCCATCAACGTGCCCACAGCCGGTGCACGCCGCGGCAGGATGGTGAAGCCGTCGATGGTGCCGTCCGAGTGGTTGGTGACGCGAAGTTTCACGTGAAACGGATCGTGCGCCGAGAGTGAGCGGGGCGCGTCGAGGATCTCAACCCGCGCAAGCGCCCCCTCGTCCGGGCGGATAGCCGGGTTCGCCCACAGCTCCGACACCTCCGGGTTCTCCGGTGCCATCGGCACGGCGGGGGCGGCGAGAACGACGGCCGCCAGCGCGGCGAACCGGTTCATCGCGGCGTCGCCCTTCCGGCCTTTGCTTCCTTCCTTGCCAGGTCCGGCATGCGGTCGTACGCGATGCGGGCGAGTTTTCGTTCGTCTGCGTAGGCGAGGTGCTCCATGAGTTCGCTCATGGGCACCCAAGCAACCTCAGTGACCTCCGGGTCCTCGTCGTTGAACACACCGTCCACGTAGCGCAGCAGGTTGTGGTGCACGGTTTTGTGGATGCGCACGCCGTCGGAGACAAACCAGTAGTCGATGGTGCCGAGCGTGTCGAAGGCCTCGCCGGTAATGCCGGTTTCCTCCCACACCTCGCGCTCGGCGGTCTTCCACTGGTGCTCGCCATTTTCAACGTGGCCCTTGGGCATGGACCACAGCAGGCGACCGCGGCGGTCCAGCCTGCCAATCAGTGCGACGTAGATCCGGCTCATGTCCACCTTGCCGTCCGGCCCCACGGCCTCCGCCATGCCGGAGACGACGAGGCCGCCTGCCGAGGTCTCGTCGCGCGTTTCAATCGAGGAATCGTGCCGCTGCTGGTACTGCGACTTGCGCCTGTTGTTTGGCTTGCGGCCGCCGCGGGAATTCTTGCCCCGGCGGTTATTTCTCTTCCGCTTCGGCTTGTCCCCGGATTGCTGTTGCTCCGCGGGCCTGCCACCGCGTCGGCGCCGCGGCCGGCGCTTACCGCCACCGGAGCCCCCCTTGCCGTCGGAGGGACCCGGAACCGGGCGCTGGTTGTCACTCATTCGTGTCATGGTATCGGTCTTCTGGCCGGTTGTGGTACTTCCCGCGCGGGGGCGGCGGGTATCGTGTCCCGGGTGACAGCAACGCTCTTCGATATGCCAGACCCGACCGACCCGCTCGCTGCCCCTGCGCTGATGGCGCGGGCACAGGATGTCGTCGGCAAGCATGCTGCTCTGCTCGAGCCCCTCGCGCGACTGTTCGCGGACCGCGGCGAGACCTTATATATGGTCGGCGGCTCCGTGCGCGACGCGATGCTCGGCCGCGGGGTGCACGACCTGGACTTCACCACCTCCGCGCGCCCCGAAGTGATCCAGGAGATCCTCACCGAATGGGGCGAGAAGGTGTGGGACACCGGCATCGAATTCGGCACCGTCTCCGCCATCCGGCACGGCGAAACCGTGGAGATCACCACCTTCCGCTCCGATCTGTACGACGGAGTGACCCGCAACCCCGAGGTGACGTTCGGCGACACGCTCGAGGGCGACCTCGTACGCCGCGACTTCGCCTGCAACGCGATGGCCATCGAGCTTTCGCTTAACGACGAGCTCCGCCTCTCCCCCACCTTCCACGACCCCGTCGACGGGCTCGCGGACCTGGTGCAGCAGATCCTGGACACCCCGCAGGAACCCGAGGTGTCCTTCCGGGACGACCCGTTGCGCATGCTGCGCGCGGCCCGCTTCGTCTCCCAACTCGGCTTCACCGTGGCGGACCGCGTGTTCGCCGCGATGCGGGATATGGCACCCGAGATCGGCCGCATCACCGCCGAGCGCGTGCAGGCTGAGCTGGACAAACTCATGCTCGGCGCGCAGCCCTGGGAGGGCATCGACCTGCTTGTGGCGACGGGCTTGGCGGAGCATATCCTCCCCGAGATCCCCGCACTGCAGCTAGAAACCGACGAGCACATGCAGCACAAGGACGTCTACCGCCACTCCCTGACCGTGCTGCGCCAGGCAACCGAGCTCGAGGACGAGGGCCCGGACCTCAAACTGCGCTGGGCCGCACTCATGCACGACATTGGCAAACCCGCCACCCGCGCACCCAAAGAAGGCGGCGGGGTGACCTTCCACCACCACGAGGTGGTCGGCGCCAAGATGACCCGTAAGCGCCTTAAAGCCTTGAAGTACCCGAAGCACGTCATCACCGACGTGGGCCAACTGGTGTTCCTGCACATGCGCTTCCACGGCTTCGGCGAGGGCCAGTGGACCGACTCCGCCGTGCGCCGCTACGTCACCGACGCCGGCGAGCTCCTGCCCAAACTGCACAAACTCGTGCGCGCGGACTCCACCACCCGCAACGCCAAGAAGGCCGCGCGCCTGCAGCGCACCTACGACCACCTTGAGGAGCGCATCGCCGACATCGCCGCCAAGGAAGACCTCGCCCGCGTGCGGCCCGACCTGGACGGCAACGAGATCATGCAAATCCTGGGCCTCAAACCCGGCCCCGAGGTGGGCAAAGCCTGGAAGTATCTGAAGGAACTGCGCCTGGAACGCGGCGAGCTCGACCACGACGAAGCCGTTGTCGAACTGAAAGCCTGGTGGGAGAAGGAACATGCCTGAGTATTTCTACGCCGACCGCCTGTTCAACGCCCTGGAGCGCGTTGACCCCGAGCCAGGCATGCTGCTCGTCTCCGCGCCCGGGATGTACTCCCCCGACTTCGCCCGCACCGTCGTGCTGGTGCTCGAGCACGACAGCGACCACACCTTGGGCGTCGTGCTGAATCGCCGCAGCGATGTGGCCCTGGCCAACGTCATGCCTGGTTGGGAGGAGCTGGCCGCCAAGCCCCAGGCCGTGCACATCGGCGGACCGGTCAGCCCCGAATCAGCCGTCGGTTTGGGTGTGTCCAAGGCGGGCGTGGACATCTCCTCCAGCCCGCACCTGAACCGCTTGGCCAACCGGCTGGTGCTTCTGGACCTCAACGCCACCCCGGAGGACCTCACCCCCGTGGTCGAGGCCATCCGCATCTTCGCAGGCTACGCTGAGTGGGCCCCAGGCCAGCTTGACGACGAAATCCTGCGCGGCGACTGGTTCGTCACCCCCGCCCTGCCTACCGACGTAGTGGCCTCCGCCGGTGCCGATCTCTGGGGCGATGTGATGCGCCGACAGCCCATGCCCCTGCCGTTGTTCGCGACGTTCCCCGCGAACCTCGAGGACAATTAGTGGCCGTTTCACGTGAAACATCGGCCGCGATTCGGCTGGGGCTTCGCGACACCTGGCTGGTGGCCCTCGGGTTGGTGCCGCTCGGGCTGGCGTTCGGGCTTCTGATGACCCAGTCCGGCTTCGCGTGGTGGTGGACCCCGATTTTCTCCACCGTGATTTACGCCGGGTCGATGGAGTTTCTGGCCATCGACATGGTACTCACCGGAGTCGGCCCCGTTTCGTCCGCGATCACGGGGTTTATGGTGAACTTCCGGCACCTGTTTTACGGCCTGAGCTACCCACGCTCGGAGCTCCGCCGCGGCGCGCCCTCCGCCTACGCCACCTACGCGCTTACCGACGAGGTCTACGCCATCACCTCCACCCTGCACCGCCGACCGTCCAGTGCCCGCCTCCTCACCATCACGGTGGTGTGCCAGCTGGCGTGGGTGCTTTCCGGCATCGTCGGTGCCCTCGTCGGCGCGGTCATTCCTCCGGGAGTGGAGGGCTTCGATTTCGCACTCACCGCCCTCTTCGCTGTCCTCGCTTTCGAGACGTTCCAAGCCAGCCGCGACCTGTCCGCTCCCCTGATCGCCGGCGGCCTCGCCCTGGCTGCTGCTGTCGTGCTGCCGGCCCAGATGATCATCGTGGCGCTGGTGTCCTACTTCCTCGTCCTCGTGCTGCGTTTTTGGGCGCCGCGCGTCGATCGCGCCCTCACCTGGAGGCTGCGGTGAGGAGCTACGGGCTTCCCGGCGGCGTCACCCCCGGCATTTTCGCCGCCGTCCTCATCCCCGTAGGCATCGTCACCGTCCTGCTTCGCGCCCTCCCTTTCTCCCTGCTGCGTGTGCTCAAAGACAGCCGATTCATTGGCTTCCTCGCCGTTCTCATGCCCGTCGGCGTGATGACAGTCTTGGTTGTTTACACCCTCATCGGCTACAGCGGTTCCCCCGCGCACCTCGCCGCCGCGCTGCGTGCCCTGACCGCTACCCTGCTTCTGCACTGGTGGAAGCGCCGCGCCGACCTCTCCATTTTCGCCGGCACCGGGCTCTACATGGTGTTGGTGAACGTGGTGTTTTGAGGGCACTTATATCGTCCATCGCTTCGACCGCGTTACAGCCATATTTAAGTTGTTGACCTCGAAGAACGTGTGATTTAATAGCGGTAGTCCAGGTCTCTGGCACCCTACCGTCAGCTTCGATCAAGGAGATCCCATGAAGCGCTTCACCGCAGCCGCACTGGCCGCAACCACCGCCATTTCCCTCGCTGCCGCTCCGGCTCAGGCAGATGAAAATCTTTACCTGCGTGGCCTGAACAAGCCGGGTGGCTCTTCTGCTGTCAGCGATGAGGAGCTCGGCGCATACTTTATCGGGGCCGGGCTCGTTGAAGGCGCCAACGAGTTGAACCTCACCGACAACGAGGGCGTAACCTCCTCGATCCGCAGCATGGCTGAGCGCGACGCGAAGAACAACACCGAGCGTCTTGGCAACGCTGCCGACGGCGCTCTTAAGAGCTCCTTCAAGAACGACGCTAACCAGGGTTACAAACTCGGCACCACCTTCGAGATCCTTCTCGGCACCGGCATCGCCGCAGTGGTCCTCGCACTCCTCGGTGGCGCAGCTGCCGCTGGCGTGATCCCGGGCGTTTCCCTCCCGGCTCTGCCGTTCTAAGGCGTAACGCCTAGAACTCAATTCAAGCTCCTCTCCCCGACCGGGAGGGGAGTTTTCGCGTTCCATGACTTCTAATCGTCGAACCCCCCTCCGCATTCCGCCATCGTCACCGCACCGTCCCGGCGACGAGGCAGGGAGTAGTTCTCCGCCACGTATCGGGTGCCGTCCCGGTACACGAAGTGGATGTCGGTCTCATCCTTCAGCGTTTGCAGGTAGCCCTCCGTGACAAGTGAGTGGCACGCCGAGCATAGCGGCAGCAGGTTCTCCAGATCGGTGAGCCCGCCAGTCGCCCAGTCCTCGACGTGGTGGATCTCTATGAACCGGGTGTGGGTGCACCCCGGGGCCGCGCACTGCCCGCCCCACATGGTCATCAGCGCGTTCACCTGCCCGTCCGTAGCAAGGCGCGATGAGCGGCTGGTGTTCAGGATGAGGCCGGCGGAATCTACCGTCGATAGGCGGACGTTCGCGTTGGCTAGCAGGTTCGCTATGGCTTTCGACGGCGCACCGACGTTGTTCGGCATGTAGCCGCGGCCGTCCGGCGTGGCGAGGATGTTTACGTGCGCGCCCGGTGTGGTCAGCGTGTTCTTCGGGGTTGAGCGGACCATGTGCACAATGCCCATCAGCGCCGTCACCAGCGCGCGGCCAACGGGCAGCCCGTATCCGGAGACAGTCTTGCGGGCGGGCAGCGTCTCCTCGACTTCCTCGGCGCGGTCGCGGGCGACGTCGATGTCCCCGTCGACCTTGGTGTCCACATCCTCGAGAAGGCCATCGAGGTCGCAGTACGCGATCTCTCCCAGCTTGAGCGCGGCGATGAACGCCGCCCCGTCGGCCGCGTTGAGGTTGCCGTGAAAGGCGATGTCGCCGTTCTCGCGGGCGTGGAGGCGCAGGTAGTACTCGGGGTCGTCATCGCCCCCTTCGCCCCCTTGCGGCTCCTTCCCAGCTAGGGCGACCTCCAGCTCGTGGTACCCGAGACGCAGTGCGAGATCCACAAGCTCCCGCTCATTCTCAGGCGTCAGATACTTCAGTAGGAGTCGCACGACGGAGTAGTTGAGCGCGCCATCTGAGAAGTGTTTCTGCAGGTATGCGAACGGCGCCAAACGGTGGGCCACGCTGACGTACTCGTACGCGGTAGACGACGAGATTCCGAGACGGCGGATAAGGAAGTGGGCGGTGGTTCGCGCGCCGCATTCGGTTGCTAGTTCGAGCGCGTCGAACGTGTGGATCGCGGTGAGCAAGGCTGCCTTGTTCTGCGTCAGCGCCCGGTGGGCGGACTCGATTTCCTGGCCTAATTCAACGGCGATCGGGTTTGGTTCGGCGGCGACTGCGGTGGTCATTTGGGTCCCCCTGGAGGCGAAAAGTATTTCGAATGACGACATTATAAAAACCGTTGCCGACATTGCTCTGACCTGCATGAATGAGGTATATGGCTAGTCTGCAACTCCGCATTGCGGACAACTTGGGGCCCACCAACTATTCGCCCTGAACAACTGCTTATCGACGTCAGCTCCGCCCACCCCACAACTCCGCATTGCGGACAACAACGGGTGTGCTAATTGTTGGTTAGGACCAACTAATGCAACCGATCAACCACCTATGGGCGGGCCCCGTCTATTCCGCATTGCGGACAATCCCGAAACCCCAACTATTGGGGTCCACCAACGAAAAGGGCCCGCCCCACGGAGGGGCGGGCCGGAGGGGCGTCGTTAGGCGAAGACTGCGCGGGCCTCGGACCAGAGGCCTTCGAACTCGGCCTCGGTGAGGTGGGTGGCGGTGATGCCCTCCATCGCGTCGTAGGTGCGTGGGTGCGGGACGGTCGACATTGGGCGGTTAGCCTGGCCGAGCACCTCACCGTCGACGTAGATGCCCGTGATGGTCTCGGAGGGGTCGAGCTCGATCATGCGGACCATGGTGCACTCGTGTGCGGAGATCTCCTCGAGTTCGGCGATGTTGAGGAGCTCGCCGCCGAGCTCGGGGACGTTGTAGTGGATACGGACGAAATGTTTTACGTGAAACTCCTAGTGAGAGATGCGGGAGACGTACGCAGAGCAGATGACCAGCTGGGTCATGTGGTAGATCATCAGTGGAATGATCAAGACTCCGAGTGATGCACCGCCGAAGATGACCGTGGCCATGGGGAGGCCGGTGGCAAGAGACTTCTGGGTGCCGCACATCTGGATAGCCACTCGGTCTTCGCGTGGAAAGTGCAGAGCTTCCGGGACGACGCGGGTGAGCCAGAGCACCGCCAGGACGAGCGCGCAGGCGAACGCCACCAGGAAAAGGATCTCCCATACGGACACGTTCGACCACACGCCGGAAACGACGCCGCGCGAGAACGCGGAGTAGACCACCATCCAGATGGACCCACGGTCCACGAGCTTGGTCGCCTTCGACTTGGCCAGCTCCCCCACCCGTGGGACGAAGTTGTGCGCAAGCTGGCCAAGGATGAACGGCAGCAGGAGTTGTAGGGCGATGTCGCCGAACACGGAGGCGTCCACGGACACCCCGTCCCCGGCGCCCATCAGCCACATGACAAGCAGCGGCGTGGCCACAACACCGACGAGCGAGGACACCGACGCTGCCACCACCGCGCCAGAAACGTTGCCGCGCGCCACCCCGGTCAGCGCCACGGAGGACTGCACGGTCGACGGTACGAGGGTCATGAACAGGAGGCCCTGGTAAAGCTCGTCCGACAGGAAGGCCGTGGTGGGCTGCGCGAGTAGGCCGGTGAGCGGATAGATGACAAACGTGAACGCGAGGATCACGCCGTGTAACCGCCAATTGGTCAGGCCCTTCAGCGCCTCGTGGGTTGACAGGCGCGCGCCGTAGAGGAAGAACAGCAGCGCGATGGCGCGTTTGACGGCGATGGCGAAGCCGTCGGCAAACGTGCCGCTTGCGGGGAAGACGAACGCGAGTGCCGCCGCGACAACAATGCCAACAAGAAGCGGATCGAGCTTCTTCATTTAGTTGGAGGCCGCTACGGTGTCGCCGTTATCCGCCAGATGCACCTCGCGCATGCCGGTCACCGCCGGGCCTGAGACGCGCTCGCCGTCGGCGATTCTGAACACGGAGCCGTGGGCGGTGCACTTGACAGTGTCGCCCTCCACCTTGGTGATCTTCTTCTGCTGGTGCGGGCACACGCTGGAGTATGCGACGTACTCGCCGGCGGTGGGCTGGGCGATGATGAACTTATCCAGGATCACCGCGGAGCCGACGGGGACATCGGTCTTGGCGATCTCTTCGGGGGCCTCTTCCCCACAGGCGGCGAGGAATGCACCGGCGAACGTGGTTGCGGTGCCGAGCAGGAACATGCGACGTGAACAGGTCATGATGCGATCGTAGCCCCCTTCATGGCCCTGACGTACTCGGTTAATTCGGCCTGCAGTGCGTCCATGTCGGTCACACGGTTGCCCTCGATGTGTTTGTTGATGATGTTGGTGATCGCAGAACCGGTGATCGCTCCTGCGGCGCCCGCTGCGATGGCGTCGCGCACATGCTCCGGGCGCGAAATACCGAAGCCCAGCAGCACCGGCGGGCCGCCGAACTTGCGCACATTATCGACGACCTCACGGAGACCCTCCACCGTCGCCTCCTTCTCCGCACCGGTCACGCCGTCGCGCGAGATAGCGTAGATGTAGCCGCGCGAGTGAGCGGCCACCGCCTCCAGCGTCGCCTCGGAGGCCTTGGCGGGGGCGATGTAGATCGGCTCGATGCCGGCCGCGGTGGCTGCGGCGGAGAAGGGGGCGGACTCGCGCACGGGGACGTCGGGAAGCAGCACGCTGTCCGCGCCCGCCTCCTTGAACTCGCGGTAGAACCGCTCGAGCCCGCGCGCGTGCGCGACGTTGCCGTACACGAGCATGCCGATGGGCAGGTCCGGGTAGCGCTCGCGGATAGCGCGGATTTGCGCAAGCGCCTTATCGACGGTCGCTCCGCCCTCCAACGCCCGCACGTGCGCACCCTGAATCGCGGGGCCGTCCGCGACCGGGTCGGAGAACGGCACGCCGAGTTCGACGGCGTCGGCGCCCGCGTCCACGACGGCGGAGACGATCTCCACGGCGTCCTCGGGCGTTGGGTCCGAGAGCATGATGAAGGGGACGAAGGCGCCCTCTCCCCTGGCGAAGAGCTTTGCGTAGCGGCTCATTTACTTCTCCTCTCTATCTGCGAGCGAAGCTCGCACGTGGGCGATGTCCTTGTCACCGCGGCCGGATAGGCCGACCAGGATGTGCAGCGGCTCGGCGTCCGCGGGGTGCTCGGCCGCGCGCTTCAGGGCATAGGCTAGGGCGTGGGAGGATTCCAGCGCGGGAATAATGCCCTCGTGGCGGGAGAGGGACTGGAAGGCGTCGAGAGCCTCGTCGTCGGTGATGGGCACGTACTTCGCCCGGCCGGACTTGGCCAGGTAGGCGTGCTCGGGGCCCACGCCCGGGTAGTCCAAGCCAGCGGAGATGGAGTAGGACTCCTCCACCTGGCCGTCGCCGTCGCACATCAGGTAGGAGTACGTGCCGTGCAGCAGCCCGGTGGTCCCTTGCGCGATGGCGGCGCCGTGGGCACCGAGGCCGAAGCCTTCGCCGCCGGGCTCGGCGCCGATGAGTTCGACGGAATCGTCGTCGATAAAGTCCGCGAACATTCCGATGGCGTTGGAGCCGCCGCCGACGCACGCGACGACGACGTCCGGCAGACGTTCGGTGCGCTCGAGTATCTGTGCGCGGGCCTCGGTGGAGATGACGCGGTGGAATTCCTTCACAATCTTCGGGAAGGGGTGCGGGCCTGCGGCAGTGCCGAGGAGGTAGTGGGACTCGTGGAACGTGGCCGTCCAGTCGCGCAGCGCCTCGTTCACGGCGTCCTTCAGCGTGCCCGCGCCGGACTCGACACCGATGACTTCTGCGCCCATCAGCCGCATGCGGTACACGTTCGGCGCCTGGCGTTCCATGTCCGTCTTGCCCATGTAAATCACGCACTCAAGCCCCAGCAGCGCGCAGGCGAGCGCTGTCGCGGTGCCGTGCTGGCCAGCGCCGGTCTCCGCGATGATGCGGGTTTTGCCCATCTTCTTCGCCAACAGCGCCTGGCCGATCACCTGGTTAGTCTTGTGCGCGCCGCCGTGGACGAGGTCCTCGCGTTTGAGGAAGATGCGGGCGTTGCCGTCCATGGGCAGGTTGCGACACTCGGTGAGCGGGGTTGGGCGGCCAAGGTAGTCGCGCAGCAGTGAACGGTATTCGGCCATGAACTCGTCGTCGTTGAACGCGTCAACGAAGGCTTGCTCGAGCTGGTCCAGCGCGGGGATGAGCGATTCGGGGACGAACTGGCCCCCAAATTCGCCGTAATAGGCAGGTAGCAGTGTCATGTTCGGGTCCTTAGAAGTGGAAGTTGCGGATGGTGGCGAAGCCGCGTCGTAAGGCAGCGGCGTCCTTGTGGCCGCGCGGGTCTTCGAAACCGGAATTGAGGTCCAGGCCGAGGCACCCGGTGCGCAGCGCTTCGTCGAGGTTGCCGGGGGTCAGGCCGCCCGCGAGCAGCGCGTCGGTTGTGGGGATGCGGGACCAGTCGAAGCGCTCCCCCGTTCCGCCCGCGCCGGAATCGAGCACAAGCCTATCGACGAGCTCCGCAACCCCCTCCGCATCGTTCAACGCTGTCATGTCCACGGCGCGCCACACCTCCACGTCCACCTCCTGGCGGACGCGCTCGATCAGCTCCCGCTCGGCGTCGAGCGACCCTTGGTACGGCGCGTGAACCTGGACGGCGGCGATTCCGGGCTGGACGAGGTCGCCATACCCGCTGGTGCGGCGGGAGACCGCGACGTAGTGCAGCGCTGGCTCTGCCGCGATGATTTCCGCGGCCGTTTCACGTGAAACATTGCGCGGCGAGGCCTCCTCGAATATGAGCCCGCCGTAGACGGCACCAGCAGCCTTCGCCGCCTGCGCGGCTGAACCGGAGCGCAGGCCGCACACCTTGTTCGGGCCGCAGACCAGCTCACGGCACGCGCGGTCCACGTCCGGCTGTGAGGTCAGCTGCGAACCGACCAGGAAGGCATCAGCGTGCCCACCAAGCCGGCGGACTGTGGGCGCGTCGCGGATCCCGGATTCCGCCACCACCACTGCCCCATCCGGCGCCAAGGCCGCGAGGCGCGCGGAGCGGTCGAGGTCGATGGTGAGGTCGTGCAGGTTGCGGTGGTTGACGCCGAAGATCTTCGCGCCCAGACGGGAGGCACGCGCGGCCTCGTCCTCGTCGATCACCTCGGTGAGCACGTCCATGTTCAACGACACGGCCACCGACGCCAGGTGGGCATACTCATCGTCGGAAAGGACCGAGAGCATGAGCAGCACTGCGTCAGCGCCGAAGTACCGCGCGGCGTAGATCTGGACCTCGTCGATGATGAAGTCCTTGCACAGCACTGGCAGGTGCGTGGTTGCGGCGACCGTGGCCAGGTGGTCATAATCACCGCCGAAGTAGTCGGGCTCGCACAGGACGGAGATCGCCGAGGCGTACCGCGAGTAGATGGAGGCGATCTCCCCCGGGCGGTAGTCCTCGCGAATGGTCCCCAACGACGGCGAGGCGGACTTGCACTCCATGATGTAGGACGCGCCGGGGGCGGCCAAGGCGTCGTATAGGGAGCGCTCGGATAAACGTAACGTGTCGAAAGAAACGTGGGAAACGCGTTCGCGAATTGCGTCAATGTGACGCTTTCGGTTTTCCACAATCTCTGTCAGAATCCTAGGCACTGTAGTCGGCCTCCTCGTGGGTGCGCAGCCATTCGGACACGGTGCCGTCGGCAAGCAACCGCTTCGCATGCTCGGTGCCTGCCGCCAAAGAATCTGCGATGCCGTAGAGGTAGAACATCGCGCCCGCATTGACAGCGACCGCGTCGCGGTGCGCCTCGGGGCCCTCCCCCGCGAAGGTGGCCCGCATCGCGGCGGCGTTGTCTACCCCGTCGCCGCCACGGAGGTCCTCGAGCGTGTGCGTCCCCACGCCAAGCTGCTCCGGCGAGACAGTGTAGTGCGAGATCTCCCCGTCCTTGAGCTCCCAGACAAGAGTCTCGCCGTGCACCGCGATCTCGTCGGTGCCGGCACCGTGCACCACCAGGGCCCGGTTGCGGCCGAGAGCTTTCATGGTCTCCGCAATTATTGGCCCCAACCCAGGGTTGGCAATGCCCATAATTTGGAACTCGGGTCGTGCCGGACTCAATAATGGGCCCATCGTGTTAAATAGCGTGGGAACTCCGAGCGCTTTCCGCACCGGCTGGACGAACGCGATCGCGGGGTTGTAGGCCGGCGCAAAGAGGAACGTGAAGTTCGAGGATTCGAACTGGCGCACCGCCCGGTCCGGGTCCAAATCCAACGGAATGTTCAGGGCCTCCAGCACGTCCGCGGACCCGGACTTCGACGACACGGAGCGGTTGCCGCACTTGATCATCTTCACCCCGCCGGCGGCAGCGACAAGGGATGCCGCGGTGGTGATGTTGATGGTGTTGGCCCCGTCGCCGCCGGTGCCGGCCGTGTCCATGATCCCCTCCCCCGTCACTGGGAAGGGCCGGCCCGCGGCCAGGAAGGCTTGGGCGGCACCCGCGATGTCCGCGAAGGTCTCGCCGCGCGTGCGGATGGTGGCCAGCAGCGCCGCGATGTGCACGTCCTCGTAGTCGCCCACCGTCAGTGGGGTAAACGCCTCCACTGCTTCCTCCAACGAAGGCGCCGGGTTGTTGATGAAGCGGCGGAAAATGTCCAAGTGGTCAGCCATTGTCGCGTCCTTTCTGCAGCAGTTGCTCAACGCAGCGTTCAAGGAGCTGCGGGCCGGAAGGTGTGAGGATGGATTCGGGATGGAACTGGAATCCGACGGACATGCCGTCGGCGGTTTCGGCGGCCATGATCACCTCGCCGATCTCAGTGTCCGTCCACGCCAGGGGCACGATCCCCTCCGGCGCGGCCACCGCCCCCAGGGAGTGGTAGCGGGCCACCGGCACGTCCAGGCCGGGTTGGCCGGGGGTGCCGCCGACCGTGAGGCCGTCGAAAAGCGGGTACGGGCCGGTGAGGCGCATGGGGACGGAGGTGCCGTGCTCCGGACCGCAGGGTTCAACGCGGCCGCCGAAGTGCTCGATGAGCGCCTGGTAGCCAAGGCAGATGCCCAAGATGGGGATGCGGCCCTGGGCGCGCGCGATGACCTCCATCATGCAACCGGCGTCGGCCGGGTAGCCGGGCCCGGGAGAGAGGACGATGAGCTCGGGGTCGCCGTCCAACACCGTGTCGGCGGAGACGGTGTTGCGGTACACCACCGTGTCGTACCCCGCCAGCGCGTCCACCAGGTTGTATACGAAGGAATCCTGGTTATCCAGCAAGACAATCATTTCTGCACCTGCAACTCTCGCTCTCCTGCTAAGGCCTGCAGCACCGCGTAGGCCTTGTGCAGCGTCTCGTCCGCCTCGGCCTGCGGGTTGGAATCCCGCACCACGCCCGCACCGGCCTGGACTGTCGCTACGCCATCGGCGACGAACGCGGATCGGATCACTATGCAGGTGTCAAAGTCGCCGTTGCCGCGCAGGTACCCCACCGCTCCGCCGTAGGAGCCGCGCCGCTCGCCCTCCACTGCCCGCAGCAACTCGGTGGCGCGCAGCTTCGGGGCGCCGGTGAGCGTGCCCATGTTCATGCATGCGCGGTAGGCGTCCAGAGCGTCCAGGTCCTCGGCGAGGGTGGCGGTGACGCGGCTGACCAGGTGCATCACCCGGGAGTAACGGTCCACCTGAAGCAGTTCCCGCACGCGCCTGGTGCGGGGTTCGGCCACGCGCGCCATGTCGTTGCGGGCGAGGTCGACGAGCATGGTGTGCTCGGCCACCTCCTTGGCGTCCGTGCGCAGCTCCAGCTCCATGCGCGTGTCCAGCTCGTGGTTGACGCTGCCGTCCGGGTTCAACCCGCGCGGGCGGGTGCCGGCGATCGGGTACAGCTCCACCTGGCGGGTGGCGTGATCGAACTTCAGGTTGGATTCGGGCGAGGCGCCGAACAGCTCGTAGTCCTCCCCCCGGATGTAGAACATGTACGGCGAGGGGTTGGACTCGCGCAGTCGCCGGTATGCGGCAAAGGCGTCGGTGCACTCCGCGGTGAACGCGCGCCCGGGCACCACCTGGTAGATGTCCCCGTTCGCAATGTGCTGCTTCAGCCCCTCCACGCTCGCGCGAAAGTCCGCGTCTGTCGCAGACGCCTTCGCGACGAGCCGTTCCGCCGCCCCCGCCAACGGCCAGTAGTCCGGCACTGATTCCTGCATACGCTGCGCCAGCGGCTCCAGATCGATCCCGTCGCCGGCGGCGTCCACGCCGGCGAGGTAGGCGGTGCCGTTTTCGTGGTTGACCCGCAGCAGCACCTCCGCGAGCACGAACTGGTAGTCCGGGTACGTGTTCGGGCCGTCAGCCACAGCCGGGAGCTGCTCGAACGTGCCCAGGTAGTCGAAGGCGAACCCGCCCGCCAGGAGCGGGAAGTCCTCGTTGCCGTAGCCAGCCCGAGTGGTCAGGGAACGCAGCACGTCCGCGCTGGAGGGGGCTGTGAGACGCTCGCGCTCGTCGGCCGCGCGCGAGGGCGGAAACTCGTAGGTGTGCTCAGCCACCCGGTACTTGTCCAGACCCAGATCGGCGGCGATGACCTCGCCGGACGGGGTCAGGGGCTGCACGGTCACGCGGTTGCCGCGGCACGTCACGCGCAGGGACGCTCGCAGCACCGCGACGGACTGCAGCCCGGAGCGGGTGGTGATGTCGGCGGACTCGAGCAGCACCGAATCCTGCGCCTCAAGCCCGCCGACGTGCGCGAACAGGCTTGCCACGTCCTCGTGGTAGCGCACCTCGCGGTGGGTGTAATGCATATGGTCCTCGGTCTTTCTTACATTGCACCGAGGGTGGAAAAGGCCCGCGGCGCTTGGTGTGCAAGCTGGCGGGCCGTGACTTCGCAGGTGGCGCGCCAGTTAGGCGAGCCACCACCAGTTCATGGAAGTCAAACACGTCACAATCGACAACTATAGCGGAGTAGAAAATCTGGGGCAGATTTTATTCAGCCAGGCGGTACTGCCCCCGCGGGGCTGTGGCCACAAGGCCGTCCACCTTCAGCCCAGTGATGGCGGCGTGGGTGGCAATGTCCGCATTAACGTGCGGCGCGTCCACCAGCCGGCGGGCAACTATCTGCGCGGAGATGTCCTTGTACGCCATCGGCTCCCCCGCCTCGCGGAGCACCTGCAGGATCGCTTCTTGCCAGGTCACGGGCATCTACTTCTGGTCGTCGGCGTGGCCGGCGGCTCGTCGTAAAGCATCGATGTTCACCGCGGGCTTCGGCTCCTCCGCCTGCTGCTCGCGGGCCTGCTCCACCGCCACGGCCGCGCGGGCACCGAAGTTGCCGCCGAGGGAGGCCGCAACCACCGCAGCCACCAGCGCCACGACGGGGAAAACCCACATCCACCCCGAGGCGATGAAGGAGAACGCGGCACCGAAGGCGAGCGCGACGCCCGCGAGGACCCAGAAGGGGCCGGCGACTTTGTGCGCCTGGTCCCAAATCGCGCGATCCTTGCGCACCGCGGGCACGTGGAGACCGAACCACTTGTTGCCCGGGAGCTTGCCTGTAGACGCAAGCGCCCCGGGGATGAGCAGCAGCAGGGTCAGAAGTATGAAGATGATGCCGATGACGACGTTGAGGGTGCTCATATTCTCAAACGGGCTCATGGCCTCCAGCATACGGGCGCTGCACACTCGAAAGAAAAGGGCTCAATATTGCGGTGGGCTGCATATTTACCGGCTACTGTGGCCATATGAAAAATAAGCTCTTGCGCTCGCTGCTCTTCTGGGTGGTCGTAGCCATCATCCTCGGCTACGTCTGTAGCCTGTTCTTCCCGGACTGGCTGGCGCGCGTGTTTGTCACCTTCAACGGCCTGTTCTCCAACTTCCTCGGCTTCTTCGTGCCGGTGCTCATCTTCGCGCTCATCGCCCCCGCCATTGCGGGCCTGGGCCGCGGCGCCGGCAAGTGGCTCGGCGTCACCGCGGGCGTGGCGTACGGCTCCACCGTCATCTCCGGCCTGATCGCCTGGGGTACGGCATCTGCCCTGTACCCCACGTTGCTCCAGGGCAAGAGCCTGATCACTGACGTTGCCGACCCGGATGCCGGCGGCCTGTCGCCGTACTTCAGCGTTGAGATGCCGCCGCCACTGGCCGTGATGTCCGCGCTGCTGCTCGCTTTCGTGGTGGGCTTGTCAATGACGGCGGTGAAGTCCGACAACCTCTACGCCGTGTTGGAAGAGCTGAACAACATGGTGCTCAAGGTGGTCACCACCTTCGTCATCCCGCTGCTGCCGATCTACATCTTCGGCACCTTCCTCAACCTGGGCATGAACGAGAACTTCGGCGACACCATGGCCGCCATGGGCGTGGTGCTGGTGCTCTCCATCGTGATGACCTTGGTGATCATCCTCCTGCAGTACCTGCTCGCGGGCGCAGTCGCCGGCGTGAACCCGTTCACGGCCCTGAAGAACATGCTCCCGGCGTACTTCACCGCGCTGGGCACCTCCTCCTCGGCCGCCACCATCCCGGTCACCTACGAGGCCACCCTGAAGAACAAGGTGGAGGAAGAGGTCGCGGGCTTCGTTGTCCCGCTCTGCGCCACCATCCACCTCTCCGGCTCCATGATGAAGATCACGCTGTACGCGCTCTCCATCGTCTACATGGCCAGCCTGGACATCACCGGCGGCCAGGTCGTCGGTTTCATCCTGCTGCTGGGCATCATGATGATCGCGGCGCCGGGCGTTCCGGGCGGCGCCATCATGGCGGCCGTGGGCCTGCTGCAGTCCAACCTCGGCTTCGACGAGTCCATGGTCTCCCTCATGATCGCGTCCTACATCGTGGTCGACTCCTTCGGCACCGCCGCCAACGTCACGGGCGACGGCGCGATCGCGCTCATCGTGAACAAACTCGCCAACGGCAAGATCAAGGGACAGCAGCTTAACGACGAACCTTCGGCCGCCCCCGCCTCCGGCTCCATCGCCGTGCAGTAGTCGCCCTGTCGCGCCGAACCGCCCCCCGGGGCGGTTTTTTCGTGTTTCACGTGAAACATCACCGGTGCGCTGCGGCCAGTCCGATCGACTACCCTCGTCCGCATGGCCTTCGAGATCGTCACCACCCACTTCGTGGCCCACGAGCACGACCTCGAGGACGCGTACGAGCTGTACCGCCAGCGCATCGCCACCAGCGGCGCCGACATCGCGAACATCTCGCCGCACCCCCACCCCATCAAGGACGATTTCACCCTCTGGGACCTGCGTTGCCAGGCCGCCTACGACAACCTGCCGGCACCGGATTCGATGCAGCTCTACGAGCTCAACGCGCTCGTGGACTTCTCCACCACTAACCGCGACAACGCCATCGAGCGCTTCTTCTTCGAGGATCACACCGAGCCCACCCGCTTCCCGGCTTCCCTTGGGGGGTTGGACCAGCTGACGCTCCGGGACGAGCCAATCGGCGAACTCTCCCTCACCACCATCGTGTACCTCGGCGTGCCGGAGCACATGCTGGTGGCGCAGCAGCTTTTCGACGCCACGGTGGCCGACCTCAACGTCGTGGCCTACCAGCCCTGCGTGGCACCGCTCGAGGGGACCGAGCACGCCGCGCTAGTGGGCCCGCTGTGGGTGCGCGATGCCACGCTGAACATCATCGGTAAGGGCGACGGCCACTTCTCCCCCGGCAAAGAGGCGTGGGCGGGATGGGTGCTGACGTCGAGTGCTCCGGAGGACGTGGATAGACAGCTGCACGAACAAATCGACCCGGGTGTCGTGGTAATCACCCGGGCCGTGCGGGAGCCGTTCTAGCTTGAGAACACGAAAACGGCCCGCCCCGAGAACGGGAGCGGGCCGAAAGTAGCTCAGGTGAGCCGAATTAGAACGGCAGAGCCGGGAGCTGCACGCCCGGGATCATGCCGGAAGCCGCAGCGGCAACGCCGAGCAGGGCCACGAGGGCAACCGGGACGCCGATGAGGAGGGCGAGGATGCCGCCCTTGGTGTCCGGGTTGTCAATGAGCTCCTGGATGCAGGTGCCGGTGGCGGAGGAAGAACCGGTGTTCTCCTTCTCGCCAGCCTTGGTTGCCTCAGCCTTCTTCTCAGCCTCGGGCTTGGCCTCCTCGCGGGTCTTGCACTGGTTGTAGAGCTCGGAGGAGCCGGTCTTCTCGGTCTTCGTGGAGTCCTGCTTGGTGGCGGAGGAGCCCTGGGCCTCCTTGGTAGCGGTGGTGCCGGTGGCCGGAGCCTCAGCTGCGAAAGACGGTGCTGCGACAGCGGACAGGGACAGGGTTGCTGCAACAGCAGCGGTGGCGATGCGCTTCATGGCAATCTCCTCGTTTTCTCAGGATCACCTGCCAGGAATCTGACACGTGTAGCAAGGTTATCGGCGTCGCGCGACAGAGCGTTACACGGGGTTACTCTGGGTGGTATGCCATCGATGAACGAGATCGCAGCTGTTGTCGGAATATCCGCCCTCGTGGGCCTTGGCGGTGCGGCCGTCGGCTACAACACTGTGGACGTCCCGCAGCGCGACCAGATTGCCCTTCAAACCGTGGGTGCACCGAGCGCGACTATCGACGACCCACAGGGTGTCCTCTCCCCCGAGGACCGCGACCGACTCGTTCGCGACACCGCCAACATTGATGCGCCAGAGGTGGTCACGGACTTCCACTACATGGTGTTCAAGACCAACCACGAGAACATCCTCGACGACGTGGAGGAGCTCCTTCGCTCGCAGTACCCCGACCTCATCGACCAGTCCAAGGGCGAGAACGGGCGCCCGGCCAATGGGGTACTCATCGTGGGCGTGGGCCTGGATCCGCGCCAGGCGTTCATCTACGGCGGCGATGACGTCTCCGACGAGCTGATGCTTAACGACGTCTCGTACCGCGAATCCCTCCTCGATGCAATGAAACCCGGCGTGGAAGAGGGCAACATCCCATCGGGCCTGTTCCGCACGGCGAACCTCGCCATGAGTGCTGACACGCTCGCCGACAGGCAGGTCAGTAACGCAGAGAGCGAGCGGATGGGCGCGACCCTCGTGCTGGGCCTCGGCGGAGGGGGCGCCGCGGCGGGTCTCGGGTCGGTTGTGGTGGCGGTGCGGAGCGCTCGTCGTAAAGCAATTGCCAAGGCGCGCGAAGACTACGAGCTGGTGACCAGCGAGTACACCCGACTGGCAGGGCGTTTGGACGAGGTGGATGTGCGGGCGAACTCGCTGTCGTCGGCGTTCGCGGACGAGACGCTGCGGCAACAGTGGGCCGAGGTGCGCGACCGCTTCCTGGGCATGAACGAGCTGGTGCACGGCGCGCAGGGGCTGAGCGCGATCAACATGGACGACGATAAGGACGTGTACTCGCACCGAAAGCAGCTTGCAGACGCGGCGGAATCCGTGGACCACGTCTCCAACGCGGAGGACAACATCGACCGCCTCTTCGGCGTGGAACACGGTAACCCCGCCACGCGCCGGGCGGATCTGAGCACGATCCGCGCAGACGTGTTGCGCGCGCGCAGCGACGTGAAGGATGAGGGGCTGCGCAGGGAGCTGGACTTGCTCATGCAGCGCATTGAAAACCTCGACGCGGATCCGAGCTCCCCCACCTACCTGGACGACTTCGTGCGCGTGCTGGAGGACTACCGGGTGATCCTGGATCAGGTGAAGAAGAAGCAGTTCAGCGATGTGAAGGAGCGCGAAAAGCTGGAGGCTCCAGCGGTGTACGACTCGGGTTTCTGGTACGGCGGGTACGTCCCCTACGCGCACATGCACACGTGGCACGAGTCCAACGTGCAGGCGGAGCAGGCGGCGCAGGCGTCCTCATCATCGAGTAGTGTGTCCTCCTCGGGGTTCAGCGCGGGCGGCGGCAGCTCCAGCTTCTAATTGGCGTTACACACTGCAAGTGTGAAATAGGACACAAAAGCCTCTAAAACTTTCCTTTAATCAACCCGTGTTTATACTTGAAAGCGGAGAAATTCGAAGCGGACCCGCCACCTAGAACACGAGGTGGCGGGTCATCTTTTTGCTCGGTGCGGGTTAAGGGTCAAAATGTGTGTCCGGATTCGTCGATTTGTTTGGGATGATCAG
>ERZ1029858.91-NODE-91-length-46974-cov-129.085296_pt1 | contig 46974 bp, 32 predicted proteins | sample MGYA00519237_ERZ1029858 | MGnify/ENA primary metagenome ERZ1029858 (study PRJEB33666, sample SAMEA4610919) | skin metagenome | biome: Human-associated habitat; feature: Malodor aspect; material: skin | place: Philippines | collected 2015-08 ...
CGCCTGCAACAACCCGCGCCACAGAAGCAGCCTTCACATCTTTCGGAGTCCAACGACCAGCCACAACAACCTCCAAGTCGAGGTGGCGCATTCACCCACTGACAACTCCCCGCATATTCACCATTTGAGATTCACCATTTGCGGGGGAGGGGCGGCACAACGGGGCAGCGACGCGGCGCGGCGGGGCAGAGTCAGGGGCAGGGGAAACGGCGGCGTCGGCAGGCGGCGTCGGCAGGCGGCGAGGAGGGAAAACCCCTACTGCAGCGCAGACGTCAGCTTCATCACGTTGTCCACATATCGCCGGTACCACGGCCTGCGCGACCACCGCTCCAGCGTCAGCTCCTTAGACACGGCCAGGTAGTTCGCGCCGAGTTGCTCCAGCGCGCCGAGCAGCGGTCCGGATGCGACGAACAGAGAAGACTCATAGTTCAGAGAAAAGGACCGGATGTCCATGTTGGAGGACCCCACTACGCCGACGGCGCCCTCGTGCCCGGGATCCGTCAAGACAAACTTGGTGTGTAGTACATACGGCGCTGGGAACTCCCAGATGCGCACACCGGCTTTGAGCAGCTGCTCGTAGTATGCGGATTGGGCGTGCTGCACCATGAATTGGTCGGCCCTCTCGCCTACGAGGAGATCCACGCGCACGCCCCGGTAGCAGGCGGAGGTGATGGCCTCCAGCAGCGATTCCTCCGGCACGAAGTACGGGGAGCACAGCGTGATCTGCTCTTTGGCGTTGTGGATCATGGAGTTGAACATGCGCAGGTTCGGCTCGGTGAGGTAGCCGGGTCCGGAGGGCACGAGCTGCAGCACGTCGCCACTGCCTATCGACGTCTCCTTCGGTGCTCCCGCAACATCGAGCCGCTCGCCGGACTCGGTGTACCAGTCCACGGCGAACATGGACTCGATGGAGCCGACGATTGGGCCCTCGAGTTCCACAAACGCGTCGACCCACTGCCGGCCCGCCCGCACGTGGCCGGGCATGAGGTAGCTGCGGTCGATGAGGTTGAAGGACCCCATGAAGGCCACCCGCGAGTCGATGACCACCAGTTTGCGGTGGTTGCGCAGGTCCGGGCGGCGCCAGCGGGCACGCAGCGGGGCGAGGGGCAGCATCATGTTCCAGTCCACGCCGATGGCGGTGAGCCGCTTTTTCAGTTTTTTAAAACCCGGGTACTTGGCGGATCCGATGTGGTCGAACAGGAGACGAACGTGCACGCCGCGCTCCACCGCGCGCTCGAGGGCTTGGAAGACAACATCCGTGGTGTCGTCCCAGGCTACGGCGTAGATTTCGATGGAGATGGTGGCGGAAGCGTCGTCGATAAGCTTGGCGATTCGCTGCATGGTCATGGTGTAGTCGGACCACAGCGCGCGCACCTGCCCGCTGACGGCGGGGTAGCCGGTGAGCTCGCGGTTGAGGTGAACCACGGAGGCGGTTTCGGGGGGCAGTTGCCGCTCCACGCTCTCCGGGCCCGCCCACGCCCCATCCAACGCGCTGCGCGCTTCGACTTGGATGCGGTGGCGGCGCCGCGACACAAAGGTGGAGCCGAACAGCAGGTACAGCGGCAGGCCGACTATCGGCAGCAGCAGGATGAGCAGTAGCCACGCGTTGGCGGACGACGGCTTGCGCCCGCCGGGCACCACGCCGATCATGACGAACTTGATGGCGTAATCCACGACCATGGCGGTGAACTGCCACCAGGAAAGGTCCAGGCTCATCGGGCCCTCACCGGACGTCGTCGTAGGCGAGACCGCGGGTGTCGTAGTCCACGATCACGGGCGCGTGGTCGGACGCCCCTTTGCCGTTGCGCTCCTCCACGTCCACGAAGGCTCGCTGGACCCGTTCGAACAGGGGCTTGGTGGCCAGCTGGAAGTCGATGAGCATGCCTTCGTTTTTCTGGAAGCGCATGGACTTGTAGTCCCAGAACGAGTACTGCTCCTCGTGCTCGACCTGGTACAACCCGGCCTCCAGCAGCATCTGGAACGCGGCGCGCTCCGGCTCGGTGACGTGCGTTTTGCCCTCGAACCAGGCCACGTCCCACACGTCCTCGTCGCGGGGTGCGACGTTGAAGTCGCCCATGTAGACCTGCAGCTCCCCGGGCTGGACCTGGTCGGCGAGCGACCACAGGAATTGCAGCTTGTAGTCGTAGTGCGGGTCCCCGATCTCGCGGCCGTTAGGCACGTACAGGCTCCACACGTCCACCCCGCCGCACACCGCCCCCACGGCCCGGGCTTCGAGCTGGGGGTCGCCGGTCTTGGCAAACTCCGGTTGGCGCTCGAAGCTGTCGCGTACGTTGTCCAGGCCCACGCGCGAGGCGATGGCCACGCCGTTCCACTGGCTCACGCCCACGTGCGCGACCTCGTAGCCCGCGGCTTCGAAGGTGGCGTAGGGGAATTTCGCGTCCGCGGTCTTGGTCTCCTGCATCGCCAGCACGTCCACGTCCTCGCGCTCGAGGAAGGCAGCGATCCGCTCGGCGCGCGTGCGCACCGAGTTGACGTTCCATGTGGCGATTCGCATGCGGACTAGCCTAGCGCCAGCCGCCTGCGGTGGTGTTCGAGTGCTCCCTCGGGCGTATTGCCTATCGACGCCACACCGAAGGCCTCCCCCGCAACCCACACAATCTGCTCGTCTTGGAGTTCCCACGCGTCGTCGAGCACCTTCAGCGCGGGTTTGCCTATCCGCTCGGGGATGGTCAGCCGCACGGGGAGGTTGCGCGAGGTGTAGAAGGCCCGGATGGCGTCGAGAGGCAGCGGCTCAAAGCCCGCGGAGGGGCCGAGCGGGACCGCGGAATTTGCCTCGTCGCCATCGCCGGTGCGCATGCACCAGCCGCCGGCCCACTGCTCTTCGTGCACGGTGAGGCGCTCGGCGAGACGGCGCTCCAGGGCGCGGATCTCGGAGTTGCGCACCGTGCGCGGGGAGAGCTTTTTGATGATGTGCAGGTCCGTGACCTCGATGGCCTCCTTGGAGGAGGGGAACCCGCCCACCTCCTGCGGGCGGATCACCAGCGGGTTGAGCGTGACCACGTGGCCGATGATGTCGCTCGCGTGCTCGCCACGACGCTGGCGCACCACGACGCGGTCGCCCACCGCGACATCGTCGGAGCGGAAGATCCGGGACACGCCTACTTGCGGGCCCCGCGGGGGCGGGCCGCACCGGTGAGCACCAGGGCCGCGCCGACGAGCAGGGATAGCACGCCGACGGTGATCAACGCGCGCATCGGGGTGCCGGTTTCCGCGAGGTCGCCGTCGCGCTCGTCATCGTCCTCCGTCGTGGTGGTGGACGAGGTGGTGCTGCGCGTAGTGGAGGAGGACGACGTGGTGGTCGAGCTGGACCTGGTCGTGCTCGAGGTGGCAGACGTCGTGCGGTTTTCCAGTACGGACGCAGTAGTGGAAGCTGAGGTGGTGGTTGTGGTCGCTGCCGTCGTGGTGGAAGTTGCGGACTCGGTGGCCGTACCCGACGAGGTGGTCGACGTAGACGTCTCCGTGGATGTCGTGGACGAGGAGGTCTCGGTGGTCGTCTCGTCCTGCAGGCGCTCCACGCGGTGGGTTACCTCGGGGCCGAATCCCGGCGCGGTGGTGGTCGGCGCGGTGGGCTCTTTCACCACGGTCGGCTTGGCCGCGCGGGTGGTTGCAGGCGTGGTGGTTGCCCCGGTGGTTGCTTCCGCGCCGGGCACCCGTACGCCGTCCACGCCGGGGATGCCGAAGACGATCGGCGCGTCGCCGTTGTCCGAGCGCTCGTAGGCATCAAACGCGGTAGTGCCCAGGATGCCGCCGAGGCCTTCGATCGGGGCGGGGACGACCACCGGAGCGTCTTCAGGCAAAAGCTCCGCGCGCAACTCGCGCACACCTGCCCGCTCGCGCGTGATCGCGGCGTCGGCCTCGTCGAAGGTGGCCTTTTCCTGCTTGCTCAGGCCGTCGGCGGCGGCTTCCTCGCGCAGATCCGCCAGCTCGTCGGCAGCGGTGATGAGTTCCTTGCGCCACTGGATCAGCACGTCCCGGACCTCGTCGTCGGTCTCCGCGCTGTTGATGGCGGTGATCGACGTGGTGTGGGTTTCGGAGACGCTGTCGAGCAACTGCTCCACAGGCGTCGCGGGGGCGAGGGTGAGCGATGCGGCGGCGATGGCGGCGGGGATACGCATGGCGGTTATCTTAGCGCCTTATTCGTCGTGGCCGAACGGATCCTCATCAGTACCTGGCAGCCAGGTGTGGCCGGCCTCCTTCCAGCCGTTGTCCCGGATGACGCGCTTGGCTTCCTTTTTGTAGCGGCCGGTGAGCACGTCGGTGTAGAGGAAGCCGTCCAGGTGGCCGGTCTCGTGCTGCAGGCAGCGGGCGAAAAAGCCGGTGCCTTCCACCTCGATCTCGTTGCCGTTTTCGTCCAGGCCCGTCACTTTCGCCCAGTCTGCGCGGCCGGTGGGCCAGCTGTAGCCCGGCACGGACAGGCAGCCTTCGTCGTCGTCGCCGTCATCCGACGGCATGGTTTTCGGGATCTCGGAGGTTTCAAGTACCGGGTTGATCACGGTGCCGCAGCGCATTTGGTCGCCGTCGGGGCAGTGGTAGACGAAGATGCGAAGCGGGACGCCGATTTGGTTGGCGGCCAGGCCAACGCCGTGGGCGGCGTCCATGGTCTCGTGCATGTCGGCGATGAGCTCGGCGAGCTCCTCAACGGGCTGGGTCACTTCCTTGGTGGGTTCGTGCAGCACCGGGTCGCCGTGGATAACGATGGGTCGGATGGTCATGCCAATATATTAGGCATGCTCTCAGAGACCGACCTCGCCGTGCTGCGCTTTGCTGCGCACGCCCCGCGGTCTATCGGCGCGCGGGAGGATGCGGTGCGCGCGGAGCTGGGTATGCAGCCGATCCGCTACTACCAGCGCTTGAACGCGCTGCTGGACTCTCCCGATGCGCTCGCCGCCGAACCGCAGCTGGTGCGGAGGCTGCAGAGGCTTCGCGACGGCCAAGGTCCCAACCTCTAGCTGAGGTTTACGGTGTGTTGCCACGGCTTCCCGGGGCGGTGTGGTTAGAGTTGCCGATGTGACTAAAGATAACTACGGCAACGACCGCTCCGACGCTGGGTTCGACTCCGAATCGACGCACTATTCCAAGTACTCGGGCGACGACGCTTACGATGACGGCTCGGCGGGTGCCACCGAGCCGATCGACGCAGAGATCGTCGACGATTACCCCACCGAGGCCGCCGGCACTGGCGCGGGCTACCGCGGCGCGCACCGCCGCGAGGAGGATCCCGCCTACGAGGGGGACTACACCACCGAGTACGCAGCGGGCGCTGACGAAGGCAGCCGATACGCCGACGATGCCGTCTACGAGGAACCGTACGAGGATCAGCCGGAGAACCGCGGTCAGGCAGCTGCCGCCGAGGGCGGGCTGCCCAAGCGCGGCCTGGCCATGATCCTTATCGCGGTAGCGGCGCTGCTGGCGCTGTGGGGTGTCTGGAAGATGACGCAGGACGACAAGGACGGCAACGGCGAAGGCGCTGCGCCGACCTCGTCGACCGTGGTGGGCTCGTCGCCGGCGGCGCCGGCTGGCTCCCCGGCGCAGGACCCGAACGCGCAGGCGGGCCAGGACGGCGCCCAGCAGGCGCAGGACCCGAACGCGCAGGCCACCGCCACGGTGACTGACACCGTCCGCGCGGGCGACCCGAACGCGCAGGCGCCGCAGGACCAGAACGCGCCGCGCCCGGAGGACCAGCAAGACCAGCAAGACCAGCAAGACCAGCAGGGCCAGCAGGGCGCGCAAGGCCAGCCGGCACCGGCCCCGGCAGGTGCGCCCATCGACGCCGCCTCCGCCCAGGTGTTCATCTACAACAACTCCGGCACCCCGGACCTGGCCAGCCGCACGGCCGACCAGCTGAAAGGCCAGTACAACGTGGCCAACAACTCGACGGACGCCGCAGTGATGAACATGCCGGAGCAGGTCTACGGCGTGTTCCCGGAGACCTACGTCTTTTTCGATCCGTCCGTCCCGGGTGCGGAGCAGGTCGCGGCCGACATCGCCCGCCGCGTTGGCGGAGCCGCGCGTGCGAAGGGCGACATCCCGGACGGTGCGGTGAGCATTCCGGAGCAGGCGGCGAACAACCGCGCGGCCGTCGCCGTGGTGCTGGCGGGCTAGACCCCAGCACCCGCGCATATAAACCCGCCTCCGGAGCCAGACAAACGCACCCCACCGGATAGGCTCGGGCACTATGGATCCATTCCGCGACTTTGCCAGGTCTGAAGGCCCCACCCTCGGCGTCGAGTGGGAGATCTGCCTCGTTGACCCGGAAACGCGTGACCTCGTGCCCCGCGCCGCCGAGGTCATCGACGAGGTGCAGGCCCGCTATCCCGACATCCACCTAGAGCGCGAGTTCCTCCAAAACACCATCGAGCTGGTCACGCCTATCTGCGCCAACACCAAGGAGGCCATCCGCGCGCTCCAGAAGGACCTCAACGCGGTGAAGGAAGTCGCGGACGAAAAGGGGCTGAAGCTCTGGGCGTCCGGCGGGCACCCGTTCTCGGATTTCCGCACCAACCCGCTGAGCCCGAAGAGCACCTACGAGGAAATCGTCAACCGCACCCAGTACTGGGGCCAGCACATGCTGCTGTGGGGCATCCACTGCCACGTGGGCATTTCCCACGAGGACAAGGTGTGGCCGATCATCAACGCGGTGATGACGAAGTACCCGCACCTGCTGGCCATCTCGGCGTCGAGCCCCGGCTGGGACGGCATCGACACTTCGTACGCGTCGAACCGCACCATGCTCTACCAGCAGCTTCCCACCGCGGGCATGCCGTACCAGTTTCAAAGCTGGGACGAGTGGGTCGACTTCATGCGCGACCAGCAGACTTCCGGCGTGATCAACCACACCGGCTCCATGCACTTCGACGTCCGCCCGGCGGCGAAGTGGGGCACCATCGAGGTCCGCATTTCAGACGCGACGAGCAACCTGCGCGAGCTCGCGGCCGTCGTGGCCCTCACACACTGCTTGGTCGTGCACTACGACCGCATGCTCGAGCGCGGCGAGGAGCTGCCCACGCTGCAGCAGTGGCACGTTGCGGAAAACAAGTGGCGCGGCGCGCGCTACGGCATGGATGCACTGGTGATCACCAGCCGCGAGACGGACGAGGACTGGGTGAAAAACGAGCTCGAGTTACTTATCGACGAGCTCACGCCCACAGCCACCGACCTGAACTGCCTGGACGAGCTGCACTTGGTCCGCGAGATCATCGAGCGCGGCGCGGGCTACCAGCGCCAGCGCGCGATCTACGAGCGCACCGGCGATTGGAAGGACGTCGTGGACGCGACCTGCGCGGAGATGTGGGAGCTGACCCTCTAGTGCCCTCTAGGGGTTCATGCGGCGCGGGTGGTAGCTGGCCGGGCGGTCGTTTCGGGTGAGCTGCTCCTCGTCGCCGTAGAGGCCCTCGCGGCGCGCGATGCGGCCCAGGCGCTGCGCGGTGACCGGGCTGGTCATCAGCGCGAACAGCACGAGCAGGATCATCATGCCGATGTCGCCCTTCTCGTGGGGGCCGAAGTTCTCGGCGGTGGTGAGGCGGATGATCGCGCCGGTGATCATGAGCACCAGGCCGGTGGTCTGGGGCTTCGTGATGGCGTGCACGCGCGCCAGGGTGGAGTTGAAGCGGGCGGTGCCCACGGCGGCCGAGAAAACCATGAAGGCGCCGGGGAGGATGAAGATCAGGGAAATGATGTCTGTGATCACAGGGAACCGTCCCTCTTGCGGAAGCGGGCCACGGACAAGGTGGCAATAAAGCCGAGCAGGGCGATGACTATCATGACGTTGACCACCGTGGTGTCCAGGGTCCAACAGATGTAGAGGGCCAGGGCGCACTGGAGGGAGGCGGTAATGCCGTCGTTGGCCAGGACGCGGTCCATAGAATCGGGGCCCACGATGGCCCGCCAGGCGAAGATGAAAAACCCAGCGACGAGGAACACCGCGGCCACGGTGAGAAAAACCGTGTAGATGGTGCTGTCCATATCAGCGTCCTCCTTCGAAGATGGCGATCATTTGGCGCTCCAGTTTCTGCACATTGGCAATCTCGCGGGCGATGTCCGCCTCGGTGTTAGCGTCGAGGACGTGGATGGTCCACTCACGGTTGGCCAAGTCGATGTCCGTGACGGTGCCGCCCGGCTGCAGGTTGTAGGCACAGGTGGCCAGGTAGAGCACCAGCTCGTTGCTCAAGCGCATGGGTACGCGCAGGATGGCGTTCTTCGGCTGCGGCGCCCGGCGCAGCGAGAGCCACGCCACCTTTGCGGAGGCGGCCAGCAGGTCCCAGAACCACTCCACCATGAATGCCGCAAGTTTGAGCCAGTGCACCCTGTTGCCGCTGCGTGGGATCGGCGGCAGAGGAAGCGCCAGGACGATGATGGTGCCCAGGACGAGGCCGGCGACAAGGTTGCCCCAGCTGATTTCGCCCATGAGCAACACCCACATGAACGTCAGCCAGAGCACGGACAGTGGGCGGAAGCGGTGGGCAAGTCCGGAGAGCATTACTGGCTCACCTCGTTCGATTCTGCGTCCACGGGGTCGGGCACCATCTCGGTGGTCACGCCGGTCGAGGTCGGCCCGGCCGGGCGGGAGGAGTCGCGGTGCTCGAGGGAGTCCCTGCCGCCGCCGGCACCGGTCTGCTCGTGGAAGGTGTCGAGGTTGCGGGTGGGGGCCGAAGGGTCGTCGCTAAGCACGGCGCTGCGGTAGATGGACTGGTCCTGGGCGGATTGGGCCGCGCGGTCCGTGATGTTGGAAATGGGCCCGGCGAGGAAAGTGATGGACGTGGAGGCGGCCACCAGAAACGCTGTGGACAGGAACATTCCCATGGGGATGCGGCCGACGTCGTTTCGCTCCTCGGCCGCGACGGTCTCGCCGCGCTCCGCCAGGTTAGCTGGGCGGGCGAGCACCACGTCGCCCTCGGGTGCGTCCGCGCGGTCGCGCAGGAACCCCTTGGTCCAGACGTTCATCATGGTGTACAAGGTGAGCAGCGAGGTGACTACGGCGCCGCCGATGAGCACCCACGCCAACCAGGAGCCGTCTTCCGCGCCAGCCTGGATGAGCATGACCTTGCCCAAAAAACCTGACAATGGGGGAATGCCGCCGAGGTTGAGCGCGGGGATGAGGTAGAGCGCCGCGATCACGGGCGCGGTGTAGAGCAGGGAGCCTAGCCGTCGCAGCTGCGCCGAACCGGCTTGGCGCTCCACCAGGCCCACCACGAGGAACAGCGAGGTCTGCACCAAAATGTGGTGCACGGCGTAGAAGATGGCGCCGGACAGCCCTGCCACCGAGCCGAGGGCCACACCGAAGATCATGTATCCGATGTGGCTGACCAGGGTGAACGACATGAGGCGTTTGATGTCGTTTTGGGCGATCGCGCCCATCACACCGACAATCATGGTCAGCAACGCCACCACCATGAGCGTGTTGTCCAGCGATCCGTCGGTGAACACCGTGGAGCGCACGCGAATGATGGCGTACACACCCACCTTGGTCAGCAGGCCCGCGAAGACGGCCGTGACGATGGAGGCCGCGGTGGGGTAGGAGTCCGGCAGCCACGCGTCCAACGGGAAGATCGCGGCCTTGATGCCGAACGCCACGATGAAGGTGGCGAAGATGGCAGCCTGGGTGCCGGTGGGCAGCTCCTCCATGCGGGTGCCGGCCTGGGCCATATTCACCGTGCCCACGGAGGCGTACACCAGCGCGAGCGCGAAGAGGAACACCATGGAAGACGCCATCGACACCATGACGTAGCCGATACCTGCGCGCACGCGCTGCGAGGATGCCCCCAGGGTGAGCAGCACGTAGGAGGCCACCAGGAAGACTTCGAAGCCGACGTAGAGGTTGAACAGGTCGCCCGCGAGGAACGAGAGGTTCACGCCCATGGTCAGCAGCATGTAGGTGGGCAAGAAGACGGCTACCGGGTCGTCCTCGTCGCCGTCGCGAAGCCCCTGCGAGATGCCGTACCACATCACCGCGAACAGGACGATGGAGGAGACGAACAGCATGATGGAGGACAGCCGGTCCGCCACCATGGTGATGCCCACCGGGGCTTCCCAACCGCCCATTTGCACGGTTTGGATGCCGTGGGTGTCGGCCACGATGATCAACACCGCGGAGATTACTGTCAGCAGCGTCAGGGTGCTCAGCGCAATCGCGCGCTGGAAGTTCACACCGCGGAAGAGCAGGATCAGGCCGGCGGCGAAGGCGGGCAGGATGATCGGCAGGACCGTCAGGTAGGGGATGAGGGGGAGGGCCCAGTCGGCGAACGCCATGAAGCTAGCTCGCATCGCCGCCTCCCTTCACTTCCTTCACCGGGTCCTCGAACGGCTTGGGGCCGAACTCGTCGCCGGAGGGGCTGGCCTTGCCGGTTTGCGCGTCGTCGGACTTGTCGCGGTCCGGCCCCGCTGTGGAGGGCCGCGCCGCAATCGCGCGGTCTTCCTCGTCGCGTTCCACGATGTCGTCTGTGCGGAAGCGGTACTGCCGGTAGGCCAGCGCGAGCATGAAGCCGACCATCGCCATGGAAATCACGATCGCGGTGAGGATCATCGCCTGCGCGAGCGGGTCCGCGCTGTTCGCCGCCGTCTCGGAGTTGCGCCCGAGAATCGGCGGCGAGCCCGCTGGCCCGCCCGACTGCAACAGGAGCAGGTTCGCGCCGTTGCCGATCAGGGTCACACCCATGATCATGCGCGTCATGGATTTATCCAGCATCAGGTACACGCCGCATGCGATCAGCACGCCAGCGCCGATGAGCAGAAACAGGTTCGCCTCCATCTAGCTGCCCCTCCTTTCGCTATTGCGTATCGACGATCCACTGGCGGCCACCGCCCTGCGTTCGTCGAAACGCGCCCTGCGGCCCTCGGACATGAGGCGGCGCCGTTCCTCGTTTTTGGCCTGCAGCTCGCGCGCGCGGTCGCGGGCCCGCTGCTTGCGTGTGTCTTCCTCGCGGTCGAGGTAGGCGCCCATGGACGCCAGCACGTGCATGATCAGCCCGACCACGATGACGTACACGCCCGCGTCGAAGATCAGCGCCGACGGCGCCGTGACCTCCCCGATCAGCGGCACGTCGATCTCCGCGTACGACGAGGTCAGCGGCGGGTAGCCGAAGAACATCGGTGCGACCGCGGCGACGGTGGTGAACATGATGCCGATACCCATCACCTTGCCCGGGTGCACGGGCAGCGTTTCTTCTGCTTCCCTGCGCCCGCCGGCGAGATACCTCAGCGTCAGCGCCAGCGCCGCCACCAGACCACCGGCGAATCCGCCGCCCGGCGCATTGTGGCCGGAGAAGAAGAAATAGGCGGACAGCAGCATCATGGACGGGAACAGCACGCGGGTGACCACGTCCACCAGGATGGAACGGTTCTGCGCGGTCTCCGTTTCCACGCCTGAGGCGAGCCAGCGCGCCTTGGTGGTGGACAGCGTGGGGCGGCGCGATTCCGGGTCGAAGCGGAATGTGCCGAAGATCAGGCTGGCGGTACCCGTCGCCGCGACCACGATCACCAGCGTTTCCCCGAACGTGTCGGCCGCGCGCAAGTCCACCAGCAGCACGTTGACGGTGTTGCGTCCGTGGCCGATCTCGTACGCCAGTTTCGGCATGTATTTCGAAATTGGCTCGGCGACGCGCGCAGACATGGCCGTCATGGCCACCGTGACCACGGACACGCCGGTGCCGATGGACAGCCAGGCGCGCAGGCGGTTGTCCTCGCCGCGCGGCTCCGTTTCCGTGGGCATCTTGCGCAGCACGAGCATGAACAGGACCATCACGATGGTCTCCACCAGCGCCTGCGTGAGCGCCAGATCCGGTGCGCCGTGCAGCACGAACAGCAGCGCCATGAAGTAGCCGGTCAGGCCCACCATGATTACGCCGGAGAGGCGGTTGTGCTGGACGGTGGCGAAGAACGCCAGGCCAGCCATGACCGTGACGGTGAGGCCTTGCCACACGTTGTCCCACACCGTCATGCGGATGTTGTTGGATTCGCCCAAGATCAGCGCCGCTAGGGGGACTACGGCGAGGACCGTGAAAATCACGGCCAGGTTGATTACCAGCGAGCCGCGTTGCGTGGACGCCGTGAGCTTGAGCGACCAGCGGCGCAGCGTTGCCATGATGGTGTCCCACACCGCGTTGGCGTCGCCGAGCGCTGGGCGCTCGAACTGGGCCTTGGCCACCACGTCGCGCTGCCAGAACATGATCGCGCCGGCGCCGATGATCACACCGGACAGGGCAAGCGGCACCGTAAAGCCGTGCCACAGGGCCAGATGCGAGCCTTCCACATCCGGGAACCGGACGTTGAGGTACTCGTTGATCGGTTGCGAAAGCATTGCCGGCACCAAGCCGAAGGCCACTGTGCAGGCGGTGAGGATGGCGGGGGAGAGCCACAGTTTCCACCCGACGTGGTGCATGCTGGCCACGGCATCAGACTGCCCGTCGGCCCACGGCTGGCGCTTGGTGGCAAATGCCCCGTAGACGAAGTACACGGAGTAGGCCATGGTGAAGATGGAGCCGACCACCAGCACCACCAGGGTGATCCGGCCGGGCATGCCGGTGAGCAGCTCCTCGTGTAGGATCGCGTCGAGCGCCGTCTCTTTGGCCACAAAGCCGAACAGCGGCGGGATGCCCGCCATGGAGGCCGCAGAGATTGTGGCCAGCGCCATAAGCAGCGGCTGCTTCTCGCCCAGCCCGGACAGCTCGTGGATGTCGCGGGTACCTGTCGTGTGGTCGATCGCGCCGACGATCATGAACAGCGCGGCCTTGAACAAGGAGTGCGCGAACGTGATGGCCAGGCCAGCCATGGTCGCCTCGCGCGATCCCACGCCGATGACGGTGATGATGAAGCCGAGCTGGCTCACCGTCCCGTAGGCGAGGACCAGCTTCAGGTCCCGCTGCTTCAGCGCCATCCAGCCGCCCAGCAGCATGGTGAAGCCGCCGGTGGAAAGCACCACCAGGTGCCACGTGGTCACCGCGGACAGGTCCGGAGCGAGGCGGGCCACCAGGTAGATGCCCGCCTTCACCATCGCCGCGGAGTGCAGGTAGGCGGAGACCGGTGTGGGAGCGGCCATCGCGCCGGGCAGCCAGAAGTGCCAGGGGGCCTGCGCCGACTTGGTTAGCGCGCCCAGCATGATCAGCACGATCGCGGCTGAGATTGCCGGTGTGTTCTCGATGTCCGCAATCTGGGAAACCTCAGATAGCTTCCAAATCTGGGCCTTGTTGCCCAGCAGGTTGATGCCCACCAGCATGGCAAGCCCGCCCATGGTGGTGACCATCAGCGCCTGCATGGCCGCGCGCCGGGAGGATGCCCGCTCCCCGTAATACGACACCAGCATGTAGGACAGCACCGACGTCAGCTCCCAGAACACGTACATGAGCAGGAAGTTGTCGGTGATAACCAGGCCGTACATGGTGGTGGCGAAGAACGTCAGCTCGAAGCCGAACTTCGCTAGCCGCCTCGGGTTGGAATCGAAGTAACCCCAGCAGTACAGCAGCACGAGCGCGCCGACACCCAAAATAATCAGGCTGAATAAGCCCGCGAGTGCGTCCAGGCGGAATTCTAAATTGAGGTTCGCAGACGGCATCCAGGTAAACGCCGCTTTTACCTCACCGCCGTCGCGGAACACCCCGCTGGCGAAGAGACGGGCGACCCACATGAACCCGCCCAGTGGGACGAGTGCGAGGATGCCAAACGCGGCGCGGCCCACCGTGCGCAAAAGCACGGGGGCAGCCAGTGTGGCGGCGGTAAGTGCGATGAGCAGAATCAGCACGGGGTGCGCGGCCCTCCTCGTGTCGTGTGCGTGTGGGGCACACCGCGCCGCAAGCGGGGGAGCTCATTGAGTTCGCACAGACATATCTACGCGTCAACACCGGTGGCGCGGCCGTTGGAAAGTAACTCTAGCGATTTTTGGTGCTACTTGCCGTATCGCTGAAGGAAGCTCGCCTCAGCGATGGCGACGCGCTCGATCTCCGTCGGGTCCACGGACTCGTCCACGCCGTGGATGCCGCACAGGGGCTCTTCCACGCCGAACAGGGCAATCTCGGCGTCGGGGAAGGTGTTCTGCAGCGTGATCGTGAGCGGGATGGAGCCGCCTGAGCCGATCACGGCGAGGTTGTCGGCACCGTACGCCTCCTTCATGCACTCGCCCAGGGTGGCTACGGCACCCGCCTTCGGGTCCGTGGAGAACGGCTCGTTGACTCCGCTGACCTCAACGTCCACCTTCGCGCCCCACGGGGTGTGGGCCTTGATGTGCTCCTCCATCTTCTGCGCGATCTCTGCGGCGCTCTGGCCTGCCGGCACGCGCACGTTGAACTGCGCCTGTGCGCGGGCGTTGACAGCGTTCATGGCCTCGGCGACCGGGGTGGAGGTGAACCCGATCATGGTCACGGCTGGCCGTGCCCAGACCAGGTCCGCCGGCTCGTCGTCAACCGTGCCCAGTAGCTGCACGCCCTCCAGCACGGTGGCGTCGGCGCGGAAGGCTTCGCGGTCGTACGGGTCGCCATCCCACTTCGCGGTGGTGTCTACGCCGTCGATGGTGGTGCGGCCGTGTTCGTCGAAAAGCGACGTTGCAATCACCATCAGCGCGTGGGCCGCATCCGGGGCGGCGCCGCCGTAGCTGCCGGAGTGGACCTGGTTGGCCAGAGTCTCCACCGTCACCTTCACCTGGGCGCTGCCGCGCAGGGACGTGGTCAACGTCGGTACGCCGACGGCCATGTTTCCGGAGTCTGCGATGAGGATGGCGTCCGCCTCGAAGACCTCCGGCTTTTCCTCGATGAGCTTGCCCAGGCCGTCGTCGCCGCCGAGCTCTTCCGAGCCCTCGACCACAACCTTCAAGCCAAGATCCGTGCCGCCGTTTTCCTCCAGCATTCGCAGCGCTTCGAGGTGCATGGCCAGGTTGCCCTTGCAGTCCGCGGCACCGCGGCCGTACCAGCGGCCGTCGCGCTCGGTCAGCTCGAACGGGTCGTTCGTCCACGCCTCGGGGTTGTTCGCCGGGACGACGTCGTAGTGGGAGTACAGCAGCACAGTTGGCGCGCCGTTTTTGGGCTCACGCTTAGCGACGATCGTGTCCGCGTCATCCACCGTTGGATAGCGAGTCACCTCCAACCCGAGGTCCTCCAGGGCCTTCGCCGTCCATGCGCAGGCAGCCTCGTGCTGGTCCGCCAGCGCCGGGGTGGAGTGCGGGGAGTTGAAGGAGACCAGCGTGGACAGGTCCGCGAAAATGCGGTCGCGTTGGGGTTGGTACGTGGTGCTTGCGACGTTGTCAGTCATGGCCCCACGCTAGCAGCGTTGGCCGGGCCGGTTTGGCGGTTTCGGGGGCGGTGGTGGGCGGTGTGGTCGGCTAAATGCTTACCCCAGGATGCTTACCCGGCTAGATGCTTACCCAAGGATGCTTACTGTTCGAGTAACCCTCGGCGTGCCTGCCCGCGCTACTCGAGAAGTAAGCATCCTGCAGTAAGCATCCTCGAACCGGTAAGCATCCTGGAGTAAGCATCCCCGCCCCGGCACAACCACGCCCCTTGCGTGCCTTGCACTCAACCCGCGCGAGTGCTAAAAATGGGGGCTGGCACTCACGCAAACCGAGTGCCAGATAAACGAAGAAGAGCGGGTGAGGCTGAGACCACTCGTCAGCCGTGCCGTCGCGGGCGCCTGCTTGCACAGACGAACTGAGTGAACGTCCACCAACGCCTATATATAAGGAGTGACACACTCACATGGCAAAGATGATCGCATTCGACGAGGAAGCACGCCGCAGCCTCGAAAACGGCCTGAACACGCTGGCTGACGCCGTGAAGGTCACGCTGGGCCCCAAGGGCCGCAACGTGGTGCTGGAGAAGTCCTGGGGCGCCCCGACGATCACCAACGACGGCGTGACCATCGCCAAGGAGATCGACCTCGAGGACCCGTACGAGAAGATCGGCGCAGAGCTGGTCAAGGAAGTTGCGAAGAAGACCGACGACGTGGCGGGCGACGGCACCACCACCGCCACCGTCCTCGCCCAGGCGCTCGTGCGCGAGGGCCTGCGCAACGTCGCGGCTGGCTCCAACCCGATGGGTATTAAGCGCGGCATCCAGGCCGCCACCGACAAGGTCTCCCAGTACCTGCTCGACCAGGCCAAGGAAGTGGAGACCCAGGAGGAGATCGCCTCCACCGCTGGCATTTCCGCCTCCGACCCGGAGATTGGCAAGAAGATCGCCGAGGCCATGTACGCCGTGGGCAACGGCTCCGTGAACAAGGAGTCCGTGATCACGGTGGAGGAGTCCAACACCTTCGGCGTGGATCTCGAGGTTACCGAGGGCATGCGCTTTGACAAGGGCTTCATCTCCGCATACTTCGCCACCGACATGGAGCGCGGCGAGGCCGTGCTGGAAGACCCGTACATCCTGCTGGTCTCCGGCAAGATCTCCAACGTCAAGGAGCTCGTGCCGGTGCTTGAGCAGGTCATGCAGTCTGGCAAGCCGCTGCTGATCATCGCTGAGGACGTCGAGGGCGAGGCGCTGTCCACCCTCGTGGTGAACAAGATCCGCGGCACCTTCAAGTCCGTGGCTGTAAAGGCCCCGGGCTTCGGCGACCGCCGCAAGGCCATGCTGCAGGACCTGGCCATCCTCACCGGCGGCCAGGTTATCTCCGAAGAGGTCGGCCTGTCCCTGGAGACCGCCGGCATCGAGCTGCTCGGCCAGGCCCGTAAGGTCGTGGTGACCAAGGACGAGACCACCATCGTCCAGGGCGCCGGCGACCAGGCGCAGATCGACGGCCGCGTGAAGCAGATCCGCGCCGAGATCGACAACTCCGACTCCGAGTACGACCGCGAGAAGCTGCAGGAGCGCCTGGCCAAGCTGGCCGGCGGTGTTGCGGTGATCAAGGTCGGCGCCGCCACCGAGGTTGAGCTCAAGGAGCAGAAGCTGCGCATCGAGGACGCCGTGCGTAACGCCAAGGCTGCCGTGGAGGAGGGCATCGTCGCCGGCGGCGGCGCGGCCCTGCTGCAGGCTGCCAACGAGCTGTCCGAGGACCTCGGCCTTGAGGGCGACGAGGCCACCGGCGTGAAGATCGTCCGCGAGGCGCTCTCCGCACCGCTGAAGCAGATCGCGCTCAACGCTGGCCTGGAGCCGGGCGTGGTGGCCGACAAGGTTGCCAACCTCCCGGACGGCCAGGGCCTGAACGCCGCCACCGGCGAGTACGTGGACATGCTGGCCAACGGCATCGCCGACCCGGCCAAGGTGACTCGTTCCGCACTGCAGAACGCCGCCTCCATCGCCGCGCTGTTCCTCACCACCGAGGCCGTCGTGGCTGACAAGCCGGAGCCGGCTGGTGCAAACCCGGGCATGGACCCGGAGGCCATGGGCATGATGTAAATCGGCCCTGAGCTTGAAGCGCGCCCCTCGGGGCGCGTTTTTTGTTGCCCGCGCGATACCGCCTATCGACGCCCCTCCGGTCCCACCCCCACATTGGTGTAAATGGTTCTCGGTCAGGCGTTGATTTGGACGTGTACACATCGGCCGCGGCCGCTCGACAGTTACACGTTCCGGAGCCTATTCAATTCGTGTTCACTTTTGGATGGCGGTCGGGGCAGGTTATCCGCTCGGCCCCAAAAAGGTTACATTCCGGTGAACGCATAACACCTGTATGTGAGCTGTGCGGCGTAAATCGGGTTTTTAGAAAGCCCTTGACGCAGCTGGCCGGTGTGGCAAAATACCCCGTGTGACGCCCGCTGGGTGTCAGTACCTGTCAAGTTTTGCCAGACAACCACTGGCACCTATCGAAAAGGGGAAATCAATGCCTTTCGATCTCAAGTCCGTCAAGAAGGCTCTGGACCAGTTCGCTACCTTCGCGAAGAACCTCTCCAAGCTCTTCACCAAGACCCCGAAGACCCTCAAGGACTTCGCCGACAAGGTCTCCAAGTAAGCCTTCGCATCACCCAACAAAGAAACTTTTAAAGGAGAATCATCATGGAAGCATTGAATAACTGGGTCGCACTTTCCTCCGGCACCGGCGCTAACGGCGTCACCAAGGTTCCGGGCGCTCTCGTTGAGCTGCTGGGCAACCTTGGCGAGCTCGCTGAGGCTGTTTCCAAGCTGATCGGCCTGGTTGCGTAAGTAACGCGCACTGGCCGAAGGTCCCGTCGTAAAGCGGCGGGGCCTTTTCGCATTCCTGGGATACCTCAGCAGACCGCGCCCGCGCCGAATACACTGGAAAGCATGGCTGACAATAAAGATGACGAACTGCCGATGATCGACCTCGCCCAGACCGAAGGCTGGGTTGTGGACGACACCGACGAGGACGATCCTGTCCTGCTCATGCCGGACGGCACCGCCATTCAGACGTGGCGCGAAAATTACCCGTACGACGAACGCCTCTCCCGCGACGATTACGAGAAGGAGAAGCGCGCGCTGCAGATTGAGCTGCTGAAGTGGCAGAACTGGACAAAGGATACCGGCCAGCGCCACATCATCCTCTTTGAGGGCCGCGACGCCGCCGGCAAGGGCGGCACCATCAAGCGCTTCAATGAGCACCTCAACCCGCGTGGCGCGCGCACGGTGGCGTTGGAGAAGCCGTCGCCACGCGAGAGCACCTCGTGGTACTTCCAGCGCTACATCGAGCACTTCCCGGCAGCCGGCGAGATCGTCTTTTTCGACCGCTCCTGGTACAACCGCTCCGGCGTAGAGCGCGTCATGGGCTTTTGCACCGAGTCGCAGCACGCCGAGTTCCTCCGCGAGGTGCCGATGCTGGAGAACATGATTTTGGGCTCCGGCATCTCCCTGACCAAGTTCTGGTTCTCCGTGACCCAGAAGGAGCAGCGCACCCGCTTTGCCATCCGCCAGGTGGACCCGGTGCGCCAGTGGAAGCTCTCGCCGATGGACCTCGCCTCCCTGGACAAGTGGGAGGACTACACCCGCGCCAAGGAGGAGCAGTTCCGCTACACGGACACCGACGAGTCCCCCTGGATCACCATCAAGTCCAACGACAAGAAGCGCGCCCGCCTCAACGCGATGCGCTACATCTTGAGCAAGTTCGAATACACGAACAAGGACCACGAGGTTGTGGGCGAGCCGGATCCGCTCATCGTCAAGCGCGGCCGTGACCAGATCGGGGACTAGGAGCCTTTCGCCTATCGACGCCCGGCTGATTCCGTCAGCCGGGCGTTTTGCTGTCTATCCGTGGGGGCGGCTGCCCAAAGGTTTCGAAGAGCGGATTTCGAAAACCATGGAAATTGGGCTGATCTTCGAAAGGTGGAACTCGAAATCTTTGGGGTGTTCAGCGGGTGGTGACGGAAAACACGTGGGCGATGGGACGCGTGCGAAGGGGGTCGTCCCCTCATGGCAGAGCTCTGACGTGAGTTGCATAATCTCTTAACGTGCGGAAATGAGCTGCCCAGCCGAGGGGCTGGGAGAGGGCTGTGAAGAGCCGGCGTGTCCAACTTTTAAAATGCTGATTTCTCCGTGTTTTCATCTTCACGTTTCCCGCGTAGCATCCATGACGTTATTGAAAAGTTCACAATGATCCGAGGATGCATGTCCCAGACTGTCCACCCCACATCCAGCCGCCGCCAGCATGGCGCAGTGGCGGTTTGGGCAGCGCTGATTCTTGCCGCGCTGACGCTTGTCGCGGGTGTCGTGTCCCCGGGAGTGCAGCAGGCGGAGGCCCAAACTACCTCAAATGACGGCGTGAACTTTGGGGACTGCTCGTTCCGCAGGGGCACCGGTGTTGCTGAGGCATGGGCCAACCAGATGTGCTGGCTCGACGTGTCGGACATGACCACTCCGGGTGCGAAGACGAAGAAGGTGGGCGACTACACCATCACCTTCAACCTCGGGATTGAAACGAAAAACACCAGCACCCGGTTCACCGCCAATTCCAACCCCAGCTGGTCCGGCACGGCATTCGCTAAAACGAACACCGGGTTCTTCGAGCGGTACCCAAGCTCGACGTCGCAGGACATTCTGCAGATGGAAGGTGCGGGTGACCCGTTCGCCCGTTTCACACTGTCGGACATTGTGGTGAAGCGAAACGGGGTGGCCGATCCGCTCGCGTCGTACCGCTTCGCCGTGGTGGACGGCGAGTCCACCGGTGCCGGCGGAAACGGCGAGATGATCAGCGTCGATGGCGGAACGGTGGGACAGGCGGTCCGCCTTACCCCGCCGAACGCGAAAGATGCTTGCACCGGCGGCAGGGACCCGCAGTTCGGTCCCGGGAACGAACCGAAGAACTGGGGCAGCATGTCCGACGGCCGCTCCCGCGGGTTCGTGTGCTTCTCCCGCTCAACCGGCACGTACGGCACGTGGGTGGTTGGCGTTGACAACCCGAAGACGCTGCAGGTCAGCATGGGTTCCAACAGCACCGGAACGCAGGGCGTGGCTATCGGCATCGCGCTGAGCCGCATCGCCTTCGACAAAGAAGGCTCCGCCACGGTGCAGAACGCCTTTGAAAAGGTGGCGGACCCCACCGCGCGAACTGCCAGCTACTCGGCGTTTTTGCAGGACGGCTCCAACCGCACCACGTTATCCACCCCGGCGGGTGGTTCGACCACGGCGCTTCGCCGCGTCGGATCCGACGGCGTCCCACTTGACCAGCTGGGCTACACCTCCACGCTCGACCCAGCAGACCGCGCGTTCGACCGCTACGACCCAGTGTGGAAGTGCACCCTCACCTCGGGCGGAACGAACAGCGAAACCTACCTCATCCGCAAGGGGGCGGTGCCTACGGGCTACACGCTGACGGAAAACGCCCAGACTGGCACGTCGACGCTGCTGATCCCTGCGGCCGAAACCCGTGTCCCAAACTGCTCCGTCACCTGGGAATCGAAGTTTAAACCCGCCAAGCTCAACCTGGCTAAGACAGTGGACGGCAACGCCGCGAACTTCGCGGAAAACAGCCTGCAGAAGTACACGCTGCACTACAAGTGCACCGTGCCCGAAGGGTTCAAAACTGCATATCCAAGCGTCAAGCTCGAAGACGACGTTGTTGTGGAAAAGGGGCGCTCCGCCAGCGTGGACAACCTGCCCCAGGGCAGCACCTGCACCATCACGGAGAAGGTCCCGGCGCCGCCTGCCGGAACGAAACTCACCCTGTCGTGGAACGGCACGGCTGCGCCGTCCGCTTCGGCACCGGTGACGGTCCAGCTGCCAACCACGGCGGCTGCTCCCACAGCTATCGGCTCGGCAAACGCCAACAACTCCTACACGTACACGCCGGGCAAGCTCGTCTTCAGCAAGACGATCGTCGGAGACCCGGTCACAGACGGCAAGGTTGGCGGGACCTACCGCTTCAACCTGACGTGCGCCGGGACCAACATCAGCCGAGAATTCACGCTGGATCTGACCCAGGCGAAGCCGTCCAACGCCGTCACCCTGGACAACATCCCGGTGGAGCGGGACTGCTCGATCACGCCGCTGACGGACCTCACCGAGGAGCAACGCAAGACCATCGAGTTCACCGGCCGCGATGCCCAGCTCGCCGGCGCGCCGCTGAACCCGTCGGGCGCGGAATACCACTTCACGCTCCACGAAGGCACGACGCCGGAGCTCCACTTCACCACGAGCTACGCCTACCTCACGTTCCCCCTGCACATCCGCAACCAGGTCAACGGCCTCGCCGCCGGCGACCCGGATGTCGCCAAGCTGACGTACACGGTGCACTACCGGTGCGAGGTGGCCGGCCGTCCCGCGAAGGAGGGGACCGTCACACTAACCGGCTCCGACGGCGAGGCGGCTATCGACAGCGTCCCGGCCAGCGCCGCGTGCAAGGTGTGGGAGGACGAACCCGGCGAAACCGCGAACACGAAGTTCGTCGGTGCGAAGGTCAGCGCGTCCAACGCCAGCGACCAAGTGACCACGTTGACCAACGCGGAGGCGAAGAACCGGGCCATTTACACCATCCGGCCGGTCTCCGGCACGGACCGCAACCTGGTCACTGTGATCAACACCTTCGACCCGAAGCTGGGCACGGTACAGCTGAACAAGGTGGTCAACTCCACCGTCACGGGCAAGCTCCCCAGCACGTATGCGTTCTCGTTCCGCTGCGGCACGCGCAACGTGAACACCGGTGTGGCGGGGCAGTCCCGCTCCGTGGAGCTCGCCGGCCGCGCGACCGTCGCGGCGAACGGCACTGTCACGCTGAAGGCGGACGACGCCGCGGCAAACGACCTCGGCGGCAGTATGGGAGTGCCTTACGGCAACACGTGCACCTTCACGGAGGAGACCCCGCAGGTCGCGGGCGGGATCCTGTTCAGCACGGACGTGCAGAGCATCACCCCGACGATCTCCCAGGACACCACCACTGCCACGGTGACCAACACGTTCGCTCCGGCGGGCAATGGGTTGACGGTCAATTTGCGCACTGGTGGTCGGACGACGCTGGCGCCATCGTCGTTAAGCTATGAGCTCACCTGCGACAATGGCTTCACCGACCGCTTTGACCTCGCACCCGGCGGAAGCGCCGAGTTCACTGCCGGGCAGGTGCCGCAGGGCACGCAATGCACGCTCGCGGAAAGCGGTGACAGCGCGACCCGGACGACGAAGGACGGGCGGGAGTACCCGATCAGCAGCACGTCCGAGTATCTCTACGCCGCTGACGCTGGTGGCAGCAAGGATGTGGGGGCGAATGGGCAGTTCACCATCGGCAAGCAGTCCACCATGGACGTGCACCACGAGTACAACCTCATTCAGGCGCCGGTGCAGGGAACCAAGGAAGTGCGGTTCAACGACCCGAACAACCTGATCTCGCAGCCGCGCCGGGACATCAAGACCAACCGCGTGTTCCCGGTGACCTTGACGTGCACCAACCCAGACGGCACGGAAGGCCCGCGCCTGTCCACCACGGTGCAGCAGGGCCAGGCGCCCGGCGGCACGACAGCGGCGGTCGGCTCCAGCTGTACTGCCACCGAGGGGGAGACCTCCACCGCGGTGGGCATCACACTGGACAAGTCCATGGCGGTCAACGGTGCGCAGGTAAACGGCGGCTCCGCCGACTTCGTCGTCAGCGACGGCGGCACGACGCTGCTGTTCATCAACACCTACTCCCGCCGAGTCACCCAGATTCAGCTGGACAAGAAAGCGATCCTGCCCACCGACAGCATCCGCACCCAGTACGCGAATGCCGGAAAGGACCTGCAGGACGCGCTGTACAACCACTCGTTCACCCTCGTGTGCCGCGACCCGGAGACGGGTGACACCGCGGTGCTGCAGGAGCAGCAGAAGTCCATCAAGGGTGAGGGCACTGCGCTTTTCGACGGCGTCCCGGTCGGCGCCGACTGCCAACTCACCGGAGACAAGTTCGGCTCCCTCGCCCTGGCGATGAACGACGGGCAAGACGACCTGAAGGCGTTCTTGCGCCCGGCCTTTGTGGATTGGGTTGTGGACCGCGAAGGCGGCAACGCCTACCCGGACCAGAAGCTGGACAACGACACGACCACGTCGCCGGTGTTCCTCACCGTGGACGACCCGGCGAAGAACCACGTCCGCCTGGACAACCACTACGAGTACGAGACCTCCGCGGTGCGTCTGCGCAAGGACCTCGCCGGCGCGGCGGGCAACCTCAGCGAGATCCCGGACGACTACACGTTCAACTTCACGCTGCAGTGCAAGGCGATCGGCTACCAAACCAGCTCGGTGGGCGAGACCTCCTTCATCCCGGAGAAGCTGCGCCCGGCAGATGGCTACGTCATCCCGGCGAGCATCCGCAAGGGCGACTTCAGTAACAGCGCGTTCGTCTCCGGCGAGGCGAAGGTCCCCGCCGGGTCGCTGTGCACGTTCAACGAACAGGATGCGTCGAACGTGCCGGAGGCGCTGACCATCACCCCGGAGCAGAAGGTCGTGCGCGGCTACGCCCCCAACCCGGGCGTAACCGCGCCGGTGGACCTCCACTTCGTGAACAAGGTGGAGCGGCGCACCACCCCGGTGCGTCTGGCGGTGTTCAACTCCGGCTACCTCGTCGGCGCGGATGAGGCGGGCTACACCGCGCAGCTGCGTTGCGACAACCCCGCGCAGACCGCCGTGACCAGGCAGTTCCCGCTGACCGCCCTGTCCGGATCGGAGATGCCCCGCAGCTTCGAAGCCCCGGCGGGCGGGCAGGTCGTGGACCTGCCGGTGGGGGCGAACTGCACGCTCGACTTCGCCGGCAGCGCGGCGCTCGCCGCTCGCGGCCAGCTCGAGGTGACCGACGGCGCACGCACCCCGCTGGCGCAGTACGCCACGTGGGGGAGCGGTTCGCCCGCGCTGCCCACCGGCTCGCTGTCCAACCTCGCCCCGGACGAGGTGAACGGCTCCGACAAGGCGTACTCGTACACCTTTGCCACCGCGGCGAACCTGCCGTCGGCGGAGACCGCGCTGACCGTCGGCGCGGACATCTACCACCCGCGCGCCCACTACGACGTCGCATTTACCAAGACCGCCGCCGGCCCGAGCTCCGGCACGTTCACGTTCCACCAGTCGTGCTCGGCGCAGAGTGAGGAGTTCCAGCTGCACGCCGGCGAGACGCACAACATCGCGGACGTGCCGGTGGACAGCGACTGCGCCGTTGACGAGGTCGACGACGGCAACCCCGACGCCGCGTCCGTGTTCCAGGTGGTGTCTAACGGCGAATTGGTCACCCCGCTCGAGGGCGACACTGATTCGGTGCTGTTCACCGCGCAGCCGGTCTCCGACCCGACGGACCTGGCGCGCTCCGGCGACCGGTGGTCGCTCACGGCCAAGAACACCTTCCCGGGGCTGAAGGTGCAGAAGACTATCGACGGCACTCCGCTGGGCCAGCTCACCGGCGACGCCTTCGGCACCACGCTGCTGCGCCACGACGCCACGTCCATGCGGATGACCTACACCGTGACCAACACCGGCGAGTTCCCGCTGAAGGATTTCACGGTGACGGACCCGTCGCTCGCCGGCCTGGACGTCACCCGCGGCGGGGTGGTTACGCGCATCGGCGACGACGGCGCCGTGCCGGACAGCATCTGCCCGACCACCGAGCTGGCCGCCGGCGAGGACTTCTCCTGCACCTTCAACGTCTCCATCCCGGCAAGCGCCAACGAGACCTGGCGCTACCCGGCCGAGGGCGACGCCGCCGTGACCGTCACCGCCGCCGCGAACGCCGGCGGGGCGACCCAGACGGTGGCGGCGAAGGATGCACAGGGGGCGTTGAAACCTTCAGCGTCGATAAGCATGCTGCTCCCCGAAACCGGTGAGCAGACCCTGGTGCTGTTCCTGCTGCTCGGCCTGGTCCTGTTCGGCTGGGGCGCATGGCGGGTGAGCCGCCGCGACGAGCGCGCGGAAGGCGGTGAGCTCGTTGAGATGTAGAAAATTCGCCCGCTACAAGCGGACGGTGTACGGGCTTTCCTAAACCGGCACACGTAATTCCGAAAACCAACTCCACACACCCACTCCCAGAAAAGGATTCTGAACCATGTCGAACCTGACCAAGAAGACCTTCGCGCTGGCCGCCGCGGCCGCGTTCGCAACCGCCACCCCGCTCGCCGTCGCCCCGGACCTCGCGCCTGTCGCCATCGCGCAGCAAGCCAACAACGCTATCGATGCGTCGAAGCCGGTGAGCCTGACCATTTCCAAGCAGGACAACACCCCGGGCCAGGACCAGAAAGCCATCTCCGGCACCGAGTTCAAGGTCGAACGCATCAAGATGACCAACGGCCTGAACACCGCAAAGGGCTGGGAAGAGGCCAACGAGATCGTCGAAGGCGGCGCCACTGCCGCGACCGTTGATGAGACCATCGGCACCAAGGCCACCGGCGCGGACGGCACCGTCACCTTCGACAACCTCGAGGTCGGCCTGTACCGCGTCACCGAGCTGGCCAACGGCGACTACACCGTCGCCGCGCCGTTCCTGGTCACCCTCCCGCTGACGCAGGAGGACGGCACGATCAACTACAACCCGACGATCACGCCGAAGAACCAGCTGATCAACCCGACCAAGGCTGTCTCCGACACCAACAAGAACGTCGGCGACACCGTCACCTACACCGTCAAGGCCCCGGTCCCGGCCGGTGACGTGCTGCAGGACGGATCTCGCACCATCTCCGATTACCGCATCGAAGACCAGGTGCCCGAAGCATTCACGCTTAACGACGGCTCCGCCGAGGTCACCCTCCTGAACAGCACTGAAACCCTGGCCGAGGGTGACTACACCGTCACCTACGCAAACAACCGCCTCGTCGTGAACTTCACTGACGCCGGCCGCACGAAGCTGGCGAACCTGCGCAAAGACAACCCGGAGCTGCAGGTCCAGGTTGTCTTCGGCGCCACCGTGAAGACGATCCCTGCGAACGGCACCGTGGTCAACACCGCCGAGGTGTATGTGCCCAACCGCGATGGGTCGATCAAGTCCGTGCCGGAGCGGGACATCATCGACGGCAACAAGACAACCAACGACACCAAGACCCAGTACGTGAACGTGGTGTTCTCCAAGACGGTCAACGACAAGAACAAGGACAACGACAAGACCGGCGCCGGTGCCGAGTTCCAGGTTGTGCCGTGCTCGGACGGCAAGGTTTCCAACGACGCTGTGGCCCTCAACGCTGCGAACGAGGCCGGTAAGGCCCAGGCCGGCAACACCTTCACCACCGTCGGCGGCGACGATTCCGCTCCGGCGTCCGTGACCGCGTTTGCGCTCCAGTTCGACCCGGAGACCGAGTACTGCGCCGTGGAGACCAAGGCGCCGGCCGGCTACCTGGTCAACCCGGAGCCGCAGAAGCTCGTCAAGGGCGACGATGTGAACGGTCGTCCGGTGTACACCGTGACCACCAACGACGTGACGGATAACATCTGGGGCCGCCTGCCCGCGACCGGTGAGCGCACCATGCTCTACATCCTCGCGCTCGGCCTCGTGCTGTTCGGTGGTGGCGCTGCGTACCAGCTCAGCCGCCGCAACGCCTAAGGCGTACACGCCAGCTCCCACCACGACAAGGAAGGACACCATGCACTCACGCAGGGCACCCAGGCTTGCCGTCGCGCTCGCCGCTGCCTTCCTTGCCTGCGCGCCCGCCGCATCCGCCGCCGACATCCGGGTCGATCTCCGCGAAAGCGTCGGCGCGGACTGGTTCGCGCGCATCGGGGACCGCGACGTCGAGCTTTTGCTTATCGACGACCTCCGGCCCACCCCCGAAGCCCTCCAACCCCTGGACATCCCGGCGATCACCCGCGACCAACCCGAGCGCCTGCACAAGGTGGGCACCAGAACGACCTCGAACGGCACCGCCACCTTCACGGGCCTCGATACCGGCGTGTACCTGGTGCGGGTGGCTGACAACCCCGGCACGCAGGACGCGCGCGTGTCCTACGGCCCGTTCGTAGTGGCGGTGACCCCGGACAAGTCGGCGCAGGTGGTGGCGCCGAAGGCGCAGGAGCTGGGGATCAGCGTGGACCCGCTGACGGCGTGCAACACCCCGGAGTGGCGCGACGCCACGGCGCCGGGGACGTACGTGGAGTACGACTTCGTCTCCACCGTGCCGAACCTGTCCACCGACGGCACGCTGAACCAGTACGCGCTGACCTTGGAGTTCTCGCGCGGCCACACCGTGCAGTGGGACAACGACGGGCCCCGCAGCGTGGTAGCGCGAGGCGATCAGGTGCTTCGCTTCGAGGCCGCGGCGGCGACCGCCTCGAAGCAGGTGCCGGGTACGGCGCGCAAGGACCAGCCGGTGACCAAGCTGCAGGCCCCGCGCCTGACCATTCACGGGGCGGGCGAGAGCACCGAGCTGAAGCGCGGCGAGGACTACGACGAGCAGCAGCAGGGCAACGACGAGGCGACCTTCACCCTGACCAGCGCTGGCCTGGCCAAGCTTGCCCGCGCGAAATCGCTGGATTCGGCCACCACGGTGGAAACCTGGGTGCCGGCGAAGGCGAACGATAAGAAGCCGTGGGGCAGTGGCCCGGTGCGCAACGCCACGCTCGGGGACCTCGCGGCCACCGCGACGCTGACGGCAGACGGCATGGACGCCACCCGCGCGCCCGTCACGGTCGAGCACGTCAACCACATCAACGTGGTGCAGCGCGGCAAGTGCTTCGACGCTGCCGCGGCAACCACCACCGTCACCGACGACGAACAAAGCACTGAGACCGAGACCGAAACTGAAACCCAAACCAGTGCAACCCCCTCCGACGCGACAGTCACCGAGGTGGTCACCCGGGAGACCACCCGGGCAGACGGTTCCACGGCCACTGTGACTGAAACCGTGGTGAAGAGGGGTGAGGGGGACGGGACGCCGTCGATAGGCGAGCGTGTTGGCAACCTCGCATATACCGGCGCGGGCGTCATCGGCATCACGGGCGTGGCGCTGCTGCTGATCATCCTCGGACTGATTCTGCGCAGGCGCAATGGCGAAGAAGAGTAAACGCGGCAGCAACGTCGTCTCCTGGATCGTGCTGATCTTGGGGGCGTTGCTGTTGCTGTACCCGATCGCGTCCACGCTGTCCGCGCAGTACCGGCAGATTAAGCAGAACGAAGAGTACGCGGGCGCGGTGCAGGAGCTCAGCGACGACACCAAGGCCCGCGAGCTCGCCCGCGCACACGAGTACAACGACCGGTTGCTGGCTGCTGGCCCCCACGCGCGCGCCCCGCGTGATGGGGACCCCGGCTTCGACGACTACATGTCCCAGCTGACCCTTCCGGAGAGCTACCACGTGATGGCGCGCGTGCGCATCCCACGCATCAGCGTGGACCTGCCCGTGTACCACACCACCAGGGCGGACGTGCTTTACGACGGCGCCGGCCACATGTATGGCTCCACCCTCCCCGTCGGCGGCGACGGCACCAACGCGGTGATCTCCGCGCACACCGGCATGGTCAACGCGGCGATGTTCGACCAGCTGCCGATGCTCAAGCCCGGCGACGACATTTTCATCGACGTGCTCGGTGAGCGCCTTCGCTACCGCATGACCTCGCGCGAGGTGGTCAAGCCCAACGACTACGACGCCGTGACCTACGAGCCCGGCAAAGACAAGATCACGCTGATCACCTGTACCCCGTACGGGCTCAACACCGACCGTCTGCTCGTGCACGCCGAGCGCGCGCCCCTGGACCCGGACACCGCGGAGCCGACCGTGGATGCCTTCGTGTGGTCATGGTGGATGATCGCGGTGCTCGTGCTCGTCCTACTCGTGCTGCTGCTCATTCTGTGGAAGCGGTGGCGGGACCGGCGGAAGAAGCGACGCGGGCCCTCTGCCAACAGTGGTATGTCATTGGCAAGTGCCACCGAAGGGCCGCCCAATTCCCAGTAGCAAGGTCATCTAAACCTGAACGGGGTAGAAAGGCCGAGCGTGACGCGAATAACACCTGAGAGAGATGCCTGGCAGATGGGGGTTGAGTGTCGCTATCTTTCCAGGCGGGAAGGGCGGTGTTGGGCGAGCGCGTGAGTAAATTCCAGGACACCAATACAGGATCTTATGAAAATCTTGGAAAGGGCTGGATTGGGCCTATGTGGATGTTGAATTTGCCCTTGTTTCTCCTGACTTAAAGTGTCAATATTTATTCCGTCTCCGTTCCGCGCATCGCCTGTTCGATGCGCTGCGAGATGACTTTCCGTACAGCGGCTTTCGCGCATCGAAGTGAAAGCCACCACCTCTACGGCTCGCGACTCCGACTCGCTTCGTTTCGGATCGGGTCGGAGGGCCTACGCAGAAGGAAGAACATGAACGTTTACAAGAAAGGCCTCGTCGCGGCTGTAGCTTCGACCATGGTCTTTGCAGGCGTGGCGGGTGCCCCTGCGTTCGCGCAGGAGGGCTCAGCCCCAGCTCCAGCCGCAGCTTTCACAGGCACGCCGAACATTCCGGCTGACTGGACTACCGGCAACCTCTACATCCACAAGTTTGAGAACGAGAAGCCGGGCACTGCAGGCGACGGCTCCGAAATCAAGGACACCTCTAAGCTCGGACGAGCGATGGTGGACGTGAAATACACCGTCATCAAGCTTGATGGTCTTGATGTCCGTAAGAACTCTGACTGGCAGACGTTTGCCACCTTCAACACCCTCAACAACAACGGTGCTCTGCCGGAGGGTGTTACCGAGGGGACTTCGACTGAAGTCGCCACCGATGCAACCGGTCTCGCCAAGGCTGAAAATCTGCCGATCGGCTTTTACAAGGTTGTAGAAACCGTTCCGGAGGGCTACAAAGCGACGTCCAACCCGTTCTACGTATCCGTGCCGATGACGAACCCGTCTGATCGCACCTCCTGGATGCGCGATGTCCACGTATACCCCAAGAACCAGGGTCCGCAGGATACCCCGGCGCCGACCAAGACCGTGAAGGATGCGAACAAGCACTCTGGCGATGTCATCTCGTACGAGGTGAAGCAGACGCTGCCGAGTACCGCTGAGACCCGCCAGTACGGTTTCCGCTACTACGCCATCCGAGACCTCTTCCCGCAGGACCGTCTGAAGTTCCCGGAAGGCACCGCTGAGAGTGCCGTCGGGACCGTCACCGTCGGCGGTAAACAGCTCACCGCTGGTCAGGACTACTACGTCCAGAGTGACGCGGAGGGTAACCCGGTTGTCGTTTTTGCTGGTGAAGGTGACCCGGTGCAGCTGAACAAGGACACCTTCAAGGCTGGTGCTGAGGTTGTCGTCAAATTCAACTTTGAGGTACTGCCGGCAAAGGGCAATGATAACGGCGATCTGGATGCCGTGGTCAACAACCTGAACACCTACCCGGTGCCGGGCTTCGACCCGAGCAACCCTCCGACTGATGACGTTCCGCCGCCGCCGACCGATACCCCTCCGGGCGACACCCCGTGGGAGCCGCCGACCGACACCCCGGACGAGCCGGAGCAGAAGCCGAACTCCTACTTTGGCAACGCATTCTTGGAGAAGAAGGATGCCGCGACCAACGAGGTTATCAAGGGCGCAGAGTTCTCGGTTTACGGAGGCAAGTGTGCTGACGTGACCTCCGAGTCCGAGGCTATCCAGACCAAGACCACCGGTGAGAACGGTCGTGCAGACTTCTACGACCTGCACGCAAACAACTTCGAAGACGGTAAGGCTGTCGGCGACACTCAGGAGACGCCGAAGAGCTATTGCCTCGTTGAGACCAAGGCCGCAGAGGGCTACGAGCTTCTCGCTCAGCCGATCGACTTCCAGGTTCTCGTTGAGGGGCAGGATGCCGACGGCAACGGTGGCACCGTGAAGGCCGTCAACCTCACCACCGATCAGAACCTCACGGACAACACCAGGTTGCACCTGCCGCTCACTGGTGGCAACGGCATCTGGTTCGTTCTCGCCATTGGCGCCATCCTGGTCGCTGCTGGCGGTGCTTACTCCTACGCACAGCGTCGTAACGCGTAAGCGACCCGCGGTTTAGCCGCTTGCTGCCCGCGCTCCGCGGGCGGCAACCATACTTCGTACACAGGAAAGGGGAGCAGTGGTGTCCACAGCTCTAACTGAGCCGCCGGCGCAAGGGCCAGTCCCTCAGCTCGAGGCTCCGCGACGGAAAAAACAGCCAAAGCTTATTCCGCTGCTCCTTGTTCTCGCTGGGATCCTCGTCCTGCTCTACCCGGTGGTGGCCACGTACATGGCGAACCGGAATCAGTCCGTGGTGTCTCAGGTGTACACGAACACAACTTCAGATATTTCGCAAGAACAAAACGACGCGATCATCAGCGCTGCGAAAAGGTACAACAAAGAATCGGTCGGCGGACCAGTCTTGGATCCGTGGTTGGCGCGAATCCGTGATGACAACCCCGCGTATATGGAATACCTCGACCACCTCAACTTCGGTACAGATGCGATGGGGCGCGTAGTGATTCCAGCGATCCATTCGGATTTGCCGATCTATCACGGAACGACCGAGGAAGTTCTGGAAAAGGGCATCGGCCACCTCTTTGGCACCTCTTTCCCTGTTGGTGGTGAGGGGGCGCACGCCGTGTTGACCGGTCACACGGGGCTGACCCGCGCGACATTGTGGGACAACCTGAACAAGGTTAAACCTGGAGATGCGATTTATATCCAAGTTGGCTTGGAGAAAATGAAGTATCAGGTGGATGGCTCCAGGGTTGTCCTCCCGGAGGAAACTCAAACCCTTCACCCGGAGCCGGGTAAGGACATTCTCACATTGGTCACTTGCACTCCCTATGGCGTCAACTCACACCGTCTCCTGGTGGAAGCGCATCGGGTGCCCATGGACGCGGAAGAAGAGCAAATTTTCTCCCAGCCGCTGACTCCTTGGCAGAGCTGGATGACGTGGGTCCTTGTCGCCGTCACTGCAATCGTTTTGTTTGTGTTGATCACCTACTTGCGCCGCAAAAAGAAGCAACGGTCAGGAAAGGCCGAGGTATAGCAATGAAGCAATTAACGTTCCTAGCTTGGCCGGTGGTGTTTCTCATCGCCCTCCTGATGGTCGTTCCTATGGCACAAGCGCAAAGCGCCTCTACTATCGACGCTTCTCGTACCGGCTCACTCACAATTCATAAGTCCGAGGGCGATCCGTTCACTCAGTACGGTGACCCATCGAACGGTGGTGCAACTGCGGAGCGTGCCCCCTTGGAGGGGATCCCGTTCGAAATCAGGCGCATTACTAGCCTGGACGTGACGAAAAACAAGGGCTGGCGCGACTACACGAACGCCAACATCGAGGACTTCTTCAACGGTGGTTCCCGCCAGAAAGATCTCGGTGAGAAGCGGGTTTCGCACACCGGGGCCGACGGCAACGCAAAGTTCGACGATTTGCCGCTGGGGTTCTACTACGTTACGGAACTCCCAACGGCGGGGCAAGACAAGTCGCTGTCGATGATTCGTCCGTTTATCGTCTCCGTTCCCTCAACCGACCCGGCTACTCGGGGGCGTTGGCTTTACGACGTCACCGTGGCTGCTAAGGACCAGCGCCTTCAGATCAACAAGGCGCGTGATCGTGAGCGGGGCGCGGTTGGTGACGAGATCCGCTACACCATGTCTGCTACCTCGCCGGCCCCGCAGTCAGATGGGAAGATTCACCGCTACGAAATTGTTGACCCGCTCCAGCCGGATCTCGACTACGTCGGTGAGCCTGAGGTCACTCTTACAGACGGCCACGGCAAGAAAGACATTCTGCCGGTCGAGGACTACACCGTTGAGGTGGAAAAAGAACGCATAGTACACATGGCGTTAAACGAAAGTGGCTTGGCCAGGCTCGCTAAGATTCGCGCGGGAAACCCGGCGGCTCAGGTCACGTTGAGCTTCACGACGAAGATTAACAATCGTCCTGATGATGGTCTGATACACGACACCTCGTACCTTCTCACCGAGGGGTACCCGGAATTCGACCCGGAGAATCCTAAGCAAGGCGTTCCGTCGAACAAGGTCACCACGGTAGTCCCACCGATGGCCGAGGGCACGCCGCCATCGTCGCCGGCAACGGAAACAACAACTGAGACATCAACTGTTTCCACCACGAGCGTGTTTACGCCGGTGCCGCCACCGAGCGATGAGCCGACCACTGTTACTTCCACTCGCCGAACGACCATCCCAAATGAAGCTGTTACTCGGGAAGTGGTCACCCGAGAAAACTTCACGGTGACTGAAACCCCCGCAGTGGGCGACGGACCTCGCCGGTCTGGTCCGCTGGCCTCTACCGGCGCCAACGTCCTCTGGGCGGTAGGCATCGGCGCCTTCCTCGTACTAGTCGGGATCTTCCTGGCGACACGACGTAGGGAGGAGAGCAATGACTAGCCCCCTCAATAACCAGAAACATGCCAACCAACCGTTTTCGTTAGGAAGTCACGCCATGAACAAGCGCGCGCTGGTGAACCTCGCAGCCCTCGTTGGGGTGCTGGTTCTTATTCTTGCGGTTATGGTCTTTCCAGTCAGCCGTATGGCTGCCGCGTCGGCGCAGACTGCGAGCGATGGGGACGGCGATCAGGCTCTCGAAGCCTCTGTGGATGAAGCTATCGATACTGAATCAGCCATGCCAGATTTTGAGGATCTACCGCCGATAGCCACCTACGCTGCCGCGGATGAATTGACCAGTGAGGAAGAAAACTGTACGGAGACGAGCATTCCAATCACCAACGTTTTTGCCCTCTCCGGAACCCGTACTACTGCTGCTATCGAGGCGAATTTCGGAATTATTACGGGCAAGACGACGCTTACTGAGTTGAACATCACGTCTTCCGTGGATTTCAACATGAAATTCACCGACTGGTCGGTTGATATCGTCGGCCAGGTCTATAACAACGGCAGCGATTTCCAGATAACTCAAAACGGTCCGCGCAGTGTCACTCTCGTGTTCAATGAGCCGGTCCGTGTGAAGGCTTCGCAGCCGTTGGTCATCCACACCTACTTCAAAGGTTCACCGAGCGCAGCGAAACCAGTCGTTACTGCGAAGGGTTTGGCCTGCCCGAGCGATAATATGCCGAAGACCGCTGAACCGGACGATAAGTGTACGACTACAGAAGCGAACACAAACGATCCAGTTTCAGCGGGATCGGGCAACTTCACCAGCACTAATCAGATTCCCGCGGCGTGGGCCGCGCGGCCTCTTGCAACACCGGTGAGACTTGAAAGTATCGAGTTTGGTGTGAAATCCGGCCAGAATATTGTGAAAAGTGTCTCCGCTCAAGAAGGAAATCTGGGCTATTTCGTTGTGGAGGTGACGCTTCCGGATGACGAGGGGCTTGTCACGTACACGGGTGGCAAGGATTTCACCGTCAGCGGCAACTGGTCGGGTGATTCAGGTTCTGACTTCGTGTTCAACTTTTTTAGCCCGCCTGCTTTGCCTGCTGGAGCTCAAGTAAAGGTGAAGTTCCTTACTTATGGTTCAAAGGACGTCGCAGCAAACGCGATGAAGGCTGACAACATTGAGCTGACTTTCTTAGGCAAAACGTGTGAGGGTGGCAAGGTTCCTCCGGCCTATGAATGGGCTAAATCGGGGGGTACCATTCACGAAACAGAAACTGAAGGTGTTACCGGATATGCAACTATCCGGCAGTACGCCCGTGCGTTTAACCCGTACATTCACTCGTCCAGCGACTCGGCGATTGCGTCGACTGACCTTAGGTACACGAAGGGTGCCACCTTTGAGTTGTGGCTTGGCGATGGCACGAGCACTAACAGTGGGCCGGTGACGCGGATCAACCGCACTGAAGCAACATGCACGATTGGCGATGAGGGATTCTGTGATCTGCGTGTGCCTACCACCATTAATGGCAGATCAACTGAGTACGTTGGTAAGCGCGTTTGGGTTGTCCAGACAGCTGCAGCGGATGGCGCCTACTGGGGTAATGAAATTAAAACGGGTGACTACGACGGCCCTGAGAAAACTACTCGCACCATCGGGTACACAGATCCGCTCAAGGATGGCAAGACCTACAACGCTTCCTTAACGGGTAAGGACCGTGAACAATCGTTTGGTGCCGCAGTTCAAGCATTGGACAACCCCGATCTACCGCCAACTTGCAATCCTGGTCCGAAAATCGCCCTGGTTATGGATCTGTCCGCATCAATCTCCAGTGACGAAATGAACACGTACAAGAATGCATTGACCGGCCAGGGTGGCCTCGTGGACAAACTTGCAGGCACGAATTCGTCCCTGTCTGCGTACACCTTCAGTTGGGGCTCTCCATCTGAAGACAACCAATCAATTGGAAACTACTCCGATTTGGTGAATGCCGATACGAATCCGGACCTGGCCAAAAAGATTATTAATGAGCGGATGAATCGAGGGGGTCGCACTAACTGGAACCAGGGTTTGGCTGCTGCTTACGAAGGCGGGAAGAAGATTAATGATCCGGCGCGGCCTGAACGAAAAAGGTACGATCTCGTGCTGTTCATCACCGATGGAAACCCGAACACCACCGGTTCGCAGGAGTACCGCCCGGCAGATAACGACGTTTCCCTCAAAGCGCTGGAAGGCGGTGTTTACGCTGCTAACGAGCTCAAGGCCGAAGGCACTCGCGTAGTTGCCGTTGCTGTAGGCCGGGAGGGACAGAACACTCCGGAGAATCTGCGTCTCATTTCTGGTCAGACGAAAGATGTCGACTACTTCAACCACGACTGGGACAAGCTAGCTGAAAGTGTTACGTCGATCGTCCGCGGTGTGTCCTGCCAGGGCAAGATCACTGTCACTAAGGAGATCGTCAACGAGCAGGGTGAGAAAATCGCTGACGGCGCTAACTGGGACTTCACAGCAGGTCTGAATGACGTTGTGGGTAAGTCAAACGTCCGCGACGGAAACATCCGAGTAGTGAACACCCCAGATGCAGGGCAAGTAGTTAAACAAGCAACGAAGGCCAACGGTACCGCAACGTGGGGTGTCAATTTCAACACCGAATCCACCGCTGACGCTCGTGCTACGGCGTATCTCTCCGAGGAGGAGAAACCCGGTTACAAATTCCGCGACGCGGTGTGTAAACGAACTGATCTCAATGGAAAAGTGAAACAAGAGAAGACGATCTCCGAGTTGAGCTCCGGCCGTATTGAGCTCGGAGAGATTACGCTTGAAGAAAATTGGGAGTGTGTAGTCCGAAACCAGAAATCGGCGCCGAAGGTTGACCTGAATAAGAAGGTTGTCGATTACAAGCAGCTTTCTACTGGCGATAATGCAGGTGGCGATAATGCAGGAAGGTGGCAGATCGATTACGACGTTACGGTGACAAATTCAGGTGACACTGACGTTAAGTATTCGCTTAACGACGAACTTCGCTATGGCCAAGGGCTTAACCCAGTGGCAGCCGAGTGGACGAAGTTTGAGGGCACAAACAGTACGCCTGCTAAGCAGGGCCGGTGGGCGAACCCAGGTACGAACAAGACAGCTGCTCTCGCTCAGAATGACGTGGTAAAGAGTAAATCGACCCACCGCTACCGCGTTACCGTAATTGCTGCGCTCGAACAGGGAACGACTGACCCAGCTGGCCGCGCGTGTGTATTCACCGATGGCTCCGCTGCGCCGGGCGGCTTCCTCAATACCGCATCGCTAACACCGGAAGGGCTCGACTCACAAGACGCCAGTGCGTGTGCTGAGCCAGAGGTACCTGAGATCCTGAAGGCAGGAGAGAAGGTGGAGCCCATCGGCGATGGTACATACGAAGCGACATACTCGCTGACGGTCAGAAACAGGACGAACATCCAGCGTCCGGGGTACACCGCTATCAACAAGAACCTGGTGTACTCGTTGACTGATCAGCCGAGCTTCCCTGAAGCTGCGACTGTGACCGGTTGGACTGTCTCCGCTCGGAGTGGAGTTAGCGATTTCTCGGAAAGGCAGAATAACTCTGGAACGTTGCCTATCGAGGTCGTGCCAGAGTCGGCTCCGCAGGTGATCGCTCCAGGAACTCAGCATCAGTATGAAGTAAAGATTCGGTACAAGCTCGAAGGGCTCACGAACGTATCAGTCCTCAAGTGTGAAAGCAATGGTGGCACTGGTGGGCTACGCAACACTGCAACGGTGAAATCCGGCGCACAAACCAGGGACGCTGTTGCTTGCTTAGACGGCCCAGATCCCACTCCGACGTTCAAGATTGGCGTAGAAAAATGGGGCAACGACGGCTCGGGTCTTGCGAACCTGGGCGACCCGGCAGAGGGAAATCGCTATGGCTTCGCAATCCAAAGCGAGGAAGCAGTAACGCAGCTGACGACGTTTACGGACTCCAAGGACGGCGGATACCTCACGGCTGATCTAGAGCTTGAGCCGGGCACTCCGTACCAGCTGGTCGAGACTGAAGCTCCGGAGGGTTACGAGCTCCTACCTGCCCCGGTGACGTTCACGATCGTTCGTCAGTCAGACGGTTCGTACAAGCTGCAAATCCAGGACTCCGGGGCAGTGTCAAACGTCGTCGCCGTAGACGCTGCTGGAGACTCGAACTTGCGCCTGTTGAAGGTCACCGACATCCGGCGCGGCGAATTGCCCCATACCGGCGGCGTGGGTGTCCAGCTCCCGATCCTGTTCGGCGGCGCGCTCATCGCCGCGGGTGCGTTGATGGGCAGGCGCAAGGTCGCGGCCTAAGCATTGGAGCTCGCTCTAAACGCGCGCCGAAAGGGCCCGGTCCAATCCTGATCGATTGGGCCGGGCCTTTTTGTTGCGCAAGACTGGCCCGGACCGAGCTCGCGCTGCGGGATCTCTCAGGTGGCACTAAGTTTTGACGCATGATGTCCCGCCGCGCACTCGCCGTCACCACCGCTGCCGTTTTTACAGCCACCACCGTCGCCGTTCCCGCGGGCGCCGCCCAGCCGGAGGCGTTCCCCGAATCGACCCGTCCGTACCTGTACTTCCAGAGCTTTGACGGGGTGGACAACCCCGCCCACTTCACGCACGATCTGCCGGAAGGCTGGTCGCAGGACGTCGATGGGGTGACTTCCGGCGAGGCCCGCTGGAACGGCTGGACCGTCTCGGATGTGCGCCACTGGACCTGGGCCGCCGGCACCGACGAGCGCCATTTTTTCACCCAGGGGCACGACCAGTTCGCCATCATCGACTCGAAGCAGCAGCGCCTTGCCGAGCGCGACTCCATGGACGCGCGCATGACCACCGAACCGATCGACATCGCCGGCCAGAGCAAGGTCGCCCTCGAGTTCGACCAGCACTACCGGCAAGGAAAGAAAGGCCAATCCGCGCAGGTTGCGGTGGGTTTCGATGGTGGGGAACCGGAGGTCGTCGATAGGCTAACTAGCGACCGCTACTCCTCCCACGAGTACTTCGAGCTCGACGTGCCGGAAGGCGCGACGACAATGCAGGTGACGTTTAGCTACCTCGGGGGCAACGACGACTACTGGTGGGCCGTGGACAACGTCGCGGTGCGCGCGCCGTTCACCCAGGCCGCGGAGAAGCCGAACACCGTCATCGACGTCATCTCCGATACGCAAGACGACCCGGAGGACTTCAAGCTGGCCGTCCGGCGCCTCAACGCCATGCCGGAGAAGGCGAGCGCGCTGGTGATCAACGGCGACTTGGTGGATAACGGCAGCCAGGAGCAGTGGGACAAGTTCCTCGCCGCGCGCAAGGAGGTCCCGCATGATTCGGGTGTGGAGCTGTGGACCATCGGCAACCACGAGATGTACGGCAAGGAAACCTCGGAGGTGCACATGCAGCGCTTCCTCAAATACTCCGGGCAGGACAAGCCGTGGAACGAGGTGGTGGTGAACGGCACGCCGCTGATCTCCATCAACACGGAGTACTACTCGGACGTCGACCGCGGCGGCAAGGAGCCGTTCCAGCGCATCTCCGCCGAGCAGCTGCAGTGGCTGGATGAGCGCCTCGCGCACTGGGACAAGCAAGGCGTGACCGCGCTGGTGTTCACGCACCCGCTGCTGCCTGGGACGGTGTCGATGAGCCATTCCGCCTGGTACCAGAACGATTTCGAGGACGAGCAGGCCATCTCGGATGTGCTGTCGAAGTACAACGACATCGTGGTGTTTACCAGCCACTCGCATTCCTCGCTGAAGCAGAACAACTGGTGGGGCACCAGGCGTTACGACGGCACCCCGCAAGGCGCCATCGGCTTCCCCGTGGTGAACACGGGCGCGATCCTCAACGAGTACCTGCCGGACGGCGACCACGACGAGGAGATCGTGGACGACAAGGCCGCCACCGGCCTGCGCGTGAAGGTCTACGACGATCGCATCCGCGTCGAGGCCTGGGACTTCAAGGACGGCCATAGCCTGCTCAACCCCGACGGCGAGGCGAAGCTGATCAAGTACCAGGATTTTGCCAAGCAGCACCGCCTATCGACGCCCCCGGTGTACCCGTCAGCCGAAATCGCCCCGACACTGGGCGAACGAGTAAATGGGCAGCCAGACAGGGCGGACGGCGCGTCCGCTGAAGGTGGATCGTCGACGGGGGAGAAGATTGCGTTCGTTGCGGGGATCCTCGCTGCCCTCGGTGGCGCGTTCGCTTTCCTGGCGTCGTTTTACGGGGAGCGGCTCCGCGCGATGCTAACGCACCCCTAGTACACCAGTTGGTCCAGGAAACGCGGGGCGCGAAGAACCCCTTAGGCGGGCGATCTCCACGACGCGGACGGTGTCCATGAACGCGACCCGGTTCGGGCGCGAGCAAGGGGGTTGACCATCGCGGTCAGATGTACATACATTGTGTGTACGCGATAAGAGGGGAGACCATGACGGTGAAAAATAGGCGGCTGAATTTGCGAACAACTGCGTTGCAGGATGAACGCCTTCGGCAGGCAGCGGAGGTGACGAACTCATCCGTGTCGGAGTTCGTGTTGCAAAGTGCAGTTGAGCGTGCGGAAATGGTGCTCGCAGACAAACGCTGGTTTGTACTGAGCGAGGAAAACTTCTCGCGAGTGGAGGAACTGCTGGAGCGGCCCGCGGACTACACAAAGCTCGCGGAGCTGTTTGCCGGGGAAAGCCCCTTTGGTAAGGAATTCCGCTTTGCCCGGTAAGGATGTTCTCCAGCCACCGAGGCAACTGATTAAAGCGGATGACCGGGCATCCTTCCGCTGTGGTGTGGCGTCGATGGATACCTGGTTTCACCGTTATGCACTGCAAAATCAGCGGGCGAAGAACTGCGCGGTTTACGTCTCCACGTGGAACGAGCAGGTCGCGGGCTACTACGCAATCTGTACCGGAGGATTAGAAAAGGCTGCGGCGCCAGGGAGTTTTGCCAAGGGTAGGCCGGACCCGATCCCAGTGATCGTCCTCGCCAGATTGGCCGTCGATGAACGGGCGCAAGGCAAACGCGTCGGCAAGGCGTTGTTGCGCGACGCTCTGGCCCGCTGTTTCACGGCTGCGTCGACGATCGGCGCCGCAGCGGTGGTGGTGCACGCCTTGGACCAGCAGGCGAAGGACTTCTACTTGCGGCATGCGGATTTTTCAGAGCTACCCGGGGAGCCACTGCACCTGCTGCTGCCAATGCAAGGGGTAGCGCCGTTGATGGAGTGGGCGACGAGCAGGACTACCATCGCAGCAGCACTGAACCGGGAAGGAGATCGGCATGGCGCAACATGCAGCGCGCGCCCGCGGCGGGGGTGCGGTGTGGCTTCTGATTGTTGCCGCTCTGCTTCTTAGCGGGTGGGTGTGGTGGGCCGGCACCCAGCAAACCGAGCCCGCGCCTCCCGCCGCCGAGCCCCCCGCGCCAGCGCCGCAGCAGGAGGCACCGTACATTGCCGACAGCCGGCCGCTGGAAATATACATCCCCGCGATCGGCCTGGACGCAGGCTTCGAGCCGAACGACTGCCGTGCCCACGACGGCACGATCGACCCGGCCACGCTCGACCTCGCGTGCGCGTACACCGCACCGGACCGTCCGTACTCACTGCCGGGTTCCCAGGCCGAAGACATCGTAGTTACTGCAGGGCACACGGGTTCAGGGGTGGAAGCGGTCTTCGACAAGCTTTACGACGGCTCCGCCGATCACCACACCGTTCGCGAAGGCGACGTACTGTACCTGCGCACCGAGGCGTCCGGCGAAGCGTGGCTGAAGTACACCGCGACCGACTTCCACGATCCAGTGAAAGCGTCACTCAGCAGCGATGCGTCTATCTGGGGCGACGGCCCCACCCCGGGCAGATTGCTCACAATCAGTTGCATCCAGCCACCCTTCTATCAGCAGTCGGTGCGCAATGCCGTGGTGGGATGGCAGTTTCAGGGGGTTGTGGGGCCGGTCGCGGGTGCGATTGGGCCAGCACCTGTGCCACCCCCGAAAGCGTAACCAGTGTTGCTTGAGTGGCTGATGGTAGATAATGACGTACATACAACTCCAACGTGGGTTGTAACGTTCTCACACCCTGTAGCGATGCATGTAACAGGTGAGCGAAAACCGATAACCCAAGGAGCAACACTATGAAGCGTTTGAACAAGACCACGATCGCACTTGTAACCGCAGGCGCACTTGGCCTGGGCACCATGCCGTTCGCTGAGGCGCAGGCTGCCCGCAACACCGAGGGCGTCCAGCGCGCGGCCGACCAGGCCGGCGACCTGACCTCGGGCGACATCTTCGATGGCGCTACCACTCCGGCCCCGGAGACCTACGTTGACCGCGAGGCTCCAACGCCGACGCTGCCGTTCGGTGCGGAGCCAACCGGTGAAGCTGTTCCGGTTGACGGTGCCACCGTCGTTTCCAGCAACCTGCCGGCCAACCCGGCTGAAGCCACCGATATCAAACAGCTCAGCGGTACTGCTGAGCCGACCGATTCCAACAGCTGGAACCGCCCGGAGACCACCGGCACGGTCACTGAGACCCTGCGTCCGCCGGCCACCACCACCGAGAACAACACCACCGCCATCGTGCTGGGCACCCTCGGTGCACTCGCTGGACTGGGGCTGATCATCGCGGGCGTGAACTACTTCGTCAACAAGGACGGCGACCTGGTCAAGGACCCTAATCGCGTGAACGAGCCGGCCACCCCGGCTGAGAAGGCGGAGTCCGATCAGCTGAAGAAGGACCACGCTGAGGAGATTGCTAAGCAGGTCGAGGCCAACGGCGGCGCAGCCGCTAACGCCAACGGTGGCAACGCGGCCGCCAACACCGGTGCCGCCGCCAACGGCGAGCGCGGCATGAACGCCTCCACCGGCGTTACCCAGCTGCCGGCTGGCCTGGTGGCGCTGCTTCTCCTCGCCCTCGTCGGCGCTGCAGGCTACGCCTTCACCCGCCGCGAGACGGCATAAGCGCCTCCCCTAAAAACACGTCGGCCCCGCCTTGCGATCGTCGCAAGGCGGGGCCATTGTGTTGCTCAAAGCGCTACCGCGGCTCCACGGGGTTGCCCTGCCACACCGTCATGGCGGGGACCTCGTCGCCGCGCATGACAAGCGAGCCCGGGCCCACGGTCGCGCCGTCGCCGATGACGGAGCCCGGCAGGGAGACCGAGTGCGCGGCCAGCGTGGCGGAGTCCGAAACCGTGACCGTGTCCAGGGACATCACGCGGTCCTGGAACAGGTGCGTCTGCACCACTGTGCCTGGGCCGACACTTGCCCCTCGGCCCACCACGCACAGGTCCGTTTCCGGGAACCAGTAGGACTCGATCCACGCGCCGCGGCCGACGCGCACGCCCAACGCGCGCAGCGCAAGGTTCATCTCGCCGGAGCCGGAGGCCCAGTTGAAGAACCACGGCGCGGCCACGACCTCGACGAACTGGTCTTGCAGCTCGTTGAGCCACACGAACCAGGAGTACAGCGGGTGCTCGGCAGCCGTATGGCGCCCAACTAGCACCCACTTCGCCACCACGGCGGAAAGCACCGCGAGCACGCCCACGGCCATCCACACCAGACCGCCGAGCAGGAACGTCCACCAGCCGACGCGCTGCAGCAGCTCCACCACGCCCGCCGCAAACACTGCGGCCAGTACCGCCTGCGCCATGGGAGCCAAAAGCCGTAGCGTCTCCACAACACCCCGCTTGCGCATCAACGCCCTGGACGGCGCATACGTCGCCTCGCCGGCGGCCTCCACCTCCACGCGGCGCATGCGCTCCGGCGGGGAGCCCCACCAGTTCGAGCCCGCCTTGGACTTCTTCGGGCTTGCAGAGAGCACCGCCACCAGCGACTGCTTGGCCAGCTTGCGGCCCGGCGCGACCATGCCAGAGTTGCCCACGAAGGAGCGTTTGCCCACCACGGTGTGGTCGGTGCGGATCCAGCCGTCGCCGAGTTCGTAGGTGCCCACCATGGTGTCGTCGGCGAGGAAGGCGCCGTCGCGCACCTCGGTCAGCTTCGGCACCATCACGGCGGTGGAGACCTCGGCGTTCTCCCCGATCTGCGCGCCGAGCGAACGCAGCCACACCGGCGTGGCCATGCCTGCGTAGATGGGGAAGTAGCGGGTGCGGGCGTCGTCCATAAGCCTGGTCACGGTCCACAGCGCCCAGCCGTGCACGCTGCGCACGGGGAACACGCCGGGCTTTACGCCTATCGACGTCAACCTCACGGCCACCCACGTCAACCCCAATCCAGCGGCGATGTAGGCCAGCCCGCCGACTGGCGCGAACACCAGCAGGCCCCACACCGACGTGGTCTGTACCAGGCGCGCCAGCCCCACCGTCGCGGCGCCGCCGGCGACACCGGCCGTCGCCGGCAGCAGCGCCAGCAACAATGACGTCAGGCCGTAGCCCAGCGCCCACAGCGGGCGGCGCGGCGGGCGCTCGTCCGGGAAGCGGTGCTTGGACCGGCCCACCTTTCGGGCAGGCGACCCCGCCCAGCGCGCGCCCTTCTTCACGGGTTTCTCGCCGGTGACGGTGGAGCCGGCCTCCACGTGCGCGCCGTCGCGGATCTCGGTGCCGGGCATGAGCGTGGAGCGCGCGCCGACGCGGGCCTCCGCGCCGATGCGCACCTCGCCCACATGCAGCTCGTCGCCGTCGAGCCACACGCCCGACAGGTCCACCTCGGGCTCGATGGCGGCGCCCTCGCCGACCGTGAGCAGGCCGGTGACCGGGGCGAAGGTGTGCATGTCCACGCCCTTGCCAATCGTCGCGCCCAGCATGCGGGCGGTGATCTTGGCGGCGTTGGCGCTGGAGATGTTCAGCGCGCCAGATGCCGTAAGCCACCGCTCGGCGGCCCACAAGCGCACGTGCTGCGCGCCTCCGCGCGGGTACACACCGGGTTGTACCCGGCCACGAATCAGCCGTGCGCCGAGCGCACCGATGGGGATGCGGCCGAACGGGGTGCACAGGACCACAAACGCGGCGGCGAGCCACGCCCAGCTCAGCTGCGTCAAGCCCAACAGGTTCGCGACGATGGCCACCCAGGTCACGGCCGTGGCGGCCTTCAGGGTCATCACCGGGACCATCAGCAGTGTCTGCGCGATTCTCGTACCAGCGCCGACGGGCGCCACGTCGCGTTCGCGGGTTGCGGTGCGGTGGGAAAGCGTGAGCTCGTCGATAAGCGAGGCAAGCGTTTCCAACCTGGGGTGGTCGTAGAGGTCGCGCACCGCGATGGTGGGCACACGCTCGCGCAGGCGCGTGATCAGCGCGGCGGCCGCGAGCGAGGAGCCGCCGAGCTCGAAGAAGTCCGCGTCTCGGCCCGGCACGTCCATGCCGAGCACGTCGACCCACGCTTCAGCCACCCACGTTTCCGTCTCGGTGAGGCCGACCGCGTCCACGCTGGCGGGCAGCGGCCACGGCAAGGCCTTTTTATCCACCTTGCCGGAGGTGCGGATGGGCAGCTCGTCCATCACGTGCAGGCGCGGCACGAGCGCGGCCGGCATGACCTCGGCGAGGCGCTCGCGCATCTGCTGCACGTTCAGCTCCGCGCCCTCGTTGGGGGAGACGTAGCCCACCAGCACCTTGTCGCCGCTCGGCAGCGTCTGCACGGCCACGGCGGAGTTGTACACTCCGTCGAGGGCGGCGACGTTGGCCTCCACCTCACCGAGCTCGATGCGGCGTCCGCCGATTTTCACCTGGTCGTCGGCGCGGCCGATAAACGCCAGGCCGTTGTCGGTGAGCTTGACGTGGTCACCGGTGCGGTAGGCGCGCTCCCATTCCCCGAGCGGACCGTACTTCTCCGCGTCCTTCTCCGGGTCCAAGTAGCGGGCCAGCCCGACGCCGCCGATGATCAGCTCGCCTTGCCCGTCTTCGCCGTCGCTCGCGATGGCGAGATCCCAGCCGTCCAGCGGCCAGCCAATAGTCACCGGCTCGCCCGGGAACAGCTGCTTGGCGCTGGCCACCACGGTCGCCTCGGTGGGCCCGTAGGTGTTCCACATCTCGCGGCCCGCAGCCAGGCGGTCCGTCAACTCCTGCGAGCAGGCCTCGCCGCCCACGATGAGCAGACGGATGTTATCCAGCGCCTCCTTCGGCCACAGGCCGGCAAGGGTGGGCACGGTGGAGACCACCGTGATGTCGCGGCGGATCAGCCACGGTCCCAGGTCCTGGCCGGAGCGCACCAGCGCGCGCGGGGCGGGCACCAGGCAGGCGCCGTGGCCCCACGCCAGCCACATCTCCTCGCAGGAGGCGTCGAAGGCCACGGACAGGCCGGCCAGCACTCGGTCGTCCGGACCCAGCGGGTTGTCCTGGCAGAACAGGCGCGCCTCCGCGTCCACGAACGCGGCCGCGGAGCGGTGCGTGACCGCCACGCCCTTTGGTTTGCCCGTCGAGCCCGAGGTGAAAATGATCCAGCAGTTGTGGTCCGGGGTGACCTCGCCGAGCTCGCCCGGCTGCGCGGGCTTGAGCACCCGCAGGCCGTCGTCGGTCCAGATCGCGTCCACATCCGCCTCGCCGAAGACGGTCTCCGCGCGCTCGTCCGGGTCGTCCGCGTCCACCGGCACGTACGCGCAGCCCGCGCGCATGGTGGACAGGATGGCAAGGTAGAGCTCCCTGCTTCCCGACGTCATCCTGATCCCCACGCGACCCCCATCGCGCACGCCCTTGGCACGCATGTCAGCCGCGCGGTGCTCGATTTCCTCCACCAGCTCGGCGTAGGTGAGCACGCCGTCGTCGGCGGAGTTGGCGCCGCCGTCGTCGATGGCGGCGGCATCGGGGTGCTCGGCGGCGGTGGCCGTGAGGACGTCGATAAGCGTGCGCTCCGGCGGCGCCAAGTGGGCTCGAAGGAGGGGATTGTCGGGCTGAGACATGCGGATAAGGCTAATGGTGCCGGAAGAATCCGCAAATCGTGGGAAATGCCAACTATTTGGTTGCGCCCATTGAGACCGCCGCCCCCTGCGGATCCAGCTACCAAGAAACAGCTAACCGCCCCCTAGAGCCTTGGTAGCTGGGCCTAGGTAGCTGGATCTGCTATGGCATGCGCGGGCCCGAGGACGCCGCTAACCTCAGAACCGCTGCCTCGGCAGAGGCCGCTCCAAGGGGGGAACATGGATCACGCACAGTTGGTGGCGCCGCTAGTGGCGCGCGGGGACGTGGACGCGCAAGAATGCGTGCAGCTATCCGCAACGAAATTCGTGCCGCTAGCGCACTGGCAGGGCCTGAAACGCTACCAACAGGAGTTTCTCCGCTGCTACGCGCACGGGGTGAGCGCCCACAAGGCGGTGCTGATGGGCAGATCGGCAGCACGGGTGTACGGCATGTGGGTCGTGGGCAAAGACGCCGAGACTGTTGAGCTGGCGCAGCGAAACGGGCACCCGCCGTCCAAGTCACAGTGGCCCGAGGGCGTGTGTGTCTGATCTGATGTAGGTGGTCCAGTTCGGCTTGGGAAGTAGTCCGTTTCGG
>ERZ1029858.100-NODE-100-length-41480-cov-134.105902_pt1 | contig 41480 bp, 49 predicted proteins | sample MGYA00519237_ERZ1029858 | MGnify/ENA primary metagenome ERZ1029858 (study PRJEB33666, sample SAMEA4610919) | skin metagenome | biome: Human-associated habitat; feature: Malodor aspect; material: skin | place: Philippines | collected 2015-08 ...
GATCATCCCAAACAAATCGACGAATCCGGACACACATTTTGACCCTTAACCCGCAGCCGCCCTACTCCACCCGGGCGCCGCGGGCCGCGCGGGTGATGCCCACTCCGCCCATCAGGGCGAGGCCGCGGACGCGGATCACGGGCGCGTCGGCAGGCAACTCCGCGACGGAGACGGTGCAGGAGCGGTGGTCTTCAATACCGAAGCCGCCCATGATGCCCACGCCGTCGTCTATCACGCGGACGTCATCGGGAACGATAATGTCGACGCCCCCCATGATCGCGACCGCGTTGATCGTGGTTTCGTGGGATGCGAGTCGGGCGTCGCGCAGGTCGAGCGCGTTGCCGCCCATCAGCGTGATAGAGGTGTGAGTGGGCGCCATGAGCCACTGGCCGGTGCGTTCGGAACCGCCCATGACCGACAAAGTGAAGGCGGACCCGCCTCGCTCTCCCGTCACCAATGCGCGGGATGGGCAAACTTCCCGGTCCGCGTGCTTGACCGGGGAGAGGTCCTCCACCAGGGCCGGCAATTCGTCGGCGTAGGTGGCGGCGTAGACGGCTCGGGAGCGCTCATCAAGCTCGGACATGGAGATCTGACCGTCGGCGAAAGCGTCCTGGAGATGTTTGGCTGTGGCGTCGCGCTCTGAGTCGGAGGCGCGTTTGCGGGGCGGGTTGGGTGTGGTCATGTCGTTTACGGTAGTGGCCGAAGGCGGCGTCGGCAGGCGAAAGGCACCGACCGTGACACATCCGTCCCAGGAGTTACACGGCGGTGGAACCGGACGGTTGTCGGTACCCAGTTTGCTTTGGCGCGATGCTTCGGTGTAAGTTAGCCGAGGTTTCGCCCGTATCATGCGGTGCGAAGTACGACGAACTCCATGCGACCCGTTCACAAGGTAGTTCATGCAATCGGTAGGGCCCCGAAGAAGAGCCCCCATTTTTGCATGTATGGCCGGGTGTGGGCGGGACGCGCAACAAGAAAGAGCGTGAATGCCTACTATTCAGCAGCTGGTCCGCAAGGGCCGCCACGATAAGAGCACGAAGGTGGCAACCGCTGCGCTGAAGGGTTCCCCGCAGCGCCGTGGCGTGTGCACCCGTGTGTACACCACCACCCCGAAGAAGCCGAACTCCGCACTGCGTAAGGTCGCACGTGTGCGCCTGACCTCCGGCATCGAGGTTTCCGCATACATCCCGGGCGAGGGCCACAACCTGCAAGAGCACTCCATGGTGCTCGTGCGTGGCGGCCGTGTGAGGGACCTGCCGGGTGTGCGCTACAAGATCGTCCGCGGCGCTCTGGATACCCAGGGTGTGAAGGACCGCAAGCAGGCACGCTCCCGTTACGGCGCAAAGAAGGGACAGTAATCAATGCGTAAGCAGCAAGCACCGAAGCGTCCCGTAGTCAAGGATCCGGTATACGACTCCGAGCTGGTCACCATGCTGGTGAACAAGATCCTGCAGGACGGCAAGAAGTCCACCGCAGAGCGCATCGTTTACGGCGCGCTCGAGCAGTGCCGCGAGAAGACCGGCACCGACCCGGTGGGCACCCTGGAGAAGGCTATCGGCAACATCCGCCCGGACCTCGAGGTTCGCTCCCGCCGTGTTGGTGGCGCGACCTACCAGGTGCCGGTGGACGTGAAGCCGGCCCGTTCCACCACCCTCGCCCTGCGTTGGCTGGTCACGTTTACCCGCCAGCGTCGTGAGAACTCCATGATGGAGCGCCTGGCGAACGAGATCCTGGACGCTTCCAACGGTCTCGGCGCATCCGTGAAGCGTCGCGAGGACACCCACAAGATGGCAGAGGCCAACCGCGCCTTCGCCCACTACCGCTGGTAGTCGCCGGAGCGCAGCGAAGCATGGAAACCCGGAAACTGCATACCCGCTTCCTCATGGGAGTGAGAGCCTGCGTTTCCGGGTTTTCTCGCTGAGTCTAAACTCACGCTGCCGCATCCATGATGTAGTGGCAGAATTGACAAAGGACAACTGACCGACACGGCGCCGAGCGGTGCCGATAACACAAAAGTTGGGGTAATCAACGTGGCACAAGAAGTGCTTAAGGACCTGAATAAGGTCCGCAACATCGGCATCATGGCCCACATCGATGCTGGTAAGACCACCACCACCGAGCGCATCCTGTTCTACACGGGTATCAACCGCAAGGTCGGAGAGACCCACGACGGCGGTGCGACCACCGACTGGATGGAGCAGGAAAAGGAGCGCGGCATCACCATTACCTCCGCTGCCGTGACCTGTTTCTGGAACAACAACCAGATCAACATCATCGACACCCCGGGTCACGTGGACTTCACCGTTGAGGTGGAGCGCTCCCTGCGCGTGCTCGATGGCGCTGTTGCCGTGTTCGACGGCAAGGAGGGCGTTGAGCCGCAGTCCGAGCAGGTGTGGCGCCAGGCCGCCAAGTACGACGTCCCGCGCATCTGCTTCGTCAACAAGATGGACAAGCTGGGCGCTGACTTCTACTACACCGTCGGCACCATCGTCGACCGCCTCGGCGCAAAGCCGTTGGTTATGCAGCTGCCGATCGGCGCTGAGGACGACTTCGACGGTGTCATCGACCTGATCGACATGAAGGCGCTCATGTGGCCGGGCAAGGTCGAGACCGGCACTCCGCCGCAGATCCAGGAGATCCCGGCGGATCTGCAGGAGAAGGCTGAGGAGTACCGCGAGAAGCTGCTCGAGACCGTGGCCGAGTCCGACGAAGAGCTCATGGAGAAGTACTTCGGCGGCGAGGAGCTGACGAAGGAAGAGATCAAGGCCGCCATCCGCAAGATGACGGTCAACTCCGAGATCTACCCGGTGTTCTGTGGCACCGCATACCGCAACAAGGGCGTCGAGCCGCTGCTAGACGCTGTCGTTGACTACCTGCCGAGCCCGCTGGACATCGGCGAGGTCCACGGCACCTCGGTCGACGGCGAGGATGAGCTGACGCGTAAGCCGTCTGTGGAGGAGCCGTTCTCCGCACTGGCGTTCAAGATCGCCGTTCACCCGTTCTTCGGCAAGCTCACCTACGTGCGCGTTTACTCGGGCCAGGCGATCCCGGGCGAGCAGATGCTCAACTCCACGAAGTCCAAGAAGGAGCGCGTGGGCAAGCTCTTCCAGATGCACGCGAACAAGGAGAACCCGGTCGAGCACGCTGACGCCGGCAACATCTACGCGTTCATCGGCCTGAAGGAAACCACCACGGGTGACACGCTGTGCAACCCGGACCACCCGATCATCCTGGAGTCCATGGACTTCCCGGATCCGGTTATCCAGGTGGCTATTGAGCCGAAGACCAAGGCTGACCAGGAGAAACTGGGCACCGCTATTCAAAAGCTGGCGGAGGAGGACCCGACCTTCACCGTCCAGCTCGACGAGGAGACCGGCCAGACCGTCATCGGCGGTATGGGCGAGCTGCACCTCGACGTGCTGGTGGACCGCATGAAGCGCGAGTTCAAGGTCGAGGCAAACATCGGTTCCCCGCAGGTTGCCTACCGCGAGACCATCCGCAAGAAGGTCGAGTCCCTCGACTACACGCACAAGAAGCAGACCGGTGGTTCCGGCCAGTTCGCGAAGGTCATCGTCACCATCGAGCCGTACAACCCGGATCCGGAGGAGCTGGAAGAGGGCCAGTCCGCTACCTACGCCTTCGAAAACGCCGTCACCGGCGGCCGCGTGCCGAAGGAGTACATCCCGTCCGTCGACGCCGGTATCCAGGACGCGATGCAGTACGGCTTCCTCGCTGGTTACCCGCTGGTGAACATCAAGGCCACCCTCGAGGACGGCGCCTACCACGACGTCGACTCCTCGGAGATGGCGTTCAAGGTTGCCGGTTCCCAGGTCCTGAAGGAGGCTGTGGCAAAGGCGAAGCCGGTGCTGCTCGAGCCGGTCATGGCCGTCGAGGTTGTGACTCCGGAGGAGTACATGGGCACCGTCAACGGCGACATCAGCTCCCGCCGTGGCCAGGTGTACGCCATGGAGGACCGCTCCGGCGCAAAGGTTGTGCGTGCGAAGGTGCCGCTGTCCGAGATGTTCGGCTACATCGGCGACCTGCGTTCCTCGACCGCGGGCCGCGCGAACTTCACCATGGTGTTCGACTCCTACGCTGAGGTTCCGCAGTCCGTCGCGCAGGAAATCATCGACGAGCGCAACGGCAACAAGTAAGCCGACCCTCCCTCCAGCGGAGCCGCGCCGCGTGCCAGCGGTGCGGACCCACTTCGCGGGGCGGAGACCGGAGGGCAGCGGCCGCGCTGAGGTACCGCAGCACACTGGCGGTGTTTGAGCCGGCCGTTACCCTCTAGGTCGATCCGGGGGAAACGGCGTGGCCGGTTTGAAAAACGGTCGCTGAATACCTAGGATCTTGTAACTGGCACATTGTGAAATGGCTCCCGTTTCCGTGCCCTGTGCGGGGCACAGGCCGGGGCGTATGTAAATCGACGTGGTTGCGAAGAACGTAGCCACCTGACGTCCAGGAGGACACACCTTGTCTAAGGAAAAGTTCGAGCGCACTAAGCCGCACGTGAACATCGGCACCATCGGTCACGTCGACCACGGCAAGACCACCACCACCGCCGCTATCACCAAGGTGCTGGCTGACGCTTACCCGGAGGAGAACAAGGCTTTCGCTTTCGACTCCATCGATAAGGCTCCGGAGGAGCGCGAGCGCGGCATTACCATCAACATCTCCCACGTGGAGTACAACACCCCGAAGCGCCACTACGCACACGTGGACGCCCCGGGCCACGCCGACTACATCAAGAACATGATCACCGGCGCTGCTCAGATGGACGGTGCAATCCTCGTGGTTGCCGCTACCGACGGCCCGATGCCGCAGACCCGCGAGCACGTGCTGCTCGCCCGCCAGGTTGGCGTTCCGTACATCCTCGTTGCGCTGAACAAGTGCGACATGGTTGACGACGAGGAGATCATCGAGCTCGTCGAGATGGAGGTCCGCGAGCTGCTGGCCGAGCAGGACTACGACGAGGACGCTCCGATCGTCCACATCTCCGCTCTGAAGGCCCTCGAGGGCGACGAGAAGTGGGTTCAGTCCGTGCTGGACCTCATGCAGGCCTGCGACGATGCGATCCCGGATCCGGAGCGCGAGACCGACAAGCCGTTCCTTATGCCGATCGAGGACATCTTCACCATTTCCGGCCGCGGCACCGTGGTTACCGGTCGTGTGGAGCGCGGCGTGCTCAACCTCAACGACGAGGTCGAGATCATCGGTATTCGCGATAAGTCCCAGAAGACCACCGTCACCTCCATCGAGATGTTCAACAAGCTCCTCGACACCGCTGAGGCCGGCGACAACGCGGCTCTGCTGCTCCGTGGTCTGAAGCGTGAGGACGTTGAGCGCGGCCAGGTCGTCATCGCACCGGGCGCTTACACCCCGCACTCCAAGTTCGAGGGTTCCGTCTACGTCCTGTCCAAGGACGAGGGCGGCCGCCACACCCCGTTCTTCGACAACTACCGTCCGCAGTTCTACTTCCGCACCACCGACGTCACCGGTGTTGTGAAGCTGCCGGAGGGCACCGAGATGGTTATGCCGGGCGACAACGTCGAGATGTCCGTCGAGCTCATCCAGCCGGTCGCCATGGACGAGGGCCTGCGCTTCGCTATCCGCGAGGGCTCCCGCACCGTCGGCGCTGGCCGCGTTACCAAGATCCTGGACTAATTCCGGGCTTGCTGTAACCAGCTGACGCAATAGCCGCCTTCCCCGTCGGGGAGGGCGGCTTTTCGCATGAGTAGGCTCGGTAGCGTGCTTGATCCAACCCGCATCCCATCCATCCTCAGTGCGTTCGAGCGCGCCTGGCAAGGCCAGCCGGATCTGTCGCTGGCTCAGTTCGTCGGGGTGCTGCAGAACCGGGGGTTAGGGTGGGCGGCCACCGACGATGAGGCCCTGGACCTGCTGCGCGAGTTGGAGCTTGAGCATCCTTCGCTTATCGACGCAACCTCCGGCCCCCACACCATCAGCACTATCTACCCGCCACACCTGGTGACTCTTCAGCGGGAATACGTGGTGGTACGAAGCGGCACCAGCCCGGAACGGATGCCGGCCGTATGGCGCTGGTCCGCGATGCGCAGAACCGGGCCGGGTCTCCCATTAGTTATCGCGGACGCGGATGAGGTGGAGCACCGATTGGGTGTGGTGTCGTTGGTGACGAGGCTGGGGGAACCGGAGGCGTCGATAGACAATGCTCAACGCGACGTGGGGAGTAAGCGTTGGTTGGTCGTGTTCGATGATGGCGCCCGGGCCGTGGTGGGGCAGAAGATCCGCGTTTGGCGTATCAGGGGACGAGAGGTCGTGAGCGAGCGCATCAGTTGGAGTGAAATTTTGGTTTGCGAGGCCGGTGAGGAGATGAAGATAGCCCCAGCGGGCGGCGGGAAGCCGGTAACGCTGGGGCTAGTGGAGCGAGTGCTGAAGTTGGAGGGCTAGGCGGTCACGCGATCCAACTGGAGCTTCCACACGGTGTCAATTTCCATGGTGTGGCTGGCCATCCGGAAGTCCTGGTCTGCGGCCTCTACAACGCGTACCGCGTCTTCGAACGGGTAGTCGGGGTTGGCGAAGACGGTAAACGTTGCTGTTGGGCGCTGACCCACCATGGCGACCTTGCTGGAGGCGCGGCGCACCTCGCTCGCGTGCTCGAGGGAGGAGCAGGCGGCCTCAGCCACCCGCTGGACGTTGACGATGGTCTCGCCGTGCTCCGGGTCCGCGGGCACGATGCCGCGGTTGGAAAACGCGCGCGAGCGGATGTTAGCCAGCAGGATCCACAGGCCCAGGACGGCTACGACAATCGCTGCGATGATGAGCGCGGTGACGTAACTGTCGTGCGACGTCAGGTCAGTCAGCCGGGTGCGGTCGAGGTACTCCGCGGCATCGATGAGGTAGGGGATGTCCCAGTACTCGGCGATGGGGATAAGACCAGCCGCAATGAGCAGCAGCCCGAGCAGACATATGATCAGGCGGTCGAAGAAACCTAGCGTTTTGGTCATTGCGTCACCTCCGGGGTGGTGGCCTTGGCGTCTGCGGAGGCCGTTCGAGCGGGGCCAGCCACTTGCTGCGCCTGCGGGTTGGGCAGCAGCTTCACCGACACAGCAGGGGGCGTGGTGAGGGTGCGGAACTCGTTGTTCAGCGAGCGAGTCACGCGCTCCTGCATCGCGGGCCCAGAGCCATCGTCGACAACCTGGACCTTGACGGACTTGCGGTTGGCCTTGGTGCGCACCTGCTCGCCTCCGAGGTCACCCCGGGTGGTGTAGGTGGCCTTGCGAGCGATATCCACCGGGCGGGTCCAGATGGATGCCGGTGAGTTCACGCGGACGTAGCCGTGCGGGCGCGGTTTGAAGGTGAAGAACACCAGTATCAGGCCTAGCAGGATCAGGATGATGCCTAGGGTTACTGCCACCGCATCCGCGGCGAAGGATCCGAGGAAGTTCCACGTGCGGCCGAGCCACGATTCATCCAGTGGCTCATCCCTGTAGAAGTGGTACCACAGGTCCCGAGCCGCGATTCCCGACAGGGCGAGCAGAAGCAGGCTTGTCAGCACAGACAGCCAGCGTGCGGCTGGGTTGCCCAGCGGCTCGTCGCCCGGGTGTGGTCCGACAGGGCGGCCCTCTCCCTGCGCAGCGGGTGCGGTCTTAGCGGGTGCGGTCATAGTACTTCACCACCGGTTGAATCGTGATCTGCTTAAGCGGCTTCGGTGCAGGTGCAACGGGCACGACGACCGGCTGCGGCGCGGGCGCGGATGTCATCGGCGTGCGAACCACCGGCTCGACCACAATCGGCTTGAGCGGCGGGCGATTCACCGTGATCTCCTTGAGGGGCGCGCGCCACGGCAACGACACTTCGCGCGGTCGCGCAACATGCTCCACGTTCACCGGGGTCAGCTGCTGCAACGGCGGGAGCTGCGGGTGCCGTGGCACGGTCTCGCGCACCTGGGGCACCCACGGCCGTACTGGCTCAGGCGGGAACGGCACCCGTGCCTCGGTGGGGTACGTCCGGATAGCAGCAAGCCGCTGCGGTTCCGGCACCTCAGGGGAGTACGCGCGGACAGGCTCGGGCGTCTCCACATGAGCGGCGCGTGCAGGCTCCGGCGTGGCTGGGTGCTCGACCTCGACAGGAGCGGGCACCACCACGCTGCGCATGTCGTCCACCAACGAGTGCACCGCGATGTCGTGCAGTTGCTCGAGCGGTTGAGTGACCGGGTGCTGCACACGGGTCGGGGAGACTTCGATGGGCGTCGGGATGACAAACGCTTCGTGGTCCGCCACCTGCTCCCAGGTCACGCGCCCGGCCTCGGGAAGAGCCTCCACGTTGGCAACGGTAATTTTCACGCGGGAGACATCCAGTCCCACCAGTGTCCGGATGTGCGCGATGATCGTCGCGCGAACGGCGTCGGTGATGGCAGCGACTGGGGCAGGGTAGGAGGTGGCAATCTCGGTATCGACCGCCACCGTGCCCGAAACCTGATCCAGGCGGGCGCTCACCCGCGGGAAGCTGCGCCCGGCGAGCCCGGCCAGCTTCGCGTCGATGCTCCGGCACCCGGGCACCGCCGCGGCCGCCACCTCAGCGACGCGCTCGATTGTGCGCTCACTGACGTGGTAGAAGGAGGTATCCATCAGCTTCGGCCTCTACCGGTGCCGCTGCCCAAAGCCGCGGATAGGTCGAGGCGGCCGTCGAGCTGGGCCCCGACAACCCCGCCGATGATGGTGAACAGCAGGAGCCAGAGCAAGCCCGGCCATCCGCCGAAGGTGACAAAGAAGGCCACAACGGCACCGATGATGATGCCGGCGAGCGCCTTATTGGAGAAAAGATTCATAATAAAACCACGTTTCGGTTTATGAGGTTGGGCGAAAAGCAGGGCGGTGCGCGCCTTTTACTGCGCGTCTCCGGCGACCACGTCCACAAATTCCGCCTCGGATGCGTCAAGAACGGCAGAACGCACGTCCTCCGCAACGTCCTGCACCTTGCGGCCGGACGCGACGTCGAAGACGAAGTGCACTTCGAATCCGTTGCGGCCATCGCGCGAGATGGCTTTCACACCTTCAATGCGGGTGTTGGGCAGGTAGGTCGCCACTTCGCCGACGCGGCCGCCGTGGAGTGCGGCAACCCCGTCGACGGCGACGGCAGCATCGCGGACGCCCTCCGCAACCTCGCGGCTCACGGGGGTGTACGCCATGGCTTACTGGTTGATCGGCTGGTTCACAGCCTGGTAGTTCGCGTTCGCGTCGTCGGACTGCTCGGTGGCGGTCTCCTGCTCCGGCAGGTGCACGTCGTGCACCGTGACGTCCACGCGGTCGACGATAAGGCCGGTCATGCGGGTGATGGCGACGGTGACGTTCTCGCGGATCGCGTTAGCCAGCTCGTGGATTGCCACGCCGTACTCGGCGATGATTGCGACAGCGACAGACGCGTGGCCGTCCTCCACCGCGACGTTCACGCCCTGCTGCACGTTGGTGGAGGACGTCAGGGACTCACGAACGGCACCCCACATACGCGCAGCGCCGCCACCGAGGTTGTTCACGCCGGAGACCTCGCGGGCCGCGATGCCGGCGATCTTGCCCACAACGTTGTCGTCGATAACGGTGGAGCCGTGATCCGTCTCCAGGTTCTCGTTGCGCGGGCGCACCTTCTCCGGCTCCACTGCAGAGGAGGTAGCGGCCGGTGCGGTGGAGTTGTTGGCGGTGTTTCCAGCAACAGTGTTCGGGGTGGAATTAGTAGCGTTCTTATCGGCCATGACGGTCCTTTCGAAGAGAAAAACTGCGGCTCCGTTCGCGCCCGCTGCCAAGCATGCGACGCGCGTACGGTCTGCGAATAAAGGGTACACACATCTGCACGCTTGAGCCGGGCAAAAATGTAGGTGATACCAAGTTGTGACTGAGCGGCACTGCTACTAGGAGGTTCTAGACGGTTCTAGGCTGTGTCGCGGTCGCGGCGGTGTCGCGCATGCGGGGGAGACCGAAGGGACGTCGATAGGCGGGCTTGTGCTCGGTGCAACCTTGTGTTTTAATACCAGGGTTGCCTTGACACGGGCCGGAACGCTCCGGCCGGTGGCTGGGCAAACATGACACCTTCCAACCGGAGGAACCGGAGAAGGGCCATGGCAAATTCACAGCGGCAGTACGCAAGGGTCACGCGCCCTTCCGAGTCTGACACCCGGGCACAGCACTTTTGGATGTGTCCAGGCGGAAGCACTGAGCGGCAGCATGAATTTGCGCGGCCATCTTCCGGACGTGTCATGGCAGTCAGAAACGACACTGGCGTTGAGCCAAGGGCCCAGCCCGGACAACGTTATAGAGAAACTAGAAGCTACAAACCCCACCGCTTCGGTTCGGCTCTCTTTTCCGTTCGATTGTGAACGGAGTGAACGATCGAACGTGGGGATGCGAGGAAGAGGTAAGCGTGGCGGGACAGAAGATCCGCATCAGGCTCAAGGCTTACGACCACGAGGCGATCGACGCATCCGCGAAGAAGATCGTTGAGACGGTCACCCGCACGGGTGCCCGCGTCGTCGGCCCGGTGCCGTTGCCCACCGAAAAGAACGTGTACGCCGTTATTCGTTCTCCCCACAAGTACAAGGATTCTCGCGAGCACTTCGAGATGCGCACTCACAAGCGCCTCATCGACATTCTCGACCCGACGCCCAAGACGGTTGACGCGCTCATGCGCATCGACCTGCCGGCAAGCGTCGACGTGAACATCCAGTAGAGCAATCCCGACGTAAGTAGTGGAGAACTAACACATGTCTGACAACCAGATCAAGGGCATTCTGGGCAAGAAGCTCGGCATGACCCAGATCTTCGACGAGGACAACCGCGTTATCCCGGTTACCGTCGTCGAGGCTGGGCCGTGCGTGGTCACCCAGATCCGTACCCCTGAGACCGATGGCTACTCCGCCATCCAGATCGCCTACGGCGACATTGACCCCCGTAAGGCTAAGAAGCCGCAGGCCGGTCACTTCAAGAAGGCCGGTGTGAACCCGCGCCGCTACGTTGCAGAGATCCGCATGGAGGACACCTCTGGCTACGAGCTCGGCCAGGAGTTCAACGCAACCATCTTCGAGGGCGACACCTACGTGGACGTCGCCGGCACCACCAAAGGCCACGGCTACGCCGGCGCGATGAAGCGCCACGGCTTCGCTGGCCAGGGTGCCGCACACGGTAACCAGGCCTCCCACCGTCGCGTGGGCTCCATCGGCGCCTGCGCGACCCCGGGTCGCGTGTTCAAGGGCACCCGCATGGCAGGCCGCATGGGCGGTAACCGCGTTACTACCCAGAACCTGAAGATCCAACGCATCGACGGCGACAACAACCTCATCCTGATCAAGGGCGCCATCCCGGGCGCAAAGGGTTCCGTTGTTACCGTCAAGACCGCAGTGAAGGGCGGTGCTCACGCATGACGAACCTGACGCTTGACGTCCACACCGCTGACGGGGCCACCAAGGGCTCTGTCGAACTCCCGGCTGAGTACTTCGACCGCGAGGCCTCCGTGGCGCTGATGCACCAGGTTGTGAACGCACAGCTTGCTGCAGCACGCCAGGGCACCCACGCGACGAAGACCCGTGGCATGGTATCCGGCGGCGGCAAGAAGCCGTTCCGTCAGAAGGGCACCGGTCGCGCACGCCAGGGTTCCATCCGTGCGCCGCACTACACCGGCGGTGGCACTGTGCACGGCCCGCAGCCGCGTTCCTACGCACAGCGCACCCCGAAGAAGATGATCAAGGCCGCCCTCGCAGGTGCCTTGACCAACCGCGTGCAGAACGAGCGCATCCACGTCGTGGAGGACCTGGTTCCGGGCCAGACCCCGTCGACCAAGTCTGCACGCGCTTTCATCGAGCGCCTCACGGACCGCAAGTCGGTTCTGCTGGTGATCGGCCGTGATGACCAGAACTCCCGCCTTTCCGCAAGGAACCTGCCGGGCGTCCACGTCATTGAGCCGGCTCAGCTGAACGCATACGACGTGCTGAACGCAGACGATGTCGTGTTCTCGGTCGAGGCGCTGCACACCTTCATCAACCGCGGCAACGCCGTGGCTGTAGCTGCCGGCGCGGTAGCGACGGCTGAGGAGGAGAAGTAAATGGCTAAGATCGCGAACCCGCGCGACATCATCATCGCGCCTGTGCTTTCCGAGAAGAGCTACGGCCTGATGGAGCAGAACACCTACACGTTCTTTGTGAATCCGTCGGCCAACAAGACCCAGATCAAGATTGCCGTGGAAGAGATCTTCGGCGTCGACGTCGCTTCGGTGAACACCGTCAACCGCGAGGGCAAGCGCAAGCGCTCCCGCACCGGTTACGGCCAGCGCAAGGACACCAAGCGCGCCTACGTCACTCTCCGCGAGGGCAGCGACTCCATCGACATCTTCGGAGGCGCGACGGCCTAACGGCTATCGCGCAGCGAAGAGGACGATAGAAAAGGAACAACTATGGCTATTCGTAAATACAAGCCGACAACTCCGGGTCGCCGTGCCAGCTCCGTTTCCGCGTTCGACGAGATCACTCGCTCGACCCCGGAAAAGGCGCTGCTGCGCCCGCTCCCGAAGAAGGGCGGCCGTAACACCCACGGCCACATCACTACCCGTCACCGCGGCGGCGGCCACAAGCGTCGTTACCGCGTGATTGACTTCCGCCGCTCCGACAAGGACGGCGTGCTGGCGAAGGTCGCGCACATCGAGTACGACCCGAACCGCACCGCCAACATTGCGCTGCTTCACTACTACGACGGCGAGAAGCGCTACATCATCGCGCCGAAGGGCCTGAAGCAGGGTGCCATCGTCGAGGCTGGCGCGAACGCGGACATCAAGGTTGGCAACAACCTGCCGCTGCGCAACATCCCGACTGGTACGACGATCCACGCTGTGGAGCTGAAGCCGGGCGCGGGTGCGAAGCTGGCCCGCTCCGCTGGTACGTCCATCCAGCTGTTGGGTAAGGAAGGCAACTACGCGGTGCTGCGTATGCCGTCTTCCGAAATCCGCCGCGTGGACATCCGTTGCCGCGCGACCGTTGGCGAGGTTGGCAACGCCGACCAGATCAACATCCGCTGGGGTAAGGCCGGCCGCATGCGCTGGAAGGGCTGGCGCCCGACCGTGCGTGGTGTGGTTATGAACCCGGTTGATCACCCGCACGGTGGTGGTGAAGGCAAGACCTCGGGTGGCCGTCACCCGGTGTCGCCGTGGGGCCAGAAGGAAGGCCGCACCCGCAACCCGAACCGTTATTCCAACAACATGATCGTGCGGCGCCGCCGCTCGAAGAAGCGCTAAGAGGAGGTAAACAGACATGCCACGTAGCCTGAAGAAAGGCCCGTTCGTCGACGAGCACCTCCTCAACAAGGTGGACGCTCAGAACGAGGCTGGCACCAAGCAGGTCATCAAGACCTGGTCGCGCCGTTCGACCATTCTCCCCGATTTCATCGGCCACACCTTCGCCGTCCACGACGGCCGTAAGCACGTGCCCGTGTTCGTCGACGAGTCCATGGTCGGCCACAAGCTCGGCGAGTTTGCACCGACCAAGACCTTCAAGGGTCACGTCAAGGCAGAGAAGGGACGTCGATAAGCAATGGCTGACACAATCACCACTGCATCCGCGACTGCCAAGTTTGTCCGCGTTTCGCCGATGAAGGCCCGCCGAGTGCTCGCCCTCATCCGCAACAAGTCTGTTGCTGAGGCACTCGCGATCCTGAAGTACGCCCCGCAGGGTGCGTCGAAGGACGTCGCGAAGGTTGTTGCATCCGCAGCAGCGAACGCCGAGAACAACTTCGGCCTGGACCCGCGCACACTCGTCATCTCCGAGTGCTACGCAAACGAGGGTCCGACCATGCGCCGTTACCAGCCGCGCGCCCAGGGCCGCGCCTTCCAGATCCGGAAGCGCACGTCCCACATCACCGTTGTTGTCGAGTCCACCAATGAGTCCAAGGAAGGGGCCAAGTAATGGGCCAGAAGATTCACCCGCACGGCTTGCGCCTGGGTATCACTTCCGACTGGAAGTCCCACTGGTACGCCGACAAGAACTACGCCGATTACGTCGCCGAGGACATCAAGGTCCGCGAGTACCTCGAGAAGAACCTCGAGCGTGCCGGTATCTCTGACGTCGTCATCGAGCGCACCCGGGACCGCGTGCGCGTGGACATCCACACCGCACGCCCGGGCATCGTCATCGGCCGTCGTGGTGCCGAGGCTGACCGCATCCGCCGTGAGCTGGAGAAGCTCACCGGCAAGATGGTCGCGCTGAACATCATCGAGGTCAAGAACATCGATGCGGACGCAACGCTGGTCGCGCAGTCCATCGCCGAGCAGCTGGTCAACCGTGTCGCGTTCCGCCGCGCCATGCGTAAGGCCATCCAGTCCGCGATGCGCAACCCGCAGGTCAAGGGCATCAAGGTTATGACGTCCGGCCGTCTCGGCGGCGCGGAAATGTCCCGTGTCGAGCGCTACCACGAGGGTCGCGTCCCGCTGCACACGCTGCGCGCGGAGATCGACTACGGCACGGCAGAAGCACACACCACCTTCGGCGTCATCGGCGTCAAGGTGTGGATCTACAAGGGCGACGTCGTGGGCGGTGTCCGCGAGTCCGAGCTGAACGCTCCGAAGAACGATCGCGGTGGCCGTGGCGACCGCGACCGTCGCCCGCGCCGCGGCGGCCAGCGTCGCCAGCGTGCAGAGCAGAAGAAGGAGGGCTAATTCATGCTCATCCCTAAGCGCGTGAAATACCGCCGCCAGCACCGCCCGCACCGCTCGGGTGTGTCCAAGGGTGGCAACAAGATCACCTTCGGCGACTACGGTCTGCAGGCGCTCGAGCCGGCGTACATCACCAACCGCCAGATCGAGTCCGCACGTATCGCCATCAACCGCCACGTCAAGCGCGGCGGCAAGGTGTGGATCAACATCTTCCCGGACCGTCCGTTGACTCAGAAGCCGCTCGGCGTGCGTATGGGTTCCGGTAAGGGCCCGGTGGAGAAGTGGGTGGCCAACGTCAAGCCTGGCCGCATCATGTTCGAAATGTCCTACCCGAACGAGGAAGTTGCACTTGAGGCTCTGCGCCGCGCTGGCGCGAAGCTGCCGTGCAAGGTCCGCGTGATCAAGAAGGAGGACCAGTTCTAATGGCAACCGGTACCCCCGCATCTGAGTTCCGTGAGCTGAGCGACGACGAGCTGCGCACCCGCCTGACCGAGGCGAAGGAAGAGCTGTTTAACCTGCGCTTCCAGCTTGCAACTGGCCAGCTGACCAACAACCGCCGCATCTCCACCGTGAAGCGCGACATCGCTCGCATCTACACGGTGCTGCGCGAGCGCGAGCTTGGCCTGTCCGTCGTCCCGGAGTCCACGGGAGCTGAGGCATAACCATGAGTGAGGCAAACGTGACTGAGAAGACCGCTGGTGAGAAGCACACCCCGGCTCAGCCGAAAGAGAAGGGCCTGCAGAAGCGCCGTCGTGGCTACGTCGTGTCCGACAAGATGGACAAGACGATCGTTGTAGAGGTCGAGGACCGCAAGTCCCACGCCCTCTACGGCAAGATCGTGCGTACCACGAAGCGCGTGAAGGCACACGACGAGGAAAACACCGCCGGAATCGGTGACCTCGTGCACATTGAGGAGACGCGTCCGCTGTCCAAGGACAAGCACTTCCGTCTCGTCGACATCATTGAGAAGGCTCGCTAAAAGCGCGTAGCTTCTCGACGACGTACCCGCCCGACCTGTGTCGGGCGGGTACTTTCGTTTTCAGTTGGGATGTGCGGGCAGAGTTCACCTGGAATTGATGGGGACTTCGACGGCACCGGCAAGTGGATCCCGTTGCTCACCGCGCACGCTGACGGCAAGATGTGGAGAAGGCGTAGGGCGCCGAAAGCCTAAGACGTACCCCGCTCCCGGCCCAAGGATGGGTCGGCAGCGGGGGTTTCGTGTTTGCGCTTTTTACAGTAGGGAAAGCGCGGGTACGATTTTCTCTCATGTGTGGAATCGTTGGATACGTCGGCGCCGGAGCAGCTGAGCGCGACGCCAAGAATGTCATTGTCGAGGGCCTTCGCCGTCTCGAGTACCGCGGTTACGATTCGGCCGGCGTGGCCGTAGCCAAAAACGGAGTTATCGAGTGCCGTAAGAAGGCGGGAAAGGTCGCTGACCTGGAAGCGGAGATCGCGGATAACCCCATCCCTGCCTCCACACTGGGCATCGGCCACACCCGCTGGGCCACGCACGGTGGGCCGACCGACGCGAACGCCCACCCGCACGTGGTCGGCGGCGGCCGCATGGCCGTGGTCCACAATGGCATCATCGAGAACTTTGCGGGGTTGAAAGCGGAGCTCGTCGATAAGGGCTACAGCTTCGTCTCCGAAACTGATACTGAGGTGGCCGGCACGTTGCTGCTGGACATCTACGACAACGAGGCAGACGGCGACCTCACCCGTGCGATGCAGCTGACCGCGCAGCGCCTCGAGGGCGCGTTTACGTTGCTGGCGATCCACGCGGATCACCCGGACCGCATTGTCGCGGCGCGTTGGAACTCGCCGTTGGTGATCGGCGTGGGCGAGGGCGAAAACTTCCTCAGCTCCGACGTCGCCGGCTTCATCGAGTTCACCCGCGACGCCGTGGAGATGGACAACGGCCAGATTGTCACGCTGACCGCCGGCGGCTACGAGGTTTGCGACTTCGAGGGCAACCCGGCTGACGCCAAGCCGTTTACCGTCGAGTGGGACGTCACCGCAGCGGAGAAGGGCGGCTACAACTCCTTCATGGAGAAGGAGATTCATGATCAGCCGTCCGCGGTGCGCGACACCCTCTATGGCCGCTTCGACGAAGACGGCAAGCTGACCCTGGACGAGCTGCGTATCGACGAGTCGGTGCTGCGCTCCATCAACAAGATCATCATCGTCGCCTGCGGTACCGCCTCCTACGCGGGGCAGGTCGCGCGCTACGCCATCGAGCACTGGTGCCGCATTCCGACGGAGGTGGAGCTCGCGCACGAGTTCCGCTACCGCGACCCGATTGTCAACGAGCGCACGCTTGTGGTGGCCGTGTCCCAGTCCGGCGAGACTATGGACACGCTGATGGCCGTGCGCCACGCCCGCGAGCAGGGCGCGAAGGTGATTGCCATCTGCAACACGGTGGGCTCCTCCATCCCTCGCGAGGCGGACGCCTCCCTGTACACGTACGCCGGCCCCGAGATCGCGGTGGCGTCGACGAAGGCGTTTATCTCCCAGATTGTGGCCGCGTACCTGCTGGCCCTCTACTTGGCGCAGGTGCGGGGCGACAAGTACGCCGACGAAATCCGCCAGATTGTGGACGAGCTGCAGGAGATGCCGGACAAGATTCAGCGCGTGCTGGACAACGAGGACCAGGTGAAGCAGCTGGGCCAGGACATGGCCGACGCCAAATCCGTGTTGTTCCTGGGCCGGCACGTTGGCTTCCCGGTAGCGCTCGAAGGCGCGTTGAAGCTCAAGGAGGTCGCCTACCTGCACTCCGAGGGCTTCGCCGCCGGCGAGCTCAAGCACGGCCCGATCGCGCTTGTGGAGGAGGGGCAGCCGGTGTTCATCATCGTGCCGTCCAAGCGCTCCCGCAACAACCTGCACGCCAAGGTCGTCTCCAACATCCAGGAAGTTCGCGCCCGCGGTGCGGTCACCATCGTCATCGCGGAGGAGGGCGATACCGACGTGGAGGCGTACGCGGACCACATCATCCGCATCCCGCAGTCCGCGGGGCTCATGCAGCCGCTGTTGTCCACCGTTCCGCTGCAGATCTTCGCCTGCGCGGTGGCGGAGGCTCGGGGCCTGAACGTGGACCAGCCGCGCAACTTGGCGAAGTCGGTGACGGTGGAGTAACACACGGGGCTTACCCGGCGCCCAGCTCCCGCAGGTACGGGGGCTGGGCGCCGGTGCGTGAGACGGTGATTGCCGCGGCTCGGGCCGCGAAGTCGAGAATCTCGCGCCATTCGTCTTCGCACAGCGCGGCAACTCCGTTGCGATCAAGCCCTCGTGCTGCCAGCTGGTACACCAGTGCGGCCATGACGGTGTCGCCAGCGCCGATGGTGTCAGCGACTTTTACGGCGGGCGCGGCCACTTCGACGGTGCCGAACGGGGCGCGCACGCCAATGCCGTTGCCGCCCAGCGTGGTCACCACCACCGGTACGTGCGAGGTGTCGCCGAGGAACTCTATTTCCTCGTCGGACAGCTTCAGCAGCGTCACAGATTCCAGCATTCCGCGGAGAAACAGACGGTGTTTCTCGGATGCGAAGGCGGGGCGGACGTTCGGGTCCAGGCACACCACCGCGCCGGCTTCTGCAGATCTGCGCGCTGCGGCGGCGTAGCGCAGCGACGCCGGTTCCAAAGCCAAGGACAAAGTGCCGAAGACGGCGAACCCTTCCGTGATCGGCTCGGGTTCGGCCAGCCTGTCGGCGGTGCCGTCGACGTAGAAGGTGTAGGCCGCAGCACCGTTCGGGTCGAGCGACGCGACTGCCAGCGTGGTCGGCTCCGGTCCTTGGCCGCAGTGGGAGAGGTCCACGCCGTCGGCGGCGAGGGATTCGCGGAGGGCGCGCCCGAAGGCGTCGTCAGACAGGCGTGATTGGAACGCGACGTCGGCGCCGAGGCGGCCGAGTGCACGCGCCACGTTGAACGGACCGCCGCCGAGCGCGGGAGTCAGCGGCGCGAGCGGTTCGGCGGCGGCAGGGACCAGGTCGACGAGCGCCTCGCCGTACACGGTGATGCGAGCGGTGGGGGAGGTCATGCACCGTAGACTACGGAATTATGACGTACCGGCCGAAGCACCACCTCACTGCGCCGCAAGGGCGTTTGAATGACCCGAACGGGCTGACCCTTGTCGGGGATCAGCTACACGTGTTCTACCAGCACGATCCCTCGTTTCCGCTGCAGCCGAAGCGCACTGGCTGGGGCCACGCGGTGACAACGCTGGGCAGCGGCGAGTGGCGTCATTTCCCCATGGCGCTGTACCCGGACCATCCTTACGACCTCAACGGCTGCTACTCAGGGTCGGCGGTGCTCGACGGCGATTCGCTACGCCTCTTTTACACCGGCAACCTCAAGCGCGACGGGCAGCGTGTGACCAGCCAGAACATCGTGGATGTTCATGACATTGCGGGGCCGATGGGCGGTACGTACCGACGCCGCGCAAACAATCCTGTCCTCGACGGCGCGCCGGAGGGGTTCACCGCGCACTTCCGCGACCCTCACGTCTCCAGGAGCGCCGACGGCACATGGCGCATGGTCATAGGCGCGCAGCGCACCAACCATACGGGCGCGGTGGTGCTTTACACTTCCGCGGATCTGGATCAATGGGAGCTGGCCGGGGCGCTGGAGTTTTCGGGCTTGAATTACAACACCGCCTCGGCCTACATGTGGGAGTGTCCGAACCTGCTGCGCATGAAAGACCAGGCGACTGGCGAGGAGCTCGAGGTATTCGTGTTCTGCCCGCAGTATCCGGATTCAGACGAGTGCGGTTATGTCGTCGGCACGCTGGACGGCACCCGCTTTAACGTCCGCACCGACTTCACCCCGCTGGATTACGGCCATCAGTTCTACGCCCCGCAGCTGCTCCCCCATGGTGCGGGTGCGCTGGCGCTCGGTTGGATGGGGTTGCCGGCGCGCGATGACACCCCGTCGCTCGCGGAGGAGGGGTGGGTGCACTCGCTGACGCTGGTGCGCGAGCTTGTGCTTATCGACGGCTACCTTCGGACTTCCCTCGCCATCCCGAAGCAACCGGACATGCTTGTCGCCACACACGAACTTGCAGGAGCGCCGTGGTCTGCGGAGCTCGTGAACGTTGACGGCGCGGTGGTCGCGGAGTTGGCGTGGCAGCCGCAGGTGAGCGGGCGGGGTGTGATCACTTTGACGGTCGACGGGATCGCGCGGTGGGCGGAGTGCGCTGCGGGCCAGCTCGTGTTGTGCGCGGACGGGGCTGCGGTGGAGTGCACAGCTGGCGGGGGAGAGGTGGCCTTTTCCTCTGCCGTGTTCTCCCCGGGCGCGGCACCGTGGGGTGAGCTGCGGGTGCGTTAAAGGTCACAGTGAACGCTTTGATGCCCTGCTACAGGGGCAGGAATGTTTCACTGATGGTGACTTCTTTTCAAGAAAGGTGACCCCATGCAACACCGTGACGTTGCGGCGCGCGTACTGGAGGCTGTCGGCGGCGAGGACAACATTGTGGGCGCGGCCCACTGCGCCACCCGCCTGCGGATGGTGCTCAAAGACGCGGACAAGGTCGACAACGCAGCTTTGGAAGACGACCCTGACCTCAAGGGCGTGTTTGAGACCGGCGGCATGTTCCAAATCATCGTCGGCCCCGGCGACGTCGACCGCGTCTTCGCCGAAATGGACGCAATGACCGCGAAGAACATCGCCGTGTCCACCGAGGAGCTCAAGACGGTCGCGGCGAACCAGGGCAACTGGTTCACCCGCTTCATCAAAGTCTTCTCCGATATTTTCGTGCCGCTGATCCCGATCCTGGTCGGCGGTGGCCTGTTGATGGCGCTCAACAACGTGCTCACTGCGGAAGGGTTGTTCGGTGAAAACTCCCTGGTTGGCATGTACCCGCAGATCCAGGGGCTGACCGAGATCATCAACGTGCTGGCCTCAGCACCGTTTGCGTTCCTGCCCGTGTTGGTGGGATTCTCCGCGACCAAACGGTTCGGCGGCAATGAATACCTCGGCGCCGGTATGGGCATGGCCATGGTGCACCCAGCACTGGTCAATGGCTATGAGGTCGCTAACTCGATGGCGGACGGCACCATGACGTACTGGGATCTGTTCGGCTTCCCTGTAGCACAGGCAGGCTACCAGGGCGCGGTGCTCCCGGTGCTGGTGGTCGCGTGGATCCTGGCCACCGTGGAGAAGTGGTTCCACCGTCGGTTGAAAGGCACGGCCGATTTCTTGATCACCCCGCTGGCGACACTGTTGATCACCGGGTTTGTCACGTTCATCGCCGTCGGCCCGTTCGTGCGGTGGCTGGGCGACTTGCTCATTTCCGGCCTAGCCAGCCTGTACGAGCTTGGCGGCCCGGTGGGTGGGTTGATCTTCGGCCTTGTGTACTCGCCAATTGTGATCACGGGCCTGCACCAGTCCTTCCCGCCGATCGAGCTGGAGCTGTTCAACCAAGGCGGATCCTTCATCTTCCCCACGGCATCCATGGCCAACATCGCGCAGGGTGCAGTCGCGCTCGCGGTGTACTTCCTGGCCCGCGACGCCAAACTCAAGGGCCTGTCGGGCTCGTCGGGCATCTCCGCCGTTTTCGGCATCACCGAGCCCGCGATCTTCGGTGTGAACCTCCGTTTGCGTTGGCCGTTCTACATCGGCATGGGCGCGGCCGCAATCGGCTCGATGCTGGTGGCAATCTTCGACGTCAAGGCCATGGCGCTCGGTGCCGCCGGGTTTATCGGCGTGGTGTCCATGCGGTCTAGCGACATGGTCACCTTCCTCATACTGGCCGCCGTCGACTTCGCCATCGCATTCGCCGCCGCGTACGCCTACGGCCGCTACCTGGTGGCCAAGCGCGGCTCCATCGACCCGGACGCCACCGGCGACGCGCGCGCCGACGCTGCGGCGGCGGTCACCTTGGACGAGTCGTTGCACGAGGCATCGGCTGATGCGCTGCCCGTCGTTTCCCCGCTGACCGGCGAGGCCGTGGCGTTGTCCGACGTGTCGGACCCCATGTTTGCGCAGCTGAAGCTCGGCGAGGGGGTGGCCGTGAGGCCGTCGATAGGCGAGCTGCGTTCGCCGATCGACGGCAAGGTGGCGGTGACCTTCCCGTCCGGCCACGCCTACGCCATCCGCGGCACGGGCAGCGACGGCAAGCCGGTGGATGTGTTGATGCACATCGGCTTCGACACTGTAAACCTGCAGGGCGAGCACTTCACAGCCCATGTGCACAAGGGCGATCAGGTCAGCGCGGGCCAGCTGCTGGCCACCTTCGACATCGGCGCCATTGAGGCGGCGGGCTACGAGACCACTACGCCGGTGGTGGTATCGAACACGAAGAAGGTCGGCGACGTCATCCCCGCAATGCTGCTGCCCGGCGACGTGTCTATCGGGGAGCCGCTATTCGCCGTGGAGCCGAAGCCGGCGGTGCAGGGCGAGCGCGCGGGCGCAGCAGGTTCGACCGCGGTCTAAGGCCGCCCCTACACCCCGCCCGCCAGCCGGTACAGGCGGTGGAAGTGGTGCACAGGCCCGTGGCCCCGGCCCACGTTGAGCTCGTCTGCGTGGGCGATGGCCTCGTGGAGCCACTGAGAGGCCCAGGTGACGGCGTCGGGGGCGCTGTCTACAACCATGCGGGTGGCCAGCGCCGAGGACAGCGAGCACCCGGTGCCGTGGGTGTTTCTCGTGTCCACGCGCGCGACCTCGACGGTGTGGACCGCGCCGTTGGGGGCGACGAGCGCGTTGGATGCGTGCCCGCCTTCGAGGTGGCCGCCCTTGACTAGCACCTGTACGCCAGCCTCGGCTGCGTATGCCCGCCCGGCATTGATCGCGGCGTCGAAGGTATCAGGCACCGGCTGGCCGGTCAGCACCGCGAGCTCTGGAATATTGGGTGTGACCACGTCGGCGTGGTCACGGATGAGTTGGCGCAGCGCCTCCTCCGCGTCCTCGGTGAGGAGGCGGTCGCCGGAGGTGGCCACCATCACAGGGTCCACTACCACAACCGGCACGGGGTGGGCGGCCAGGTAGTCGGAGACGGTGCGGGTCGTCGCCGCGTCCCCCAACATGCCGATCTTGACCGAGTCAACCTGTACGTCGTCGAAGACCGCGTCGAGCTGCGCGCGCAAGAACGCCTGCGGGGGCGTGTGGATTCCGCGCACACCCTGGGTGTTTTGGGCCACCAGGGCGGTGATCACGCTGAGGCCGAAGCCGCCAGCGGCTGCAATGGCCTTCAGGTCGGCCTGCGCGCCGGCGCCGCCTGTGGGGTCGGTTCCGGCGATGGATAGGACTCTCGGGATGCGTGTCATGCCCGCCGACCGTACCGGGAAACTACCCCGCGGCGACGGCGATGCGCTCCGCGAAGCGGGAGTAGTCCTCCCGGATGGCCAGGAGCGGATCCACTACTGCGGTCTGGGAAACCTCGGCGACTTGCTTCTGCACCGCCGCACGCGTCCTGCGTTTCACTCCGGAGCCCAGCATGCCGCCGAAGACTGCGCTGGTCAGGCCGATGATTAGGCCGGTGAGCAGGCCCGCCATGATCAGCAGCGTCGGGATCGGCCACCCCTCTACATCGGGCACGAGATCCCCGCCCAGCAGCGGAGTGAGCACGCCGGGAACGAACGCGACCAAGAGATACCACAGCACGCCCACCAGCGCGGCGAGCAGCGCGAACCACTGAAACACGGTCAGTACCGACCAGCCCTTCGACGGCTCCGCAGGCAGAGAGGCCCGCGCGACCGCACGGTCTAGCTCCGCGGGCAGGCCGGCGGAGACCTCCTCGGCGCGATCCGCAACGGCGGCGGACCACTCCTGAGGCAGCCCATCCGCCACCTTGGTGGCGTAGTCGCGCACACCCCGGTTGGCCACGGCCTTGGACGCCGCGTCGAGTTCCGGCATGGATGTACGGTGCACGCCGAGTTCGTCGGGCGCCTCCCGCAGGCCCAACCGGCGCAGCGGGTCGGGTTTGAAGCGGGTGATCCAGGAGGTCATAAGCCAGCCGGTGCGCTCCCGCAGCCGCTTGCGATAAGCAGCTGCGGTGGTCTCCGCGATGCGGTCCGCGCCGGCCGCCTGCGCGAGCACAGCGTCCATGTCGCGCTTTGCATGCTTATCGACGCCTCCGGCACCCCTCACCCCGGCATACCCCTGGGCTACGGAGCGGATGTCCGCCTCGATGCGGGCGGTCTGCGCCGTGTGCGCTTTGGCCACCCGCGCGATGGCCCCGCGCAGGTCGTCGATTCCCGCGCCGGTGATCGTGGAGGTGGGCACGACCTGGACGTTGGACAGGCCGTCGTTACGCAAAAGCCCCGCGTACGAGTCCGCGACCGTGCCCACGTCGCTCGCGGCAAGCAGGTCGGCTTTGTTGAGCACGGCGAGTGTGACCGCGGAGTGGTTGGCGTGGGGGCGGATGAACTGGTCGTGAATGACACTGTCGGCGTACTTTTCCGGGTCGGAGACCCACACAAGCACGTCCACCTGGCCGGCCAGGCGCTCGGCGATCACGCGGTTGGAGGCCTCCACGGAATCAAAGTCCGGCAGATCCAGCAGGATCAGCGGACCCGCACCCCGCGCGAACTCGCCTTGGCGCACGCGGCGGTCCTCCACACTCAGCCAATCCAACAACTCCTCGGAGCCGTCCGCCTCCCAGATGGCGGCGAGCGGGGAAGACGTCGTCGGGCGGCGTGCGGCGGCTTTGCCCAGGTCTTCGCCGACGACTGCGTTAAACAGCGACGTCTTGCCAGAGCCGGTGGCGCCGAAGAACCCGACGACGGTGTGCTCCGCGGATAGTGCGCGCCGCTCCGCGCCGGCCCGCGCCACCCGCTCAAGGCCCTCGCGGTGGGCAGGGGAGAGGTATGGCGCGCCGATGTGCGCAGCTTCCTCCAACGCCGCGAGGCGCTCACCGAGGCCAGCCCTTTTCTTAAACATCGTTGTCACTCTTGCCAAAGGTGCCGCGCAGCTGGTCGAACAGCCCGCGCAGAGTGCCACGCTCGAAGCTATCCTCCACATCTTCCTGCACCGCGGGAAGCTGCGGTGTTTCCTCAATACCGAGGAGCCTCACGTCCACCGCGCGCTTCGCCTGCCGGGTAGCCTCACGCAGCTGGTCCGCGGTGGCGCCCTCAAGCAGTGGGTCGGTGAGTTCGTGGTAGCGGTCGCGTTCCGCGGCAAACAGCTCCCCGAGGCGCTGGTTCAAGTCCTCACGGGCCTCGACGACCATGCGGCGCACGGTGTCTTCGCCGAAGATGGTCTCCAGGAGCTTCTGGCCTACCACCGCAGAGCCGCCAGCGATGGCCACCTCGCCGCCGGTGATACCAGCAGTGGATGCGAACACCGCCAGCATGAGCGCGACGGTGACCACGTTGAGGCCGAAGGACATGATGCGGGCGCGCTGGCGCTTGTCGCCCGCAGTATCCTGGATCCGCTGCACCATCGCCTGCTGCCAGTCGCGGACTAGTTGGGCGGCTTGCGCGGAGATATCGGTGCTGGCGCGGGCAAGCGCCGGGTCCGCGTCCGCACGCAGCTCAGGCGCGATCGCGCCGGTGTGGGACCAGGCGCGGCCAGCGGCCGTCTCAGCTGCATCCACAATGACCGCGTGCAGGCCAGTTTCGATCTCGGTCTCCACCTCGCGCAGGGGAGCGGGCTCGCCCGTGAAGAAGCTGCCCAACTTGTCCACCGCGCTGGAGAACCAACGCTCGAAGCCGCGGAACACGTCGGAGGTGCCGATGACGTCTTGCCAGCGGTCCATCACCTCGGAGCGCAGCAGCTTGCCGTCGGAGGTGGCATCTATGACATGGCGATTGGCGGCGGTGTACAGCTCGTGGATCGCTTCATCCAGCTGGTTGGCAAAGTTCTCTTGGCGCTCGCGGCGGCCCACCAAGGCATCCACACGGGCTAGCACCGATTCAACTGCGCCGGCCACGGTCTTGCCAGCAACGTCGCGCCGGGCAACAGTGTCCCGGGCGAGCGCGGTGAGATAGTCGCGCAGGGGAGCTACCAGCTCCTCTCCCAGAAATTCGCCGACCTGCTCGCCGCCGAGGTCTGCGACGAACGGGACGGTAAACACAGTGGACCGAGACAGTCCCGCGTCATCCATCATGCGGCGCAAGTCATCCGGCACCGTTTCGGCGGCCTTGTCGTCGAGACGGTTGAGCACCACGGCCACCTCGATGCCGCGGCCGGCGGCGTCGTTGAGAAAGTTCCACACCAGCTGGTCCGCGTAACGGGCCGGCGTGGTGACGAAGATCCACAGGTCTGCAGCCGCGAGCAGCTGAGACGCCAAAGCCCGGTTCTGGTCGTCGATGGAGTCGAAGTCCGGTGCATCGAGCAGCGCGAGCCCCTCCGGGATTCGGTGCGTCTCAACAACGCGCAGGGTGGTCGACTGTTCGTCTCCTGCGCCGTGCGAGCGGGCTAGCCCCGGCAGCACCTGCGGGGAGTTGAACCAATCCGCGTCGCCGGGGTTTGCCACCAGCACTGGCTGACGGGTGGTGGGGCGGATCACGCCCGGGTGAGATACCCGCTCGCGCAGCAGTGCATTGACCAGGGTGGATTTACCGGAGCCCGTGGATCCGCCAATCACCGCGAGCAGCGGGGCATCGAGATTTGCCAAGCGGGGCAGCACATAATCGTCCAGCTGGTTAACAATGGCGCGGGCTTCGGGCGCGACGTCGACAGGCAATGCGGTGTCTGCGACCGCATTGCGCACGCCGCGCACTGCCTCGAGGACATCTGGAGTTTGGGTAGTCACCCACTCCATTTTGGCAGAGAGACGGGTCGCCGGGGTGGTTAGTCCTTGTAGTTCGTCTTGGTCATGTTGAGCCAGCCGTAGAGCCCGCCCATGATCAACCCGCCGCCGACAAAGTTGCCCAGCCAGACAATGGTCCAGTTGCGGATCACGTTCCAGAACGTGAAGCCCTCGATCTGCTCTGGGCCCAGCGTAAAGCCGGACAGGGAAGTGAGCACGAAGTTGGCGATGGAGTGCTCGTAGCTCATGGTTGCGAAGGCCGGCACGATGAGGATCACGCTGAGCAGCTTCGCGGTGTAGTCGTTGCCCGCCTGCACCGTCAGCATAAAAGCGATGCAAACCACCATGTTGGCCAAGATCGCTTCAACGAAGAGGATGCCGCTAGGTTTTTCCAGCTTCGACACCATGAGGTTTTCCAGGAAGTCGCCCGGAGCGATACTTGAGCCGATGGTGGTGTTGGAAATCAGCCACGTGATAAAGACGGCACCGAAGAGGTTGAAAAACGTCACGATCAGGACGACGAAGATGCCGTGGGGTATGTTGTTCTTGCCATGGACGGCCCCGTACGTCATAAAGAGCATATCGCCGGTAGCGAGCTCAGCCTGCAGGACGACAATGATGTAAAGGGTGCAGGCGAAGATCATGCCGAACGCGTATTTGCCCCAGCCCGCGGCTACGGGCTCGAGCAGGGTGGCGGTGGCGGAGGCAAACGCGGTCATAATTCCGAGGTACATGCCCGCGAGCATGGAACGGACCGCAAAGCGAGGGGGTTCGTACTCGAAGAGATCGAGCTTGTTTTTGATTGAATTGAGGGCTGAATCGTGAAAGCTCACACTGAAGAACTTACTGCAGTACAAGTTAATGGTGCTACCTGACGGCCTATGTGTCTCACAGGTGAAAGGCGGGTCGCTGCGAATGCACATCCAGTTTTTCACAATGTGCGGTCAATCTCACGAGTGATCCGCGAAGGGCGTGTTTCTTATTGCTCGCCTACAGGGATTTGGGGGATCGGCCCAGGTCGTGGTTGAATACTCCAGTTGTCTACTGCTGGTCGGTTGCAACGCGCGTTTCCGAGCTGCGCAGCCGAGACCCTTCGACCACGTTGCGCTCGCCTCTCGTGCGAGGGACGAGCGCGAGAGGTTCGTCGATAAGCAATGGGCACGAACAAGCATTGACCACGTGCGTGCAGGACGGAAATCTGGCGCACATTGATCCAGGTCAGGAGACCAACTGTGATTCAGAAAGAATCGCGTCTGAAGGTCGCCGACAACACTGGTGCACGCGAGATTCTGTGCATCAACGTTCTCGGCGGTTCTGTTCGACGCTTCGCCGGCATCGGCGACACGATTGTCGCCACCGTGAAGGAAGCTGCCCCGGGCGGCAACGTCAAGGAGGGTGAGGTTGTCAAGGCCGTCATCGTCCGCGCGAAGAAGGAAACCCGTCGTCCGGACGGCTCCTACATCGCCTTCGACGAGAACGCTGCCGTCATCATCAAGAACGACACCGAGCCGCGCGGTACCCGCATCTTCGGCCCGGTCGCACGTGAGCTGCGCGACAAGCGCTTCATGAAGATCGTGTCTCTCGCACCGGAGGTGATCTAACTTATGAAGATCAAGAAGGGCGATATGGTCCAGGTCATCGCTGGCAAGGACAAGGGCGCTCAGGGCCGCGTCATCGAGGCGTACCCGAAGCGTGAGAAGGTCCTGGTCGAGGGCGTGAACCGCATCAAGAAGCACGTCGCGAACTCCTACAACGAGCGTGGCGCCGAGTCCGGCGGCATTGTCACCCAGGAAGCCCCGATCCACGTGTCCAACGTGATGATCCTGGATTCCGATGGCAAGCCGACCCGCGTCGGCTACCGCTTCGACGAGGACGGCAAGAAGGTCCGCGTGGCCAAGTCGAACGGGAAGGACATCTAAGATGACTGAAGCAACTCAGTACACCCCCCGCCTGAAGACGCGTTACCAGGACGAGATCCGCACCAAGCTGAACGATCAGTTCGCTTACGACAACGTCATGCAGATCCCGGGCCTGACCAAGATCGTCGTGAACATGGGTGTGGGCGACGCTGCCCGCGACTCCAAGGTGATCAACGGCGCGCTCGAGGACCTCACTGCGATCACCGGCCAGAAGCCGCAGCTTCGTCGCGCAAAGAAGTCCATCGCGAACTTCAAGCTCCGTGAAGGCATGCCGATCGGCGCGAAGGTTACCCTGCGCGGCGACCGCATGTGGGAGTTCCTGGACCGTCTGCTCACGGTTGCGCTCCCGCGTATCCGCGACTTCCGCGGCCTCAACGACCAGCAGTTCGACGGCAACGGCAACTACACCTTCGGCCTGTCCGAGCAGACCATGTTCTACGAGATCGACATCGACAAGATCGATCGCGTCCGCGGCATGGACATCACGCTCGTGACCACCGCCACAAACGACGACGAGGGTCGCGCCCTACTGACGCACCTCGGCTTCCCGTTCGCTGACAAGGACGGCAAGATGAAGCGCGCATAAGCGTCTGCGTATCGACGACCTCCGGCTCACCTCGAGCCGGAGGTTTTCTGCTTTCCTGGGCCGGTCTTCACGGTGATGTGCTCTTTGGAGTTGTTTGCGCTGGCCGGGCATGGGTTATTATGCCGAGCGAATTTAATGCAACCTCGCAAGGTGGGTTCCCATGTCATACTTCTCCCGCGCTGCCATCATCGCGCCAAAGCAGTTCAACCGGTGGCTCATCGTCCCAGCAGCGCTGGCCATCCACCTGTCCATCGGCCAGGTGTACGGGTTTTCCGTGTTTAAGAAACCGATGATGGAACACTTCGGCGTGGGTGAGGTGGCCGTCGGCTGGATCTTTTCTCTGGCCATCGGCATGCTCGGGATCTCTTCTGCCCTGTTCGGCTTCTGGGTCGAGCGGGTGGGGCCCCGGGTGTCGATGACGGTTTCGGGTGTGTTGTGGGTGGCGGGGTTCCTCATCGCCGCGGCCGGTATCGCAACTGGTCACCTGGGGTTGGTGTACTTCGGCTACGGCTTCGTCGGCGGCATTGGGCTGGGCATCGGCTACATATCCCCGGTATCCACCTTGATGAAGTGGTTCCCCGACCGCCCAGGTTTGGCTACAGGGCTGGCAATCATGGGCTTCGGTGGGGGAGCCCTGATCGCCTCCCCGGCGTCGAACCGCCTCATGGAAGCGTTTGGCGGTGGCGTTGAGATTGCGGATCGCGCTGTGGGGCTGCAACCCACGTTCCTCACCCTGGCGGCGGTGTATCTGGTGGTCATAGCCATGGGTGCCTTCTGCATCCGGCTGCCGCACCCGGACTGGGCCCCGTCCGGTGCGCCCCGCGTGGGCAAGAAACCGTCCAAGGTCGCTATCGTCGGGGCGAACGTGAGTGCCGCCAACGCGATCCGCACACCGCAATTCTGGTGCCTGTGGGTGATCCTGTTCTGCAATATCACCGCGGGCATTGGCATCCTCGAGAACGCTGCACCCATGGTGCAGGACTACTTCCCGTCATTGAGTGCTGCGGCCGCCGCCGGATTCGTCGGGCTGCTGTCACTGGCAAACATGGGCGGGCGCTTCATCTGGTCTTCCGCATCCGATGTCATCGGACGTAAGAACATTTACATGGTCTACCTGGGTGTAGGGCTGATCTTCTACTTCCTCCTTGCGTCCGCCGGGCACACTAGCCTCGCGCTCTTTGTGGCCAGCGCGTTAGTGCTGCTCACCTTCTACGGCGGCGGGTTTGCCACCATCCCGGCGTACTTGCGGGACCTCTTCGGCATCTACCAGGTCGGGGCCATCCACGGGCGTCTGCTTACAGCCTGGTCCGCTGCTGGTGTTGCCGGGCCGTTGATCATCAACATGGTCGTAGAGCGCCAGGCCAGCCGCGGGCACGAGGGGCCGCAGCTCTACCAGCTGTCGTTGTACATCATGTGCTTTTTGCTGGCTGTCGGTTTGGTGGCCAACGTCCTGGTCAGGCCGGTAGACCGCAAGTGGTTCGAAGACCCAGCCACAGTGCAGGCCAAGGTGGATGCGGATCGTGCCTCGGCGGTGGGGGCGCAGTCGCAGACCGGTGCTCCCGCCCGCCGCAGCGGTGGTGCGCACGCTGTTGCCGCAGCGGTTCTAGCCGCCGTCATCGTGGCGCTGCTTGTCTACGGGCTGTGGGAGACCGCGGTGAAAGCCTCCCAGATGTTCGCGGGATAGATCTTTTAGGCCCCGGAGTAGACGCTGAATCGCTCGGCGGTGATTTCGCCGATCAGCACTGTGTTGGTGGCGCGGGCCAGCTCCACGGCCATCGACGTGACATCGGCGGTGGTGGCCACAGCGCTAAACCCTGCGGCAGCGGCAGCACGGACGATTTCAAAGCCGACTTGTGCGTCGACCGCGAGGGGGAAGGTGGGGGACGGGACGCCGTTGAGAAGCATGTGCCCGGCTACCTTATGCACCGCATTTACAGGGTTAAGGTCTTGGCGGCCCACGTCGCCTGCGACGGCGGTTGACAGCTCACGCGCGCGGTGCCGGGAGAGCAGTGCAGGGAGCGCGAAGATCGTGGACGGCTCGAATCCCGCGAATTCAGTGCGCACGTTGAGGCTCGATGCGAGTTCCCTCACGCGCTGCTCGGCGGAGATGCCGCAGGCGTCGCCGGGGATCGGGTCGATGAACTGCGGGATGACGGGCTGAGCGAGCTGAATGTCCAACAGGTTGTAGGTGTTTTCGCCGCCGATCGTGCCTTCGCAATAGCGGGCGGTAACCACGTCCTCGAGGCGGGCGATCAGGCCTTGCGCTTGCAAGAGTCCGTGCGCGAGCTCGATGTCGTGGCCCGGGGTGCGCGTAAGCGTGGACACAGATGCGCCGCCGGCCCGGATCTCCAGTGGCTCTTCCACCTCGACGCGGCCAGCACGGGTGTCGCTGCTGCCGTCGGAGGCGACCTTGGTCACTGCGAAACTGCGTTTGGTCCTGCTCATTGCCTCGATGTTAGTGCGTGCCGGCTTCACTGAAGTGCTCGCCGGCAGCGTCCCACATCGTGTCGGGCGCGGAGTTCTCGCCGACGATACGCATCACCGCGTCTGGTTTCGGTATTCGACCTTGCACGCGATGTAGCTGCGCAAATAGGAGTTATCCACAGGGGCTCGATCGCAAATTTCACAGGGTCGAGCACACGCCTATTGCCAACCCGCTAGAACTACACCCACACATCCGAAACCAGGGAAGGGGTGGGTGCGTCCGATGCGTACCGAGGACAAGATCAAACAACGAGTGCAAAAATTGCTGAACCAGGCGCGTGACCGGGAGGGCACGCCCGAGGGGGACGTGTTTTACGCCCGCGCGTTCGAGCTCATGGCGCAATACGGCTACGAGCAGCGGGATATCGACGGCCCTGAACCGTCCGAGGTAGGCCAGCGCGCCTACGAATTCGCGGGCTCGTACACCGAAATGCAGGCGAACCTCCTGCTCACCATCGCGGCCGCACTGCACTGCACCGGATTTTCGCAGCGCGTCTACAACTCCACGCGGATGAAAGATGCGGTCATTTTTGGGTGCGCGCGCCACCTCGAGCGGGTGGATATGCTCTACGCGCTGCTGCTGCCCGTGATGCTTGCGGATGCGCAGAAAGTACGCGCGACCAGTTGGGGCGAATCGGCGGTCGTGCGCCGCCGCAGCTTCATGTCCGGCTTCGCAGCCAGCATCGGCGCGCGCCTCGCCGAGGCGGAAAAGACCGTGGAGGAATCGGACGGGGAGTACGGGCTCGTGCTTGTCAGCGACTTTCAGAAGGCCACCGAAGCCCGCGACACGTTCGCCGCAGAAATGGGCTTCTCTTTAGGCAGCTTCTCGTCCAAGCGCTCCTTCGACGCGGACGCCTTCGACCAGGGTCACGAGGCGGGGCAGCGCTCCGACATCGGGCAGACGCGGGTGCGTGCGCGCCCGGCGCTGCCGTTCTAGTGGGGGCTAATTGCCATCCACTAGCCACGCAGCCGCGGCAACGATCATGGCCTCAGCCGCGCGGTCGAGCGTGGGCTGCAGGTCGGGCGCGAATGTCGGGGAGTGGTTGCTCGGGGCATTTTCCCAGTCCGCAAAACCGCCCAGGCCCCAGTAGGTGTAAGGCACCCCCAGCGCGTCGGGGATGATGGAGAAATCCTCTGAGGCCGACACCTGGCCTAACTCCACCGATTCGTCGCCGAAGTACGCGTCGAAAGCGTCGCGCACGCGCGAGGTGATCACGGGGTTGTTGTCCGTGAGCGGGTACTCGTCGTAGAACGTGATCTCCGGCTCGCGGGGGCTGCCGGCCGCCACGCACTCGCCGCGGACGATGCGGATAATCGCGCTGCGCAACCGGTCGCTGACCTCGCGGGTGTACGCCCGGGTGTCCACCAAAAGCTGTGCGGTTTCAGGGATCACATTCGCTTTGACACCGGAGTGGACCGCACCGACGGTGAGCACTGCGGTCTCCTTTGCCTCGATCTCACGGGAGACCACGGTGTGCAGTCGGGTGACAATGTTGGAGGCCAACAGGATCGGGTCCACGCCCTTGTCTGGCATGGAGCCGTGGGTGCCTTTGCCCCAGACCTCGATCTGGGCGGAAAAGGACTGGGACATAAACGGCCCCGGGTGCGTGCCCACGCACCCGCCGGGCAGCATGGGCAGCACGTGCTGGCCCAAATACACGTCGGGGGTGGGCATCGCCTCGCGGATGCCGTTGGCCAGCATCACCCGGGAGCCGGTGTAGGCCTCCTCGGCCGGCTGGAACACCGCCACCAGCGTGCCGCTCCAGCTGTCGCGGTTGGCGGCGTATGCATGCAGCGCCCCGAGCACGCCCATGATGTGGATGTCGTGCCCGCAGGCGTGGGCGACGTGTTCCTCGTGGCCGCTGACGGCATCAACCTGCGTAGCGGTGGAGGCGTAGGGCTTGCCGGAGCGCTCCTGCACCGGCAGGCCGTCGATGTCTGCGCGGATGGCCACCACCGGGCCGGGGCCGTTTTCTAGCACGCATACCGTGCCCGTCTCCCCTACCTGCATGTGCGGGAGTTGCATGGCATCCAGGCGGGAACGGATCTTCGAGGCTGTCTGCAACTCTTGCAGTGACAGCTCAGGGTGCTGGTGGAACCACACGTAGAGGGCCTCGCGCGCCTCACGCGTCGCGTCCAGCGTTCCAACGAGCTGAGCAAGAGCAGGTTCCATAGAAATGCAGTCTATGGGTTCGCGCGGGAAGCGAGGATCGGTGGGGTGCTAGAGGGTGCCGTCGCCAAGCGATTTGCCCATCGCCCCAGGAAAGAGGTAAGTTACCCGCTCGGACTTGCGCGCCGATGCTTCGGCGTGCGCGATCCGAAGAACATTTGAACATCCAACTTTGTTGCAGGCCCCCCGCCAAGATGCGGACCGCGTGCAAGGGAGGCGGCGAGCGGCCCGTGCTACTGAGTGCGGGCAGCGTGAGTAGCCCCCGACAGATCACGCGGAAAACGCGGCCAGCAGTGCCACGCGCTGCAGGCCACGCGGTGGATGGGAACCGCAACGAGAAAGGTAACGGTCACCACAATGACCATGACTGACCCGATCGCGGACATGCTGTCGCGCGTGCGCAACGCAGCACATGCGCAGCACGACGCCGTGTCCATGCCTTCGTCCAAGATCAAGGTGAACATCGCCGAGATCTTGAAGCAGGAAGGCTACATCGAAGATTACAAAGTTGAGGACGAGAAAGTTGGCAAGTCGCTGACGCTCAACCTCAAGTACGGCCCGACCCGCGAGTCTTCCATCGCGGGCCTGCGCCGCGTGTCCAAGCCGGGCCTGCGCGTGTACGCGAAGTCCAACGACCTGCCTCAGGTGCTCGGTGGCCTGGGCGTGGCAATCATCTCCACGTCCCACGGCCTGCTCACCGACCGCCAGGCTCAAGAGAAGGGTGTAGGCGGGGAAGTCCTCGCTTACGTCTGGTAAAGGGAGGTTGAAAGACTTATGTCGCGTGTAGGTAATGCACCCATCGCAGTCCCGAACAACGTCGAGGTGAAGATCGACGGCCAGCACGTTGAGGTCAAGGGCCCGAAGGGCACCATGGACCTGGATATGCCGGCTCCGATCACCGCTTCCGTTGAGGACAACCAGATCGTGGTGGCCCGTCCGGACGACCACCGCAACAACCGTGCGCTGCACGGCCTGACCCGCTCCCTGATCAACAACCTGGTCGTGGGCGTGACTGAGGGCTACAAGATCAACATGGAGATCTTCGGCGTCGGCTACCGCGTGCAGCAGAAGGGCAAGGACCTCGAGTTCTCCCTCGGCTACTCGCACCCGATTCTGATTGAGGCGCCGGAAGGCGTCACGTTCTCCGTCGACGGCAACACCAAGTTAGCCATCGAAGGCACCGATAAGCAGCAGGTTGGCCAGATTGCGGCAAACATCCGCCGTCTGCGTAAGGATGACCCGTACAAGGGCAAGGGCATCCGTTACGCCGGCGAGCAGGTCCGCCGCAAGGTCGGAAAGACGGGTAAGTAATCATGAGCAATTCTGCAGAGAACACCAAGCGCACTCCGGTTGGCAAGGACATCTCGTCCCGCCGCCGCGAGGCTCGCGCACGTCGCCACAACCGCATCCGCAAGACGCTGCGCGGAACCCCGGAGACCCCGCGTCTCGTCGTTCACCGCTCCTCGCGTCACATCCACGTCCAGGTCATCGACGACCTTGCGGGCCACACCCTGGTTTCCGCATCCTCCATCGAGCCGGACGTGCGCAATCTGGAGGGCGACAAGAAGGACAAGGCCGCCAAGGTTGGCCAGCTCGTCGCAGAGCGTGCCAAGGCCGCAGGGATCGAGGAGATCGTCTTCGACCGTGGCGGCTACAAGTACCACGGCCGCGTCGCGGCCCTGGCCGAAGCAGCTCGTGAAGGTGGTCTGAAGTTCTAATGATCACCGCAATCATCACCATCAACGGAAGGATCGCGTAATGGCCGAACGTGAACGGCGTGGCGGCGGGCGCTCCGCCGACAACCAGAACAACAACGACCGCAACGAGCGCGGTAACCGTGGTGGCCGTGGCGGCCGCCGCGACGACCGCCGCAACAACCAGAATGACGAGCGCGATAAGTACATCGAGCGCGTCATCACCATCAACCGTGTTGCCAAGACCGTAAAGGGCGGCCGCAACATGTCCTTCACCGCACTCGTCGTCGTCGGCGACGGTGAGGGCATGGTCGGCGTCGGCTACGGCAAGGCCAAGGAAGTTCCCGCCGCAATCCAGAAGGGTGCAGAGGAAGCTCGCAAGAACTTCTTCCGCGTCCCGATGATCGGCGGCACCATCCCGCACCCGGTCCAGGCAGAAGAGGCTGCAGGCATCGTTATGCTCCGCCCGGCTGCCCCTGGTACCGGTGTGATCGCCGGTGGCGCTGTCCGCCCGGTGCTCGAGTGCGCTGGTATCCAGGACATCCTGGCTAAGTCCCTCGGCTCCGACAACGCGCTCAACGTGGTCCAGGCAACCGTCGCCGGCCTGAAGCAGCTTGTCCGCCCCGAAGAGGTGGCTGCCAAGCGTGGCAAGTCCGTCGAGGAAGTTGCACCGGCTCGCATGCTGCGCGCACGCGCAGGACAGGAGGCCTAAGCACCATGGCACTGAAGATTACGTTGCACCACGGCAAGATCGGCGAGAAGCCGGTCACCCGTAAGAACCTCGAGGCTCTCGGTCTGCGCAAGATCGGCCAGTCCGTGGTGAAGAAGGACAACGCTGCGACCCGCGGCCAGATCCTCAAGGTGCGTCACCTCGTCACCGTTGAAGAAGTTGCAGGGGAGTAGATAACACATGGCTGACATCATCAAGCTCCATGATCTGCGCCCGGCAGAGGGCGCAAACAAGGCCAAAACCCGCGTCGGTCGCGGTGAGGCCTCCAAGGGTAAGACCGCCGGCCGCGGTACCAAGGGCACCAAGGCTCGCAAGCAGGTTTCCGCTGCTTTCGAGGGTGGCCAGATGCCGCTGCACATGCGTCTGCCGAAGCTGAAGGGCTTCAAGAACCCGAACCGCGTCGAGTACCAGGTGGTCAATGTCGGGGATCTGGCAGAGGCCTTCCCGCAAGGTGGCGACATCGCCATCGCCGACATCGTTGCCAAGGGCCTCGTGCGCCCGAAGCAGCCGGTGAAGGTGCTGGCAGAGGGTGACATCAACGTCGCACTCAACGTCACTGCGAACAAGTTCTCCAAGTCCGCCGAGGAGAAGATTAAGGCTGCTGGCGGTTCCGCCACCACCGTTGAGTTCTCCAAGCGTGCCGCGAAGAACCAGGGCCCGGTTGCATCCGCAGCTGGCGAGACGTCCCCGGCTCCGGAGGCAAACTCCGGCGCAAAGGGTGTCCTCGACTCCGACCCGCTACAGGGCGGCTCCACCGCGGTGGACGCTGACCCGGAGGCGTAAGCACTCAGCTTCTACGCGCAGCCCCCGTCCCGGACGATTCACGTCCTGGACGGGGGTTCGTCGTTTTCAAAACAAACTACGGGTTAGTAAAGCCTCGACGCTGGCTGCGGGATTGCTGGCAGAGTGGGTGCTGGTGAACCTGAAATATCAACTTTCCCGGCTTGGCTGTTAGTGTAGTGGGGTCAAAAGACAGCCCCGCCGGTTTTCGCATGCCCGAGAACCCGACGCGAGCAGTCGAATGTCCGCTACCTCCCGCCCGTGGCGCGGCGGGGGCCAGGAGGCTTTGTGTCCGCTATTGCTCAAGCGTTCAAGGATCCGGATCTTCGGAAGAAGATTCTGATCACCCTTGCGCTGATGTTCCTCTACCGCGTCGGCTGCCAGATCCCGACCCCGGGCGTGGACTACGCCCTGATTAACTCCCGCCTGGAAGAGATCTCCCGCGGCGACCAGGCGACGATGTTCTCCATTATCGGCCTGTTCTCGGGCGGGGCGCTGCTGCAGCTTTCCATCTTCGCCATCGGCATCATGCCGTACATTACGGCCTCGATTATCGTCCAGCTCCTCACCGTGGTTATTCCCAAGTTCGAGGAGCTGAAGAAAGAGGGCCAGTCCGGCCAGGCGAAGATGACGCAGTACACCCGCTACCTCACCGTGGCGCTCGCGCTACTGCAGTCTGCGGGCATCGTCGCCCTCGCTGACCGCGAGCAGCTGCTCGGCCAGGGGATGCCTGTGCTTGTCGAGGACCGCAACGTCTGGACCCTACTGATGATGATCATCGTCATGACGTCAGGTGCTGTGCTGATCATGTGGCTCGGCGAAATCATCACTGAAAAGGGGGTGGGCAACGGTATGTCCCTGCTCATCTTCGCCGGCATCGCCACCCAGATCCCGTCGGAGGGTGCGTTCATCCTGCAGAACTCCGGCGGTGTGACCCTCACCTTGGTCGTTCTCGCCTTGGTGGCGCTGGTCGTGGGCATCGTGTTCATCGAGCAGGGGCAGCGCCGCATCCCGGTGCAGTACGCAAAGCGCATGGTGGGACGCCGCCAGTACGGTGGGTCTTCGACCTACCTGCCACTGAAGGTGAACCAGGCTGGTGTGATCCCGGTGATCTTCGCGTCGTCGCTGATGTACGTGCCGGTGCTCATCACGCAGATTGTCACCATGAACAACCCGACCCCGCCCGACAACTGGTGGATGAACCACGTGATGGCCTGGTTGCAGAACCCGGGTTCGTGGCAGTACATCTTGACTTACGTGGTGCTGATTATCTTCTTCTCCTACTTCTACGTGTCCGTTCAGTACGACCCGGTGGACCAGGCGGAGAACATGAAGAAGTACGGTGGCTTTATTCCAGGCATCCGTCCGGGTCGCCCGACAGCGGAATACCTGGCGTTTGTGATGAACCGTCTGCTGGTTGTAGGCGCCGTCTACCTCGCGCTGATTGCTGTGCTGCCGAACTTGGCTATGGACGCCGGTATTACCGGTTCCGGCAAGATGGGCATGAGCGCGTTCGGTGGCACCGCGATCCTCATTATGGTTTCCGTGGCTTTGACCACGGTGAAGCAAATTGAATCCCAACTCCTGCAATCCAACTACGAAGGACTTTTGCGATAATGCGTCTCGTTCTCCTTGGCCCTCCCGGCGCCGGTAAGGGCACCCAAGCCGCCATCCTCTCCGAGAAGCTTGGCGTCCCGCACATCTCTACAGGCGACCTGTTCCGCGCCAACATAGGCGAGGGCACCCCGCTCGGCGTCGAGGCGAAGAGCTACATCGACGCGGGCAAGCTCGTGCCAACCGGCGTCACCGCGCGCATGGTGGAAGACCGGCTCAACCAGGACGATGCCAAGGACGGCTTCCTCCTGGACGGTTTCCCGCGCACCGTCGAGCAGGCTGAGATCCTCACTGGCCTGCTTGCTAAGCACGGCCAGAAGCTCGACGGGGTGCTCAACTTCGTGGTGGACGAGGACGTCGTAGTCGAGCGGATGCTCGCACGCGGCCGCGCGGACGACAACGAGGAGACCATCCGTACCCGTCTCGGCGTGTACCGCGACGAGACGGCGCCGCTGATCCAGCACTACGGCGACGACATCATTTCCATCGACGCTGTGGGCGACGTGGACGACATCAACCAGCGCGCCATGGAGGCCCTGGGCAAGTAGCCAAACGCATGGAAAGGCCGGTGTTCGCACCGGCCTTTCGCATGCGCCTATCGACGAACCGAAGGGGACCCCGTATGGTGTTCAGAAAACGAAAGATCGCGGCCAAATCGCCGGCGGAGCTCGACGCCATGGAGGCGGCGGGGCGCGTCGTGGGGATCGCCCTGCAGGAAGTCAGGGCTGCCGCCGTGCCCGGGGCAACCACACGGGAACTGGATAGGGTCGCCGAGCAGGTCATCCGGGATCACGGCGCTGTGCCAACGTTCCTCGGTTACAACGGCTTCACCGGCTCCATTTGTGCGTCGGTGAATGAGGTCGTGGTCCACGGGATACCGTCGTCAAGCGTCGTGCTCAAAGAGGGCGACCTCATTTCAATTGATTGCGGGGCGACGCTGGATGGCTGGGTGGGCGACAGCGCATGGTCCTTCGGTATCGGCGAACTAGGGGCGGACGTGGACGCCCTCAACCGTGCTACGGAGTGGGTGCTGGCGCAGGGGCTGCAGGCGATGGTTCCCGGGAACAAGCTCACCGACGTGTCGCACGCCTTGGAGAAAGCGACCTATGCCGCGGAAGAGCGCTTCGGCGTGGAGCTGGGCATCGTGGACGGCTACGGCGGTCACGGCATCGGCCACACCATGCACGAGGAACCCTATTTGGCCAACGAAGGCAAACCGCACCGCGGCCCGGTGATCCAGGAGGGGTCCGTGCTGGCCATCGAGCCGATGCTGATCCTCGGCGGCGAAGTGGACACTGAGGTGCTTCAGGATGAGTGGACCGTCGTGTCCGTCGACGGCATGCCTGCGGCCCACTGGGAGCACACAGTTGCCGCTACTGCCCACGGGCCGAGAATACTTACACCCCGCGTGTAAATCTCTGGCGCGCCGCAGTGCGTTTGCTTGCCGGAGGGTTATACTTCCGCCATGTCTTACCGCCCCCGCCACGCTAAGCCGTCGCCGCTGAAGCGGCGCGCCACCACATTCGCCGCCGGCCTCGGTGTCGTCGCCTCCCTGGCCGCACCGGTTTCCGCCCAGGCGGCGCCCGCCCAGAATCCGGTTGCGATGTCCAGCCTGGATGCGCTGTCACAGCAGGCCACCTCGTCGCTGGCCAACTTGGATAAGTCCGCGCGCAACACCGCATGGGACATCCGCAACAATCTGCGCCAGCAGGCGGATGGCCTAGCTGCAATCAACCCGGAGCTGCCAGCCAAGGCAAAGCAGCGCATCGACGAGATCGTGGAAACGTTCTTCCCGGGCCTGATCGCAGAGAAGGCGCCCAAGCCGAAACCCGCTCCGGCACCGAAGCCGGCGCCGGTGCCAGCCCCGAAGCCCGCGCCGGCGCAGCGCCCGGCGAACCCGTGCCCGGCTGACGCGAAGGCGTGCGTTGATTTGACCAACCAAAAGTCCTGGCTGCAGAACAACGGCGTTATCTACTACGGCCCGGTCCAGATCAGCTCCGGTCGCCCGGGACAGGACACGCCGAAGGGCACGCACTACGTCAACCGCAAGGTCAAAGACGAGATCTCTTACGAATTCAACAATGCCCCGATGCCGTACTCCGTGTACTTCACCAACAACGGTATCGCGTTCCACCAGGACGACCCGTACGTGCCGTCCGCTGGGTGCATCCACCTTTACCGCCAGGACGCGCAGCGCTACTTCAACGACCTGCAGGTCGGCGACAAGGTCTACGTGTTCTAACCCTGTCCGCTCCGGCCCCAGCTTCACCGCTGGGGCCTTTTGCGTTTTCGCAGGTGAAACACTACAGTGATCAAACGGTGTTGCCACAAATACGTGGTAGGCACCGTTTGTATCGGTAAAAACGTCTGCTGCCTGCACTTTCCAGGCGGCGTAGGAAGTGGAGTGTATGGCGAAAGAAGGCGCAATCGAGGTTGAGGGCCGCATTGTCGAGCCCCTGAAGAACGCGATGTTCCGGGTCGAACTGGACAACGGGCACGAGGTTCTCGCCCACATCAGTGGCAAGATGCGCCAGCACTACATCCGTATCCTCCCGGAGGACCGTGTCGTGGTGGAGCTGTCTCCCTACGACCTGGACCGCGGGCGTATTACCTACCGCTACAAGTAAGCACTTCAGCCTCCTCACCCAGATCCGCTCGAGGGCGGATCGTGCACCTCTGGCCACGGTGGCCGGAGCCGCGCGTAACCACAACCCACTCTCCGGCACGGCCCGGACAAAGCGTTGTTTGGCGTGGACGGGTGGGGAGAAAACCACCGTAACAACCCGAAAGGCACGTACCTCATGGCACGTCTAGCTGGTGTGGATCTCCCGCGCAACAAGCGCATGGAGATCGCTCTCACCTACATCTACGGCATCGGTGCAACCCGATCCAAGGAACTGCTCGAGAAGACGGGCATTTCTCCGGACCTGCGCACGGACGATCTGTCCGACGATCAGCTTGCTGCTCTGCGTGACGCGATCGAGTCCTCCTACACCGTCGAGGGCGATCTGCGCCGCGAGGTGCAGGCAGATATCCGCCGCAAGATTGAAATCGGCTCCTACCAGGGCATGCGCCACCGTCGTGGCCTGCCCGTCCGCGGCCAGCGCACCAAGACCAACGCGCGCACCCGCAAGGGCCCGAAGAAGACCATCGCAGGAAAGAAGA
>ERZ1029858.104-NODE-104-length-36675-cov-583.586537_pt1 | contig 36675 bp, 53 predicted proteins | sample MGYA00519237_ERZ1029858 | MGnify/ENA primary metagenome ERZ1029858 (study PRJEB33666, sample SAMEA4610919) | skin metagenome | biome: Human-associated habitat; feature: Malodor aspect; material: skin | place: Philippines | collected 2015-08 ...
ACACTGAAACACGCAACACTGAAACACGCAACACTGAAACACGCAACACTGAAACTGGAACATTGAAACAAGAGACATTTAAATATGTACAAAAATGTCATTCATCAAAAGTAATTTTTATCCAAAATCATTTAAAATATGGAAACTTTAGTAATGCTGGTTGCTTCCCAAGACAAGCCGACCGTAAGGGAGGCGTAGTCTTGAGGGACAACAAGAAAAGCGTTACCTCTTGTTGTTTTTCTATTTATAAGTAAATTTCAAATTCAAAAATTTTTCAAAAAACTATTGACACCGATTTGACAGGGGTGGTAGGATTTGGGATGTAACATGTAACAAGGGAAAATGAAAAGGATCAAAAGAACTCTATAATAAGTTACGTAACTTCATCTCCCTTACGGTCGATTCGTTACTGTAACATTATTAGGTTCTTATGGATAATGTATATGTTCCAAGTTAAATGTTACATCCCTCCCCGCCGCGTTCGAACTGGTTTTCGAAAAATTCCTAGCGGCGATTTTTTACTTCTTACCGGCTTCGGCATACGCGATTTAAGCCCTCTAGGAGATGGTTTAACGGACTAAGGGTCAGTCTATGGAATACTTGCCCAAATGCACTCTCAAATGGCTTAAACAGCCTTGTAGGTACGTTTACGGCTGCGTGTTTCGTTAAAAAGAATTCTTTTAGCGGAAAGAGGACTATTTATAGGCATTTTTCAGAACGCAAATTGAGGAGAAGTGACAAAAATCACTTTTTGACCTTTTTCGGATATGTTTTATCTTTCTCCGCTTACATAGTGGTAAAATATTGGCCCATAAATAGCACAAAGCAGCAGCATAAGAAAATAAGATTGTCAAAATTTCTCTTGACAAATTCAACCATAAATATTTAACTGGAATCCACCTGCGTAAACACCTAATAAAGCTGATTTAAAGAGGGCAGGGGAAAACACCGTAGGAAAAATAACTCTCGAAATTTAAAATTTCATGTCCCGTAACTCGCCAAAACAAGTTAAATTCCTACGGCGGAACTAGCACCACTATCTTGAACTGCAAAACGCCTCAGGTTCGTGGACTGGATTGCACACGTCTATTAGAGGACTTGAAGTACTCGAACAAAACAGAAGTAATTGATTAAATTGTCCCAATATCCATCGAGTTAGATACAGCACAGAAACCGAAGTTTCCATGAAATCATTTGCTATCTTCTATCACATTCGACAGGGCCAACTGCCAACTAGAATCGAACAAACAACTCTGCTTCTAATGCACAACCCGTTCAAGAAACAAAACCCCGAAGTATTGAGGGGTTTAACAAGATGTCTAACATGAAGCTCAGCGTGGATCGCTTTGTCCAGTGGCAACAAGAAAACATTTTGCTTGTTTTCTTTCACGGCTAGTACCGCTTAGATATATGGGTGCCTCCCCCGACCGCTCTATCACACTGGCTCCAAATGGCTTATGGGGTACGGGGAAAGCCTACGTGTCAGCTTTATGTCCCGAGTCCTCAGTTCGTTTATCCCCTTGCTGGTTTAGGCTATGGTGCGCTTTTAAGCACCGCGAGGGTGACTGCCTCCGCTTATAAGCACGCATTGGGGTCAGTGTCAAACAACGACCGTATTAAATTTGGGTAGACTTGCTTTTCAATATGTAGCAGAAACCGGGTCAGAACCTCAGATTTTTCATCCTGAGATGCTCACCGGACTCCTGCTACAGACCGTCGAGCCAATCATGTTTGTAATTGTAGCATGTACTTGCTGTAGTTTGGAATAGGAAGTTGTCTGTGTTGTGGTTTTTCTGACTTCCTTGTTACATGACCTGTGGTATTGTTGTTTCTGATTTAGACACGAAGGAGTTATTTTGGAAAACGTGCAGAGAACAGTAGGTTTGACTGTAGCAGCATCGGCATTGGCTGTCGGGGTGGGTCTTTCAGGAATTTTTGTAGCGAATGCTTCTACTGTTGAAATTGATGTTGATGGGCAGATTAAGTCAGTGTCGTCCGTGACAAAGAGTGTTTCTGACGCTTTGACAGTTGCGGGCGTAGATGTTAGCGAAAGTGATTTGGTCACCCCTGAACTTGACACGCCTTTGAGCGATGTTGATGACGCAATTGTTGTTCGGAAGTTGAAGGATGTAACGGTTGTAGATGGGGATAATAGTTTTCCTGTTTCTACCCATGCATTGACAGTGGGGGATTTAATGCGTGAGATCGATTCTCCTCCGGGCGAGTCAGATAGGGTTTCCGCCGCTTCTGATTCTTTGCTTGAAGATGGCAGTACTGTATCTATTGAGCGTAGTAAGCTTGTGAACTTTGATCCTGTTGATGGGGATGTAAGACCTGTGGTCACTTTCGCTAGGACCGTGGGGGATTTTTTGGCTGAGCAGGGGGTTACATTAGGGCCTGATGATGAGGTTTTTCCTGTCATTGACGATATTGTTGTCTCAGGGATTGATATTGTTGTTTCTTTGAAACCTCGCGAAGAGTCACCTGTTGAAGAAACTGTTTCTCAAGAAGATGTTGTGGTAGATAACCAGAATTCTGCTTCTGTTACTCAAGTTGATGTTGTGCAAGATACTGTGGAGGTTGTGACTTCAACTCCTCAAGCTCCTGCTGCACCTGTTGTAGCGGATGGTTCTGTGTGGGATTCTTTGGCTCAATGTGAAGCGGGTGGTAATTGGTCTATTAATACTGGTAATGGGTATTACGGTGGGTTGCAGTTTAGTGCGGGTACGTGGAATGCGTATGGTGGACAGCAATATGCTCCGACTGCGGATCAGGCAACTCGTGAACAACAGATTGCTATTGCTGAAAAGGTGCAGGCTGGTCAGGGTTGGGGTGCGTGGCCTGCGTGTACTGCTTCTTTGGGCATTCGTTAATTTTGTAGTCGATTTTCTTGACATGAGGGTTAAGTGATGTATCGTGTCGTTAAGTAGCATATATTTGATTTGAAAATAGGAGTTTGATATGGCAGATATAACGATTGATGATTTTCAAGAAGTTTTGGTTAATGGTTTAGAGTCTACTGACGATGATCGTGTAACTGGCGATGTTGTTGCGTGGGCCATAGATCAAGTTGATAAGTGGATTGATGGTTTGTATGACGAGTATCCGGCTGGTTATGAGGTGGGGGTTAAGGCTCTTCTTTCTTCTTTGCATGTTGTTTTTGCTGAGGAGCAGTTTGGGTTTGAGGAAGCTGGTTTAGGTGATGAAGCTGATGAGGGTGTGATTGGTTTGTCTGTGTTTGAGGTTTTGCAGGGTGCTGTGGATAATGAGTTTGATTCTTGGTTTGAAGTAGAGCTTTAGAGCAGTTTCTTAGCGGTTGAAATTTCTTTTCTTTAACCTCCTTTTTAGGGGGTTATTTGCGTTATTATGAAGTCTTGAATCGTATTGATTTTAAGTAGTTATTATTTTTCTTATTAGGAGTTTTTGTTATGGATTCATTTCTTGGTTTGATTGACTGGATTCTGACTATGATTTTGTGGGTTGGTATTCCGGTTTCTTTGACGTTTACTCTTGTGCATCAATATTTTGAAACATTACATGTTGACAAGGGTACTATGCAGGGTGAGGCTAAGACTGTTGGCGATTATTTTAAGAACATTATCAAGTTTGTTGTTATTGCTATTATTGCGTGGGTAGCTATTTACGTTGTACGTGACATTATTCCGGCTGCTGGTTCTTCTGTTGTTGGAGGTCTTGGTTTCTAATGGATAGTTTTCTTGGTTTAATTGACTGGATTCTGACCATGATTTTGTGGGTTGGTATTCCAGTATCGCTTACGTTTACTCTTGTGCATCAGTATTTTGAGACTGTGAAGCCGGATAGTGGTAAGGTTGAGAAGAAGGCCAATGAGTATGGTAAGGATGTTATTAAGTTCATTATTATTGCTATTATTGCGTGGGTTGCTATTTACATTGTTCGTGATGTTATCCCCGCTGCTGGTTCTTCTGTTGTTGGAGGTCTTGGTTTCTAATGGATAGTTTTCTTGGTTTAATTGACTGGATTCTGACCATGATTTTGTGGGTTGGTATTCCAGTATCGCTTACGTTTACGCTTGTCCATCAGTACTTTGAAAATGTAAAACCTGACAGCGGTAAGCTCGGCGGAGGTGGTGGAGGCGGAGGTGGCGGAGGCCGTGGCGGAGGCGGCGGTGGTGGCGGGGATGTCACTGTAAACTCGTACTTTAAGGACATTATTAAGTTTGTGATTATTGCTATCATCGCTTGGGTTGCTATCTATATCGTGAGGGATATTATCCCAGCCGCTGGTTCTTCTGTTGTTGATGGACTGGGATTCTAATATTTATTCACCCAATGGCTCCTGATTTAAATATCAGGAGCTTTTGTTATGGGCGTTTCCAGTTGAAGTTATCTTCTTCTGTGAGTGTTCTGTATGATACGGTTCCTCCTGATGTTGGGGCTTCTATGATTTTGTTATCGCCTATGTACATGACTACATGGGTGTTCCCTCTGTACCCGAGGTCTCCTATTTGTTTTTCTTCGTCTTGGACAGTGGGGAATCCTTGGTCAAGTTGGTCGAATGTGGTTCGTCCTATGTTTTTACCTGTGGTTTGGTAGTGGAGATATTGAACGAGGCTTGAGCAATCGAACCCGTTCTTAAGGTCATCTCTGTTAAAGAGTGCATCACCACTTGTGTCCCATTGGGTAGTTCCTTTCCCTTTCCCTTGGGTTGTGCCTCCTCCCCATGCGTATGGTGTTGCGTTTGCTACTGTTTGGTCGGCTAGTTGGAGGATGTGTTTTTGTTGTTGTGGGGTGAGGTTTTGGGTTGAGGAATATTTTGTTTCATCTTCGGGCCGTGGTGCTTGGTTTTGGAGGAACGTTTTTCCTTGTTCGGTGCTGAAGAATTTTGATTCGGTGTTAAGAAGTCCGGGGTTTATTTTGTGGGTGATGGAGTTTTTGTTTGATGTGCTGATGCGTGTTTGGTTGGTTTTTTGCGGTGGTTGGATGTCTTGTATATAGGTTGCTGCGGGGATGATGTAGTTGTTGATGAAGGTTTGGGTTGTTTGATCGTGTATTCCTTTGTAGTGTTGGGCTGCGTTTGGTTCTATTGGGTGGTAGTGGAGGGAATCTGCGGGGTAGCATTTTCCGTCTTGGGTGTAGGCGTTGTTGATTTCTCCTTTGTTGTCGATGTCGAGGTGGATGATTGTGTTATTGGGGTTTGTGGGGGCGGGTTGTGGATTTTTGAAGGTGTCTAGAAGGTCACCATCTTTGATGTTGTCGGGTTGTGTTGTGTACCATTCGATTCCTTCTTCGAGGGTGTGGATGCTGTGTTCTAGTCTGTTTGTGCATTCGTTGAGGTAGTCGAGCGTGTAGGTGATTTCTGTGAGTTTTTGGGCGAGGGCTTGTCCTGTTTGGGAGATGTTGTGTTGGGCGTTTGTTGTGAGTACGTCATTTATAGGGCGTGCGATGTCGTATGCGAAGTCTTTTGTTGTTGGTTGTATTTGTGTCATTGCGTTTTCCTTGTGTTAGAAGATGTTTTTGATTTTGTCGAGGAGTGTTGGCGGTTGTGTGGTTTCTATTTGGTTGATGATGTTTGTGTCTAATTCGTGGTATCTGTTTTGTGTTTCTTGGAGTTGGTTGATGGTGTTTTGTATGCGGTTTGCGAGGTTTTCGTATTCTTGGGCGAGCATGTTTGCGGTGGTGTTGATGTGGTCGAGGAGGTCTTGGTTTGCGTTTTTTGCTTCGCCGCATGCGTGTGGTGGGAGGGTGTGGTCGGGTTCTAGTGCGTGTTTGGTGAGTTGTGTTTTGTGATAGTTGGCTCTGTCGTTGAGTTGGTTTTTGATGTGATTGAGGTCGATTATTGTGTTTTGTATTTCGTCTGGTTGTCGGATGATTGTTGGCATTGTGTTTTTCTTTCGGTGCTGTTTTGTGTTTTGTTTAGTATAGTTGTTTGGTTTGTGGGGTGGTGGGTCGTGAGCTATCTTTTTACTTGACATACTTTAAAACAGTGATATACTCTGTTGTAGATTCGTTCACAAAGGAGCACACAATCATGATGGGACCGACCCACAGCGTATCCGCCCTTGCAGCAGGACTCGCAACCACAATCGCACTCAACAACACGGGAATCTACAACTTCACCCCCGCAACAGCACTCATCTTCGCCGGAATCACAGCCGGAGCCGGCCTCCTCCCAGACCTCGACCACCCACAAGCAACACTCGCCCGAACCTGGGGACCAGTGTCTAAAATCATGGCACAAATCACCAACTCCATTTCAGCATGGTTCGCAAACATGACAGCAGGACCTAAAGACCGTCACGTAGAAAACGGGCACCGCAAACTCACCCACACCGCCCTGTTTTCCCTTATCATTGCTCCCGCAATTGTCCTTGCACTTATCTCCTTCGGTGGATTCTGGGCACAAATGGCAGTAGTGTATTTCTTCGTCACCCTCGCACTACAGGGGCTTTTCCGCGACTATATTAAAAGCCTTGGTCCCATCCTCGCCAACCTGTTATCAATCGGCATTACTTATGGTCTTGCACAGGCAGCACCTGAGACCCTCCACCCGACATTGCTAGCTTTTGCCGTCGCAGTTGGATGTGTTGCCCACATCGCAGGAGATGCCCCGACACACAGTGGTGTCCCGTTTTTCGCACCATTCATCCGTGTCGGTGGTAAGCGGTGGAATGATGTGCACCTGCTTCCGAAGGGCATGACCGTGTCCGCGTCGGGGTGGGCGAACACCGCTTTGTTTATTATTAGTGCGATTGCGAGTGTCGCAATGTTTGGGTACATTCTTGGCGGTGAGTTTGGGGTAATTGCGTAGCAAAGAAGCTTAAGCTCCTAAGGCAAAGTCCTCCATTGTGTCCGTGCGGCTTGGTGGAGGTTTCGCTTTGGTTAAATGGCACCATCGTCAATCGCGGCTTGGGATATCTTCTCACCTAAACGAGTGCGAGCAGAATAGAATTGCTCCTTAAGACCTAGGAACTCGTCGTTTATTCTGTCATTACCGAACGCAAGTCTAGCTATTTGTGCATACCCCGCGTCCCATGAGTTTGTTTGAAACCGTGGCTGAATTTTGGCATACTCGTCGCGGTAAGGGAATGTTTCTATGAAGAGTTGTTCCGCGAGACTAAGCAGTTCATTGGCTTCCGGTGATAAGTGTTGCTTGTGTTCTTCGATCCACTTGTACACGAATCTTTCATCATCACCTTGCAAATCAGCTTGAATATCAAGATTATTATGTTCAAGAGCAAGCGTGGTAATGAAGTCTCTAGAGAATGGGAAGAACTCATTTTCTAGTCGGTATGTTTTTCCATTGTACTGAAAATCGCGTAGTGAAGTCTGGTTCGATTGTGAATTGAAGAGAGAATAAATTACACAATCTGTAATAAACCCTGACGTAAGTAAACCTTCCGAAGGTTTGACAAACATGTCCTTGTCTTGTATCCAGAGTTTGTCTTTTTGGTAGATTCCTTCCCATACTGCACGACGGATAGAAAATGTTACAGATGCACGGATAAAGTTGTCATGAGTTACAGAAAATCCTTCGTGGGCACTATATACACAGAATGAGTTTAGAGCTACGTATTTTTGTGAACGTTGTACATTTGCAGAACCTAGAACCAAAAAGCCTATTGCGTTTTCCTTATATTTACCCGTTGGAGTGGATTTTTCTGGGGCGTTAAATCCATCAGTTGTGCGGGCAAAAGTTCCCTCTTTGAGCGGTTTTCCTGTTGGGATTTCCGACACCCATGCGTTAATTGTAGATTTGGAGTCTGTTATCATCTGACCATTCCAAGTGCATATGTCATGTATTTCTCCACCTTTTGATTTTTTGACTTCAAACGGAAAGTTTCTCTGGTCCTTTTCTCCATTAAGGGACCAGTGTGAAAAGACAATTCCCCATCTTTCTGCCGTACCTAGGAACTCTCCTGCATTAATCATGAATCCCTTGTTGAAATGGAACTGATGGGTTAGTTTCTTATTGAAAGTTGAAAAGGAGGGAGAAGTTATAAATCCCTTGTTGAAGAAAAAGAAGAAGCTAAGGGAATTTTCGGAGTTGTATTCAAAGAAGTCAGCAAGCAACTGGACACGATAAATGAACTGAGTGTAAAGCTCTCTTTTAGCCATGTTCATTTTATCCATGAAGTCTCTGACACTTGTCATGCCGATTCCTTGTTTAGTGTTACCGCCTTTAGCATCAGAAGCCTGTCCATACGGCGGGTTTGTGAAGAACACGATTTTTTCTTTATTCAGGAGCTTTTTGACGAGTTCGACGGGCATTTTTAGTGTGGTTTCAATTTGCTCATCGGACATGGTTTTCAAATCTTCAAGTGTGACTGACCCGTCGTGTAGGCACATGTCATCATTAAGGAAATCATATTGAAAAGATACATTATCCTTATTGAACTTGCTTGTTGCCATCAACTCACCCTCATACAATGTTGACGAAAACAAGTTCGAAAACTTATAATCACGCGTCAAATTCTTCGTCCCCGCAGCAGGATCCCACACCACATATTCCTCTTTCCAACCTTCACCTAACTGCTCCGAAATCATCCTATGAGCCTCATCAACCCACACTTTCGGCGTATAGTAATCACCCCTGAACCTACGGTTCGCCTCCGCAATAAGCGTGTCACTCATCTGGGTGATTTTCTTATACTCGTCAAACGAATAATGGTTCGCATCATACCGCGTGACAAAAAGCTCATAGCCCTCAGTATCAACATTCTCAAGCTCCTCCCCATCGACAAGAAGCACATTTTTCTTCTTCGGGTGAGCATACACATCTTCGTCACCAAGAAGTGTTCGGGAGAAAATTTCAATCTGTCTGCGATTCTCGCTTTGAATAACATTCGGGTCGTTGGTGCCGAACACAAGTTTCCTAAAGCTTTCAAAGGCATCCGAAAGGGAAGCTTTGCCGATTTTGATTTTTACAGGGCCTGTTTCTTGTGCAAGGGATATAAGCTGGGTGCAGAAATCGGAAATGTCAAAGTTTTCGTTAATGTCGTGAACGAAGGGGCGGATGTTTTTATCTTCCGCAAGGTCATTGATTAAGTTTGTGTCTTTCTTCATTTCAGACGCAGGAAGTGACCAATCATAATCTTTTTCGGTATAGGCATCTAATAGAATTGAAGGAAGCAGGAAGATTTCATTATTGTCCGCCACAACAATCACGTTAGGATATTTATGTGGGTCTTGGGTTTTGATTTGCTTAAGATAGGAAATGACTTGGGCACATACCTCAAGAATATCTTTCCTGTTAATGGCGAAGTGTTTGTCTCTTTTTGTTTCTACAAGGATGGTCAAGGAATCCCCGAAAAGGTCGCCTCCGGTCTGAATAATGCCGTCAGTATTGAATGGGTAAGTGGTAGAGACATCTTGATACATTGGATGTTTGAGGAGATATGTTTCGAGCATGTCAATGGTTGCTCGTTCTACAGATTTTTCAACATCAGCATTTTTCTTAGCTTCTTTAAATTGTCTCAGGAGTTCTTTTTGTTTGATCTTGGGTAGCTTGTAGTTTGGTATTGGTAGCATGTGTGTTTCCTTTTCTGGTGGGTGTTGCTTCAAAGATACCAATACGCGTTGTTTAAGGTTGTTGTTTTAAATGAAGAGTTTGTGGTTTCTGGAAAGTATTTTGGGTACCATACTTTTCTGTTTAATGAATGTGAAAATTTTTAGTAGTATATGGATTATTGCTTTAAAGAAAGGAAAACACATGGCTAACAATATTGACACATACGAAGGTTTCATTGCCGAAGCGAAGCAGGCAATGGAGGAAACATTCGAGCAACACATGCATGCTAAAATCGACGATGTTTCGGGTTATAAGAAAGAAATGATTGACGAGCTTGAGAACATCTTTGAGAAAGGCGAGTCGACGCTAAGGGTTGAGCGATACGATGAAAGTATGGACAGTCCTGCTTTCAAATACGCTGAGAAACTTGGGTTTAGCACACTGCCAGATAATGCAGAAAACGAAAACATTGATTGGTTTGCTCCAGAGGGTGTAAATCCTGCTGAAGCAGCACGACTTTCTATTGCTGATGAAATTTCCACAACCCCTGGGCGTTGTTTGCGTGACTGGTTCGACACTAAATTTGGGCGTGACATCATTAATGATGAGTGGGTTTTAGGATAGTTTCCGCCTATTTTAGCTCGCCTCCTTTTTGCCTTATGGCAGTAGAGGTGGGTTTTTATTGTCTATGTCTGGGTGTAAAAACAACGCACTGTTTGTCATTGCTCAATTGCTAGTGTCGTATTGTTCTGGTGTAATGTCAGGGATAGAGAATTTTGGCAGTAGTGTAGAAAATAAGTGTAGCTATTTTCCATGTGAGTGGAAAAAGAACACAAAACTTAGTACCATAGAGGCTATTAAAGTGAAAGGAAAACACATGACTAACAATATCGACACATATGAAGGTTTCATTGCTGAAGCAAAGCAGGCAATGGAAGAAACATTTGAACAACATATTCTTGCTGAAATCAATGATGTTTCAGAGTACAAGAAAGCAATGATTGACGAGCTTGAGAATATTTTCGAGAAAGGCGAGTCAACGCTAAGAGTTGAGTTTTACAGTGACGGGTGGGGTAGTCCTGCTTTTGACTACGCCGAAGGTCTTGGGTTTAGTACCCTGTCAGATAATGCAGAGAACGAAAATATTGAATGGTTTGACGTGACGAGAGATATCACGCCAGTTGAAGCGGTACGCCGTTCCATCGCGAGTGAAATTGCCAACGCCCCTCAACGGTGCTTGCGTGACTGGTTTGACACTAAGTTTGGTCGTGACATTTTTAATGACGCGTGGGTTTTGAGTTAGTTATTGGTAATTGTTAATCCGCCCTCTTAGTTTAAATGAAAAAGAGGGCGGATTCTTGTCATTTGGTTTACATTAAAATGTTTCGTCCACGAACTGTTTCACAAGCTTAACTGTTTCTTCGTCACTTGATAGTACTTCGTCGTATGTTTCGTCACCGAAACCGTAGTGGAAGTCTACTGTATCATCGATTGTGAGGTAAACCGTCGGTCCGCCTAGTGTAAGTGTTATGGATGCGGCTCCGTTTTCATCTTCATCATGGGGGTTTGTTGAGAGAACTCCGTATTCATCGAATAGGGCTTCGGGGTCATGGTTTCTTCTTATGCCGTCGATGAGTTGTACAGCGTTTCTTATGTATGGTTCTGTATTTGACATGATTTTTCCTTTTGGTTAGTTATTGAACGGAGAAACTTTCTACCGATGTAATGTATTTTATAACAAGAATAGTTGGGCCTATTACTTCTTCGAATTCAAAATATGCACCGTAGGGAACTCCCCAGCCAAGGAAGTTGTCGTGCAAAGCATTCTCAATGTTAGTGTATTCTCCTTCTTCCACCTCAGCAAGGGCGGATTGGAAGTCTATTTCGTCTGTTATTTCGACTTCGTCCGTTTTTTGTGCAATTTTGAGAATTTCTTCTATCTGGTTTTTAGTGTTTTTGTTTGGGTCTATGGTGTGTCTTTTCATTTTGTCCCTTTCTTCATTGTGTGTGATTAAGCATACGTGACTATAGCTTCAAGTGCACGCATAAATGGTTCTGGGTTGAAGTCGCCGTTAGATGGGTCGAGGTATTTTGTGTTCATTTCTATTTGCAAGCTAGGTAGTGAAGTGTTTTTATGAATTGTTGTTGTGACTCTGTTTGGTCCAAGTGCTGGAAAAATTTCGTCTACTACGATATTAGTGAAGCCTTCGTCGATGAGTAGTTCAGCCATGTCATCTGCGAGGGTGTCGTAGCCTTGGATGTTTTGTCCGTTTCCTGACCCTAAGATTGCGTCTTGTTCTCTTTGTGGGCTCATTTGGTGTAGGTCGATGAGAAAGGTGTAATTGTTATTATTGATGTGTTCGATGAGGAATTGTTTGTAGGGTGATTCTTCGTCGTAGTTGGCATCGTCACCGTTGTTTGATGTTTTAATAATGGCCGATGAGCCTGTTGTTTCGTACAGGAAGTGAGCTAGTACTCCTGTTCCTGGTTCTGCGTATTTGAACATTCCGTCTCTTACTTGTTCCACGTTGTGTGGTGCCGAGAAAATGACTGGGGTGTTTCCTTGGAGGAATGCGAAGTCATCGATGTGGCTGTATGGGCGTGAGTTAAGGACGTTGATAAAGTAGGTATTATAATTCATGTCCTACTATTTTAGTTGGGTTTTCGTGAGCTGTGTTGGTTTCTTGTGTTTTGTTTGTTGTTTTCCGTTTTCGCAATTGTTATTGTGGGGAGTAAGTATTGATTTGTTAGGAGAAGAAGTGATGATTGATTTTGTGACAGATATTTTTGTTGGCTATTCGTCTGGCTTTGATGACTATGTTGAGTACTACGACATCGTTGACGAGTGCAGGTTTTTGAAGTATTTCATTGAAGATAATGAGTCTCTCATTAAAGGTACGGTTCCTGCGAATGATGGGGAGTCACTTTTTTGGTTCGGTCGAGCGTTGTGGCATACGCTCCATGATGCAGAAAATGCTTTGAGTTTGCAGTCGAGGGCTGTTGAGGAGGAGAATTTTGTTACAATGTTGGAGTATTTGAAACTTAATGGTCATATTTAGATTCGGTGTTTTAGCAGGTTTTGGCTGTTTTTGCCGATTAATTTAAGGTTTATTTAGTGACGTGTTCGCATTTTTTTAAAATTAATCCAGTAAATAACCTCACAGGCATTCTTATTACGGTAACATAACATGCTGTGTTGGGGCTTCTTGACATGCTCCGACGAACAATATGAAATATTCGTAACAGGAGATACTACATGTCTATACGTAAACACGGACGCAGTGCCGTAGCAACAACCGTTCTTGCGGCAACTACTATTCTTGGTGCCGGTGTTGCACCTCAAGCTTTCGCTGAAACAGTCACACCTTCTATTGAAGACCAGCTTAAGGTTTGTGCAGCAAACACTAATGTCGCTGTTGCTCTTGACCTTTCAACTGATGATGCTGACTTCAGTGTACAACGTGAAGCTGTGATTAAGCTTATCAATTCCATCAAGGAAGGCAATGCTACTACTTTCAGCATTGTCACTGTTGATGGTGATGTTGTTGAAACTTATACTTTCAATCTTCCAGAGCAAGCTGACGAAGCTTTGAAGTTTGTGGCAGCTACCCAAGCCACAAATTCAGGTAAAGCAGCTGTTTGGGATAAGGTTCTTACTGCCGCTCATGGTATCGAAGGGCTTGACGCTGTAGCCGTGTTCTCTGGTGCACGTATTGATAGTGCTTTTGATGCTCCTGCTTCTGTTCTTCGTAATGCAGGTGTTGCTGTTGTTCCTGTGGCTGTAGTCGCAGCTCCTTCTAACACTGGCGTGGATACTCGACCAACTGAAACTGTTGTGGCTCCTGCACCTGCCACTACTGAAAAGGTTGTGAAGAAGGAAACTACTGCGAAGGAAACTACTACGGTAAAGACTACTGAAGCTAAACCTACCAAGGAAAACAAGCCTTCTTCTGAAGCTAAGGCGCCTTCTTCTACTAAGTCATCTGAGAAGCCATCTACAACTTCTTCTGCACCTGTTGTAAATGAGCCAACTGCTGGTAATACAGCCCCAACTGGTGGTAATACAGCCCCAACTGGCGGCAATACTGCTCCTACGGTGGATAACACTATCCCAACTGGCGGTAACACGGCACCTAGTGTAAATGCTCCTGCTCCTACTACTGCCGCTCCTTCTACCGGAGGCACTGGTGGTCTTCTTGGTGGCGGTCTTGGCGGTTTCCTAGACACTGGTAAGAAGATTTTTGATACTGTAACTGGTGGCGGTGGTACTGGTGACCTGCTCAGTACAGGTAAACAAATTTTTGATACTGTAACTAGCGGCGGTGGTACTGGTGACCTGCTCAGTACAGGTAAGCAAATTTTTGATACTGTAACTGGTGGTCAGGGACTCGGCGGATTGTTAAAACTCCTACCTAGTTCTGTCACAACTTCTGCACTTGCAGGATCCACTGACCCTGTCGTAGTTCTTGAAAACGCTAAAGCAACTGGTCTAATTGACGAGGCTGGTAACTGGAACACTGACGCTATTAACGCACAGCTCGTTGAAAAAGGTTTCATTGACGAAGCTGGCGTTCTCAAAGCAGATGCTGTAGCTGAAGCACTTGAAGCACCACAGATTGTTGAGGCTGACGGAACTTTCAACGTGGAAGAAGTCGCTAACCTATTCTCCGATAAAGATCTTTCACCACTTCTAGGTGCTGGTGACACTTCTTCTATCACTCTTGTAAGTGCTTCTATTGCGACCCCAGCTGTAGACAGTGAAACAGCTGTACAGGTGCTAGATGAGACTCTTGCTTCCACTGACGTTGCCGCTGTGTATGAGAGTGACAAGGGTGACGCTGGTATTAAGGAACTAGCCGAAATTGGTGCCGCTGTGAAATTTGCCGAAGAGCAGGGTATTGACTTAGTAGCGGCAGCTAACGAGGCTCCTGCGACTGAGGATACTGTTGAGGTTGTTTCCGCAGCTGATTCCGATAAGCAACTTCCTGACGCTATGGGTCACGTGTATGCACCAACTGCCGAAGAAGCATACTTAGCAATTGGTTCTGCCTTTGGTGAGGCATGTGACACTGAGATTGTTGAAGCTCCTAAAACTGAGTCCGCTAAGGAAGAGTCTCGATCTGTACTTGCATCCACTGGTGCTAACGTAGCCGCTCTTGCCGGTTTCGGTCTTTTGAGTGCTCTTGGTGCTGGTTTTGTGATTGCACGTCGTAACAAGTAAATGTTACAGTCCTTATAAAGGATAATCTCCCCTTCTTATGTTTAAGGAGGGGAGGTTTCTTTATAGGTTCGTGTTAAGGAAGGATTTCATCGATTCCGAAATCGCCATCTAGTACTTTTTTAGAGGGAAGAAGGTCTCTTTCAAGTGTTTCAGTGTAGTAGTATCCTTCTCTGTCGATGGGGACGTCCACTTTCGCTTTATCTTTACTAGAGAGATAAAAGTTTACTTCTACTTGGTTGTGGGCATCATCAACCCACGTTGCTTCTACGCCAAAAGCTTCACTGTTACCATCGCCTCCGAAAGTATATCCAGATGCACCGTATCTATCTACTTCTGTGGAGAATTTGTCTGCTCTTTCAAGTGCGTCAGAACCTCCTGGTTCCATTTCGTCCCATACGAGCCATGGGAGCAGTTCTTCAAGTGTTTTATTGAGGTCTTCGCCTTCGAGTTCTTTAAATTCATCCAAGTTGATGTTCGCTTCTGATGCAACTGAGTCTGTAATGTCGAAAAGTATGTCTTCAAATCCGATGTAGGCGGTGATTTCTACTGTTTCTCCTAGTGCGTGTGAGGCGTTGTAGATTTGTTCTTCACGGTAGTCATTCATTCTGTCTTCATAGGTTCCCATTGTTTTTCTTTCGCTTTCTGGTGAGTGTATTTGTAAATATGTATCTTGCCTACCGAATTAGGTAGGGGGCGAGTGTTACATATAAACGTCAATTATATCAAAATCTCCCTCAAATTCTGATTGTGAGGGTTTCAAGGCTTCTGTAAGTGGCGTAGATTCAGGATACGTGGTTAAGGGCAAGTCAATCCAAGCAGTGTCATTAATTCCAAGAAGGCAGGTGTTGACCTTTATCTGTGTTTTTCTGCGTTTACCCATTCTACTTCGGTATCACCAGTTATCATGTCATCTTCCCCAAAGAGGTAGTATTGTGCACCTCTTTTTCTGACTTGTTCGCTGAACATTGCCATTCTTTCTAACACTTTTACGCTATCAGGACCTTGTTCTTCCCTGATGAGGTCTGGGATGATTTCTCTTACGGTTATGTTGAGTGCATCGGGGTCGAGTTTTTGGAAAGTTTCGAGACTGATTCCTGCTATTTTAGCCACTCGTTCGTCGATGTCGAAGTGTATGTTTTCGATGGATAGGCTTGCCTCTATTTTGAATAGTTCGTCATCTTCGAAGCGAGGGTAGTCATCTAAGTTTGGTTTTCGGTAGTCGTTTATTAGTTCTTTGTATGTTTTCATGTTTTCCTTCTATGTGGGTGTGTTATCCATTGTAATGGAAAACATGAGTGGGTTGTTTTGACACGGTTAGTTAATGTTGATTTGGTTCGAATGTGACGTTTTGGAATCCGTGGGTTGTATAAGATTTTGCGATTTCTTTCGCTGTTTTCGGGTTAGTGTTTTTGATGGTGATGTTCATGTTGAGTAGTTGGTCGTATGTGGCTTGAGTGAGTTTATAGGATTGGTATTTACCTCCTTGTGACAAGGTGGTGTTGTGGATTCGGGTGGGGTTGTTTGCTATGAGGTGTGCGATAAAATCAGCTGCTTGACCATGTCCTACCCATGTGATGTTTGTGTAGTGGGCGAATTCTTTTTCTTCGAGAAGTTGTTGTACCCAGTGCGTGTTGAGTTCTACATGGTCTGTCCAGGTGTCTTTGGTGGGGTATAGGTAGAGTGTGTCTTCGTTGGTGTGGACGTGTTTTAGGCTTTCTTCTCCGAGTACAATGGTGAGATTTGGTTGGTTGTTTTGGTGTTTGACGATTGTGTAGAGTCCTGTTTGGTTGTATGAGTCGATGAATGCTTTGCCTTCGGCGGTGTGGTGAGGGACTGTTTGTAGTGTGGAGGTAGTGATTGTTTCTGTGTGTGGTTTTGTTTCTTTGAGTGTTTCAGTGGTTGTTGCGAGTGCTTGGGGTGCTAGGAGGGTTTCCACTGTTAACTGCGTTGTTGATAGTTTATAGTAGATGCTGTAATTGTGTGTAATTATTCAGTTTGAAAGGAGATGTACTCATGAGTAACGATTTCAACTATAAAAGTTTCTCCGTGTTCCCTTTCAAGGTTACTGATGCTCAAGACATGTGTGAGTTACCTGTAGATGAGGTCATGGAAGATGTTTTACATGACGTGAAAATGATTACGAGAAATGCTGGATGGGAAGTATATAGCAACGAAAACTTACCTTCTCTTGTTGTTGAATATTCCGGGGTTACTGCTAATGTTGCTGGTAGAAGACTAGGTCTCAGTCTCCCAGAAGAAGACTTGAAAGAATACCGGGTTGGCAAATCTCGTTACAATATGATGTTTCGTGACAGAGTTATGCGTGAAATTCGTAGCTTCAATGAAAGAAAAGCAGTTGTAGACGAAACATCAGAAAAATACGTATCCCAGGGGTGGAAAAGAACAGCTGATGACACTATCCCTGAAATACAGGGACTGAAAATGTCGTTGTCTGCCACAGATAAACAATTCGCTAAAATTATAAACAACCCCTTAGAAGACGGTTTCATTAAGCTTAAACACGTCATCCGAGGAAACTGGTATCACGTGTATTTCCCGTTTGACACGACGCGTTTTTCTGATGCTTCGAAAATTACTCTTCCCGATATTGAAGTAGATGAGAAAGGTCATGTTGTGTATCGTTTCACAGCAGCGTATGAGTATCATTTCACACAGTTTTCATCCCGTTATATTGTAGGTGTTGATGTTGGGATAGCGTATTACGCTACTGTTGTTGTGTGGGATGTTGAAACACAGCAGGTTGTTCATGCAAGTAATTTGTCTCAACGCGTGCATTCTTTAACAAATAGTTTACGAGCATGTGAGACACAGAAAAACAGGTTGTACTGTTTAAACAGATTTGAAGAATCAGCATTACACAGAAAAGCAGCAATAGGTAAGAAAGAAGAACTTGCTATTGCCGCGGCTCAAGAAATAGCTGATATTGCTTATATTTGGGATAATGCTGTTGTTGTTGCAGAAGACCTTTCTTGGGTTGAAAACACGATGCAGTCAGGTAGGTGGAATCGTGGCAGGTTTATGAAATGGTTGCAGCATTATGTTGAGTTAAACGGGTCTCGTGTTGTTGAGGTTTCTCCCCGTAATACGTCTCAGCAGTGCCATAAATGTGACGGAAAAGTGTCTCACGATAGTAAACAGCGTGTTGTGTATTGTGTTTCGTGTAACGAGTGTTTCGACAGGGATGTCAATGCTGCTGCAAATGTTGCTCGTAGAGGTGTGAAAACTGTTGAGAAGATGAGAAAAACCCGTGTGAAAGCGAAACGTGTCACGAATAGACAGGTAAGACGGAGCCCAAAACCGCATAACAGTCTTCGTTACCCTGGCAGAGATAGGACGAAACATGCTCCGACCCCGAAACAGGTAAATAGGAGAAAACATGTCCCTGTTTTTGTAGAAGATGTAAAGGAGGTGACAACTAACAATATGTGTTCACTTACCCGCAACGATGACGGAACCGTAGTAAGTGATGAAACCAATATGGGTTTTCAGGACTCTGAAAAAGCAACACGAAACAATACAAACTCTCATATGTTTTATGAGGTTTTGTTAACATAAGTTTCTACGGTGGAGAATAGTATTGAGGCGGTGGTTGCTTTTGAGATGAGTTTGTGTGCCATGTGTGCCTCTTTCTTGTGGGGTGTTTTATTAGGGAGATAAGTATACACCATTTGAGGCTTTGTGTTTGCGTGGTTCGATGTTTTGTGTTGGAGCGGATGACGAGGCTTGAACTCGCGACATCCACCTTGGCAAGGTGGTGCTCTACCAACTGAGCTACATCCGCATGTGTTCTTAGTATACCTTTGTTTTATGAAATTTAGTTAATAACGAGGTCATTGCGTGCTTTCAAGTGCTATTACCATGTTTTCTGCGATACGTTTAATCACGGGAACACACACTGAGTTTCCTGCTTGTTTATAGAGACGGGAATCAGCAGCTTCATCGGGAAGAATAAAATCGGTCGGAAAACCTTGGGCATTGAAGCATTCACGGGGTGTCATTTTCCTGATGCCGTGGTCGGCTCTTATGAGAGACACGTTGTGTCCACCTGTGCCTTGGTTTGCGGTGAGTGTAGGGATGACACCTGATTTGTTTTTCCTCGCGTAGTGTCTGCGCCATTGATACACCGCTCGGGGGTCGTCCATGGCTTCGTTGAGTTTTTCGTAGATAGGTCCTTTGTATTTTCCTGGGGTGTAGTAGTATTTTTCGTCTACTTTTGTGTGGAAGTCAATGATATTGTCGAGGGGTGTTGTGAGAGGTATTGGTTCTGGGAAAACGAAATTATTATATGCGTGTTCGTTTAGGAATCCGACGATGTAGATTCTTTCTCTGTTTTGTGGGATGTTGCCGTAATGCATGGCGTTGAGTACTTTGTATTTTGTGTGGTACCCGTGTGATGTGAGGGTTTCTAGGATTATTTTGAGCGTGTTGCCCTTATCGTGGGCTTCTAAGTTTTTGACGTTTTCTAGGAAAATTGCTTGTGGTTTTTTGTCTCGTATGATTCGTGCTAGTTCGAAGAAGAGGTTTCCTCTGCCTTTTTCGTCTTCGAATCCTTTTCTGTAGCCTGCGATACTGAATGCTTGGCATGGGAACCCTGCAAGACAGATGTCGAAGTCTGGTATTTCGTCGCTGTTGATGTTGGTGATGTCTTGTGGGTCTATTTTTATGGTGTGGTTGAGTTCGAATGTTTTTGCGGGGTATGGGTCGAATTCGTTTGCGTATATTGTTTCGCATTTGCCTGTTTGTTCGAATCCGAGATCGATCCCTCCGACACCTGTGAAGAAGGAAGCTAGTGTGTATTTTGACGTGTTTCCCATATGTTCCCTGTCTTGTTTTGTTAGGTTATTTTAGCACATGGGTTTGATGGGAGAAGGTGATTTATGTTGGAGGCGGTGACGGGAATCGAACCCGTGTACGCGGTTTTGCAGACCGTTACCTAAGCCACTCGGTCACACCGCCAATGCTTAGGATAAGCATAACATTCGTCGGGGCGATTGTCGAATGGCAAGGTTGTTAGGTATTGAGTGTCCAAAGCGTTGAACCAGAATCCCAGATTTCGAAGATTCTGTTTTCTTCGGTCATAGTTTCAAAGGAGTCACTTTCTGGATTGTAGGAGATTCTAGGGTCGGAGCCTGACGCTAGAAGTGTTTCTAGTTCTCGTTTAAGGAATCGTTGTTTTTTGTATAGGTAGGTGACAGTCGGTTCAATGACTTCTTTTCTAATGAACCCGTGTTTAGTGAATATGTTTTGATCCAGTGAACTATTATTCGTCATAGCTTCCAAGGTTGCGAGGTTTTTCTGTTTAGCCATTTCTGTGGTGTAGCCAAGGAGTTCACTAAGTCCATGTGCCTGAGAATATTTGAAACTTTGGTGCACAATTTTAAGACTAGTTGGAGTTTCTTCGATAGCTAGCACAGCTACTATTCCTGTTCCTGATTCTGCCGATATGAACGTTGTCGCAGTTTCTGGGATGTTATGCATGTTATATAGTTTTGAAAAACGTTCAGCCTCTGTGCGAGATGATCCTTGGATGTGTGTGATAGGAGGAAGATTGTCTTGCATCATAAGACGATTCTTTAGCATGTGCTCAACTTGATTACGTCTCAGATCCCAATCATCCTCCCACACAGTCACAAGTTCGATATTCTGAACTAAACAATCAACCCACTTATCAAAATGATAATTCTTATCTACCTTAAAACTCGAATGCCAAATACCACCATTAAACTGAATACCGAGATTCATGTCGGGGATAATAATATCAATTTCACGACCTCCGAGAATTTTTCTATTGTTAGTCATGAGTGTAAAGTCACTGATTTTCTTGATTGTATTTAAGAGTTCTTCTTCAGGACCAGAAACCTGATTGGCACATTTAGGGCAGCAATGCATTCCTTTTCTGGTGTTGTTCACAACTGTATATACGTATGTAACCCATGTGTGGCCGTTAGTACATTCCCATTTAACTTTTCTTTTTGAATTGTATGAGATTAGATAAGGAGGGATATCGTTGTCTGTGCTGTAAAGGGCTAGAGCCTTTGGGTACTCGGTCAAACTAATTTTCGGCAGAGGGTAGGTAATCCCGTTGTAGATAATGTTTTCTCCTTTGCAAAAGGGACATCCTTTGAAAAATCTTGGGGAAATTTTCCAGACGTGGTTTTTGTCGCATTGCCAAGTAGCGGGAGTTGAGGATATTCTTTTGGGATTTATTTCGTCATCGTCAGAGTATTGGAAAAATTTCAACATGTCATCTTCGATATCGTTGATGCGTGTAGCTTCTGGTCGTTTAAATTTTTTCATGTTACATTCTGGGCACCCACTGTTCGCATAGGTACGGTGGGAAATTCTAGTTTCCCAAGTGTGGTTTTTATTTACTCGGCATATCCATTTTACTTTTTTAGCGGATGTATACTTCACTTCCCTTGGAGAAAGGTCATTGTCCGGGGACCATTCTTTTGCTATGTCGGGTCGGACTGTTTCTAGGTCGTTATAACCTGGAAACACAGTAGAACCGTTACAGACACTGCATTTTTCTGGGTTGTTAATTTTCATGTATATAGATTTTTCGTAATGGCATTTGTATTTTTCGCAGTACCACCATGCTTTCTCGCAGGCTCCTATTCTTTTGTCTAGGATTTTATCGTCGTTGTATACGCTCCACATCTGAGCAACTTCGGGATGTGAGAGAAAGTATTGTCTTAGAGTTGGGTTTGGCATAAAAAATCTCCTGATGATGGTGTTATATTTTACTACATCAGGAGGTTTATTTGGAGGGAGTGACGAGAATCAAACTCGCGCTAAAATCTTGGAAGGATCTTGTGCTATCACTACACCACACTCCCATTGGTATTCAGTTTTGTACCCTAGATTATACACGTAAATCCTTTTCATGCAAATCGCCTGCTTGCTAAGGTTAAACACCCACCATGTTTTGGATGATGGGTGTTTACACAGACACATTTCTAAGGAGGATTCATCTATGCAATCGTCTCGACTGTATTAAAGGGTGTTGAATCTTTGTACCCTTGCCCCTTTATAAGGGGCGGTGAACTTTACACTTTGTTTAGTGTTTGGTTCTGGTGTGATTGTAGCATTGTTTGTTGTGTTGTGTGAAATTTGTGGGTGTTTGTTTGCGTTGTGGGGCTGTCAGGGGTATTGTTGGGGTTGTTCATTTCATTTTAGAAAGGTTATGGCTTATGTCTGATGGTCGTTTTGTTGAGTTTGTTGAGCATAGTGATTCTGAGGGGGAGACTTTTGTAACGTTTGTTGAGGTCACTGACGATAACCGCGAGTCGTTAGAGAGGTTTATTGCTTTGGGCGAGAGGGCCCATTTCGCATTTGATGAGCTGAAAATCCGAGAGGCAGATCCGCGTATTAATGAGGAAGTTATTGAGCTGTTGTCTTTGTATGATACGAACGGGTATATGCCGGGGTTCGTTGTTTCCAAGTTAAGCGGCGAGGCTGTTTCTGAGCTTGATGGGCTTGAGATGGTGGATGAGTCGGATACTTTGGGTGATATGTTGCTGGATGTATTTCGTCTTCGCTCTGGGTTTGTGAGATAGAAAATGTTACTTTTTGGGGAGGATGTTAGAGACCTGTGATGGCGTGGTCTACTTTTCGTAGGAAAGTCCGTACAGGTTGTTTCTTTTTGTCATCTTCTACTTGCCGCGTGATTTTGGTGTAGCGGGTTGCGATGTCGCGGAACATTTTTTCTTCGTGAGACATGTTGGCGGTATCCATTGTTTTCTCTCTCTTTATTGTTTCTGGACGATTGCGAACGTTTTCCCCGTGTATTCTGGCACGTGCGTGATGCTGAGCATATCATCAATATTACCATCCTGTCTGACCGCGTGCAATTTGCAGTGTGGCCTCCCGTTGTGTTCCAAGGAGTATGGCTCATTGATAACATATACTGTTTCATCCTCAAAGTAGGCTTCGTGGAGGACAAAAGCACGGTTCGGATCATCAGTTTCGATGATTCCCCATTCGTTGCCGGTGTACTTTGGATAAGATGGTTTCCCATCTACAAAGTCGAGGAGAATAGCTTCGTGTTCAGGGAACATGACGAAGAAGTCACCATGAATGTCATCATCGTCTGACCAGAAGGCGGGCGGGATTTCTACAAGGCCTGTTCCGTATTCGTCGTCTAGAATTTCGTAGAGAGTTTTGGTTGTGATGTCCATAGGTGGTTTAGTCCTCATATAGGGGCGGTAGGTTTTGTGAGATTGTGTCGAGTGCGTTGGGAAGTGATTGTTCTTCTACGTGATCCTTGACGATAAGGTACAATGTTGTTGCCGTTTTCTCAAGTGCGTCTTGGAGTTCTTCCCTGCCACCGTGCATTGCTATGGTTTCGTAGTCTGTGATGCGTTGTAGTGCTTTTTCTTTATCCATCGTGTGCTCCTTTTGGTTTAGGATCTATTGTATCAAATAAGTTGCTCTTTTCTTGCAAGATTGGGTACATAAATATCTGTTGATCGGCAACGAGGTCACATTTTGTAGGTAGCACTGGCACAGTGCTGAATTATGCTGATGCTTTTTAGATCATGTCTTGTGTGAGTGCTATGCTTTAAGGCATACGTTTCAGATGGAAAGGATTTTATTATGCTAGATGGTCGTTTTGTTCAATTTGTCGAGACGAACGATGAAGAAGGTGAAACTTTCGTAACGTTCGTCAAGGTCAATGACGATAACAGAGAGATTCTGGAAAGATTCATTCAACTTGGTGAGAGGGCTGATTTCCTGTACGACGAGATCACTATTGAGGTAGCTGATCCTCGGATAAATGAGGATTCTGTCGAGTTGTTGTCTTTGTACGATACAAATAGCTATATGGCTGGGTTTGTGGTTTCGGAGCTTGACGATGCTGTTGTTTCTCGGCTTGATAAATTTGAGTCAATTGAAGATTCTGAGGAGCTAGGAGAAGTGCTGGGTGAGGCGTTTTACAAGCGGGAGGGGTTTGTTTCTCGTCGTTAAGTTTTTAAGTCAAAAGCAAATGCTACATGTGTTTGTGTGATATTTTAATAGCAAGGCTCCCAGCTTCTCGTGTAGAGAACGCTGGGATATCTTTTGTGTTGGGTTATGTACTTTGCCGTGAGACAAGCACACATGAGATGCGTTATTTGTTACTGTATCTTTCTAAGATGAGGTTGATTGCATCGGATCGGAAGATATCGAACATTTCCCAGAAATAGTCATTTACTGTAGCGTGTGCTGATCCGTTGAGTAGTTCATCTGATAAGGAGTCAATGAGGTCTGTGTGTTCTTCGCTGATTTCTCGGTTGGGGGATGTTGCCGAGGAATTGGGTTTAGAGTTGCTTTATTGATGCGTGATGTACAGTAGGTCTGGCAGAGGGTGGTATGTATGCTTGGAGTGGGTTGTTTTTGTTGTTTGAGATTCTGATGTGAAAAATGGCACATAATGTGTGTCATTCTAATTTTGTGTGACGATAGTGAATGTATCTGTATCTGTTGTCCGGCACTGAGGGCATGTTTGGTGGGTTTCGGTTTCGGTGGTTAGCCCGCAGTCAGGACAGTTGAGGTATGTTGTTTTGTGTGTTGTGGGTTCTGTTTTTCTTAGTATGATTCTGTGTCTACGCTTCCGCAGTTGGGGCATTCTGGGTATCCTTTGTCTTGTGTTTCGAGTCCGCAGTTGAGGCAGCGGAACCAGTGTTGGTTGGTCATGTGTGTTCTCCTTATGTGTTAGTTGTCGGGGTGGTCGAGGATGTATTGTACGGAGTCTGTTGCGTGTCCTTCGCTTGGACCAAGTGCTAGTCCTCCAATGAGGTTATTTGTGGTGTTGGTGAGGTAGTTTTGTGCGTCAGTGAGTGTTTCGAATGCTCGAATAGGGCCTTTGTGTGCGTCAATTATGAGTGCTACGTGTTGTGGTTCTAGTGTGATGTTGGTGTTTTCTTCGTCTGTGAAGGTGTATCCGAGTGGAAAATGTTCGGATGAGTAGGTGATTGTTTCGTGTTTTGTGTGGAAGTCTAGGCGTGTCATTTGTGTTTTCCTTATCGATTTTAAATAATGAGAATATTGTATTTTGTATTATAGAGGTTAGCTTGATTTTATTCTATTGTGCAGGAGTCAATATTTTAATTGATATGTTTGAAGTTGTCTGTTTTAGGAAGATAGTATGAACGAGGATAGCGTTCAATATTATAGGAGTGTCGCCGAGAATCTTGTGGGTGCCTTGGCTCGTGAGGAAAAGGATTATGAGGGGTTGTTCGATGAATTTGGGGTCATTTCAACTACCATGAGTGATAGTGATGTCGGGGGTTTGCCCACGATAACATTGGCGTATGGCGAGGTTGATGCGTGGGTTTCTGTTGATTCTTTTGAGGTGGTTTTTCATTGTTGTACTCGGGATGGGTGTGTCAATGAGGTTTTGTCATCGCATCGTCGGGTGGTTCAGAATGTTGATGCTTTTATTGACTATATGTGTTAGGGGTTTGAATTCGGGGTACGAAAAATTGAATAAATTAGCGTTGAACTTGATATTTTGAGCTTGAAAAATAGGTAATGTAATGTTTTCGTTTTTGTTTTCGATTGCTTGCCATTAACGCACCGTGGTATCATCATATGACTTAATTAGATTAAGGATAGAAATGAAAATTTACCAAAAAGTATTAGCACTCACAGCTACATCAACAGTAGCATTAACATCACTTATAGCACCAACAGCACAGGCACTCAATCCTGACACCTTGAAAGGTGTACAGTTTGAGCCGCAAAATCAGTGTAAGGATGTGCAAATTATCACTGTCGCAGGTACTGGCGAAGCAAATAGTTTCGATGACCCTAACTTTGTTTATGGTCTACGAATTGGTGAGAACTACTCAGCTAACGTAGCCCTTGACAAACCAGATAATGTCTCTGCTTGGCAGTTGCCCTATTCCGGTTCTGTCGGTGCAGTTGGAACAATTGGAAAAACACGTGCAGACGCACCACTTCCATACGGCCTTTCCCGTCAACTTGGTGTTGAAAAGGGTTTGCAACATATTAAGGAAGTAAAGCAAGATTGCCCGAACCAGAAGTTCATTGTTACTGGTTTTTCCCAAGGTGCACACGTAGCGGGAGATATTGTTGCCGCGATTAATAATGGCAAGGTGGCAGGTGTTAGCCAAGATGACATTATTTCTGCTTATCTTGTATCAGATCCTGCTCGAAGCCAAGTTTTAGGCACTAATGTAACGACTTCAACAGGTCAAGTTGGTCGGCTTTCTCAGAATGGTGAGCTTCTTATCGCTCTTAATGAAGGTACTCCACTTGGCAATGAGGGTGCTACTGGTCCACGTCAGGTAGATGGTCAGCAGAACACCGCTTTTAAGGGTATGGCTGATAAAGTAATGACTTTCTGTCACCCTAATGATATTGCATGTTCTTCTGTACCAGGCAGCCTTGTGCAAAATATTGCAAAGAATTTCAACAGCCAAACAAACCCTAACCACAATTACTACCAGATGGGCAGCGAGGGCTTGAAAGAGGTTGATGTTGCCACTGTTATGGGTATTCGTCTTCTTCCTATTGTAAAGTCTGTTGTTTCTGGTGATGCACCTAAGACTGAGAGACTCGTTAATCAGGTAGCTAATCACAGGCTTAACAAGATGACTTTCGCTCAGCGTGAAGGTATGCGTGCTCTTGGGCAGGAGTTGACTGCTATTTCATCCGAGATTCATAACTATAAGGGTCGTGTTCTTCCATACAATGGAAGTAACCTTGAGACTAAGTCTAATTTCTTGTCTTTCGTTGCCGGTGCCTTTAATCCTAAGGACCCTCAGCAGAAAAAGAATTTGATCCCTTATCTTATGAATTTCTTCCCTCACCATTTGTCTTACTTCACTCAGAATAATATAGCCCAGACTGAGTTCGGTCCTTGGACTGCTAAGGATATTAATGCTGGGTCTGTAACTGTTGATCAGTGGATTGAGAATGATATTAACGCTCGTGTTGATGCTTACTTAGCTGATAAATATGAGCCTTCTGTATCTAACGAGACTAAGGCTGAAAATGATGTCGTAACTGTGAATAAGCTGGATAAGCCTTCGCTTCGTGGTTCGTCTGTATAGTCTTTGTTAATGCGTGGCAACACTTTTTAACTGACAACCTCCCTTTGACACAGGAATCAAAGGGAGGTTTAAAACATAAAAATAAGGCACCTACCCTAACCAGTCTGGGAAACTATAATTAAAAATAATCCAGACTGACCTTTTGTCGGGTGAAGCATGCATTCACGGTGCCTTATAGAAACGATCATCGATTAGGCAGGGAATCGAACCTCTGACGCTAGCTACACGCCCAGACCATCTGGCCTATCTCACGTTTCCGAGCTTCTTGCGGTAATCGAAACCGCGACCTTCCCATTACGAGTGGGATGCTCTACCAACTGAGCTAAAGAAGCAAAAAGTGTAAGATGCCTTCCCTTTTGAAGCAGTGCACTTACTCCATTTGGTCGAAGCGTCCTTCGCGACATCTTACACAGAAGCGATCAACGGGAATATCAGGTGAGGATTTGAACCTCATTCACCGTAGCGAGCGGTGAAGCACCATGCTCCTGCCCTCACGCTTCCGAGCTTCCTGCGAGACTTGAACTCGCCACCTCTTCATTACTAGTGAAGTGCTCTACCGGATGAGCTAAGGAAGCACATGCAACTGTAAAATATTGGATTTGAACCAATGTCACCCCGTTTCAGCGGGGGCTCTCCCAAATCTGAGCTAATTTCACAGTCTAAGTTTACTTGAGGACCGGTTTCCTAGGATTGGTCGAAGTTCAACTATGAAAATGACTATAGGGCATTCATGTTTGTGTGTCAAATGACCTGCTTTTGCTTGTTTTTAGTAGTGCTGCCGCCTTGAATCAGTGTAGTATCAGGAGGGGCTGATTATCGAAAGGATAGGTTAATGAAAGATGCAATAACTATCACCGAGGATAGGTTAAATCATATGTTGGGGGTTGCTCGGGCGTGTAGGGAGTATTCAGAATCGTTGTTTGGATGGAATGTTAAAAATGTGAGGAAATGTTTTTGATGGGTCTTGTTCATGATTTTGCGTATGAGTTTGTTTCTGACCAGAGAGAGCATGAGCATGCGGGTGGTGAAATTTTGAAGCGTGTGGGGTTCGTGTATGCGGATGAGGTGTTTTTGCACGGTGATTCCGATGTGGAGCATTGGTCTGAGGAATTGTTTGTGTTGAATTTAGCTGATTTGACTACTTCATCTACAGGTGAGCGTTGTTCCTTTGAGCAGCGGTTGGGGTCTGTGGTTGAGAGGTATGGGAAAGATTCTGTTCAAGTTAAACATTTGAAGTCACGCAATCTCCCACCTCAACGCGAGCGTAAGCGAGCGTAGGTGGTGTATCGAGTAACTTCCACAAGTAACGATGCCTCTTTATCAAGGTGTTTCTACTAGTTTTTGGTCTTGCAGGAAAATATGCACTATACTAGGAAACACAACAGTAAACACGTTAAATGAAAAGCGGTGTAGATGAAAATCTTAGATAAAAGATACCGTCGCGTATGCTATCTCAATCACCACCCCATTCTCGTCGAGAAATACAGACGAGACGTGATTACTGATGCCATTTCAAACGAATTGCATGACATCCAGTCTCAGGGAGAATCCTGAAATTGGCTACGAAAATAATTGAAAGTCACAGATACCGTATCTATCCAACAGTTGAACAGGAAAATATACTGTTTCAAACAATAGGTTGTGCACGAAAAATGTATAACCTCATGTTGGATGAGTTTATTGAAATCTATTCTGACTATTCGGAAGGGAAAATCACAAAAGATGAGAAAAAGGTTCTTCAACACAGTGTGAAACCTGCGAAATTCAAACAACTGGAAGAATACGCGTATCTTAACGATATCGATTCGACTGCGTTAAAATATGCTGAGAAACATCTTTCACAAGCGTTTAAAAATTTCAACACACAAGAAAACACAGGCTATCCTAAACACAAGTCTCGTAACACTTCTAAGTGGTCGTACACGACGTGTCGTGCTTCGAAGAAAGCAAGAAATGTTCGTCTCACAAAACAAGGACTGAAACTTCCTAAAATACCAGGTTATGTGAAAACGGTTGTGCATCGTAACTGGCGTGGAAATCTTGTCAGTGTCACTGTCACGAAACAACGTGATGGGAAGTGGTATGCTGCGTGTCAGTTTGAAGTAAATGATGCAACTGTCACGGTGTTTCCTGAAACGTTGCAGGAAATAACAACACCTGTCGGCATAGATATGGGGATTAAAGAACTCGCTATTTTATCTGACGGGACACGTTACGAAAACAGGAGGCATCACTATGCGTTAAAGAAGAAAATCGCTCGTCTTGATAGGAAACTTTCAAGACAACGTGAACAAGCTAAGAAAGATAACCGAAAGTTATCTGAGTGCAAGAATTATCAGAAAACACTTACGAAACGTAACCGGTTATATGCGAAGGTACAAAACAGGAGACAAGATTGGATTCATAAGGTAACAACTGATATTGTCAATAGTCACGACTTTATCGGGTTGGAGAACTTATCGAGTAACAACTTGTTGAAAAATCATAAGCTTGCTTTTGCTATAGCTGACGTGTCGTGGAATGAATTCAAAACATTTCTAGAATATAAAGCTGGAAAGAATGGAACTGTTGTTTCTTATATTGATAGGTTTTATGCTTCAACACAGACATGTTTTGAGTGTAAATCTCAAACAGGTCCGAAAGGGTTTTCACAGTTACATGTTCGTGAATGGACATGCTTAGAATGTGGTGTTACACATGATAGGGATGTTAATGCTGCGTTGAATGTTTTAGAAAAAGCGTTGCACGTGTTTTTGGAAACACGTGTGACTGAAAATGATACCGCCGGGATAGCGGGAACTGTCAAGGTTTACCTTGACGAGTTAAAGTCTGGTCTTGTTTCATCATTTCGTTACAAGTAAGAATCCTAGGTTACTGGGGTGCTTCCAGAAAAAGTTCCTTGAGACGTGAGATAGTTTCATGTAACAACAATGATTACATTTTACGTGTCATATCGTCTCAGGAAGCCCCTGCCTCAACGTGAACGAAGGAACGTAGGTAGTGGGTAGTTCACCGTATGCAACGCATGATAAATAAGGTTGGTATTGTTGCTACCGACCTAGGCGTGGATTTACCGCAAGGGATGTGAATGATATGAGTAGTTTGCCGTGGGTTCTTGTTCCTGCTTCTTCTCAGCTTTTAGAAGATGATGAAAGATTTGTTTTAGAAGATGTGTTGCAGGGCTGTGTGAGTGAAACGCTTGCAGGTATTCCACAAGACGCTTTAGTTTTCACGCGATTTAGGTCTATTCCTTTTGGGAAAGAGTTAGAAGCTGATATTCGACAGCATGGGTGTGAGCCTGTTAATTCTTACCGACAACATCGTAACATTGCTGACTTGTTTACATGGGTTGGATTATTAGAGGGGTTGACAGCACCAGCTTTCACTATAGATGACATGTCGTATTTGCCTGAGGGTGAGTATTTTGTGAAAGGTGAGACTAATTCTTTGAAAAACAGGTGGTTTCAAGCGTGTTATGTGTCGGAGAAAAGCGAATTGATGAATGTTGTTCGCAATGTGCAAGATGATATGTATGTGGGCGATCAAAGGGTAGTGATTCGGCCGTTTAGAAACTTCAGACAAGTTGGGGAAATGATTGATGGTAGGCCTGTGTTCAATGAGCGTCGTTTCTTTGTTCTTGATGGGTGTGTTGTCAGTGAGGGGTTTTATTGGTCTCCTTGGTCTGTTGATTTTGGTGAGCCTGATGTTATTGATAGGAAAAAGCTTGATGCTACTTTGAGTGAAGTAATTTCGCGTGTGCAACATCTAGCAAGGTTTTTGGTTATTGATATGGCGGAGTTTGAAGACGGTTCGTGGGAGGTTGTGGAGTTAAATGATGGGAATATGAGTGGGTTGTGTGATAACGATCCTTTTGTGTTGTGGTCTGGTGTGGTGGAAGTGTTGGGTGATTATGAGTGAGTTTGGAAAGTAGACATCCGGGGTTTGAGTTGATTGAGGATAGGCTTAGCAAGAAGTTCCATGTTGTAGATGAAATTGACAGCTTTGCATCTTCGATTACTATCGTTGCTGATAAGGACGGGAAGCAATATGTTGCAAAAACAGGGGTGACATCTTATGAGAAGCTTACTCCTGATCGACTTGTTTACATGTATCGTGTATTAAAGGGTACTCCGGCTGAGATTATTGATGTGTATGGGCAGACATGCTTAATGAAATATGCTGAAAGTGATGAGGACATTAGTAGACCTTTGCCTGCTCAGGATATTGTAGATGTTTTCCATTCCGCATCGTTTGAGATTTCTGATTTCGCGGCATGTAGTTTCGATAATGCAAAGGAACATATTTCTAGAATGTTTCAAGAAAGTATTGATAAACAGGTCACTAGGGTAAGGAAATGGGGGAAGGACTGGTTGCTGGAACTTGATTCTTCTCCTAATTTCAGGAGAACTGTTCAGCATGGAGATTTGTTGGATAAGAATTTGCTTGTGCCGAAGGGAGGGAGGATTATTCCTCTTGATCCGTTACCGTTGGAAACTGTATGGTTTTGGGATTTGGCCCGTTATGTTGCGTGGGTTAGGGATGAATCTTTTTCTTCCCGTGTAGAGTATATTCATGAAATCCGCCAGTGCATTGATTTACCTGATGTGTTTGAAACATGTGTGGCGGCGTTTCTTGCGATTGAGTTTTGTCGACCATTTACGGATTCTTCTTATCACTACCGTAACAATGCTGTGAGAGATTTGTTCCTTTTGGCCCCTATAAGTGTTGGTCTTGACGCTTTGAGTGTGTCTCATGGTGTGATTGTCGAGGGTGTTGAGTAGTGTGGAGTAGGATGGGTGGTATGGAAAGTGGTGTATATTCGTTTTTTTCTCGGGCTAAAGTTGCGCTGTGGTCTCGCGGCATGAGTATTGAGCAATTAAGGTCCGGTGGGTTTGTGTCAAGTGCACGTATTAAAGCGTGGGAAAACGAAGGTCGTATGAAACTTAGTCCACAAGAGCTAGACGCGATATGTAATCTTACGGGGTTTCCGAAGGATTTCTTCTCGAAAGGTTGCATAGAAGGTTTACCTAGTGAGGAAGAATTCCTTGAAGGGGAAGCTATTTTATGTGCAAGTACTGTATTGGGGATGGAGCTGAATGATTTTTTAAGAAAAGAGTTCAATTATCCTACACCTTGCATTCCGCAACTTAAATCAACATCCCCTGAAAAGATAGCCCGAGAACTTCGCGTGGCGTGGAACGTTGGGGAATCGGCATTGCCGAATGTGGTGCAGTTGTTAGAGTCGAAGGGTGTTGGGGTGTTTGGGGTGCTTCCTGGTACAGATTTATCGTTTTTGAAGGAGGGGCAGTTTCCTTGTGTTTTTGTTCCTTTGGGTGAGTCTGCACCTGTTTTTAGGTTTGAGGTTGTTAAACAGTTGGGTGAGTTGATTCTTTTCCCCGCAGGGCATGATGGTGTTTGTGTACATGATGTTGAGCGTGATGTGATGAGGTTTGCTGTTGAGTTTTGTGTTCCTGAAAAGTTTATTGTGGAGCATGTGGAAAAGTCTTTAAAGTTTGGTGATGTTGCTTATTTTTCTAGTGGGTTGAAGGTTCCTTTTGATGTTTTTGTGTGGAAGCTGTGGGATATTGGGATGTTGAATGCACGTGAGTATTCTGGGTTGCTGATGGCCAATAAGACACGTGATGTGGATAGTTCTGTGGTGTTTGATAGGTCGCGTTTGTTTGATGTCGTTGTTTCTGATGTGGGTGGACTAGATGTGCTGGCGAGAAAACTTAGGTTTCCTATTGATGTATTAGGTTGGTTGATGCTCGGTGTATGCCCATATGCTGTGTTTGGTTCTGGTGCTGTGGAATTGAGCACACGTCGTGATGTGTCAAGGCATCTGCATGTTGTTAAATAGATTGGGTTTGTGTTGATACGTAGAGGGTGAATGAGTAGGTTTACCTAGACCAAGTCATGTGAGGTGAGTCTTTTGTGATGGGATACGATTGATGGTGAGATTGCGTATCGTGATTTGACCCCTGGTGAAGAAAATAAGATTATGAAAGTTTTGGATGGAGTAGCTTATTTATATTTCTAAGGCACAAGAAAAATACCACCCCTCCCCGTTCTTTGCTTCGGGAGGGGATTTGTATTTTGGTGAGGTGAATTATTTGGTCTCTAAGTGTTGTGCTGTTTCGATAAGCTCTGCTTGAGTTGCGGCTTGAGTCACTTCGTGTTCGAGGTTATTAGTATGTATGAGAATGTTGAGTGTATCGATCAATTTGAGATTGATGCGGGCGAGTTGGTTCGCGTTTTCTGAGCTATATGCTTCGTTTTTGAGTATTTCTAGTGCTGTTTTGATATTCATGAGTGTTCCTTTTATGGGGGGTTGTTTGTTATGTGTTAGAGAATATCATGTTTTCATGGCGAGGTAGGGTGAAAACTTTTCATATGGTGCCCCGTACAGGACTCGAACCTGTAACCTTGACCTTAGAAGGGTCCTGCTCTATCCGATTGAGCTAACGAGGCAAAAGCGTACACGGAGGTGTACATGTTTGGGGAAATAGTTTCCGCAGAGCCCCCTATCGGACTTGAACCGATTTTTCAAACTTACAAGGTTCGTGTTTTAGCCAGTTAAACTAAGGGGGCATGTGAACTTGATATTCAACATAGATGAATATACGCGAGTAATGAACGTGTGTCAAATCGACATTTGATGTGCGGAAATAGATTCTCTAATCTTGTTTCGCTTGGGGTCAATTCCATAAAATCTGCACCACTTTCGAATAGTGTTGTCGCTGACATCATAGTAAGTTCCTACTTGAACAATGATATAGTTCTTTTCTATTATTTTTCGATGAGTTCTCTTTTTGCAGGTCTTTTTGAGGGTGGATAGAATCGTGTGGAAAGAATATTTGGAGATAGTTCAAGCACGTCGGTAGTTGTGCTTTTGGATATTTGTTTGTGCACTTTTGTTAAACAAGACATGCATAGACCACTTTTACTTCTTCGACTTATAGGGGCTAGGCAAGATGAACATTTTCTTTGTTTCCTCACGAAGGACGACGAATCTACGTTTTTGCCACAGTAAGTGTCTGTTTGGCTGTGGCAATTTGGGCAGAGGAATCTTAGGTTTTCAAGTTCGTTGTTTGTCCTGTCTCCGTCTATGTGGTCTATTTGTAGATTGAGGTGGGTGTTGTTATAGGCGTGAATGTTGCAGATTCCGCATTTGTATGGGATGAGACATTCGTTAATAATTCGAGTTCTAACAGGTTTGTCATATTTTGTATTTTTGGCAAAAACAGCGTTGTGTGGTTTCTTGTAGATTCTGTTGAGTGGTTCGAGTGGTCGTTTGGAGTAGTCTGGGATTCCTCTGCCGAATGTTTTTGTTTGAGTATGGCAGTTTGGGCAGAGGTATCTGAGATTTCCGAGGCTGTTGTTTGTGTGGTCTCCGTCTATGTGGTCAACGTGGAGCGTGAGTGGTAGATCCAGCCATGTGTTGATGCCGCATATTTTGCATGAATATTCTACGTTTTCTTTTTGGAGAATAGCGGAGAGTTTTCTGTGGTCAAGTCTTTGTGGACCGTCTGCGAGTTTGTATGCGTCGAATTTGTCTTTGAGTTGGAGTGTGACTGCTGTTTTTCTGAGTGTGGTGTAGAGGTTTTTGCTGACTGTTTTGAATCCGAGTATTTGTGTGACTTCGTGGAGTGTTTCTGCTTGTTGCCAGGCTTGTTCGAATTGTTGTTGGGTGTATTTTCTTCTGTTCCAGTTGATTTGTTGTGTCATTGTTTTGTTTCTTGTGGTTGGGTTTGTTTGAGTTTAGCATGTTATTTTTTTGTTAAGTCATTTGACAGTTGTGACGGTTTTTAGTACCATGGGTTTATTGTTCAACTATGAAAGGTTTTCTTATGCCAATTTTTCCTCTCTTTTCCGATGATATTGATAATGTTCTCGCAGATGCGGGTGTTGACAAGAGAATTTGTGAGGATGTTAAAGACATCCGTGAGTATATCTCTAATTTTTACGGCAAACCTTGTGACGGTGCTACATTGCACGTTCTTGAGCCTGATGATGTGGTTATCTTTTGGGAGGATGACACCTTCTCGACAAGTGCCATTCTTAGCGGGGATGAGAATGAGGTTCGTGTTGAGTCGGGTGAGACTGGGAGTTCTTTGAGTCTTTCATCTTCTGGGGAATTGAAATGGGTGTTGGATTCGCTGGACCAGATGCGTCGTATCTTGTCGTTTGATGTGTGATGAGTGTTCACGAAAATCCCCTCCGTGTTCAGCAACGACATGGAGGGGTTTTCGTTTTTCGCTTTGAAGGTCACATTTCGGGCAGGTCATCCTCCACACCCTGAGGAATGAGACTCGTATATCCCTTGTTGGGGTTTTCGCCTTCTTCAACACTTGCAACAGCTTGAATGAACCTGAGAGGACATGAGTTATTAAACCAAGTGGCGAGGATCCTGTATGTGTCGTCTGGGATCATTGTTTCTGGGTATTCGAGGTACTCGTATTCGAGCTCTTCGAATCGTTTAGCCTGTGCATCGTCAAGTCCGAGGTAGATTTTGTGGCATCCATCCCATGCCGCGATGGTGGCGTGTTCTGTGGCGGTGAGGATATTTTGGACCATTTCTTCTGTGATTTCGGTTTCGTAGTTGAATTCTTTGAGTTCCATTGTGTGTTTTTCTTTCTTGTTTTTGGGGCTATGGGTGTGAGTATAGTGCAGTTGAAGCTCGCGTATGTGTTTGTTGATAAATGAGTTCTGTGTGGTGTACTGTGGAATCTGTTCGCTACTGAAAGGAAAATGTTCATGTCTGATGTTGTTACTGTTTCTGGTCTTATTGTCACCCGGTTTATTTTTTCGATAACTATGTAAATAGTTCTGGTTATCGGTGTACTCCGGGAAACACTATGTAGTTGACTTTTCAAGGCTCTTACTAACATTTTTCATGTCAGGTTGAGTGCTCTTGAAAGAAACTACACTGTAACGGGGCTGCCTATTAAACGGGGTAGCAGAATCTTTGTCACACCATACACTGTTGTCGTAACAAGACTCTGCTACCTTTCTTCGTTCAATAGACAACCCCATTACTCGTCTTGCTATGAGATAGCTTGCTTTCGTGTGACGGTCATACCCGAAACATTCTTCCTCCCACTGTGTAGTGTTACGGGACGTGTAAGCGGGGTTTACTTTTTCAACAATAAACCCGTAACTAAACCCGTGAGAAATGAACTCCTTCAAAAACACGGAATACCGCATACTCGTCACAGCTTTATTCAATGCTTTCGATGTGAGGAGTTTTGATTTTCTTTTCCTTGCAAGACGAGAAAGGTCTTCAACGCCAACTTTCGAAACGCCATAATGGTCGAGGAATTTCGCAACCGAGACACTCACTTTCCCCATGTCAGTGTTATCGTCGTATTCGAATGTTTTCACAGCTAACACATTTGCGTGTTTATCGACAACAGTGACATCGATATGGGAAGCGTTTACGTCTATGCCTGCGACGTGTGTTGTTTTTCGTTGCAGGTTTGCTTTCTTCCCGAACTCTGCAACAGGGATGGTAACAGTGAAGTGTATTCGCCACAGTTGTTTATTCTGGTTCCACACAAACTGGTATGTGATAGGGGAGGTTTTCTCTTTTAACAGGGTTTGTAAGTATGCTTTTCCCTGTTTAGGTTGCATGTAGCCTATTGTCATCCAGTCAGTGTTTGCAACACGCGAATCAAGCTGTTGCAAACCTTGCGGGATACGAAGAGAAACTTCAAACGTGTCAGGATGCACTCTTACACAGGGATTGCAACCTGTCTGACTCTTGTCGCCCATGAAATCTAAAAAGAGACGTTTCTGTTTCCTTTCAACCACGTATTCTTTATTGTCGGGGTAGCGTGTGATAAGACGCTGAAGTCGTTTCCCACCAAATGCTACGGAGTG
>ERZ1029858.105-NODE-105-length-35629-cov-132.982262_pt1 | contig 35629 bp, 33 predicted proteins | sample MGYA00519237_ERZ1029858 | MGnify/ENA primary metagenome ERZ1029858 (study PRJEB33666, sample SAMEA4610919) | skin metagenome | biome: Human-associated habitat; feature: Malodor aspect; material: skin | place: Philippines | collected 2015-08 ...
ACCAGCCACAACAACCTCCAAGTCGAGGTGGCGCATTCACCCACTGACAACTCCCGAAGATTCTGGCCGGATTCACCATTTGGTTTTCACCATTTGCGGGTCCGCCGGAGTATTCCCGTGTGGATCCAGGGCTTCCCCCGCAGCCGCCGCGGGCTAGAGGCAGACGCCTAGAACCCGATACCTAAAGCCCGACCCAGACGGGCTCGGGGTGCAGCTCCACGCCGAACGCGCCGCGGACCTGGTCCTGCACGCGGCGGGCCAGGTTCGCGATGTCCGCGGCGCGCGCCTGGCCGCGGTTGGTCAGCGCCAAGGTGTGCTTGGTGGACAGCCTCGCCGGGGCGTCCTCCCTGGGAAAGCCGCGGTGGCAGCCGGCGCGCTCGATAAGCCAGGCCGCCGAGAGTTTTTCCTGCCCGTCGCCGGCAGGGAAACGGGGCATGCGTTCCTCGCCCACCTCCGCTTCGATCTCATCCGCGACGGCGGACGGCACCACCGGGTTGGTGAAAAACGATCCGGCGGACCACGTGTCGTGGTCGGCAGCGTCCAGGACCATGCCCTTGGCGCGCCGGGTTTCCAGGACAGACTCGCGGGCCTTCGCCAACGGCACGCGCTCGCCGCCCAGGTGGCGCAGTGGGATGGAGAGATCGGTGTCCTGCAGCTGCAGCTCGATTTCCAGCACCACCGCGCGGCGGGTGAACTTCAGGTTGGAGTAGCGGTACGCCAAATCCAGCGACTCGGCCGGCACCCACTCGTCCACACCCGTTTCGCGGTTCCACAGCCGAACCCTGGTGAGCACGTCCGCAATCTCCGAGCCGTAGGCGCCCACGTTTTGCACCGGGGTCGCGCCAGCGGAGCCGGGGATGCCGGACAGGGCCTCGATCCCGCCCAGGCCGTGCTCCACGGCGTACGCGACCACCGCGTCCCACTCGGTGCCGGCTTGGATGCGGAGCCGGAGGTCGTCGTCAAGCGTGATGCCCTCGTTGCGCACGAGTACCGCAGCGAGGTCGAGCTCGCCATCCGCGACGAGAAGGTTCGAACCGCCACCGACGACGAGCAGCGGGGTGCCCGCGCGGTCGAGCCGAGCCACGGTGTCCGCGAGCTGCTCTGCGCTCGTGCACTCGTAAGCGGCGGCTGGCGTGCCGCCGACGCGCAGTGTGGTCAGGGAGGCGAATGATGGGGCAGTCACGTGGACAACGGTAGTCTGTGACCCATGACTGCACGTAGTGAGACCACTGTGACCATCAACCAGCCGATCGAGAAGGTCGCGCAGGCGTACAGCACCCGCGAGTACTGGGAGTTCATCGCGGAAAAGCTCTCCCCGGAGCCGGGCGAGCTCAACGAGTTCGCGGACAACACCGCCACCCTGTTTGAGATCCTGCCCAAGTCAATCCTCCCGGAGGCCGCACAGGCGCTGGTGTCCCAGGACCTCAAGCTCAAGCGCGTAGTGCACGTCGGCGAGCTCGAGGGCGACACCGCCAATCACACCATGACCGGCGACGTGAAGGGCACCCCGGTGGACCTGGGTGCCGAGTACACCGCCACCCGCGACGGCGAGAACACCAAGCTGGACTACGAGCTCGAGGCAAAGGTGAACATCCCGTTCATGGGCGCAGCGCTGGAGCCGAAGGTGGCCGACGCGTTGGAGGAGATCGTGGAAAACGAGGCCAAGCTCACCGAGCAGTGGATTAGCGAGAACCTCTAATTCCCCACTACCACAACCTGCGCGCCACCCCGTCCGCGGCGGGAAAGCCCTACGGGGTAATCACCCGCGGCACCACGGGGATCAACCGCCTGCGCAGGTCGGACCGCTGGACCCGCTTCAACCCGCGGGTCCAGTCGCTGTTGCGCTCGGCTACCCAGCCGCTGGCGGTGGACGTGGGTTACGGTGCCTCCCACACCACCACCGTGGAGTGGGCCAGGTGGTTGCGCCAGATCCGCCCCGACATCGAGGTCGTGGGCCTAGAGATCGACCCGTCCCGTGTCCTCCCGCCGCGCGACGGCGTGCGCTTCGAGCTCGGCGGCTTCGAACTCGCCGGCTACCGCCCGCACATCGTGCGCGCCTTCAACGTGCTGCGGCAGTACGACGTGGACCAGGTCCCGGACGTGTGGCGCACCGTCAGCGAGCGCTTAGCGCCGGGCGGGGTGTTCATCGAGGGCACCTGCGACGAGCTCGGCAGGCGGTGCGCATGGCTGCTTATCGACGCCTCCGGTCCCCAAACCCTCACCCTGAGCTGGGACCCGCACCACACCGCGAAACCCAGCGACGTGGCGGAGCGGCTGCCCAAAGCGCTCATCCACCGCAACGTGCCGGGTGAGCCCATCCACGATTTTCTCGCCGACGCGGATGCCGCATGGGACCGGGCCAGCGGCTGGGAGCCCCACGGCCCGCGCGTGCGGTGGCGCCACGCACTGGAGGAGCTGGCTAGGACCTGGCCGGTCGCTCCCCAGCGACGAAGAACGCAGGACAACACAGTGACTGTGAATTGGCTGGCAGTCGCACCCACTTCGTAGACTGTCCCGCATGAAAACAGCGTGGAAAGTCGCCCTTTCAATCGTCGCCGCGGTGCTGCTCCTCTTCGCGCTCGCGGAAGTAGGCATCCGCACGTTCGTGGCAAAGCAAGTCACCGCTCAGGCGCCAGAAGGCACCTCGGTGTCTTTCGGCGCCAGCCCCGTCACCATCGGTCTGCTCGGCGGCAAGTTCCCCCACATGACCGTGGACCAACAGTCGGACCTCACGATCAACGGGGACCAGATCTCCGGCACCCCAGCCTCCGTGGTGGACATGGATAACGTACGGCTCAACGGCGGCGAGCCCGTGGCCGAATCGCTGCGGCTGACCACGGAGCTCCCGAACGACTTCGTACGCGCGATGCTGAACCAGCAGTTACAGCAGCAAATCGGCGATAGCTTCCTCGCCAACGTGATCACCGTGTCAGACGTGACCTCCAACGAGGACGCCGGAACATTCACCATCGTGTTCACCTCCGGCGCGGCGGGCATCGAGCTGCAACCGGTGATGCAGGACGGCCAGCTGACCTTCCAGGCGCGCAGCACCGAGCTGTTCGGATTCGAGCTGCCCGACGAGGTCGCCCAGGCGATCAGTTCTGCCATGTCCGAAGGCGTCGCGCAAGAGGCCACCGGCGGGATGAACGTGGAAGACTTCACGGTCATCCCCGGCGGCCTCCGAGTGAGCGTGGCGGGCAGCGACGTCAACTTCTCCGAGCTGCAGCAGATGCAGCAAAGCGACTCGCTGGAGCAGACCCAGCCGAACAGCGAGCTCAGCTACCAGTCCTAGCTATCTGCTGGGCTGTCTAACGGGCTGTCTACCAGCCGGCATTGCCTCCCAGGATGCGCTGGATCTGCGGGCGAACATCGAAGAAGTAGATGCCGATTGCTACCGCGCCGAACCATGCGATGAAGGGGAAGCGCAGCAGGCACGCCAGGGCTGCCAGGACCAGGATGCCCACCCAGGCCCCCTTGGACTGACGGTTAGCGGCCTCGAACGCGTCTGCGCGCGTAGTCCCGGCCATGACCGCCCCGACGATGCCGGCAATGCCCACCAGCAGCATGAGCACCATGCCCGCACGCGACGGGATCAACATGATCTGGTTGATGTGGCTGACGGTGGCGGTATCCATGGCTCCTACTTCAGGTCCTCGACGTTCACAGTCGCATCGGTTGCACGAGCGCCGGTTGCGCCGGTGCCAGCATTATCGACAATTTCGCCGTCGATGATATCGCCGTCGCGCTTCTCTCCGGCGAACTGGTCCTGAATCCGCTCCACCAGGCCGTTGAACCGGGAACGCAGGTCCTCCACGGTGCCCTCGATCCCCTCAGTCTGGGTGTTTTCCAGGCGCTCGTTGAAGGACGTGCGCGCATCCTCGATGGTGCTGCGCACCTTCGCCTTCACATCGTCCGTGAACTGCAAGTCACGCTCGCGGAAATTATTGAATACCCGCTCCGCCTCATCCGCGAAGCTGGACGCGGCACCCCGTACCTCACCCTCGGTGGTCGCGGCGTTGAGGTTCTGTCGCGCGTCCTCGGTGGCCATCTTCAACCGGTCTGAAAGCTCGCCGGTGGCCTTGCTCAGCGCAGCACCGATGGCGGAGCCGGCCGCGAGGAGTGCGTCACCCGCCTCGCGCAGGTTGTTGCGCACCTCCCCCTCATCACCGGTCTGCTTGTCAAACGTGTTGTCGGTCATTTTTCGCTCCTTGTGTTAGTAGAACAGCAGTTGGGACACAGTGTAAATAGCTAAGCCGGCGAGTGCACCGACGATTGTGCCGTTCAAGCGGATGAACTGCAGATCCTTGCCCACCATGAGCTCGATCTTGTCTGCCGCTTCCTCGCCGTCCCAGCGCTCGATCGTCTCGGCGATGATGCCGACGATCTGGTCCGCGCCGTTCTCCGCGGCGAAGTGGGTGATCTTCTCCAGCGTCCGCTCCGCATCGGCGCGAACCGAAGGGTCGTCCACAAGCTTCTGGCCCCACTCGCGCGCGGACGCCGCTGCCTTGCGGCGCAACGCGCTCTCCGCATCCGATGCCTGAGCGACGAGCGCCTCCGAGAGCTGCTCCCAGATACCCCCTGCGGCCGAAGTAACCGCCGCCGAGCCCATGACGTCGTTCTTCAGCGCCTCCACCCGCGAGATCATGTCCCCATCGAACTGCAGGTCCTGTGCGAATTGGTTGATCTGGCGGCGGATCGCGCGCCGCGCTTCATGCTGCTCGTCGGTGTCGACGTCCTCCATGAACGCGACCATCTCGTCGTACACCCGCTGGCCCACAAGCTCTTTGGCAAAACGGGGCGCCCAGCGGGGCATGCGCTCGTCGATCATGGTGACCACGGTGCCCTCCATGCCGTCGACCTTGTGGCGAGCCCAGGCGACGATGTCGTCCACCACAGGCTCCACCTTGCCGTCCGCGATCAGGCCCTCCAGCGTCCGCCCGAGTGGCGGCGCCCAAATCGGCTCCGCCAGCCTGTCTATCAGCTGGGTGTTGATGAAGCCCTCCTCCTCTGCGGGGTCGATCCCCTCGACCATGCGCACCGTGAATTTGCCGGCCTCCTCGCTGACCCGCTCAGCGTTCTCCGGTTGCGCAAGCCAGCGGCCCACACGCTCCGGGATGCCGGCGGCCATGACTTTATCCGTGATCGTGCGGGCGTTGAGGAAGTTCTCGCTAACAAAGTCGCTGAGTACCCCGGCGACCTGGTCTTTTTTGTTCGGGATGATGGCCGTGTGCGGGATAGGAATGCCCATCGGATATTTAAACAACGCTGTCACAGCAAACCAGTCCGCCAAACCGCCGACCATGCCTGCCTCCGCCGCGGCCCGGACATAGCCGATCCACGCAGCACCGTTTCCCCGGGACTGCGCCCATGAGCAGGCGATGAAGATGACCGCCATCAGCGCAAGCAGGCTCGTCACCGCTACCTTGTGGCGGTGCAAGACACGACGGCGCTCGGCCTCGTTGCTCGGGGTGGGCATCATGGAAAGCTGCTCGCTCATGCCCTCGATTAAAGCAGGCGTGCCGACACGCGCACGAAAAACGCCCCTTCCGCAGGTGGAGGGGGCGTTTTGCTTCAGCCAGCGGGCCGGTGAGAACTAGTTCCGACGGCCGGTGCGCTTGCGGTACGCCTTGTAGTCCTTTCGGCCCGCGGCGATAAGGATGCCGCCGAGCGCGGCTGTGATAACTGCCTCGGCAACACCCAGGATCAGGAGGCGCTGAGCCAGATCGTGGGTCTGGGAGCCGAAACCGTAGATCATCGCGCCAGCACCCCACACGGCCAGACCGATGCCGAAGAGGGTGGCCAGGATCAGACCCATAGCAACCCAGGTTTTAATGCGCGACAGCGAAGCGTGCGGCGCGCCCAGGGATACCGGGTCGTAGCCCTCGATGTACGTGTCATCAATACGGCCGGTGTACTCCGGGTAGGACTCGTTGCGAATGTCTGCAACTGCGGTGGAACCCATTGTTTCTGTTTCCTTCTTCAGCGTCTGTGGGGCGGCAGCGTGAGCTGCTGCGATGGTTCGAGTATACGACAGGCCTAGTCGTCGCCGCCCTTGAAGGCAGCGCGGGCGCGCTCGGCGTTGATGGCGCCGACCGCATCGAGCGGAATGCCTGCCGGGCAAACGTCGGCGCACTCGCCGTAGAGCGAGCAGTGACCGAAGTTGGTTTCCAGCTCGTCGACCATCTTGCGTGCACGGCGGGAGCGCTCCTGCTTGCCCAGCGGAAGCAGCTTGAGGTGCTTCAGCTTCGCGCCGGTGAACAGGTGCGCGGCACCGTTCGGGCACGCAGCCACACACGCGCCGCAGCCGATGCAGGCGGCGTAGTCGAGCGCGGTCTCCGCGTCGTGGTGGTTCACAGCAAGCGTGTCCGCGTCCGGCGCGGTGCCAGCGTTGACCGAGACGTAGCCGCCCTGCTGCATCACGCGGTCCAGCGCGGAGCGGTCCACGGCAAGGTCCTTGATCACCGGGAACGCGCCGGAGCGGAACGGCTCGATCTTCAGGGTGTCGCCGTCCTTGTAGTTGAACAGGCGCTGCAGACATGCGGTGGTGTTCTGGCCTGCACCGTGCGGGCGGCCGTTCACGGACACGCCACAGGTGCCACAGATACCTTCGCGGCAGTCAGACGCGAAGACGAACGGCTCCTTGCCCTGCTCGACGTAGGTCGCGTTCACGTGGTCGAGCAGCTCCAGGATGGACATCTGCTCCACAGCGTCATCGACCTGAACGGTCTCGAAGCTGCCCTCGGTGTCAGGACCAGCCTGGCGCCAGATTTCAAGTGTCAGTTTCATTACTTGTAGTTCCTTGCCATCAGCGGGATCGAATCAAAGTGCAGGGGTTCTGCGTGGCGGATGAACTGGCCTTCACCGGCCGGCTCCCAAGCCGACACGAAGCACCAGTTGTCGTCGTCACGCTCTGCCTCGCCGTCGTCGGTGAGGTGATCCATGCGGTAGTGGGCACCGCAGGACTCGTCGCGGTCCAGAGCGTCGATGCACATGAGCTCGCCGAGGTTGATGTAGTCGACGAGGCGCAGTGCGGCCTCGAGGGTCTGGTTCATGTCGTTCGGGGAACCAGGGATGGAGATGTTGGTCCAGAAGTCCTCGCGCAGGGCACGGATCTTGCGGATGCCCTCCTCCAGGCCCTCCACAGTGCGGGACACGCCACAGTGCTCGTAGAGGATGTCTCCGAGCTGCTCGTGGAAGTGCTCCGGGCCGTGCGGTTCCGGGCCGCGGATGGACATGATGCGCTCGATGCGCTCGGTGACCTCAGCCACCGCGTCCTGTGCTTCCCGGGAATCTTCCGGCAGCACCTCCTCGCCGAGGTGGTCAGCGAGGTAGTTGGGCACCGTAAACGGGAGGGTGAACCAGCCGTCCACAGACGCGGACAACAGCGAGTTGGCACCCAGGCGGTTCGCGCCGTGGTACGTCCAGGAGCACTCACCGGCGGCGAAGAGGCCGTCGATGGAGGTCATCTCGTTGAAGTCCGTCCACAGGCCGCCCATGGTGAAGTGGACGGTCGGGGCGATGCGCATCGGCGCCTTGTACGGGTCCTCGCCGGTGGAATCCTCGTACATCTCGAAGAGGTTCGAGTAGCGCTCGCGGATGGTGTCTTCGCCGAGGCGCTCGATGGCGTCGGCGAAGTCCAGGTACGCGGAGTTGTGCAGCGGGCCGACGCCGTAGCCGGCGTTGAGCTGCTGGGAGATTGCACGGGACGCCACGTCGCGGGGCACGAGGTTGCCGAAGGCCGGGTAGCGGCGCTCCAGGAAGTAGTCGCGCTCCTCATCGGGGATCTCGTTCGGGTCGCGGTCGTCGCCCTTTTCCTTCGGCGTCCAAATGCGGCCGTCGTTACGCAGGGACTCGGACATCAGCGTCGTCTTCGCCTGCCACTTCGCGTTGACCGGCAGGCCGGTCGGGTGGAACTGCACGAAGCACGGAGACGCCAGGTAGGCGCCGCGCTCGTACGCACGCATCATGGCCGAGGAGTTGGAGTTCTTCGCCAACGTGGTCTTGTGGTACACGTTGCCGTACCCGCCGGTGGCGAGGATGATGGCGTGGCCGGTAAACGGCGCGATCTCACCGGTGATGAGGTTGCGGGTGACAATGCCTTCGCAGTGCTTCTTGCCGTCCTTCTCGGTGATGATCAGGTCCATCAGGTCGTGGTGGGTGAAGATCTCCACGTTGCCCAGGTGGATCTGACGCTGCAGCGAGGACGCCGTCGAAAGCTGCAGCTGCTGGCCTGTTTGACCGCGGGTGTAGTAGGTGCGCGAGACCTGCACACCACCGAAGGAGCGGGTGGCCAGCGTGCCGCCGTACTCACGGGCGAACGGCGCGCCGATGGCGTTCATGTGGTCGATGACGCGGACGGACTCGACGGCCAGGCGCCAGCAGTCGGACTCGCGGCAGCGGTAGTCGCCGCCCTTGACGGTGTCCTTGGTGTGGCGGTACGCGCCGTCGTTGTCCACCTTCTTGCCGCGGGCGGAGTTCACGCCACCCTGGGCCGCGATCGAGTGAGCACGGCGCGGAGCGTCGTGGTAGGTGAAGGCCTTGACGTTGTAACCCAGCTCGCCCAAAGCGGCGGCGGCGGCACCGCCGGACAGGCCGGTGCCCACCACCAGAACGGTGAACTTGCGGCGGTTCAACGGCGAGACCAGGTTCATGTGGTCCTTCTGGTACTGCCACATGTCTTTCATCCGAACCTCGTCGCGGTTCGGCTCGTTGGACTCGAGGACGTTACCCGGCGTCACGCCGGCGGCGGCGGACTCAGGCTGACGGAACTCGCCGGTGCGCTGCTGGCCCTTCGCCTCAGCGGAGGTCTGCTCGCCGCCGTTGGAACCCTGAGCCCCGGAAATAGAGGTAGTCATAGTTGTTCTCCTAAAAAGCCGTTACCGGGAAAAGTCCGGGACCCAGCCGAACGCGATGGCGAGCGGCATGACAACGTTGCCAGCGACAACGATGAACGGGAGGATGTACGCAAGGATGACCATCAGGCCCTCGCCGCGCTTGCCCAGCCAACCCAGGTCGGACACCGCGAGGTAGATGCCGTGCGTCAGGTGCAGCAGCAGCGCAAGGTTGGCAACCACGTACACCAGGGTGACCCACCAGCGGCCCGGCGCGAAGGTGGCGAGCAGGTTGTTGCGCACCGCACCCTGAACAAACTCATCGGAGGCGACGGCCTGACCGAGGGTGAGGTCCAGCAGGTGGAAGATGATGAACAGCAGCAGGATGATACCTGTCCAGATCATCGACTTCGTGGCGGTGGACTGCCAGCCGCCCATGAGGTTGGTGCGCTGGAAGCGGCCGCGGGACTTTGAGGAACGCGAACGCAGGGCAAAGGCGCCCCAGACGTGCAGCGCCAGGCAGGCCAGCAGGGCAATGCGGAGAATCCACAGGAAGCCCTCGCGCGGGAAGAGCGGCTCGCCGATCGTGCGCAGGAACTCGCCGTACTCGTCGATCGGCGCGGAGCCGTCGGCGTGCAGCGGCATGAAGATCTTCAGGTTGCCCACCATGTGGCCGAGAACGAACAGGCCAAAAATGAGGCCTGTGATGGCCATCGTCAGCTTGATAGCCCACGTTGGGTAGGACGGCCGCTCGCGCAGCGGCTTTTCAGTAATTTTTCCGTGACGAATGGCTTCACGGTCTGCGTTTTGTACAGTCATGGCACCTCCAGTGTCGCTAATACTCTAAGAGATTGCCCCCGCTCGTTCACACTGGATTTGCAGGCTCACCCCAGTCTCAACCCCACCTTGAGCCCCACATGCTGCAATCCGCGCGATTTGTGATGTTTGACACTCGCGACGGCATCGTCACCGGATTCCACATTACCCACCCCTTTCAGTGTCAATCTTTGGTTGGTTAGTTTCCCCTAACCGGCCGCCCGACCCACTGTGCCGAAAATCGGTACCCTGGCACTCATGGCTATTGACAAGAACACTGAAAACACCGCAACCCGCCAGATCGACGCCCCTGCTGCCGCGATCTTCGACATCCTCTCCAACCCGCAGCGCCACGCCGAGACCGATAGCTCCGGCATGGTCGTCTCCGCCGACCAGGGCGAGCGCCTGCAGAAGGTGGGCGACATCTTCACCATGAACATGACCAAGGAGGACGGTGACTACCAGACCAAGAACGAGGTCTTCGCTTTCCAGGAAGACCGCATCATCGGTTGGAAGAACGTGGAAAACACCACCGCCGAGGTCAAGGTGGGCGCGAAGTGGCTCTACGAGCTCGAGCCGGTCGACGCGGACAACACCAACGTCACCCTCACCTACCAGCGCGATGAACTGGAGGAGAACCTCCTGGGCATGACCGAGAAGTTCGACGACGACTTCCTGGCCAAGTCCCTCGACTCCCTGGCTGCTGCCGTCGCCGGCACCGACAACCCGACGCAGAAGCACTAATTCGCTTCACGACGCACCGAAGGCGGGCCCGCTCCATTGAACGGGCCCGCCTTTTTGGTACGCCATGAAGCGCAGGCTTAGAGGTTGATCATGTGGCCTTCGACGCCGTGGGAGATCTCCTTGAGCACCTCGGAAAGGGTCGGGTGGATGTGGATGGAGCGCGCGATCTCACCCGCGGTGAGGTCGAAGCGCTGCGCCAGCACAACCTCCGGCATGAGCTCGGAGACGTTTGCGCCGACGAGGTGGCAGCCGAGGATCTCGCCGAACTCGGCGTCCGCCACGAGCTTGCCAAAGCCGGCGGTCTCGTTGAGGCCAACGGCCTTGCCGTTCGCGGTGAACGGGAACGTTGCGACCTTGATGTCCTTGTCCGGCCACTTCTCCTTGGCCTGCTCCTCGGTGTAGCCCATGGAGGCGACCTGCGGGTTACAGAAGGTGGCGCGCGGGGTCATCATGTAGTCCTCGATCTCGAGGGTCTCCGCACCTGCGATGGTTTCGGCGGCGATGATGCCCTGGGCCTCTGCGACATGGGCGAGCTGCAGCTTCGCGGTGACGTCGCCGATGGCGTAGATGTGGTCGACGTTGGTGCGCATGCGCTCGTCGATGGCAATCGCGCCGCGGTCGGTCAGCTCAACGCCGGTGTTCTCCAGGCCGTAGCCCTCAGTGCGCGGGGCGAAGCCGACGGAGATCATCACGCGGTCCGCGGTGAGGGTTTCCACGTCGTCGGAGCCGTTCTTCTTCACGTCGACCTCGACGGAATCGCCGTTGTCGCGCACCTCGGTGGTGGCGTGGCCGGTGAGCAGCTTCACGCCGAGCTTCTTGTAGCGCTTGGCAATCTCCTTGGACGCGTCCTTGTCCTCGTTGGGCAGGACGCGGTCCATGTACTCGATAACAGTGACGTCCACACCGTAGTTGGACAGCACGTAGGCGAACTCCATGCCGATGGCGCCGGCGCCGACGATAACCATCTTCTCCGGTGCCTCGGGGTTGAGGATCTGCTCCTCGTAGGAGACCACGTTCTCGGACAGCTCGATGCCCGGGAGGGTGCGAACGACTGCGCCGGTGGCGATGATGCAGTCGTCGAAGGTGACGGTCATGCCCTTGTCGTCGCCCTCGGTGATCTCGATGGTCTTGGCGTCCTTGAACGAGCCCAGGCCGTTGATCTCCTGGATCTTGTTCTTCTTCATTAAGTAGTGCACGCCACCGACGATCTTCTCGGAGACCTTGCGGGAGCGCTTTTGGGCGTCCGTGTAGTCGAACTCCACGTCGCCCTTGATGCCGAACGTCTTTGCCTCGTGGTTGAAAATCTCGGCCACTTCGGCGTTCTTGATCAGCGACTTCGAAGGGATGCAGCCCACGTTGAGGCAGACGCCGCCCCAGTACTGCTTCTCAATTACGGCAACTTTCTTACCCAGCTGAGCTGCACGGATGGCGGCGACATAGCCACCGGGGCCAGCGCCGAGGACAACAACGTCAAAATGTTCTTTACTCACGATGTATATGGTACGTGCCCGTCTGGCAAAATGTTGCGGAGCATCCAGTTCTTTCCTCCACTGAAACACAGAAACACCGAAACACTGAAACACTGAAAGTGAGTGCATGACGTGAAACTCTCACGCTCGGCGATCGCAGTAGCGGCCGCGGCCCTTGTCGGCGCAGGTTCCGTCCCTGCTGTCCAGTACGTCGCCGCCACCGATAACGCTGAAACGGTGAGCACCAGCGACAAGACGGTAACCACGCTCGATCCGGCTGTGTCGGTGGTGGAATCCACAATCGCCACCCCGTCGAGCTCGCCGGCTGAAGCGCCGTCGGGGGTGACGGAAACGGCGTCGACAGGCGCGAGCCCCGAAGCGACCACGTCAGCGGCACCCCCGGTCACCACCACCACGAAAGTCGAGGTGGTGGACAAGGTTGTAGCGGCAGAGGATCCCGCGAAACTGGCCAGCGAGCCGGTCGACGGCGCTAACCCGCGCGTGGAGGGGACCCAGCCGGCGGCGGTTCCGGAGGGATCCGTAGGCCACCCGAGCATCAAGCCGCTCGGCGAGACCCCGAAGACGCAAACGGGTGCAGATCAAAGGTGGGTCAAGATCCTGAAGGACAACGAGGGCGTCTGGGCCAACGAGGCCATCCGCGTGCACTCGCCGTCCATGGACCGCGATATCCCGGTGGCAATCTTCCGGGCAACCGGCGCGAACGGCCAGCTCGTCTCGGACGCCCCGACGGTGTACCTGCTCAACGGCGCCGGCGGCTCTGAGCAAAACTCCGACTGGGTGGCGCAGGCCTTCCGGGAGATGTACGACACGTACGGGCGCTCGGGCGTCAACGTCGTCGTGCCTATGGAGGGCGCGTTCTCCTACTACGTGGACTGGGCCGCCGCTCCCCCGGTGGAGAACGTCTTTTACAAGGGCAAGCAGATGTGGTCGACCTTCCTGGCGCACGAGCTGCCGCAGGTGGTGGAGCCGTACATGAACGCAGACCAGGACCGCCGCGCGGTGGCGGGCCTGTCCATGGCCGCGACCTCGGTGCTGCTGCTGGCGGAGCACAATCCCGGCTTCTACGACGCTGTGGGTTCCTTCTCCGGCTGCGCGGCCACCTCCACTCCGCTGCCGTGGGAGTTTGTGAACCTGACTGTGGACCGCGGCGCGCCGGGCGTGATGGCGCCGGAGTACGTCTTCGGCCCGCGGGGCTCGGACTACAACCGCCACAACGACGCGCTGGTCAACGCGGCGGACCTCAAGGGCACCGGCGTCTACCTTTCCACCGGAACCGGCCTCGCAGGCGAAACAGACATGGCGGGCTACCTGAAGAACCGGTTGATCGGCGCTGGCGTGGAACCGAACGAAGCGTCTTCACGGGCGTTCTTCAATGCGATGACACTGCAGGCCGAGGGCGGCGCAATCGAGGCCGCTATGAACGCCTGCACCCATGACCTGATGGTGAAGATGCGTGCCAACGACGTGAAGATCGACCACGCGGAGCTGCGCAACGTGGGCACCCACAGCTGGGGCTCCTGGCGCGACGACCTGAAGCTGTCCTACGACAAGGTGTTCAAGCAGGCGCTGGGCCTGGACAAGTAAGCGCGCCCTGCTTGACGACGCTTTAGCGGCGCCTCCCGTTGGTTCGGGAGGCGCCGCTAAAGCGTGTGCCGGCGGGGCGGAAAACCGCCGCTTAGAACATGCCCAGGCCGTAGGCGACGGTCGACGACATGGAGGAACCTGCGTGGACCAGCTCGCCGAGGACCTGGTTGATCTGCAGCTGAATCGTCTCGATGGGGTTCATGGTGGGTCCTTTCGGGTTGCAGGGCAGGCGGTGGAACACGCCACACGCGTAACACTGACCACTACAGTATCGAATGTGCTTTAGGATGGCGCATTGTCGCCTGTCAGCTTAACCCTCCCCAGGACTGGATGAACCACATGAAGAAGATTAAGGCGGCGGCACTGGCCGCCCTCACGGCAGTCTCCCTCGCATGCTCCGGCGCACCGGCCGCCTCGGCTCAACCTGTGGGGACCGTCAAGGCGTGGGATGCGCCCTCCAACCCGCCGCTGGTCACCAACACTGCCAAGCCGCAGGATTGGGTCAGCCAGGTAGACCACAAGACGGTGCTGTCGTACAACGTGTACTCGCCCTCCATGCGCCGGGACATCCCTGTCGCGGTGATCCCGGCAACAGACCCGTCCGGCAAGCGCGTCGCGGGCGCACCGACGCTGTACCTGCTCAACGGCGCCGGCGGCGCGGAGCAGAACCAGGACTGGCTGAAGCTCTACCCCGCCAAGGACTACTTCGCCGGCAAGCGCGTCAACGTGGTCATCCCCCAGGCCGGCGCGTTTTCCTACTACACGGACTGGCTGAACGAGGACATGCGTTCGCTGTACCTCAACGGCCCGCAGAAGTGGGAGACGTTCCTGACCAGGGAGCTTCCAGGCCCGATCGAGCGGGTCGTCGGCGCCAACGGCCGCCGCGCCGTGGTGGGCGTTTCCATGTCCGCTACCTCCGCCCTCTTGTTCGCGGAGCACAACCCGGGCATGTACCAGGCTGCGGCCTCCTTCTCCGGCTGCGCCGCCACCTCCTCGCCGCACGGCTACAACTTCGCGCGCGTGACCGTGAACCGCGCCGGGGGCACCCCGAACTTCAAGACGGTGACTCCGGAGATGATGTGGGGTCCGATGAACGGCCCCTACAACCGCTACAACGACGCGCTGGTCAACGCAGACAAGCTGCGCGGCACCCGCCTGTACGTCTCCTCCGGCACGGGTCTTGCGGGCCGCCCCGACCAGGTGAGCTACCTCATGGGCATCGGCGCTCCGCAGACCGCCGCGCAGCTAGGCGCAGGCGTCCTACAGGTCGAGGGCGGCGTGATCGAGGCTGCGGTGAACAAGTGCACCCACGACCTGAAGGCCAAGCTCGACGGCCTGGGCATTCCGGCCCACTACGAGCTGCGCAACATGGGCACCCACTCCTGGCCGTACTGGACCGAGGACATGGACCGCGCGTGGACCACCACGATCAAGCCCGCGCTGGGGGTCTAGCGTGCGCGACATCGAGCCGCAGCTTCTCGACGACCTGACGGGCACCCCCGCCCTCGAGTGGGCCCAGGAGTGGTCCGGCGCGACGGAAGCGGCGCTCGACACCGCCGCGCTGCGCGACCGCATCCGCGAAACGCTGGACTCGGACGACCGGATCCCGTTCGTCTCCCGGCGCGGCGAGTACCTCTACAACTTCTGGCGCGACCGCGCGCACCCCCGTGGGATGTGGCGTCGCACGTCGCTGGCCTCGTTCCTCGCCTCCTCCGTCGGCGCGGGGGGAGATGAGGAAGCAACCACCTGGGAGGTGCTGCTCGACCTCGACGCGCTTGCCGCCGAGGAGGGCGAAGACTGGGTGTTCAAAGGCTCGTCCCTGCTGCCGTTGCGCTGGGACAGAGCGCTGATCCGCCTGTCCCGGGGCGGCGCCGACGCCGTGGTGGTGCGCGAGTTCGACGTGGAGACGCGCAGCTTCGTCAGCGCGGACGACGGCGGCTTCACCATCATCGAGGCGAAAACCGACGTCAGCTGGGTGGACCGGGACACCATTTTGGTGGGAACGGACGAGGGGCCGGGCACGCTCACGCAGTCCGGTTACCCCATGCAGGTGGCGCGCTGGACGCGTGGCGGTGAGAAAACGGTCATCTACACCGGTGAGCCGGAAGACGTGGCCGTGGGGGCGGCGTTTGATGTGGTGGACCGAAGGACCGTCGTCACGCGGGCGCTCGATTTCTACACATCGCGCACGTGGGTGGACGGCGAGCTCGTCGCGGTGCCCGACGACTGCGACGCCGTCGCCCACCGCCAGTGGCTGTTTATCCAACCGCGCACTGAATTCGCGGGCGTGCCGGCAGGCGCGTTGGGCGTGATCGAGCTGGACGCGTTCCAGCACGGCGCGCGCGAGTTCACGGTGCTGGAGAAGGACGCGACGGTGGATTCCATCGCGTTCACCGAATCTGCGCTGCTGGTCACCCGCCTCGTGGACGTCGCCACCAGCATCGTCCGGATCCAGCTGGGCACCTGGCAGCGCACCGAGCTGGCGTTGCCGGACGCCGCGAGCGCCCACGTGGTCGCCGCGAGCCCGCTGGCTGGCGACGAGTTCTGGGTCGCCGCCTCGTCCTTCACCACCCCCACAACGCTGCTGCTCGGCGACGCTTCAGACGCGCTCACCGAGGTCAGGCGCGCGCCCGCCCACTTCGACACCAGCGGGTTGGAAACCCGGCAGCACTGGGCAGAGTCCGCGGACGGAACGCGCATCCCGTACTTCATCACCGGCGACTTCTCCCGTGGCGCCCGCCCCACGTTGGTCGGCGGCTACGGCGGCTTCGAGGTCTCGCTGACACCGGCGTTTTCCAATGTGCGCGGCATCGGATGGCTTGAGCAGGGCAACTTCTACGTCCAGCCCAACCTGCGCGGCGGCGGCGAGTTCGGCCCCCAGTGGCACTCGCAGGTGGTGAAGGTCAACCGGCACAAGGTGTGGGAGGACCACAAGGCGGTGCTGGAGGACGTGGTGGCTCGCGGCTACGCGCAGCCTGAGCGGATTGCGATCCGCGGCGGCTCCAACGGCGGACTGCTCACCTCCGGCGCGCTGGTGCAGTACCCGGAGTGCTTCGGGGCCGCGGTGATCCAGGTGCCGTTGACGGACATGCTGCGCTACCACACGCTTTCCGCCGGCGCGTCGTGGATGGCGGAGTACGGCGACCCGGACGACCCGGTCGAGCGCGCCGCCATCGAGCGGTGGTCGCCACTGCACAACGTGCGCCCGCGCGAACAGGTGGCCTATCCCCCGGCGCTGGTGACCACCTCCACCAGGGACGACCGCGTCCACCCAGCCCACGCCCGTACCTTCGCGCTGGCGCTGTGGCAGGCGGGCCAGCCGGTGGACTACTTCGAAAACACCGCAGGCGGGCACGCTGGCGCCGCAGATAATGCACAGGTGTCGCGGGTAGAAGCGTTGATCTACGAATGGATCGACGGCAAGGTCGGCGAGCGGCTAGGCTAGACTTCCCCGCGATGAGAAACCTCAGGCTGCGCTCCACACCCATCCCCGGCACCCGCGACCGCTACACCGGCGTGGAGTTCAACCTCGGCTTCCACGTCACGCACTACGACCTGAACTTCGACTACAAGGTGGCGCCGAACCGCCTCGACGCGGTAGCGACGCTGACGCTGACCACCTGGCGCGAGCTCAACCACCTCACGCTGGATCTGACGTCGGGACTGACGGTGCGAAACGTCGAGGCAAGCTCGGGTTTTGGTGTCAAGCGCTACCGCCAGTCCGGCGGTAAGTTGCGCATCACCTTCGACCAGTTCATCCCGGTGGATACGGAGCTGCAGCTAGCCATCCGCTACGCCGGCACCCCGCGCCCGCGGCGCACTGCCTGGGGCATGTTGGGCTGGGAGGAGCTGGAAAACGGTGCGCTGACCGCCAACCAGCCCGACGGCGCGCCCTCCTGGTTCCCGTGCGACGACACGCCGGATGAAAAGGCCACCTATACTTTCAACGTGCGGGCAGACTGCGGCTACGTGGCGGTGACCAACACCACCGCCCGCCCGATGGCCACCTACCTGGCCACGGTGCAGGTGGGCCAGTTCCACCGCGTGGAGCTCGGCCGTAACACCGTGGCGTGGCTGCCGCCGAACACGCCGGTGGGCGATCTGGATAAGCAGCAGGCGATGCTGGATTACTTCCAAACCGTCTTCGGGCCCTACCCCTTTGAGGACTACCAGGTGGTCGTGCACGAGGACGAGCTGGAGATCCCGCTGGAGGCTCAGGGGTTGTCCATCTTCGGCGTCAACCACCTGCGGGGCAACGAGCGCCTCATCGCGCACGAGCTCGCGCACCAGTGGTTCGGCAACTCGCTCGGCATCGCACAGTGGGAGGACATCTGGCTCAACGAGGGTTTCGCCTGCTACGCGGAGTGGCTGTGGGCGGATTTTTCGGGGCAGATGCCTATCGACGCCTCCGTGCGAACCCATTACGCCAAGATCGCCCCCATGCACTTCACGCTGAAAGACCCAGGCCCCCGCGACATGTTCGACGACCGCGTGTACAAGCGCGGCGCGATTACGCTCCATGCGCTGCGGCGTACCGCAGGCGACCCCGCCTTCTTCGCCGCCGTGCGCGACTACGTCGCCCGCGGCGCCCACGGCGTGGTGGAGCCCTTCGACCTGGTCAACGCGTTTGCGCGCCAGGGCGTGGCGGTCGGCGACGTACTCGACGCGTGGGTAAACCACCCCGAACTGCCGGAGTGCCCGTGAGAAACCTTTCCCTGGCCACTATCTTCGCCGCGGCCAGCGGCTTCGTGGTCATGTGGATTGCCAGCTGGGCCCTGGACGCGCAGCTCGGCTACAACTACTTCCTGGCGTTTTGGGGCCTGTTCTTCGCGGCCACGGGGCTCATCGACGGCATCACGCAGGAGACCACCCGCGCCGTGGCCGCCTCCCGGGAAACGAAGGTGCGCGGCACCGCAAACCCGTGGAAGCTCGGCGCCGCGGTTGGCGCGATGCTTGCCGCGGTGGTGCTGGCCGCCGGCTTCGCCGGCATGGGCCGGATCGTGCCCAGCCATCCCGGCGCGGCGACGGCACTGCTGGCGTTCGGGCTGCTCAGCTACGCCTTCCAGGCGGTGCTGTCCGGCATCTTGAGCGGCGCCGGTTTGTGGAACCGCTACGCGGGGCTGGTGGCCCTGGATTCCGGCGTTAGGCTCGTGCTGGCCGTGGTGGTGTGGGCGTTTGGCGGCGGGCTGGTGGAGTTCCTCGTCATCACCGTCATCGGCGCGTTGAGCTGGGCGCTCATCCTCGCGCTCGCGCCGGTGCGCGTGACCCTGGACGTGGACCGCGCAACGTTTGTGCGCCGCGTCGCCTCCGCCATGGTCGCTTCCGGAGCCTCCGCCGCCCTGATCACGGGCTTTCCCACCGCGGCGTCTGCGGCGTTTCCCGCGGCCACCTCGGGCGCGGCGGTGGCCGCCATCAACAACGCCGTCATGCTCACCCGCGCGCCCGTGCTCGTGCCGCTGCAGCGGTTCCAGTCCGCATTGGTCGTGCGCTTCGTCGAGCAGCGCGGGCGCGTCTACAAGGCACTTGCCGCGCCGGTCGCAGCAATCCTCGGCGTGGGTCTGGTGGGGTTTGCCGCCGCGTGGCTCGTCGGCCCCTGGATCCTGCGTGTGGCGTACAAGCCGGAGCTGTTTGTCGACGGCCTCACGCTCGGCCTTCTCACCTTCGCGTCCGCGTTCATGGGCATGCTCATGATCACCGGCGTGGCCGTGCTCGCGCTGGAACGGCACGCGTTTTACGTGGCCGGTTGGCTCGCCGCCACCGCCACCGCCTTCGCCGTGCTCTTCCTCGCGCCGTGGGGTGTCACCGCCACCGTGGTCGCGGCGCTGTTTGCCGGGCCCATCGTCGGCGCGCTCGTGCACCTGGCGGGTTTGACGCGGTAGCTGGGTAAGGTAACGGGCCATGGAACACTTGCTGGTCACCGGGGGCGCGGGCTTCATCGGCGCGAATTTTGTCCGTCAGGCACGGCAGCGCTACCGCATCACCGTCGTGGACAAGCTCACCTACGCCGGTAACCGGGCGAGCCTGCCGGAGGGCGTGGAGTTCGTCCACGGCGACATCTGCGAGCAACCGCTTATCGACGAGCTCGTGTCCGCCGCCGACGCCGTCGTCCACTTCGCCGCCGAATCCCACAACGACAACTCGCTGCGCGCCCCCGAAGCCTTCGTGGAGAGCAACATTAACGGAACGTTTGCGCTGCTGGAGGCGGTGCGCAAACACGATAAACGTCTCCACCACATCTCCACCGACGAAGTCTTCGGGGATCTCCGGCTCGGCGGCACCGACGCGTTCACGGAAACCACGGCCTACAACCCCTCCTCGCCGTACTCGGCCACCAAGGCCGGCTCCGACCACCTCGTGCGCGCCTGGGTGCGCTCCTTCGGGGTGCGCGCGACGATTTCGAACTGCTCCAACAACTACGGGCCCTACCAGCACGTGGAGAAGTTCATCCCCCGCCAGATCACCAACATCCTGTGCGGCGCGCCCGCCAAGCTCTACGGCACCGGCGCCCAGGTGCGCGACTGGATCCACGTGGACGACCACAACGCGGCCGTCATGGCCATCCTGGAACGCGGACGCATCGGCGAGACCTACAACATCGGCGCGAGCTTGCCCGGGGACCCGCATGTGACCAACAAGGAGGTCATCGAGACCATCTGCGAGCTCATGGGCGGCGCCTTCGAGCACGTCGCGGACCGCCCCGGCCACGACCAGCGCTACACCATGGACGCCACCAAGATCCGCCGGGAGCTGGGCTGGGCGCCACGCTACACCGACCTGCGCACCGGTTTGGAGCAGACTATCGAGTGGTACCGCGAGAACCGCTGGTGGTGGGAGGCCGACAAGGCAGGCATTGAGCAGCGCTACGCGGAAAGGGGACAGTGAGATGGAAACCACCATTGAGGGCCTGGAGGTCCACACACTTACCGTCCACCAGGACAACCGCGGCTGGTTCAAGGAGAACTGGTCCGGCCAGAAACTCACCCCGAAGCAGCACAACGTCAGCTTCAACGCCCGCCGCGGCGCCACCCGCGGCATGCACGCCGAGCCGTGGGACAAATGGGTCTCCGTGGCCACGGGCCGCGTGTTCGGCGCGTGGGTGGACATGCGGGAGGGCTCCGCCACGTTCGGCGAGAAGTTCACCTGCGAGATCGGGCCGGACACCGCCGTGTTCGTCCCCCGCGGCGTGGCCAACGGCTTCCAGGCGCTGGAGGACAACACCACCTACATCTACCTGGTCAACCAGCGCTACTCCCCCGGCGGCGCGTTCTGCTCGTACAAGGAAATCGACTGGCCGCTTGACCCCACCGAGCTGTCGGCGAAAGACCTCGAGCACCCCATGCTTATCGACGCCGCTCCGCTGCCCCCACGCCGCATCCTCGTCACCGGCGCGAACGGCCAGCTCGGCCGCGCGCTGCGCCAGATCTGGACGGAGAAGGAGGCGCACTTTGTGGGCCACGGCGAGTTCGACATCTGCCACGCCGCTGACGCGGCGGGCAGGGCCGATATTGATTGGGAGAATTACTGGGCGATAGTGAATTGCGCCGCGTACAACGACGTCAACGGCGCGGAGGACGACCGGGCTGGGGCATGGTCGGTGAATGCGGCGGGGGTGGCGAAGTTGGCGTCGATAAGCAATGAGCACGACCTCACGCTCGTGCATGTCTCCAGCGACTACATCTTCGACGGCGCCGTCGAGGTCCACGACGAGGCCGAGACGCCGTCGCCGCTGAGCGCGTACGGCGCGTCCAAAGCTGCGGGCGAGACCGCCGCGCAGGTGGCGCGCAAGCACTACGTGGTGCGCACGAGCTGGGTGTTTGGCGACGGGCGCAACTTCATGTCCGTGATGGCCGACCTGGCCGACCGCGGCGTAGCGCCGAAGGTAGTGTGCGACCAGCGCGGGCGCCCCACCTGGGCCGAAGACCTGGCGAAGGGGATTGCGCACCTGCTGAGCACGGGCGCGGAGTACGGCGTGTACAACATCTCCTCCGACGGCGACGCCGTCACGCGCGACGAGATCGCCATGGCCGTGTTCATCGCCGTCGGCGGCGACCCGGCGGACGTGCACCCCGTGACCACCGATGAGTACGCCGCCGAGTTCGGGGCGGAGGCGCCGCGGCCGCGCGAATCCACGCTCTCGCTGGACAAGATCAAGGCCACCGGGTTCGCGCCCACGAACTGGCGCGCGGCGCTGGCGCTGTACGTGGCAACTTAACACCCAACTTCCCACTTACATAACACTGTGGGAAGTTGGGTGTTATGTTGAGTGTTATGCTGCAAGACGACCTGGCGGAAATTATCAACCAGCTTCGCGCCATCGGCACCGAAAGCTCCAGCGTGGAGGCGAAATCCGGGGTTGGAAAAGCAGTACTTGAAACACTCAGCGCATTCTCGAATCAAGGTGGCGGGGTGATCATCGCCGGACTCAGCGAATCCGACGGTTTCACCGTCGTACCTGATTTCGATCCGAGGGCAGCGCACGATTCGTTAGCCAGTTTCTGCGAGCAGCTCACTCCCCCAGTCAGGCCCGAAATTGCAGTGTTTCCCTTCGAGTCAGGGCAGGTTCTAGTCGCAGAAGTTCAAGAAATGGAGCTGCGGGACAAGCCCTGTTACGTCACCGAACGCGGACTGTACAAAGGCAGCTACATCCGGGCCGGCGAAAGTGAGCGCAGGCTCACACCATACGAAGTGGACCGGATCGTGGAAAACAAGGGGCAGCCGTCGTGGGACCGTGAACCCGTGCCCGAAGCCTCGCTCGGCGATCTGGATGAAACGTCCCTATCCCGCTACACGGACAAGCAGCAGGCTGCTCGCGAGAAGACATTCGCAGATGGGATGCCCACTGCATTGCGACGACTACAGGTGCTCCGCGAGGACAAACCCACTCTCGCCTCACTGCTCACCATGGGGGACTACCCGCAGCAGTTCTACCCGCGCCTCACAGCAACTTTTGCGCTCTACCCGGGCACCGGTAAGGGAGACGTCACGGAAGGATTCCGGCTTCTGGACAGCGCACGAATTACAGGCCCCATTCCCGAAATGGTTGAGGAAGGTGTGCGTCTAGTAGAAAAGAACATGCGCACCGCCGGTTTGATCGAAGGGGTGTTCAGGAAAGATGTGCCTGACTACCCGCCGGTAGCTATCCGAGAAGCGCTGGTAAACGCCTTAATGCACCGCGACTACTCCCCCTCAGCCCTGGGCACTCCCGTCCAAATTGACATGTACGTGGACAGACTCCAGATTTCTAACCCTGGTGGGCTTTTCGGCGGAGTGACCCCCGACAACCTCGGCCAACCCGGAGTGTCCACATCAAGAAACCAATTGCTGTCGACCTTCTTGGAAGACATGCAATACTCGGGCGGTGGCACGGTGGCCGAGAATCGGGGAACCGGGATCGCAGTTATGCGATCCGCGACAGCGGACGCACTGATGCCACCGCCTGAATTTTCCAACACGCTGACACACTTCACGGTAACCTTCCACAAACGCAAGGTCGCGGCGACAGAAACCCACGAAACCGCATATGAGCAGGTATCGCGTCTGCTCCAAGAACGAGTTTCGTGGTCGACCACCGAACTCAAAGAAGCGACTGGGCTCAGCCGGACTGCGGTACAGAAGAGCCTGAACCAGCTTCTGCGCGAGGGGGCAGCTGAAGTGACGGAGCCGTTGAGAAGCCCTCGGCAGCGCTACCGGAAGACGAGGTAGGAACGACTTAACACCCAACTTCCCACTTACATAACACTGTGGGATGTTGGGTGTTATGTATGTGGGAAGCTTCTCCCCCACCCGGGCCAACTACACTTCGCAGGCATGAAGGGCATCATCCTCGCTGGCGGCTCGGGCACGCGCCTGTACCCGATCACCCAGGGCATTTCGAAGCAGCTCATGCCCATCTACGACAAGCCGATGATCTATTACCCGCTATCCACCCTGATCGGCGCGGGCATCCGCGAGATCCTGATCATCACCACGCCGGAGGACCGCCCGAATTTCGAGCGTTTGCTTGGCGACGGCTCACGCCTCGGCATCATGCTCCACTACGCCGAGCAACCGAAGCCGGAGGGCCTGGCGCAGGCGTTTTTGATCGGCGAGGAGTTCATCGGCGATGACTCGGTGGCGCTGGTACTCGGCGACAACATCTTCGACGGCAACGGCATCACGGAGGTACTCGGCCAGATCCGCGATATCGAGGGCGGGGCGATCTTCGCCTACGAGGTCTCAGACCCGCAGCGTTACGGCGTGGTCGAGTTCAACGCTTCCGGCATGGCGCTGTCCATCGAGGAAAAACCGTCCGCGCCGAAGTCGAACTTCGCCGTGGTGGGGCTGTACTTCTACGACAACAACGTGGTGGACATTGCCAAATCCATCGAACCTTCCGCGCGCGGGGAGCTGGAGATCACCTCCGTCAACGAGGTGTACCTGGACCGCGGCGACTTAAAGGTCCACCGGCTGCACCGGGGTGATGTGTGGCTGGACACCGGCACCATCGACTCGATGAGCGAAGCCAGCGCGTACGTGGAGGTGCTGCAAAAGCGCACCGGCACCGTCATCGGCTCGCCCGAGGTGGCGGCCTACCGCGAAGGCTTCATCGACGCCACCCAGCTGGAGGCGCTGGGCAGCCAGGTGCTGAAATCCGGCTACGGCCGCTACCTCATCGACGCAGCAAGGGACTAGCCCGTGGCTTCGCAGTCTCCACAAATTTTGCGGTCGGCTCAAAACATGGGATTCAGCCCGAAGACATCCTGCGTGCGTGGGAGCGCTACGTCAAGCAGTTCATCGAAAGAGACGAGCCGCTTAGAGTAATTCGGATCGGATTCGATTCAAACGCCAGGCTGTTGGAAATCGGCGGGGAAATATACGCTGATGGCTCAGCGAAAATTTTCCACGCCATGGCAGCCCGTAAACGTTACTTGGAAGGATTGTGGACGAAGTGACCCCGGAAGAGATGCGGAAGGCACAGGATTTTGAACGCGGTTGGTCGGACGAACGCATCCGCGCTGCGGAAGTGTCATGGGGTCCCGGTCTTGTGGACATGTTGCCGCCTGCGCTCGCCGAAAGGGTGCAGGCGCGGGCGCGCGAAGAAGGTACAAGCGACCTGTCCATAATTGAGGCCGCAATCGCCCACTACCTCGATACCAGCGCCGCGTAACCGATGGCCACGATTACGGCGCTGGTGACCGTCTACCACGGCACGGACGCGGACGACCTCGCCCGCGCACTCGACTCGCTTGCGGCGCAGACCCGACCGGCGGACGAGCTAGTCATCGTGGTGGATGGGCCAGTGCCGGAGGGGGTCCGAAGGGTCGTCGAGAGGCAGGATGCCCGAGTGATTTGGCTGGAGGAAAACGTGGGCGCGGGCCCGGCATCGCAGGCAGGCTTATCGACGATCGATTCCGACTACACCGCGCGCCTCGACTCCGACGACGCCGCCAAGCCCGAGCGTTTCGCCCGGCAGTTGGCGTACCTGGAGGCGCACCCGGAGTGCGCGGCGCTGGGCACCGCCGTCGAGGAGTTCACGCGGCAGCCGGGCGACACCGGCAAGGTGCGCGCACTACCGGAAGACCCGCACGAGTACGCGAAGATGAACTCACCGGTGAACAACCCGTCGGTGATGCTGCGCACCCGCGCGGTCAAGCAGGTCGGCGGGTACAACGACGTCCACTTCATGGAGGACTACGACCTGTACGCGCGGCTGATCGCCGGCGGCTGGCAAGTGCGCAACCTCCCGGAGGCGCTGACGGACTTCCAGGTCACCGACGCGCAGTTCTCCCGCCGCACCGGCCGGGAGATGTTCGCCGCCGAGGCCCAAATGCAGCGCAACCTAGTCGCGTACGGGCTGGTTTCTCGCCCGCGCGCCGCGTTCAACCTGGCGGCACGCTCCGCATACCGCGCGCTTCCCACAGGTTTGTTGCGGCGCGTGTACGCCGTTTTGTTCCACCGCAAGGGGTAACCTAACGGGCGACATGAGCGGATTCGACGACACCTGGCTGATTGTGCCCTGCTACAACGAGGGCACGGTCATTTTCGACGTGCTTTCCCGCGCCCGCGAGACCTTCCCCAACATCGTGGCGGTCAACGACGGCTCCCGCGACAACTCCGCGGCCCAGATCCGCGCCGCGGGCGCCCACCTGGTGGACCACCCGGTCAACCTCGGCCAGGGCGCGGCGATCCAGACCGGCGTGGAGTACGCCCGCGCCCAGCCCGGCGCCGAGTTCTTCGTCACGTTCGACGCTGACGGGCAGCACCAGATCAAAGACGTGGTGCGCATGATCGAGCGGCTGCGCACCGAGCCGGTGGACATCATCGTGGGCACCCGCTTCGCCGGCCAAGACAACTCGCAGGTGCCGTGGATCAAGCGCCTGGTGCTCAAGACGGTGGTGATGCTTTCCCCGCGCACGAAGCGGCTCGGGCTCTCCGACGCGCACAACGGCTTGCGCGCCTTCAACCGCAAGGTCGCCGAGGAGATGAACATCCGCATGAACGGGATGTCCCACGCCTCCGAGATTGTCACCATGATTGACAAGCAGGGCTGGCGCGTGGACGAGGAGCCGGTGGACATCCTCTACACCGAATACTCCATGTCCAAGGGGCAGAGTTTGATCAACGGCGTGAACATCCTCGCCGACGGGCTCGTTGCTAGGAGGTTGCCATGATCCAAGCGTTGTTACTGCTCGCCGTCGTGGCGTTGGCCTGGTACTTCTTTGCTAATCGACGCAAAGCTAACGCCAAAGCCTGGGTCAAAATCGGTTTCGCGCTCATGATCGTCGCCGCAATCTGGGCGATCGCGCGCCCGGACGACGTGACCGTGGTGGCCAACTGGTTGGGCGTGGACCGCGGCACCGACCTCATGCTCTACGTGCTGGTGATCGCGTTTTTCTTCACCACAATCTCGACGTGGACGCGCTTCCGCGAGCAGGAGTTGCGCTACGCGCGGCTGGCCCGCGCGGTGGCGCTGCAGAACGCGCAGCCGCCGGCGAATCGCGATTAACGTCACACCACCCGGTGTAGTGGTGACACAGCAACCTGTGGTTATGTTTACTAGTAAGTAATCGTTTCCTGGAAGGTTCTCCATGTCTCCATCACGACGCCTGTCGGCCTCACTCGTCCTGGCCCTGGCCGCCTCAGGTTTGGTCATCTCCCCTGCCAGCGCCACCCCCGCGTCCGACACCGTCGCCGCGTGGGAATCGGACCGCGACGCTGCGCGGGTGGCCCTCGACTCGGCCACCAGGGACGCGTCGGCCGCACAATCCGAGCTCGAGGCAGCCGAGGCTGCGCTGTCGAACGCCCAATCCGCCGCGGCGGCCGCTGAGAGGAGGCAGCGGGAGGCCGAAGGTGCCGTCGATAGGCAGACGCGCGATAACAAGGCGGACTTCGACGCCGAGATTGCGCGTCTGCGAGACGACGTCGAGCGTGCGCGCACCGCCGCGGCGCAGGCGACGAGCGCTGAGGCCGAGGCGAAGACCGCATGGGAAAACGCGTCGGCGGCCACCCGCCAAGCGGCCGCGGACCGCGACGCCGTCCAGGCCGAGCTCAACCGCACCGCTGAGACAGTGCAGGAATACGACAACGCACTGGCAAGCAAGAACGCCGAGCGCGAACGCCTGATTGAAGAGCGCGACTACTGGGCGAATAACCGATTCAACCAGGCAGAATACGAACGCGTCACGGCCCAGGCGATCGTGGAGATGGTCAACGATTACCGCCGGGCCAACGGGCTTGCCCCGCTGCGCACCCACGCCTCCTACAACCAGCAGGCCGGAAATTGGACACGGAACATGGCCGCAAACGGGTTCCGGCACTCACCCGACGCGTGGGGCAGGTCCGGCGAAAATATTGCGCTGAGTGGCTACTACACGCCGTCGTCGATGACTGCGGAGCAGTGGGGGAAGCTGGCGGAGCAGTTCTTCACCCAGTGGCGCAATTCCACAAAGGGCCACAACCAATCGATGCTTGATTCCCAGTACCAGGGCATCGGCGTGGGCATCGCGTTCGACAGCAAGGGCGTCGCGTACTCGACGACGATGTTCTTCATCGAGGACACCAAGCTCGCCGACGGCCGGTTCTACCAAACCGACGGCATGACCCGAACCGCCCTGAATTCGGGCCAGCCGTTCTACCGCGCGGCCGGGGCCAAGCAGCTCATTGGTTTGGGTAACTGGTCTGCACCGAATAACCCGGGCAACGCGACCGTCAATAATGCCAAGATCCTCGGCGGGCGCCAGGCGCAGGCGCAAAAGATGCAGGGGCTTACAGCGCGTGTCGACGAGAAAGTCGATATGAGCAAGCGCGCCAACCCAACGAAGGCTGCGGAGATCAACGCACGGGTGCAGGCCGCGACGCGCGAGTACAACCAGATGGTGGACCCCCGTAACGCCGCGGCCCAGCGGAAGACGGTCCTGGAGCAGCAACGAAAGGCGCAGCAAGCGCGAGTCGATGCCGCCGCGGGCGCCGAACGCGACCGCCAGAACCAGTACGACGCCGTGAAAACCCAGCGGGCCAATGCCGCGAGTGCGCTCGACCGTGCTCAGAAGGCGCAGGCAAACGCACCCACTGGTCCGGCCCCGGTACCCGCCAACCTGCTCGACGAGCGGCAGGCCGCCCGCGACGACGCCGAGGTGAAGCGCGTCGCCGTCGCACAGGCACAACGCGCGGTCGACGAAAAGAAAGCCGCCGCCGACGCCGCCCGCGCGAAGCAGTCTGAGGCGCAGTCTGCCTATGACGGGGTGTTGGTGGCCGCGCCGTCACCGGCGGGTCAGGATCAGCCGTACAACCCGACGTTCAACACACACCAATCCCACGCGGCGACCGCGGGCACCCAGGTGAGCACTCAGGGAAGCGACCCGGACGGTGAGAGCAGTGACGGCAGCTCGGTGGGGAACATCCTCGGCATTGTAGTGGTGATTCTGGGCATTATCGGCCTGGCGGCCGGGCTGCTCGCCGAGGGAAACCCCCAGCTGCAGCTCGTGTTCACCGGGCAGCTCTAGTAGCCGCGGCGGATCCACTCCTCCAGGTGCGGCGCCTCGTCGCCGATGGTGGTGTGGTCGCCGTGGCCGGTGCGCACCACCGTCTCCGCAGGCAGGTCCAGCACGGACTTCTGCAGCGAGTGGATGATGGTGTCGAAGGACGAGAACGACCGCCCCGTCGCGCCCGGGCCGCCCTGGAACAGCGTGTCGCCGGAGAAGAGCTCGCCTGCCTCCTCGGCGTAGATCACCACGGAGCCCGGTGAGTGACCCGGGGTGGACATGACGCGCAGCTCGGTGCCGGCGATGGGGAACGTTGCGCCGTCGAGAAGCTGGCGGTAGTGCGCGCCCGGGTTCTGGCGCTGCCAGAGGAACCCGTCGGTGGGGTGCAGATACACCGGCGCGTCCACAAGCCGCGACAGCTCGGGCGCGGCGTCGATGTGGTCGGAGTGGCCGTGGGTGGCCAAAATGCCCTTCACGCGCCTGTTCCCCACCGCCTCGGCGATGGCTTCGGCGTTGTGGGCGGCGTCGATGATGTAGACCTCGGAATCGTCGCCGACGATCCACACGTTGTTGTCCACCTCCCACTCGCCACCGTCGAGCTTGAACAGGCCGGAGGTGACGACGTTGTCGATGCGCATTTAGAACTCCACCACGCTCCGCAGCACGTCGCCGCGCTTCATCTTCGCAAACGCGTCCTCGATGTCGCCGATGCCAATGCGCTCGGAGACGAACTCGCCGAGCGGGAACCGGCCCTGCTGGTACAGCTCCACGTACGCGGGGAAGTCGCGCTCCGGCAGGCAGTCGCCGTACCAGGCCGGCTTGATGGACCCGCCGCGGGCGTACAGGTCGATCGCGGGGATGTCCACGTGGTCGGTCTGGTTGGGCACGCCCACCATGACCATGCGTCCCGCCAGGTCGCGGGAGTAGAAGGCCTGGCGCCAGGTGGGCTGGATGCCTACGGCGTCAATAGCAACGTCGGTGCCGAAGCCGCCGGTGAGTTCGCGCACTGCCTCGATCACTTCGTCTTCGCTCATGTCCTTCGCGCAGATCGAGTGCGTTGCGCCGAACGTCTCGGTTGCCGCATCGCACTTTCGCTTATCGACGTCTACAGCAATCACCGTGGTCGCACCCGCAAGCGCCGCACCAGCCACGGCAGCCAAACCGACGCCGCCAAGACCGAAGACCACGACGGACTCGCCGCGCTGGATGTCACCGGTGTTCACGGCAGCTCCCAGGCCGGCCATGATGCCGCAGCCGAGCAGGCCGGCCGCGGCCGGGTCGGCCTCCGGGTCCACCTTCGTGCACTGCTTTTCGTGCACGAGGGTCTTCTCCGCGAACGAGCCGATGCCCAGGGCCGGGGTGAGCTCGGTGCCGTCGGCAAGCGTCATGCGCTTGGAGGCGTTGTGGGTGTTGAAGCAGTTCTTCGTGTCGCCCTTGCGGCAGGCGCGGCACTCGCCACACACTGCGCGCCAGTTCAGCACCACGAAATCGCCTTCGGCGACGTGGGTAACGTCCTCGCCGACCGTCTCGACGACACCAGCCGTCTCATGGCCGAGCAGAAACGGGAACGCATCTTCGATGTCGCCGTCGCGGTACGCCAGGTCCGTGTGGCACACGCCGGTGGCCTGCACCTTGACCACGACATCGTTCGGGCCGGGCTCGGGGATCACAATGTCGACGACCTCGACCGGGGCGCCCTTTTCGCGGGCGATTACTCCTTGAACAGTTTGCGTCATGTCCCCAAGACTAGGAGCGGGCGATGACGTTTGCCACGTGCTCGTGTCCGCGCTGGTTGACGTGGATGGGCAGGTTACCCGGGCCGCCGTAGAAGTCCACCAGGCCCGCCCACATGCGCTGGCTGTCGGGGGCGCACATGTTGTTGTTCCACGTGGAGGGTTTCAGGTCCAGGAACTCCACGCCGGTTGCGCGCGCCAGGTCCACCTGCGCCCACTGGATGGAGTCCTCCCACTCCTGCACCTGGACAAACCGGGTGGCGTCGGAGACGTTCGGGGCGATGTGGAACAGGCAGACGCGGTCGCCGGCGGTGATCTTCGGGTAGCCCACGATCTGGATCCGCGCGTTCGGGGCGGCGGCGCGGATACGGCGGATCTGCGGGGCCATCGCAGCCACCCAGTCGCGGCGGAAGGCGGCGCGGTCGCGGCCGTCGTTGTGGTACGTGTCGTTGAACCCGGTGGTGATGATCACGCGGGCGGTGGCGGGGGAGAGGCCGCGGTCGTTGACCGCCCGGGTGACCTCGGAGGCGAACTGGGGGCCCTTCTGGATGGACACGGTGCCGGTGCACGAGTAGTCGCGGGTGGGCAGGCCCAGCTTCGCGGCGGAACGCTTGCCCCAGCTCGTCGGCGACGTCGGGCACCACGTGGTGATGTCGGAGCGGCCACGCGGGTCGAGGCCGAGTTTGCCGGCGGCCCACTGGCCCATGTTTGGGTCGGAGATGACGGAGTCGCCGAAGATGACCATGTTGCGCTCTTGCGCCTGCGCCGCGGGGGCGAGGGGGGCGATCAGCGCTGCGGCCGCGACAAACGCGGCGGCGATGCGGCGGGAAAAAGACACAGCTAACCTTTCACACGGGACACTTACGTAACGGTAGGCTACATTACTCTCATGCGTCCCACCCACCGTCCGCTATTTCTATTGAAGTCTTTCGCGCGATTCGTGCCCGCCGTTACACGTTCAGGCATGGTCAGCGCCGAAGGCGGACCCCGCGCGGCACTCGCGCTGGCGCCCAACCTCGCGCGCTACTGGTTCACCACCGCCCGCGAGGTCGAACAAGGCGCCGCGGCGGTCCCAGACCGCATCGCGCTCATCGACGACACCGGCGTCCTCACCTACCGCCAACTCCGCGACGACTCACGCCGCCTGGCCCAATGGCTCCTCACCGTGAAAGACGAGCGCGGCCTCGACGAGCTGCGCATCGGCGTCATGGCCCGCAACGGCCGCGGCATCATCCTCCCCCTCGCCGCGAAAGGCTACGCAGGCGCGCACATCTTCCTGCTCAACATCGGCTCCTCCACCGAGCAGCTCGCCGGCATCTTCGCCGAAAACGACATCGACGTCCTGTTCGTCGACGACGAGTTCGCCGACCGCGTGCCCGCCACCCCGGGCCTCACCGTGGTCCGCGCGCACGAAAACGGGGGCGCGGGCCTGAGTATTCGGGAGGTGGTGGGCCGAAGGGACGTCGATAGGCAACTGCCCCGCTGGCCCAAACACGGCAACCTGGTGCTGATGAGCTCGGGCACCACCGGCATCCCCAAAGGCATCGTGCGGCCCGAACCGCGCCTGCCGTTCGTGGTGGCGGGCTACCTCCAAGCGATCCCCTGGCGCGCAGGCGACACCGTGCAGCTGACCGCCTCGATCTTCCACACCTGGGGCTGGTCCGCGCTGCAAGTGGCGCTGGCGACGCGCTCCACCATCGTCACCCAACGCATCTTCGACGCCGAGGCGTGCTTCACCCAGATTGAGAAGTACCGCTGCGACGGGCTGATCTCCTCGCCCATCTTTTTCAAGCAGATGCTCGACATCGACGAGTCTTACGACACCTCGTCGCTGCGCTACCTCGCCTCCGCAGGCAACGCCGTCACCCCGTCGCTATTGCGCCGCACCACCGAACGCTTCGGGCCGATCCTGGCCAACGTCTACGGCTCCACGGAACTCGCGCTCGCCGCAGCCGCATCGCCCGAGCAGATGCAGGCCGACCCCACCACCGTGGGCACAGTCCCGCCCGGCACAGTGCTCAAGCTTTACGACGACCACGGGCGCGAAGTCCCCACCGGCGAAACCGGACGCATCTTCCTGCACAACGAAACGGCGCTGCGCAGCTACACCAACCCCGACACGGAAATGGTGGAGATCGACGGGCTGATCGAGATGGGAGACCTCGGCTACTTCGACGCCGACGGGCACCTGCACGTGCAATCGCGCTCCGACGACATGATCATCGTCGGCGGCGAGAACGTCCACCCCCAGTCCGTGGTGGAGGTGCTCGAGGACATGCCGGGTGTGGGCGAGGTCTACGCCCACGGCGTGGACGACGAGGAGACGTTCAAGCGCATCGCCGTGTGGGTGGTGCGCAGCGCCGATATCACCGCCGACGGGGTGCGCGACTGGGTGCGGGCGCGCCTGGCGGACCACTCCATCCCCCGCGACGTGCACTTCGTGGACGAGCTGCCGCGCAACGCCGTGGGCAAGGTCGTGCCACGCTTCCTACCCGGAGCCGGGCAAAAAAATTGAGCCACCTGCGAGAATCGAACTCGCGACCTTCTCATTACGAGTGAGATGCTCTACCGACTGAGCTAAGGTGGCCGGGCACACGCGGTGCACCGGTGATGGAGTTTATCGCAGCCCGCCCCGGCGCACGAAACCCGCAGGTCAGGACACGTTGCACGCGAGCCGGATCCTTCCAAGCATCCCGTTGAACGCCACCGCCGGCTGCACCTGCTGCGCGAGGCGCTCGCGGCACTGCGCAATGGCCTCCTGGCACTCCACCAGGTCTGCAGGGGTGGTGCGCTCGGCGATCTCGCGGGCCAGGCCCTCGTAGTCCGGGTGGATCAGTGGCAGATCCGCGCCGGACTGGATCATCATGGCGTCTCGGTACACCCCCGCTAAGTCCACCAGCACCAGGTCGAACATGTCGCGTTTGCGGCGGGTGCCGCGCTTCTTCTGCTCCTCTTCGAGCGCTTTTATCGACGACGCTACGCCCCCCAACGCCTTCGCCGCCCCCTTCCCTTTCGCGCCCATGCCCAGGGCGTTTTCGAGCTTCGCCCGCTCGGCCTCGTCCTCGGCCTTGTGGGCCTCGACCGCCTCGGCTTCCGCCGCCTTCACCAGCGCACCGACAGCCTGGAACGCCTGCGCACCATGGAAGACAAGCTCCGCCAGGTTGATCGCCATGGACCGGCGCTGCTGCACCTTCTCGGAGCGCACCAAAAGCCGCGCCCGGCCCACATGCCGCATGGTCGCAGCGGCGGCAAGCCGAGCGTCGTGCTCCGTCGCGCCTTCTTCCTCCACCAGGATCCGCACGACCTCGTCTTCGGTCGGCGCGGGTATATACAGGTGCCGGCAGCGAGAGCGTAGCGTCTGCGGGAAGTCGTGCGGGTCTGCAGAGGGGGCGCACATGATAATCACGGTGTGCTCCGGCGGCTCCTCCACCGTCTTGAGCAGCGCGTCGGCGGCGTCCGTGTTCAAACGGTCGGCGTTTTCGATGACGATGACGCGCCAGGGGGCGACCGTCGGTAGGCGTGCTGCCTGCGGCACGATCGTGTGGCGCACGTAATCCACAGGGATGTTCACGCGCTGCGGCACCACGTGCAGCAGATCGGTGTGCGTGCCTGCCAGGGCAAGGCGGCACGCGTCGCAGCGCCCGCACCCGATTTCGTCCGGGTTGGTGCACATCAGCGCCGCGGCGAACGCTAACGCCGCCTGCGAGCGGCCCGCCCCCGGAGGGCCGGTGAAGAGCCAGGCGTGGGTCATGGCGTAGCCGTCGCCAAGCCTGGCAGCTTTTGCCGCCGACAAGATCGTGTCGCGCACCGCCGGGGTGCCGGCGAGGCGCTCGCTGACGCTACGGGTAGTCACGGAGGATCAGCGTACCCGCGCGCTAAGGTGATACACCATGGAACGATTCTGGCGCGAGCTACGGTGGCTCTGGGGCACGTCGTGGCCCCTGTACGCCGCGACCGTGCTGGGAACGAACGTGCTGGCCGCGATCGGCTCGATGCTGTTCGTGCGCTACCTCATCCCCATGCCGGAGGTGCGCGAGCTGGGCCTCGGCGGGCAACTCGGGGCGGTCGGTGTGATCTACGCGGCCGTGGCTGTGGTGCTCGGCGCCGTGGTCACGCTGTACCTGTTCCGCCCGGTGCTGGAGTGGCAGCGCCACCCCGACGGCCACGACCCCAACATGGTGCGCCACTTGGTCATGCGGCTGCCGGTGCTGCAAACCATCATCGTGGTAGCCGTGTGGGGCATCGGCATCGCGATCGTGACGGCCGGGGCGTTGCGCGTGGATGCGCGCCTAGCCGCCGTAGTCCTCACCACCGCGCTGCTCACCGCGTTTGTCACCGCCGTGCTGACCTACCTGCAGGCGGAACGGCTTGTGCGCCCCATCGCCGCGTCCGCGCTGGCGCGCCGGTTCGAGGATTCCACGCTCCAGCCGCCGATCAAGTGGCAGCTGTACCTGACGTGGTTCACCACCTCCGCCGTGCCGATGGTGGGCGTGCTGCTGCTCACGATTGCGCAGCGCTACGGCTACTTCACGGGGACGGTCGGCGAGCTCACTTCCGCGATCGTAGCCCTCATCACCGCCGGCATTGTGACGGGATTCGTTGGCACCGCGCTGGTGATCATGAGCGTGGCCGACCCGATCAAGGAGCTGCAGGGCGCAATCAACCGCGTTCGCCGCGGCGAGCAGAACACGCAGGTGGACATCTACGACGGTTCCGAGATCGGCGTGCTGCAGGCCGGGTTCAACGAGATGATGCGCGGCCTGCGGGATCGCCAGCGTGTGCGCGACATCTTCGGCCAGTACGTTGGCGCGGAGGTCGCGCAGAAAGCCCTGGAGGAGGTTCCCGAGCTCGGCGGCGAGGAGCGCAAGGTGGCGGTGCTGTTCATCGACGTCGTCGGTTCCACCTCTTTCGCCGTGGACCACACGCCGGAGGAGGTCGTGGCGGCCCTCAACGAGTTCTTCGACGTGGTCGTAGAAGTCGTGCACCGCAACAAGGGCGTGATTAACAAGTTCCAGGGCGACGCGGCGTTGGCGGTGTTCGGGGCGCCCGTTTCGCTTCACGACGCCGCTTCGCACGCCCTCCAAGCCGCCCGCGAACTCCAACGCGACTTGGCCGGCCTAGAACTCAAAGCCGGCATCGGTGTGGCCTCCGGTCACGTGGTGGCGGGCCACGTTGGCGGGGCGGACCGCTTCGAGTACACCGTGATCGGCGACGCCGTCAACGGCGCGGCCCGCCTCACCGACCTGGCCAAGGACACCCCCGGCATGGTGCTCACCAACGCCGCCACGCTGCGCGCCGCAAATGAGGTGGAGCAACAGCGCTGGACGCTGATGAAGTCCGTGGAGCTGCGCGGCCGCGGCAAGATGACGCAGCTGGCCCGCCCAGTGCGCTCCACCATGGCTGACCGGTACTAGCGCCTGTTTTCAGGCATGCCGATGAGCCCGCCGGTGTGGGGCGGGTTTTTGGTGGGT
>ERZ1029858.106-NODE-106-length-35622-cov-554.002924_pt1 | contig 35622 bp, 63 predicted proteins | sample MGYA00519237_ERZ1029858 | MGnify/ENA primary metagenome ERZ1029858 (study PRJEB33666, sample SAMEA4610919) | skin metagenome | biome: Human-associated habitat; feature: Malodor aspect; material: skin | place: Philippines | collected 2015-08 ...
AAGTAAGTGTTGCGGTTGCGAAATTCCTCGACCATTACGGTGTTTCGAAAGTCGGTGTTGAAAATTTGTCACAGCTTGCACGAGGCAGGAAATCGAAACTCCTCACATCGAAAGCGTTGAATAAAGCTGTGACAAGTATGCGGTATTCCGTGTTTTTGAAAGAGTTTATTTCTCACGGATTTAGTTATGGGTTTATTGTTGAAAAAGTAAACCCCGCTTACACGTCTCGAAATACCGTGCAGTGGGAGGAAGAATGTTTCGGATATGATCGTCACACGAAAGCAAGTTACCTTATAGCGAGACGAGTAATGGGGTTGTCTATTGAACGAAGAAAGGTAGCAGAGTCTTGTTACGCCAACAGTGTATGGTGTAACGAAGAAATTGCTACCCCGTTTCGTAGACAACCCCGTTACAGTATAGTTTCTTTCAAGAGTACTCAACCTGTCAAGAAAAATGTCAGCGAGAGCCTTGAAAAGTCAACTGCATAGTGTTTCCCGGAGTGCACCGATAACCAGTACTATTCACATAGTTATCGAAAAAATAAACCGGGTATAGTTGTAGTTTTCTCCAGGTTTCATCCAGTTGAATTGGAGAAATACGTCAGGTGTGTCGGGGTCTGCTCCCCAAAGGTGGATTGGGTGTTCGTTTCCATGTACATCAGTGAATCCGTGCTCTTCCCATTCGTCTGGGAATCCGTCGTTGTCTCGGTCGGGGAGGTTTTTCGCGTGTGTGTAGGTTGCACTTGTTTGTTCTTGGGTTTGAGCAAGGGTGGTCGTGGGGTTGATTATTTGGGTAGCTACTAATAGTGTGGGAACAATTTTTTTGGGGTGCAAATTAATCATGTTGACATGATATCACTTACCCTAAGTTTGTCAAATTTTGAGTTGAGGAACATTCACGAACCAATCACCTGCGAACTACCCGCTACCTACGCTCCTTAACACCTAGCGTTGAGACAGGGAACTTACGACTTCAAAAGTTAAACACCTCAGGAATGACAGCATCATCCACACCCACAATATCCAGCATATACTCAGCAACATCACCCACCACACGATTCCACGTCTCATCACTCACAGCCTCAGACAACGCCTCACGCTTCTCATCATCCGTGCTCCAATACAACAAGGAAGCCTGTTCACGACGAATCGTGCCACTTTCCTCCAACGAATCAACAACAAAATCCCAAAACTCACTATCCAACTGAGGCTTCATCATTTTCTCCTAAATAACAATCAACTTATCCTTATTATCCATCGCCACCGCATAAAAATCAAGCGGGCACGACTTAAACACACTAAAATTCTCAACAATAAACCGAGGAAACCACCCCTTCGACAACCGTGTGACCAACGCCTTCAACGCATTCGCATACGCCGCCTTATACCCCCTGCCATCACGGGCAAACAACTCCCTTTCCAACGCAATAACGAAACACTCCTCAAACACCAACGCTTTCTTCTCATCAAACGTCAACGCATCAAACTTCTCTTTGTCCACGGCAACATCAGACCCATCACGCAAAATACGCTCAAACATTGGTCTATTATAGAACGCTACCGCCCGGTGCACAGAATCATGCTCATACACACGCTCCACGTTCCCGTTGAAAAACTCATCGGCACTAGCCTCCAGACTCACTTTCTTAGGACCGTGCACCTGCTCCCACACACCATACAAAATAGTGTACAGCTCATCAATCACTTCCGCACCATGTGACTGCATCAACAAAATATGCGACATGTGCTTTTCCCACCGCACATCCCAAAACGCATGCGACACCTTAATTGTGTACACCTCATCCAAAGAAGCCACCGGCCCAGACCAAGCATACTTCTCTAAATCAGGATGGTAAAACACCTCCAACCTACGACCATCATCCAGAATAGTGTTCTGCCTTTCCGAACTGAAATAATCAACATCCCCAGCGTCAACGCCAGGGATGTAACGTCTCAAGGCTTCTGAACCTACAAGCACATCAATCATGGCCGACGAAGTCCATCAATGCCAGTGTCCCGGAACTCAACGTTGTTTCGGACAAACGACGATGCGGGGAGGAACGTGTTTTCTTTCACTACTGCGGGGAACACTTCATCCAAAGAGTCAGAAGAAGATGAAAAGTCGACACCATCCCACGAGCTGTAGTACACGGGCACTCTCACATAAATGGGATCGCCGTCAATCTTAACGAGCCATGTTTGGTGCTGGTCAGATCCGCCGTTTTCGCCCTCGATGTCCTCCGCAAGGGAAAAGCTGATCCTCCTACCCTCAACATCGAAAGGAAGTTCCTCATCACCGATTACCGATTCGGTCAGATACTCGAAGAAGTAAGAGTATCTATCAGAATATTCGTGTACTCCAGTTGGAAGACCACTTTCAAGTTGCTTCACGGCCTTCTTTACATCAGCAATAAGGTCAGTTGCCATTGTGTTTTCCTTTCGTTGAACGTATCGTAGACGATTCTATCATACAATGAACTTTGTCCAAATCCTAGTCACCCAACCTAGAAAATGAACTATCTTCCACCTACGCTCGCCTAATGACTCATGTTGAGGTTAGAGATTTACGACTTCGAAGATAAAAATGCCAAACTAAGACAAGATGTCCACATAACGCTCATTAATAAACCTACAAAACTGCTCCATCTCAACACCCCAAAACCCACCAGAATACAACCCATCAACATGCTCAAAAGCCAAACCCTGCCCAGTCAACCTAAACAACACCCGTTCACAATTAAACCCCCGAGACTTCCCAAACCACACATCAAACAAATCCACAGCAGGAAAAACAGCCTCAACCTCCCACTTATCAACACCAGATTGCAAAGAACTATCTAAAGGAGCAAACGACACACACGACTTAGAATCAGGATGCCACCTCAATACAAAACCACCCTCAGCAAGAGTCACACCACCATCACCAGTATCAACAACCGACACCTTACTCTCCCAATCACCTAAACAACACTTTCAGCAAAATCTATAAGTTTTTCAATAGATCTTTGGGCGCGCTTCTGATCATCTGAAGGTATTTCGGAATAAGGTTCATACTGGACACGATTCTTAATTGAAAGGAGAAAAGAAAGTGCCTTAGCTGCATCTTCGTCAACTTCCTTTAAAAGGGATATAGCAGAAGAATGGTCGTCCCCTTTCACATACTTTCCTTTTTTTATTCCACATATTACATCTGAGGCAGCGATCCCCGCTGTAACAAAGACTCCTGCCACTGCAGAACTTAGCACTCCTCCTTCTATACCTAGTAAACCCATTTCATAATTAGAAAGTGCCATAGCAAGACGTTCATTTATTTCATGTGTAGTAGGTGTAACGTATCTAGTATTTTTATTTGCCATCTCTGCCCTTAACTTTTTGCTTTAAAATCTTATTGTCTCCATATATACAGACTCCTTCTTGTATGATATCACGAAACAAAGGTGTATTCTTAATCTCAGAGTGGTAAAAAACAACAGGATTAATTTCATTTCCTGTGACTTTTCTTAAAGATTCACAAAGTGCATAGATGTCGTTAAACATGGAATCTTTCTCGCACGTTTCATTCTCTAATACGAACAAAAGGTCCAAATCGCTAGCAGTTGTCATTTGCCCCCTTGCGGCGGACCCAAAAAGGTATACGATGTCAGGGGTATTCTCCCAGGCTGAAATTGATTTTCTCATTTTCTCTAACAAATTGTCTGCAACATGCACAAGTTCCTTGATGACTGGGAACAGAATATGATTTCGATTTAAGGAATAAAAGTATGTATTTCCAAGAAGTTCTCTGTTTACAATTCCATGGTCAACAAGTCTAGTTAAACTTTTATGCACAGTTATTCGTGGAGTGCCGGGGCAACGTTTAAAAATTGCTGTTGTGGTCAGAGGGTCCTCTACCTTTTCTAGCACACATAGTATTGGGTAATCGGCAGTCGGGTTAGAAAATGCTTCCAACGGGTTTTGCAAAAGCATAACCTTCTCTTTTCTTTCTAGATAATATCGTATCTATACAGATGAGACCTTATCTTATCAGAAAACATATGTCTAATCACCCGTACCAATACAAAACTCTGTACAATAAACACCATGAACATTTACACACATATATCAAAAAACGCACAAACCGCAATCCAATACGCACTTAACCAAAACCAAGAACGATACGCACAACTCATCCAAGAAGGAGCAAACACCGCCGCGACAGATGAAGAAAGAAACTACACCGACCAAACCACCTTCGAAACCACCCTTAAATACATTGCATCATGGTACGACACAGAACAAGAAAAACTCCTCGCCCAACTAGGTGCACGACTACACCACGCCAACAGCATTGAAGCAACAATAGAAAACTGGTTCACCACCCGCTACAACCAACAAGCCCATTTTGATACCCCAGAACAAGCACTCGACGCATTTTTTACAAAAATGACAACACTCTAACCAGCAAAGGAAACACTCATGCAAATCCACGAATACCTTGACGAACACACAAAAACATTTATTCAACAAACAGAACAAAAACTCGGTGAACCCGCAGCCCTCGCCGCACAAGCAGGAGCAAACAGCATCATCACCGAACAAGAACTAAACAACACACTCGAAGCAGGACTCGGACGCATCTGGAAAATCCACGAAGGAAACAGGCAACACCAAATCCTTGCCACAATTGGTGCAAACATTCAATACACTGACAACACCACAGAGACTATAGAAAACTGGTTCAAAACCAACTACAATCAACCACATGCGTCATTTGAAAACGAACAACAAGCACTTGATGCATTTTTCCAATCAATACAATCAATCAACTAAAAAAGGTTAATCACATGTCAAACTACTCAAACGCAGTAAACACAATGGTCGAATGGATGCACGTTTACAACGCGACCGAATCTGAAATCAACGCCATATACATTGGTGCTGATATGGAAGAAGTAGACAAAGAAGACTTCGCAGAAACCATGGGGTGGAAAGAAGCAACCTTGGCAGAAATAGGATGCTTCCTCAGCACATATGACGATATTAAACAAGCGGCACTCAACTATCTGCCTGATGGCTGGGAAGACGAAGACATCCATCCACTCGTAGAAACAGGCAACCAAGACACAGCAGCATCAGCACTATATTTCCGTGCTGAAAGTTACCCATCTGAACAAGAATAGAGGAGAAAACACATGTATGAATCAGACTACTCGCCCGCAGTAACCGCATTTATCTCATGGCTTGAAGAAAACAGTACCAACCCCGAATCGGAAATAGAAGCAGTGAAATCAGGAGCAGACATAGCTGTAGAAAACACAACCGGATCCGATGATGACTTTGGAAATGGGCTTGAAGAAGTCACTAATGAATGGGAAGCGTCACCTGGGCTAGCACCAAAGCTTGCAGAAATTGCCTACAACGCTCAATGGGATTCTTCCTTGTGTCACACAGCTGAGTTCTTTGTTGATAGCGAAGAATTCAACGACAACGGAGACAGACTTGAATACACTAAAAACATTCAAGACGCTGCACAGGTACTCTACAACTATGCCCAAGTGTGGTACGACGCTACCCGAGCATGGAAGGACAAATAACATGGAAACATTCACAATCCAACAAATCATTGACCTGCTTCAACAAGAAATCGACAATGGTACAGACCCTGAAACGAAAATCACTTTCGGAATGATATACGGTCACCCCGAACACCGTGAAGATTTACCGAAAATTGAACCTCATCCACACAATGACAACGAAATAATTCTCTACGTTTAAGGAAACAAAATGAGCAAAACAATAGAATTTTCCAACTACTGCAATCACATTGAGTGCCACTGTCAAGAATGTGACACTTATTCACTCATGGAACCGAACGAACCAACTGATACCTGCCCCAACTGTGGGAGTGAAGACTTTGAAGAACTTGGGGAAGCACCAGACTGCTCCTGTATCGAAGGCAACCACGAGTTTGCCCAAGAAATCTGGGAAACCTGGACAGACAAACACCCAGCACCGTACGGCTGGTATATTTGTGATGGTCGAGGTCTTGGGTGGCAAAACCGTTCAGGGTTAAAGCCTCTTAAGGCGGATGTGGATGATATTCTTGAAGAATTTTCGTTAGATACAGAGTGGTCTATGGATTTCCCATCGTTAGAGGACGCTCAAACCATTAAAGAGTTCCACATTTCCCGCTACCATCACGATTCACCTATGGGTGAAGGGATTGATATTAAGCCAGCTGATTTCGAAGAAGCTATCTGGTGCATTGAATGGTCGGATGAAATGTCGGACTATTGGATTGGTGCGATTCAAGATTTGATGGAGCAGGAATACGAAATCGGAATGCTTGATGATGAAAAAGTCATTGAATTTTGTGAAAAAGTTGACCTTGACCCGCGTGACTTTCTACAGAACCCAGAAAAACATGGGTTTGAAAAAGACGCGGACTAGAAAGGACTTATATGTTAAACGACACATATGTACAGCAGATTGAAAACAAATACGGGAATTGGAATGCATCAACAGTATTTGAAGCGATTGAAAAATCAGAAGAATTTTTCAATTCCGAGAAAGATTATAGTGTTGCAAGTGCTGGGATTGAACAAGATTTAATTTTGCAAGAAGTTTCAGAAGAGATTATTCGTCTAAGTCTTATTGCCATGCACGCTGTGTATTACGGCTGGGATGATGCGTTTGATTTTTTCCTTGAAAAAAATGATTTTGAGCTTGCAACTGATGGGCAGGCGGAGTTGATTCAATGGGTTAGTGAAGGCAACTGGTTAAAGTGATGACCTAATTTTTTCGTTTTCAAACACACCTAGTGAATGTGTTTCCTAGATGTGTTTGACTATTTTTGCGATGTGTTTTCTGATTAAGTATTATTGAATCATGAGAAATAACTACTATGACAGAGCCCTCGATATTGTTGCTACGATTATGGAAAATGATGGTTCAGCGGAAGATGTGATTGTAGCCCTCAGCGAGGAGAACTTGCTGTTTGTTGACCTTCCAGAACCAGACGAAGAGGGAAGATTCTATGTGGGCAATCGTCCATTTTGGGTAGGTTGGAAAAACCGTCCGTGTGTTGAGGCTCACGGTTTAGAGGGATTTGCTGTAACAGAAGGTGCAACAGTTCCTATTGGAGAGGATGGGGAATGTTTGGATGTGGTTCGTGCTCTTCTTGCGGCACACCATCAGGAACTTGAGAGTGACTAAAACACCTTAATGTAAGGTGTTTTTCCCTTAAGTGGTTATATCTACATCAGGAATCTTCTAGCAATCTTTGCAAATAGCCATCGTCATTGCTCAGTATGACGTGTGATTGTCCTTCTTTATTTCTTTAGAATCCAACAACTGCGAAAGAGAACGGCCCCTCGTTTTCGAAGAAAAATCCTTCTTCTGATTGGTAAAGTGTTTTACTCAGAGCACCTGGAACCGACTCTAAGTCTGTGCGGGAATTTGCATTTTCAATCACATAGTCTATGAGTTCTTCTTTGATGTTGTCATCAATGTCTGAAACAAATAGTGTTCCGTTTTTAATGAAATACCCCATGCTTTTAATTTCCTTGACTTTCTGATGCTTGTAACCAGTATGTGTACGCATCAGGGTCGTTTGTGAGTTGCACAAAGCGTATTTGGTTACCGTTATCACCGTCATAATTACCTAGAATTAGATAAGTGCACGCATTGGCTCCGTCTGTTTCAAACCCCTCATCAGAAACATACACGGAAGTATTACCGTCTTCTTGCTCGACATAAACATTTGCCCACTCTAAATCGTACAGGGTGTAGAATCGTTCTTGTTCTTCTTTGCTGAGGTTGTCGAGAACTATTTCGCTGGTATCGGAATAAGGAATATGTATCATTTTATTAGTTTTCTTCTTGTTCGTCTTGGATTTCAGCCCATTTTTCGTAGACATCTTGGTGATTAGTGTAATGGGCGTAGAGGGCGTTGCTGTTTGGGGTGGCGTACACGTGACCAAGGACGAGGAATTTGTATGTGTTGCCGTCTTCTGCTGTGAAGTTGTTTGGGAGGACGTATACGGTTGTGTCGTTAAGTACTCCTTCTATGAAAAGGTCGGGAAATTCTAGGTTATTGTCTTGAACAATTTTATCTTGCTCGGCTAGGGAAATGTCTTCTATGATGTAGTCGTTTTCTTGTGTAAAGGGTATTTCTGTCATGGTTTTCCTTCTTTTTCTTGTGTTAGTTTCTTCAACTATAACAGGTATGTTGGTTATGATGAACTAGTCTCAAAAAACAACTATCATTGACAAAGCTATATTAAAATGCTATTTTGATTTTAAAGAAAGGAAAACCATGGAAGCATTCATGCACGCACTCACCACCGACCCAATCAACACCCTCCTCTACCTAGCAATCGTGGTAATCGTCATCTACGCCGCAATCAAAATCGGAGGAGTACTCCTCAAAATTGGACTTCTTTTCGTAGCCATCTACCTCATCTACAACCTCTGGTCCAACGGAATCGTAAACGACCCAAGGCTCAACAACATCCAAACAGGAAACATCATCAGTACCCAGCTAAACAACATGTATCCAGAAACTAAAACACCATCCGAACCACTAGATATGTCCACTATCCCAAACATCAACTGGAACAACACTCCACACCCATAACCCCAATTCAACAGCGTGTTTGCATCAACATTAACAATAATGTAGTGTTATAAACAATGCCCCCGTAGCCCAACTGGCAGAGGCGTCAGACTTAGGATCTGAAGGTTGTGAGTTCGACTCTCACCGGGGGCACTTTTTCATGCCCTCATGAACCAAATACCGTAGAAACAAAAACCCGAACACCAACATCAGAATCCAACTCCACCGAATACGACCACCCAGCCTTCTTCACAGCAGGCACAACATATTCAGCAAAATCAACATCTGTTTCTCCATTGCACGCTAGCCACAACGAATCAACAAACGCGTTCACATCCCCTTCTGTTTCTAACTCAAATGGGTCCACATTCCTCAACGCTTCCGCCACAAGACGTACCACACCCAGGTTCACATATAGGTACGGAGAAATGTCATCCACCAAAAGCTCAACAACCTCATCAGACACGTCCGCCACAAGCTCGTCGAACTCTGGTATCCACGTATGCAACACAGCATGTTCAACGAACGCAAAGGACACCTTGCTCAGTAGCGACTTGTCCATATTCTTTTCGCTGGCAACAGCATCAATATTTTCTCGAAACACATCATACATTTCACCAATATAACACGGAAAATTCCCCTGCTTCATGCAAGGGAATCGAACCTCAGAGGCAAGGAGTTAGAGATAGTCCTCAGTCCACTCCTCCATGTCCGCATCATACGCGATAAGTGCGTGTTTGCTCGGATCAAGTTGGATTCCGTGCTTCTGGAAGAAAATGTCCTTCTCGTTGTCAGTCAGTTCTTCCACAATGCCATAACACCGAACTGTATAAATATGCTGGTCATAGGTAGGGTATACTTTGATCCCTTCAACAAGAATTGGCTTCGCGTTTTTCAGCTCTGGAACCTCAAGCGGAGAATCGTCTTCCCTTTCGATAAGATATGACCTTCCATCGCTCTCTGTTACTTCATCGTGGTTAAAAACTCTCGGCTCAAAATCATACTTATCCGTCTCGAAAATCTTACTCATAATCTCTTTCCTTTCAACAGTTACACACAATCCTAACAAAACCACGACCCAAAAACCACCAACAAGCACGAAATTTTGCACAAACCAAACAGTAAGATATAATCAAATACAATGCTCCTGTGGCGGAAACAGGTATACGCGCCATCTTGAGGGGGTGGTGAGGAGATATCCTCATGCGGGTTCGACTCCCGCCAGGAGCACAAAAACTCAACCCTTCGTATATACACCCTTCCCCACTTAAGAAGACGGAATATCAAGAATCGTATTTGCTTGAAACATCAAGCACCAACTTATTCTCCGAATTTAAGGCAATGCTGACCTTCAACTGCGAATCTTCAATCGGCGGGACAACAGCCTTCTCTAAGTCTAAGTGCCTCTCCCCATCACATGCCTTCCACAGCTCAAATCCAAGACGATACATGTCGTAGTAGATCCTTCCCTGTTCCTCTGCTAATACATAATACTTCTTCAACGCTTGGGCTGAAGCTTCAGCAAGAGGGCGATAACTACACAAACGATCCCAGACCTCATCAAGCCCCGTGAATGTTCTGTTCCCGAAAAGCTCCACACTATCTATAGAGCCATCAGGAGTCTGATATTCAATAAACGAAATAAGATAATCAATGAATGAGTACATCACATCTTCAAGATCCTGAGCATTGACATCATGCTTCTCGGAAAATTCCTCAGAAAGTTGTCGCAAAGCATCAAAATATGTTTGAGTCATGTAATCCTCTCCTTTGTAGTCGAAAACTGCTTGTCTAAGAATACTTTACATACTTTGTAACATGAAACGCCTACTCCCCGTCTGGACAGCGAAAAGAGATTCAAGTATGCTAAGAGCATGGAACTTTCACACTACTACACCAACGACCCCAACACAACCAAGCAACAAGACTACTACACAAGCCAACTACGACACCCCGCATTTAGAACCAACAATCAGGAACTCTGGTGGCATCGCTTCCTAAAAGACACCATCACCAACCTCGACTTTCCCGATTGGATTGCCGCAACAATCACAGTAACAAACAAAACACAACCCAATGTCAATGACTGGGAAGACGTAGACGCATGGTACAAAAAATACGAACTCGCAGAATCACTCGACTCCTACATTAACTGGATTCAAAACCCAACACTGCGATGAAAACATTCCACATATACCGCTACGGAACCCTCAACCCAACAGACCACTCTGACTTCTACACAGACGGTAATCTAGGCGAATATATGCGAAGATCAAGCGAGTATCTTGATTCCATTAAGCCAGAAAACATGTACCCAAGATGCGGGTCACTTTATGCCTCCCCGACACTAGAATCGTGTCTTCAATGGTATGAGAGTCTGAACCAGTACACCCAAAAGGAAATAGACTACATCCTTCAACTAGAAGTACCGGGAAGCCTCTACATTTTCGACGCAAAACAGTACGACATCGCTACTGATGAAAACATTGAAAATGCGATAAAATACTGGAATTCAGCACAAACACTTGAGCAATATTTTGAATACAGAAGCACCCTTAGCCTAGCAGAACAAAAAGAACTCGATTATTGGTATGAAATCTTGTTCCATACCTCTGATGTCATCAAAATAGAAAAAGTACCTCTACCATAGACCCGCAAATAATGCACACTGTACAAAATTCATTGCACCCAACGACAAACACCCTTACAATAGAAGAAACAAGAAAGGAACAATCAACATGGCATATGAATGGACAAGCCCCAAAGAATACCCCGACTACGAAGGTCGAGCAGGGTACTATGAAGTAGAAGTAACATGGGATGTAGACGAGGACGGAAACAAACTCAATACCCCCGAAACAGAAACACTAGAACTATTCCTAGCAGACCCTAATGACGACCAAGAAGTAAAAGAAGCCTTCGACAACTATGATGAATGGGTACGTGAACCAGCATCATTGAAAGTAGGTTTTGTTATCGATTCTTTAACTCACGAATTTTATTCAGACCCCAGCAATTTCGTAGACATCTAGAGGAAAAACATGGCATCAGAAAAATATCTCAATAAGTACGGGTTAAAAGACTTCTATAACCACGACAAATGGTCCAATGAAATGGAACAAAACCTCTACGTGGCATGCGATACAGCAATCGCTATCGCATTCGACGGATGCCACAAAATTTACATAGCCCTCGATGAACAAGAGCGACAAAAACTTAAAGACCTCGGCTACGAGATTATGGTCGATAGAGACGATTTAGACATGGACCAAATCTACGACATTTTGCAAGATTGGTACGACAATTCATGTCCTCTAAGACTTATCGACGCTGTTTGCACCGTAGACGAGGGAGAAAATCCTAATGACGGGTATGTTTGTTGCATTCCTCAGTTCTGTGAAGGTGCATTCGATATCTACGACTAATTTGTTACCCCTGTGCAATTAACCACAGGGATTCCTGCTTTTTCGGCTTCCCGCATGCAGTGCCACGTACCACGGGAGCCAGGCAATGGAAAGGCTAAACACACATCAGCACCTAAATCCACCATCTCACAATTGCGTACAATGCCAGCACGCTTACCTAGCTCATCCCACCGTGCAGGATGAGATTCAATCACGCACCCAAATGAGGCTGCAACCTCAGCTATGACAGAATCAGCACCACGGGCATCTCCATGAACAACAGTCACATCACTAGGATTTTCCATACCTGCAACATTCGCCGCCCACACAAGGGCACGTTTTGCAAGGTCTGTATCCCTAAAATCACGCGACCCTGTCACAAGAATACGAAAACTCACGGACCTAGCACATCCAAAATCGTTGAACCACTTTTTCGAGACAGTCCACGTTTTTCTAGAAGACGGTCAATATATTCTGGAAACAAAACATGGTCATTTAGCCGTTTAGTGCGAAAAATAGCACTGAGTAAAACAATTTGTTGCTCCAATTCAACGTCTGAATCAAACCCATAAGCCTTATCAAGGGTATCCGCAATCTCGCGACCTTCTGCGAAAAACCGGTCAAGTTTATATTGCTTTCGACTACCCACCATGAAAAGCGTATGGTCAATTTTCATCTCAACATACGCATCAATAACGTCATAATACTGCAACGTTCTCAACACAAAACTACCCTTCCTGTTCTATTTCTTGGAATGTTTTCTTCCCATGCCACCCTTTTCTTAATACAACCATGGTAAACCCCGTAATATTCGAAATTGAGCTTGTTGTGATAGCTGCAAGCCTTTCATCTGTATACATGTCACTATTTCTTGTGCTTACCCACTCATTAACAGCAGTTTTTACGTAAATAGCATGTCCAAAAGCACATGCGGTACCCACAGGCTGCGTTTGAAAATCTTCTTCAGTTTCAAGAAGTGTCGCATCTGCATCTGTAGCAGTAAGGGCGTCGATTTGACGTTGTAGCATCATGTTCGATATTTCTAGTTCTGCTATACGTGATTCGTGTGCTTCATTGGCAAACTGTAATTTGTCTACCTGGTCAATTAAATCTACAAAAGAATTTGCTTCTTTGCTGATTTCATCTTCGATCTCAAGTTCTTTTTCGAAATTGCTCCACATAATAGAGGGTGCAAGCTCTCGAACAGGAACTGTTTCTGTCTCCCCAGTGTCTGCATATGTGACTTCTATTTCTCCTGCTTTGTCAAAGTCTGAAATGTCAAGCAAATCAAGGTCGCAGAATACGAAGCGACCCTCGTGTTTAGCTCCGTAAATAGGGTAGTGGCTAGATAGTGTTTGCATTCCGAGGTTTACAGCATAGGAGACACCTACGTAATTAGATAGCTTTAGTCCATCTTCAATCGAGATTGACTGGTCGAGAATATTTCCTCGAATGATTCCTTGGATATCTTGGTAATGTTCCTTTGAAAGGTAATCGATGTTAGACATATTTTTCTTCTTTTAGGGGTGAGTGTTAATACACCAACATCATACACATTTCAAGTTACCTTACGTAAGAAACTGACCTGTCTGAGAAAGAATTGTTTCGCAAAAATTGCCACATTGCAGAAAATACTGGTTCTTGTGCCCGAAGGTAAGAGTTTTTAGCAATCGCAAACGCCTTCCCGGAAGCTAGACGCTGAAAATCCCATGTTTCCACGCGATATTCGATAGTATTTGAGAATCCAAGACTGTACCTGAGTTGAAATACAGTAGGTGCCTCATATCCGATTACAAAGACAATTCGTAAGACTGTTCCCGGATTCGAGTGAAGCTTTTCGTACACGTACTGGGCAAGTTCAACCTGAGCCTGCTTCATGTCTTTTCTGCTTGCAACTGACATGTAGGCGGTTACAGTATCGTTAATCCTAGTGCTCGTGATGGAGGTTGGTTTAAGGTGATGAAAATATGCTTGCCTTTGGGTGTAAATGCCGTGTGCTCGTGCGAAAAGTGAATTTGCTAGTTCTCGCGAGCTTCGTCCCTGATTGAAGTTTTTCTTTGTGGCGTCAAGAATTTCATCAAAAGTTGCTTCTGGGTTAGCATCGATTGTTCCGATGCTGTGTGTGGATGCTGCCGCTTGTGCGAATGCGGGGTTAAAGGTGCTCATGTGTGGAACCTTTCGTAGAGTGTGTCTGTGTACAAAATCATTGTATAGAAAAAATTTCACTAAGTCAATAAGTGTTTTTCTTTGCAACACGCACATAGACCAAGTATCCTGAAAACAAAGTTACCAAAAGGAGAAAACATGTCACTTATTAACCCCGACGATATTCTAGACAACATTGAGGAATGGACAGATGACGAAAAGGTTATTGACAAACTCAAATCCATGTCCACATCTGAAATAGAAAACTATTTTGAAGATTTCCTCGACACCGAAGAGATTTCCAACCTCTGCGATGATGCATATAATAACGGAATTGTAGCACTGGAACGCGACCTAAACTAAAGGAGAATCTTCAATGCCGATAATTGAACCTAACGACATTCGAGACAACATTCACTATCTCACAGAGAACAAAGAAGTACAAGACCATGTTAAATCACTAACGAATAATGAAATCGTTGAATACTTCGAAACCTTTATTGATTACGACGGCATTTCCCAAATAAGAAACGATGCTGTAGAAGACGGAATTTACGAGTTAGAGAAAAAATTCAATAGTTAACGTAATATATGGTGATGACATCATCAAACTCATCAAAAATATTCTCGATGAAGATGACTTTTGGAAATCATCAGTGAAGTGGAACGGGTTACTTTTTCGGAGTTAGAACTTTCTTAATACGTGTTTGCATGATATAAACCCACCACAATAATCACGTGGCGGGTTTATTTCATTTAAAGAAGGAAACTACCTCTTTCTTCTAGTAACAAAAACAGCGGCTCCTATCAAAAGACCAGCAATCCCAACAAAACCCGCAATATTCACACCTGTAGAGGCAAGAATACGAGGCGTGTTAGTGTGAGAAGGTTGAGGTGTGGATTCCACAACAGTAACAGTTTCTGACGTCTCCGTAACCTTCTCTTGATCCTCCACATCAACCATAACAGCTTCTGATGTCTCCGTAACCATCTTTCGATCCTCCTCCACCTCAAACTTAACAGCTTCTGATGTTGCCGTCACCGTCTTTCGAACCTCCACCTCGACCGGCTTCTCTTTTTCCACCGTCATAGGAGAAGCTGTCACAGTCGCACCTGGCTCGCGGACCGTCGTCACGACCTTCTCGCCTGGCTGGCGAACAACCTCACCCGGTTTACGAACTGTCTCGCCTGGCTGACGAACAGTCGTTCCAGGAACCGTTGTGACGAACGTCTTGGCTGGCTCGGTCACCGTCGTACCCGGTTGGGTAATTGTTTCACCGGGGATGGTCGACACCACCGGAGGCAAAGTGGTTGTCGTGCCAGACTGGGTGACAGTCGCACCAGGCTCCGTGACCGTGGTCGGTGGCTGGGTGATGGTCGAACCTGGGATCGTTGACGTTACCTCAGGAATTGTGACAGTGGTTGACACTGGTGATGGTGTCTCGGTGACAACCTCGGTGATGGTAGGCAGGGGTCTTTCTTCTCTGTCTTTAGCGCAGACCGCAATACGCCCGACAGAGTGTATAGGAGCGAATTCAGAAGACTTTTCCCCTCCAGGGATAACGTCTTCGAACATGCTCGCAAAGTCAATTTGATCCTCGTCGCTCACCACGGTTTCCGGGAGGCGAGCCATAGCGCTGTAGAGGACTTCCTCAACCGAAACGTTCCTCGGGTTAGTAATACCACGGTAACCGAACGGCCTGTCGCCAACTACAACCGCGCCCGGACGAAAGTTCTCGTCCTTGACTTCGAGCCAAGCATGATCTTTGCCCGCATGGTCGATTTCGGTGAACGCATCCATCTTAAGACGATGCTCGACTCGGTTGTACGCCGGGATGAACCCTCTGTCGTATGGGTATTCATCGGGTTTAAGCGTGAATCGAGCATGCTCGTCCAAGTTGTCGCAGAGGTCATACCCCTCCACGTCAGCTGCGTCATCCGCCTCAATATTGTACTCCCTATGCACTGGCTTCTCAATTTCCGGGACCGGTACACCTTCGGCAGGTTCGTACATCCAAGCGAGGTCATCTAGGGGGTCAGCCACCAAGAAGTGGCCGGGCCGGGGGTCCAAGTCACTTAACAGGTAGCGCCTTGTGTAGTTGTCTTTCACCTTTTCAAAGTTCTCTCGGTCGTTGGGGTCAACCACGACGTTGTCAATAACACCGAATTTGGATGGGACAACATTTCCGTATCGAGAAACCTGGCGGCGTGCTCTAATCCACTCATATGTCTCATCATCCGCATTAAAATCGACGGCCCAGCCTTCAAACGGCTTTCCGTACCTGTCCGTAACCTCCCAGTAGATATATCCAGGACGCACCTCCGCTGCTGACGCCTCAGGCATTCCAACGACCGTGCTCCCACCTGCAATGGCCACCGCCGCGAGCACCGCTGCGGATTTTTTAACAAACCTACCTTGAATCTTCTTATCATGTTCACGGTCTTTTCGACCAAAAATGGAATTCATTATCCTTTATTCTCCTCAAATTTATTTAATCCAACTTTTTCAAACACTTAACTAGACGGTGTCATCGATTACGCTGATAAACATATTTCCCTGATGCTATTTCCTACGACGTACCGCGAACGCACCAATCCCAATCAACAACCCAGCTATAGCAACAAAACCCGTAATGTTCGCACCCGTTGACGCAAGAACACGTGCACTATCCGAGTTGCTCGGCGTTTCTGGCACAGCATCGGTGGTCTCTGGAGTTCTTGACACTGTTTCGTTTGTGACAGAGGTTTCAGAAGTTGCCGTAGTAGGGGTTTCTGTCTCTAGGGTTTCCACTGCAACCGGCTTTTCCTTCTCCACCGTTACTGGGTCGGGGGTGACAGTCACGTCTGGTTCGCGGAGGGTGGTCGCCACCGTCGTGTTCGGCTCACGCATGGTAGTAGCCGATTCTTGAATAGTGGTGTCAGGCTCACGAACGGTTGTATTAGGAAGTGTTGTGACGAGCGTCTTCGGTGGCTGGGTCACTGTCGTACCAGGTTGTGTGATTGTGGTGCCCGGAATGGTGGATACTACCGGGGGTTGAGTGATGGTCGTGTCCGGTTGGGTCACCGTCGTACCTGGGTTAGTCACCGTGACCGGAGGGCTAGTAATGGTTGTCGCAGGAAGGGTGGAAGTCACAGGGGGCTGTGTTACCGTAGTCACCACGGTTGACGGCACTGGGGTGGTCGTGGTCGTTACAGATGGTAAGCCCTCGACGCGGCAGTTTGGTAGGGCGCCAACTACTGTGATGGGGAAAAATTCAGGTGTAAGGTCCTCGCCGCCGAGTATACCCCTGTATCTAGGGTTCGCGTATTCCTGGTCATCAACCCGTTTTTTCTCGGAGTATCTAGCCATTGCCTCGTAAAGATCATCCGCAGAGAAGTTTGCAGAGTCCTCAGTTCTGACACCGAAGGTCTTGTTGTAATTGGATAATGCGTCAATGAAGTTCTTATCCGTGACTTCTGTCCAACCCTGACCTGTCCCCTCTGCAATCTCAATAAAAGGGTCCTTCTTCAGTGTGTGTCGGAACTTACCGTCTCCGAGTGATTCGGTGTCGAACGGGCTTCCTGGTCTTGCCGTAAATTCGATTCTGCTTTGCACGCCCTCGCAATCGGTGTACCCGCTTGGGGATTCAATCTCCTCAAGTGTATACTGGGTCTTACGTCCCCATCCTCCTTTAGCCTGAGGGAAGTAGCCCTCCTCAGTATTGTAAAGGAACGCATTGTCGAACAGCGGATCCATGATCAGTACGTGGCCCGGTCGTGGGTCGAGGTCGCTAATTTGAAACTCGTAGAACGAATTCCAATAAGCTTCCCTCGGGTTAGCCAAGTCTGAGATCTCGGGAGCACTCTCATTGTCTGTCACGACAAAAGATATCGGTGCGGATTTGAGGAGATAGTTGGGGCGGTGCATGTTGACCTCATTTGCCCACTCAAGACTTTTGCCCGTCAGACTTAGTTCAAAAGTTGATCCGCCCAAGGGTTTTCCGTCTTGGTCCACCTTTTCCCAGTACAGGTAATCTGGCTTGGGTAGTGCGTGCGCCTGTGGCATTCCCGTCACCGCCACGCCACCTGCTACGGTTATTGCTGCGAGTGTTGAGGCAGTTTTCTTCGCTATGTTACCGCGAAGACACCCCCCCCTTGTTTCTTGCTATTCGTATCCATTCCCATAAAAACTCCTTTGATGTTTCAAACGCCTTAATGATACACTACAATCATAACTGAGAAGACAAAATCTCCGTATTTTAAGGAAACAATCATGGTTTATGAGTGGACATCCCCGAAGGAATATCCCGATTACGAAGGTCGTGCAGGCTACTACGAAGTGGAAGTAACGTGGGGCACAGACGAAGAAGGCAATGTGCTTAGCACCCCTGAAACGGAAACTCTTGAACTCTTCCTCAATGACCCAACTGATGAACAAGAAGTGCAAGAAGCATTTGACGAATATGATGATTGGATCCGTGAACCCGCATCCTTAGAGGTAGGTTTTGTGATTGATTCGCTTACCCACGAGTATTATTCTGACCCGAGCAATTTCACAGATATCTAAAGAAAGGAACTTGCCGTGGCAACAGAAAAATATCTCAACAAAACAGGGTTACAAGAGGTCATCTCAAAAACATGGACACCCGACATGGAAACTAACCTCCGCAAAGCATGTGAGCAAGCTACAGGTCTTTGCCTTATTGATAACAGTGGCATCTATATTTCACTGGACGAAGAAGATTTTATGTTTGTGCAAGGCGAAGGGCACGAAAACATCCTCAACTGCGTCAACATGACCTCCCACGATATCTATGCCACTGTGGAATCCTGGTATGGGTCCTGTGACGAAACGAGGTTCATTAAGGCTGCTTGCACAGTAGATTTCGAGGACAGTCCACTAGAAGGGGAAATTACTCTAGTGCCTCAGTTTTGCGAAGGTGCATTTTCATCAAACTAACACGAATGGAGAAAGCGACATGTCAACTAAGAAATTTTGCTTCGCACATAACCTTATGGATTTTCATTCCTCCCAATGGAACGAGAATATGCAACACAATCTCATCAACGCTTGCAAGGATGCTATTGCGGTTTCCTCAGCCGATGGGAATAAAATATACATTGCTTTAGATGAGGGCGAGGCTGATTTTGCACGCTCACTTACCCCTTTCAATGGTGGGTTTTTCATCGACTGCACCAACCTCACACCCGACGACATATATAACAAGGTGAAAACACAGTATCTTCGTGCCGATGAAACCGAACGTCACATATGGGCAGTATGCACCAAATCTCACGATGAGCACCCGAACGATGGGTACATCACACTTGTCCCGAACACATGTACAGACGCGTTTTCGTCGTAGTCACCACCCCCTCCCGTGACAGTGGAGCAGGAGAATACGGTGACACCAACTGTAGTTCGGAGCGGTAAGCAAGATGATCCGACCATTGTTAAGGAAAGTGCCATAGTTTCATCAACCGATCAAGCTTCTATTGCTGAGACCCAGCCAAAAGAACCAGCTTCAGGAACCGAAACTCCTATAACCACGGATCAAGATAATGAGACGAAGGATAAGACTGTGCGACTTCTCGCCTCTACTGGTGCTAGCGTATTTGCTTTTACTGGGTTTGATGTGCTTATTGCTACGTTGGGTGTGTTGTTTGCAATGCGTCGTAGAAAATAAAAACTAGTGATTAATTAGCTAGGAGTCTATATTGGCTCCTAGTTTTTGTTTATGCAGGTTAGCAGTAGTTCATGTGTGTTGCATGTACGTTATCTTGTCCCGATTAGTTGGATGTGTCACAACCCATATATCTAAATACTGAAAACGGTCTCAACTAATATGGTGCTAGATAGTGAGTAGTGTTGCGTATCACGGGTACATTAGAAGGATTTCTGTGCCTGAGGTAGTTCATCAAGTGTGGATTCAACACATGTGAGCGAGCATAGGACTTTTCTCAAGCATACCTGTACTTCCCTACCCGTAGTATACTATACGCTCAGTGCAATGCCACTAGTGGTGGTTCTTGCCACCCACCCAGAATCACGTTATGCTCGAATGCACCAAATACCAAAAGGAGACACACCATGCCAATCATCAACCCCGACTACATCCGCGACAACATCGAAGACTGGACAGATAATGAGGAGGTCATTGCGAAGATACAGTCCATGTCACATACTGAAATTGAAGAATACTTCGAAGATTTCCTCGACTACGAAGCAATTTCAGACCTCGATGCCTATAATAACGGTATTATCGCCCTCGAACACAACCTCAACTAATTTGATATACTGTCAATTATCAACAAACGAAAGGAACATGATGGCACTTATTGAAATTGACCCAAATTCATTCCGCGACCTCGCCTATAACTACGCAGAATCCGACGAAACACGCACCAAAGTTGAAAACATGACCGACGATGAAATCATTAACCTTGTGGAAGACAATGTTGACGATGATGCACTCATGGAAGTGATCAGTGACGCTGAATCCACAGCCTTGTCAAGTCTAGAATTCTAAGTCCACACAAAAATCTCCCGCCCTTGAAATTCATGGGTGGAAGATTTTTATGGCGAGAAACTATTTCTTACGGCGCGTTACAAACACACCCAAACCTACTAATAAACCAGCTAGAACAGCAATCCCTGCAACATTCGCACCAGTTGAAGCAAGTACACGAGACGTGATGTTTTTTGCTTCTGGTACCGGAGTAGAGGTTTCTGAAGGTTGAGCAGCAGTAGAAGTTTCAGTCAATGAAGATGTAGTTGTTTCTACCGGAACAGAAACTTCTACAGGAGAAGAGTCAGAAATGGAAGATGGCTCAACAGGCTCGGGGACAACCACAGTGGTTTCTTCACTAGGAACCTTAACAGTTTCAGTAATCTTTTCAGGTGTTGCAGTCACCGTTACAGGCTCCTGCTTCTCGGTTTCTGTTACCGTCACAGGAGGCATTTTCACAATCTCAATCCTATTCTCAACCACGGTAGTCGGGACTTGCTGGGTCACCGTCTTCTGTGGCAAGGTAGTAGTCTCCGTAACCTGGTTCGGAGTCTCCGTAACCGTCACCTGCGGAGCAGTGACCGTCGAGGTCTCAGTAAAAGCCTTCGGTGTCTCAGTCACCGTCTCCTTTTGCGGGGTCTCTGTCACCGTCTCAGTCTTCGGCGTAGGCGTTTCGGTCACGGTTTCGCGCTGCGGGGTTTCCGTAACCGTCTCAGTCTTTGCCGGTTCCGTGATGGTAGTCGTTGCGGACTCCGTAGTTGTTGCCGTCGTGGTCTCCGTCTTCGGAGTCTCAGTCACAGTTGTAGCCGGAGGGGTGACCGTTGTGGTCACCGTGGATGGCAGCGTCACGGTCGTTGTCGGCGGCGTGACGGTGGTCGTTGACGGTTCTGGCGTTTCGGTTACCGTTTCGGTGACGGTGGTCGGCTCGGGGATTTTGCAATTAACAATGGCGCCCAGTGTGTGAACTGGTGTCGTAATCCCTCTCTCAAACTCCGTTCCATCCTCCTTTATGTATTTGTAGCGGACTTGAGACACGCCATCTGACGTGTCCTCAACCCCCTTCAGTGTCAACATCCTGGTCCTGTCGCTCGGGTCTTCGAAGTTAAAGGGCGGCTCTTCAGTCCATGAATCATCAATCGCAATGTAGTTTCCCGAGCCAAATCGGGGGTCGAGAACAGGTTTGATGCCGCCATCCGCATCCAAAATTTTCATCCAACTATCGGTGACAACACCGAGTTGAGGCCTATCGAGTCCCTCTAGGGGGTGGAGCACGCTGAAAGTTGCGGCCGGGAGTTCCGGGTTCTCTCCGCACGAAGTAAATCCGTCGGGGAATGTGGTTTCACTGATGCGGTAAACGGGGTAAATACCTCTGTTTGGCAGGACGTACGAACCAAAATAGCTGCTCATTGGTTCCACAATTCGGATATGCCCATCCCGAGGGTCTTCATCGGGGAGGTAGGTATATCCGTCCTGGTCAACGTCGAAAGTTGGATCTTGTCTAGGGTTGAAATTGTCCTTGATACGAAACTTGTATGCGTTATCGAAATACGGGATTCCGCTTTCTCTGATAATCCGTTCCTGCTCGGGATCTAGGACCATTTCCCACTCAGAACCGGCCAGGTGCTCGCCTGAGTCGGAAATTTTTTCGAAATAGATGCGACCAGCAGGGGGGCTAACCGCCTCCGCCTGCGGCATCCCCACAACAGCCGTACCACCCGCCACGGCCACCGCAGCGAGCACCGAAGCAGACTTCTTCGCTATATTACCGCGAAGACGACCCCCCCCTGTTTCTTTTTATCAAGCAACTGCATTATGTTCTCCTTCAACTAGAAAAATTTTCAACCTGCACAGCATACCATTTTTGCCCCGCCTATGCGTCAGAAACCGAGTTCTAAAAGGAAAAAGGGTCAATCACGTCACCCGCCTCATATTTCACGCCATCATACTCCATTCCTCGTTTCACGATTGCACCTTCCACCCCAAGTCTCCCTGTCCTGTTGTTAAACCAGTAGTCCGCAGAATCTAGGTCAAGTTCGTCACCGAATTCGGAAGCACGTAGCTTCTCGAATCTTTTTGCAGCTTCCTTGTTGTCATGTAGATCGAACACGATAATTTTTCTCCTTAACAAGTCTCCACTATTTTGCGTAACGCCTGGGCAATCGCATTTGCTAGTTGCACAGGTACCGCGTTGCCTACCATTTTATACCCATCGCTCACATTCTGATATATAAATTCAAAATCGTCGGGGAATGTTTGGATTCTGGCACACTCACGCACGGTCAGGCGTCTGTATTCGTTTTCATGTTCTGGTGCGAATATGAACGAATCCGAGTCTAGCTTTGTCATTTTCGGAGCTTGTGGATGCAAAGGTACATGACGTCCTCCCGCCTGTATAGTAAACGAAGGCTCATCCCATCTACGTACACGATTACGTGACATAAACATTGACGAAAACCCGCCAACATAATACTCGTGAGCGTTCATATTCACCTTAGGATTGTGTTTGTTTTTCTCTAATGCCGTAACAGGTGCAGGCAAACCACGTAACGCATCACAGAGTACAACCCTTTTTCCATCGGGTACAGGAAACTCAAACTCCACACCCACATCTTCACGGACCCCAACAATAATCACCCTCCACCTGTCCTGTGCTACGCCATAATCAAATGCATTCACAAGTTCCCATGACACCCTGTATCCACAGTTCTCAAACTCTTGAATGAACCCCTCAAACACAGGCCGGTTCTTCTTCGACAGCATCCCTTTCACGTTTTCAGCAACAAAAAACATTGGTTGTTTCTCACGCAGCACGCGGATGTATTCATGGAACAGCTGCCCCCTTGCATCTTTAATGCCGCGTTTCGCCCCTGCCGCACTCCAACTTTGACACGGAGGTCCTCCAACAAGCCCCACACAGTCAGGTATTTCATCAGATGGAATATCTACAATACTCCTAGTGTCAAGTACTGTATTCGGAAAGTTTAAACGAAACGTATCCCATATGCTCTTGTCAAACTCATTCGCCCACACCGTTGTAAACCCGGCTTGCTCGAAACCCAAATCGAGACCGCCAGCCCCAGAGAACAACGACACAATATCCTTACCCACTGCCAGCCTCCTCAAATACATGAGCGAACTCTAAAGCAATATACTGCAACACATCCACAACAACACCATTTCCGAACTGTTTATAAGCTTGGGAAAACGACTCATGATACATGAACGAATCAGCAAACCCCATCAACCGTGCGCATTCCCGAGGGTGAAGCTTTCTAGCAGTGCCATCAGGCATCAAATAGCCACCTGTTTTCGCAAATGTTCCACCGCCGTGTGCGGAAAGCGTCACTCCCACACCCTTAATGCTATAGATACGGTCACCTTGGCCTCCTTTATTGACGATTCCGAGCCTGACCGGTACCACCACGTTTTCATTAATGTCTTCACGGGTAAGTTGCAACGGCCACCTGGTATTCGTCAATTTTGGTTCATCGACACTGTCAAGAAGAATATCCTCGATAAATGTTTCAAGCGGAAATGGCGTAGGAAACTCAAACACACCAGCATCAACATCTTTGCGAATCGCAACCATGTAAATACGTTGCCGTTTTTGTGGAACCCCGTAATCCGACGCGTTGAGCACCTTCGCATACAAATTGTACCCGAGCTGCTCCATAGTCGTTTCAACAACTTTCATGGTTTTCCCACCATCATGTGTTGCGAAATTCTTCACATTTTCCATAAACACCACACGAGGTTGCTTCGCCTCAACAATTCGAGTGATATCGAAAAATAATGTGCCACGTGTGTCTGCGAATCCGAGTTGTTTACCACTAATGGAAAACGCCTGACATGGAAAACCTGCACACAAAATATCATGATCAGGGATATCTTCTGCCGATATCTTCGTGATGTCACCATGCGGGTACTCGCCATAATTTGTGTGGTAGGTCTGTGCCGCGTGCTTATCAATTTCGGATGAAAACACGCATGTAGACCCGAGCGATTCGAGTACTGTTCTAAACCCTCCGATGCCTGCGAAAAGGTCAATGAAGGTGGTTCCTGCAAGTGGGGTGGTGTCAACTGTTATCACTCTGACTGTTCCTTATTCTTTATTGAAAGCCTTATCGTACTATATTCGGCAGCCTAGCACAGAGTAGACAGACCTGTACACATTTTTGCACAGAAAATTTTGTCTCAAACCCACTAAAACCACCAACTGGTACCCACCCATCTGCTACCGTAACAGACGAAATGCGACAATGGGAAAAACTTGAACACGAATGGCACGCCTACCTCAATGCAAAGTACGGCAACTATTTCTCCCTGCAAGAATCTTCAAACTCTACGGTCAGCGACATCCTCTGTACAAAACCCGACAACCACTTCTACATCGACGTGAAATCCACCACAGCCCACACTGGGCAATTCGTCCTCACACCAAACCCAGATACAGAAACATTTACCTTCTCACCCAAAAACAAAACACCACTAACCTCAAACACACAACGCATCATCGATTACATGAACGATAACTTCGACATGTTCAAAAATGTGCAAACACAACAAATTCGTCTTGAATTGCCACAACACGACATGTTCGAATGGGTGCGGGAATACTACACCACAGTTAAAAATGTGGAATTTTTCACAACAAAAGACACAGAAAACAATTTCGTCATAGTTCCTATCGACAAACTTGCACATTACTTCGACATCTCAGCCGTATACCGCGTAAACGAAGCGGGTCATCAAAACTCAACACTAAATGGCAACCCGACTTCGAACATGCACTCAGCACCCAAAATATCCCACACACATTCATCAACACTCACACCCTCACCACCCCACACGACATCGACAAACAACGATTTGTAACCCCAAACAATACCTACTACACCACACAAAATACCACCGTCGCGTTCCCTCCTGAATACACAGCAAAAATACTTTCCAAAACACACAATGCAAACGTCATCTTCCGAATAACCTCACTATTCAAGCAACAGCACCCTGATGACCTTGACCTATTTGAGCGACGCATCAACCAAACAACCGACCACGCCCAACTTGCACTTCCGCTTTTATTCGGCAGCCCCGCATCAAGGTTTGAGCTTTCTTTCGATGATCGCAGGAACAAATACACAATCACCGATATCTACAGCAACACAATTTTGTACCTCAATTCCAAGGATCTTGACCAGTTGCGGGAAATTATCACACAACTGCCTCCGAAGTAACAGAAACAACATCATCAGGATCAGCAACCTTCCCCTCAAGGTGCCCCACAACCACAACGTTATACCCTAAATCATTAGCCCCGTCGACAGAACACGCAATCATCACAATACGACCCTTCTGCGTATCGTCCATCAAATCAGCATCGTCAATAGCTTCATATTTATCAATCAAAAACGCATTATCGACAACCCATACCCGTTCACGGCCCTCATTATCACGCATCATCACCTTATACCCATCCAGCACATCAGATGATTTACGCGACACCGGATAAGAAGACAACGACTCCACAGGCTCACCAGGCTTCTGCAATGCATCAGCAGTCACAACCTCAGAAAAAGGATTAAACACCAAAGGAGCAGCCGCCCACGCATGCCCCATTACATACACCGTCCCATCATGTGCATGTGCAGGATCAACACCCCACCCCTCAACCCACCGCGTCATCGTTTCCTGCGGACCTGCCGGATTAAGTGGTGTCACAAAAGGCATCGAAGCATACGTCGCACCTGTAATAAACGGCTGATTTTCCTTATTCACCATCTCAAACTCTCCCTCCACAGAAGGCCCAGGCAAATCATTCGGATGCGGAGGAGCAGGTGGGGGAGGAGGCGTGGTAATAGTACGAACAGGACCTTGTGCAATAGTAGGTTCAGAATCACCAGCGGAAGAAACGGGATAACAAAAAGACATTGCTAACAATGCACCAGAAAGCATCCCTGCTAAGGGAAAAATGAGTACCTGTCTTGAAATGGCTCTCACCTATGTCTCCAATCTATGGTGTGTCTAGTCACTACAGTATACCTACACGGTGTTTAAAGGAAAACCTTCCCATATATCATATCTCTTAATGGGAAAAGCATGAAAACTAGACAATGTTCAAAACAACATGAAAAGTTTTCATACAACTTCTAAAAAACACGATACAATAATACCCGTAAATCGATAATACTGTGAGGTACATAACATGACAACACAAACAACAACTGTCCCACAAACCTCTGTGGCCGCAGAATCACCAATACCCTACGGGTTCAAACAAACCTTCAACAACTGGAAATTCTGGACACCCCTAGCCCTACTATTCATGCTTCTGTCCATGGCAATGGGAGCTATTTCAGGAATTGTTTCCACAGACAAAACAACCACAACCCCCACCGGCGTAGAAATCCAAACAATGACCCCCGCACAACTAGCCATAATGATACCAACATTCATTATCGCCACAATAATAGGCATCATCATAGGAGGACTCTTTTACAGAAACACTCTACGACAAATCGACCATGATAAAAACCCCACAGGAACACAACCGCCTTCCTTTAATAACTGGACTAAGGATATTAAGTGGAAAAACTATATCCTCACTTCTCTACTCGTCTCAGCAATAGTCCTAGTTGCCATGACCCTTATCGGAGGATTAATAGCCCTAGCAGCTGTAAATGGACCAGCACCTGTTGTCGTGGGACTTGTAATACTCTTCCTCTTAATTCTCATATTCGCCACCCCCCTTATCTCCTTCGCACCACTTGCAGCTCTCGACGGATACGGACCTAAAGAATCAATATCAACGACCTTTAACGCAGTTAAAACACGCTACTGGAAAGTAATAGGAACACTTCTACTTACCTATCTCATTATGTTCGGAATTTTTACCCTAGCAGGTCTTATATCACTCCCATTCTCATTCGCACACCCTATGGCAGGGCTAATAGCATCAACAATTCTCTCACTCATCGCTTCTGTAATCGTTCTACCTGCCGTCTACCTCATCATGACGAAACTATACGATGAAGTAGTACCACGTTCAATTGAAAACCCAATTTTGCAAACAGAGACAACTGAACAATAAACAAAACCTTCCCCGCGTCAACAATTCCTCCTTCCATAAAAATCAAGGAGGAATTTTTGCCACAAACTCCAATAAAACCACCAACCCCAACGCCTGTGTTATAAACTAAACCCAAACGCCACACGGCACAATACTTAAAAACAGAAAGAACCACCAAAAATGGCACACATTAACATTAATTTCACAGAAAACAACACCATCAAATTCGACCTCAACGCCACCACACAAGAAGCCCTCCAAGGCACAGGACACGTCATTGCCGAATACATCTTCAACGCGGTGAAAGAAACAGGAGACGAAACCCTCGTAGACCACCTCTTTCAAGAACTTCTTCTCATCACAGCAACACGATACAACGAACTCGCATCACAAGCTAATGAAGAAAAAGCCACACAAATAAACGAACACCCCACGCAGCCAGACAACATCATCACCATCGACGCTAACAAACTCGCTGAATAATTCCCAAAGGAGCAGAGAACATGACACAAAAAACAACCCTGCTTATCTGGGATGCCCCAAACATGGACATGGGGCTCGGGGCAATACTTGGAGGAAGACCAAACGCACAGTACCGCCCACGTTTCGATGCCATCGGAAAATGGTTAGCCACCATCGCACAAGAAGAACACACCAACCCGCAAGGAGCAATATTCACAAACATCACACCCGGCAGCTCAGAAGTTATACGCCCCTGGATTGATGCAGTAAGAAATGTAGGATTCGCGGTATTTGCTAAACCAAAAATCGAAGAAGAATCCGACGTAGACGAAGACATGAGCACATGTCTAGAAGACAACAAAGAAAACCTCGCACATGTTATTGTTGCGTCAGCTGACGGAAGAAATTTCCTCGAACAACTCAACGTATTCGTCTCCCTAGGGATAAAGGTAACGGTCCTAGGGTTCTACGAACACGCAACCTGGGCAGTAAACGCACCAAATATTGAATTTGTAGATATAGAAGAAATCGAAGGTGTTTTCAGAGAACCCCTTCCCAGAATTAGTCTCGATAGCCTCCCCGAAGAAGGTGCTTGGCTACAACCATTTAGACCGTTGACACACCTTCTTGAAGATACCGAATCACTTAAGGACTAATACAAATGCGATACCCCGACCCCACAGACAGCTACTTTGAAGAAAAATTTATCGAATCCTTTTTCCAGGACAAACAACAACTCATTGAAACTTTAGCGAGCATGTGATGAAGCACAACCTTAACCCAGCAACCATTGAGTACGAATTATCGAAAAAAGGATACGTCCTACGCGACAGGAAATCATTTTTCTCCTGCATCAACGGTGCATACCAAACATTTGGTGGTAAAGAAATCTACAAAACCCCGCCACAAAAAGCCGCCCACATGTTCTACAACATCGTTACTCAGCACCCGTTCATCGATGGGAATAAAAGAGCAGGGGTCATCATCTGCAACATGGCTCTCTACCACGAAAACTACCTCAACATTATCAATGTCAAGGACGAACAATGGGTAGAACTTGCCACAAAAACAGCCCAAGGTGAATACAGCCCCCAACAAATAGAAACAATCCTCAACTCATGGATAGGGAATACATGATGTCAGAAACAAAAACACTTCCGCTTGCATATGTGCTCGAACAATACGCAAGCCCTAACACATTTGTAAATTGGGATAAGTGGCTCAAGACAACCGACAAAGAAATTCTTGACCATGTCCAACGACTCATAGATGACAAAGGAAGCAACCCATACTTCGATGAGCCCATCATCCTTATTGAAGATGAAACAGATGAAGACGGTGACTTTTATCCAGCTCACGTAGCAAACGGAATGCACCGCATCCTCGCTACACATTTATCAGGACAAGAAGATATCTACGTCCAGTACGGGTACGGCAACACAGAAGACGAAGAATACCTCACCATAGTTGCTTATTTTTCGCGAGATGAAATAGAAAACGAAGAAATCCTCTACGACACGGAAGATATGTTGTGGGAGAGGCTATCCTTCAGGCACGAAGGTTCAAGAAATAGAGAATGGGTCGAACCTTCGTTCGGTTCATATTCAAACAAAGTAACACGTATCCATCTTTATTGCCAAGACACAAAAAACATCGACCCGAAGGAAATGTTTAACCAAATCAACAACATCACAGCAACAGTCCCATACTACAGTCTCATCGGGGTCTCAATAGAAGATTGGACAAAAGATGACATTGAGTACCTGAAAAGTTACGGCAATGTCCCAAAGGAATAAGAAAACTCCCCCACATAATGTGTGAGGGGCTTACCTTTTAGTTTTTCTAAAAGCGATAAATAGTACTACCGCCAGTAACGGAAGTAGAATCTTGAAAATCACTTTTAAAACTACCGCCACCAATAAGATTCTCCACATTAATTGTTCCTATCGAGAATTCATTATCTGACTCTTTTTGAAGGCTAGACTCGTTAGTATTTACTAGCCCACTTGATTCATTTGTGTCGGTAGCAAATTCAGTTTTCTGCTGTTTCGTTTCAGTAGAATCATAAACCCCCATATTATTTGAATCTTCCACCGGCTCCACATCAGAATCCTCATTTTCTGACACCTGTTCATTGGTATTAGTAAACGAATCAGGAATAATTTCTTGGTCAATTTCATCAACAGAAGCACCAAGGGGTACCCATTTTCTAGAAGATGCACCACCACTCTCACCCTGACTCGTACCATCTTGTGTAGCAGACTCAAAGGAAACAGTTGCCGCAGTGCCTTCATCATCAACGTCACCACGTGAAGGAACGTAGTCCTCACCAGCTACAAGAATAAGTTCACCAATGTTACTCTTCTTCGCTTCAGGAGCGATTCTTTCCTGAGCATCGTCCTCATTAGTGTTCTCATCGGAATCAGATACTCCTAGATTAACGCCAGTAACATAACTCAATACAGACTTATTCGCTTCTCTAGAACGCCTCGCCCGCTCGTCATAAGACTTAGTAATATGCTTTACAGCGTCAACATGGTTCTGCGAGATAGTTTCTACCGACCGGCTATATAAAAACCCTCCAAAAGCAAAACCGAAGAAAAACCCAATGCACAGAAGTAACAAAATTACCCAGAATGACACAATCATCTAACCTTTCAAAAAAACAAAATCATTAGTTAAAACGTAACTAGCAGTAATTATGCCACAAAAATTACGACGGAAACGATTAAAAAGAGACAAAATGCTATACTTATCCATACAACAAAAACAAAGGAACACAATGCCTACATCAAACACATATCTCATGTTCATTTGCGACAACCCGAATTGGACATACGTTACTCCCCTCAACGATAACGAAGAAAAAAGCGAAATCAAAGAACAACTCGCTGACTTCCTTAAAGAAGGTCAATACTTCGACATTTATGAAGAAACAACCACCCTTACCAATGGGGAACTTGTACAGCGTCTTATGGATTATCCTGAAACCGAATACGTCTTTGTCAACAAAGAACATACCCAAGACCTCATCGACCATAAAGAAAACGCAATTGAAACTTACGGAGAAGAAGCATATAATTACAATGAGTATCACGACGTTGTCATTGAAAAGTTTAAATCAGGAAACCTTTTCACTATCGTTCCAAAAGAAGAAGCAATAAAACACCTCATCGCAACCAATAACCAATAAGGAGAAAAACACAATGGCACACAAAGAATACATTTACACCGACGCTGACGACTTCAGAACTTTCGTCCAAGAATATGCCAACATTGGCTCAGCAGTACAAAAAGTAAATTCCCTGACTGACGAAGAAATCCTTGACCTAGTTAATTCACACATCGACGAAGCACAATTTGCAGAACTCATTTCAGAAGCACAAGAAGCAGCACTTACAGAAATTGAAGCAGGATAAAAATGACCTTTTCTAACACGCCTTATATCAATCTCAGTGACAATGACTTTCTCCCCGTTGGTAAAAACAATACAACAGAAGATGAAAACTTTGACATTGTTGTAGACAACACACTCTACAATATCACTGATATTTACAATGAGCCTACAGTCGATATTGCACGATGGGTTTTCAAGGATAATCTTAGACAAGATTCCAGTATCAAAGATACAGAGTCTGAACTTAACTACGTAGCGAATAATTACGACTTTATTGATGGCTTCGTCGAAAACCCAGCCTTTGATAACACAAGTTGGTCACCGTGGTTCACATTAGATGAGTCGAGTGCTGAGGATCTTACGATTGGTAATCTGAAAGAAATGGGTGTATTCGAAGCTCTCAATAGGGCAACAGGTTATCTCGCTAAAAATTCTTTTAATCAACCAAACGTTGATACCATTATGGATAATTGGTCAAACAGAAAAGGACTATAATATGTCAGACACAATATTCCTCACAGAAAACGACATTATCCCCGTCAATAAATACGACACAGGGAAAGAGAAATTTGATCTTCTCATTGAAGATACACTCTACAATATTGTAAGTGATGGAGAAACTGTCTCAATTAGCAGGTGGGTTCTTGATAATAATTTGCAATCAGGCGTTTCCGATTTCATGAAAAGCGAAAACATCAAAACATTTCTTTCAGACGCCAATGACACTGCGTATCAAATATCCGAAACACTCCCATATAGCGAAGTGGGAACAAAGACGATCAGTGAGCTCGAATCTACTTTCGGAAAAATTGATGATATCATATCTCAAATTGTTAAATACGATACGACCCAACCCACAACAGAAGATATTGCCCCGTATACAACGCTGCTGAATTAACCTATGCAAAAATCCACCACACAAACACTCGACAACTTCGGATACGAAAACATAACCGAAAACCCAGCACCTGTTATCCTTGTGCACGAAACCTGCCCGCCAACCGTCTCAGCAACCAAACACATAGGGATTTTATACTCCTACACAATCTATATCAGCGAACACGTTGGAGCACCCGCAGAAGATTTTGATGGAAATATACATGTCATTGACGAGCATGGATTAATTTTCGCCTACGCGTTTAACCCAAACAACAAAACAACATTTGAACACGCACTCCAACAAATCGGCGAAGATTTCTACTCCGACCTTGAACCGCAAGAAATAATCACTCTCTACAGATTCAAAGTGACACAGAAAAACTGGTACAAATAAGTTAGCCAAAAACCCACCTCCTTGAAGCTGCACTAACCCTGATACATCTCCCTACCCAATACGCCCACATTTAAAACGCTGAGCACCTATTTATCGTTAAACCAGACCAAAAACACCATGATTCCATAGAAATCAGCTACCATCATAACCGCAAAAATAATTAAGGAGACAACATGGACAGCAAACACCACTACGCAATACCAAAGGTAAAAGCATCAACTTCACTTCCAGAAAACTTCTACAATTACATCATTTACAATGACATCTGTTACCGCATCATAAGATCTCAAGAAATCTGCATCGTTTCAAGAGATATCCCAGAACAGTTCCTAAAAAACAATCCCAACACCAGTAAGGCAACTGAAATTTTACACAACACTTGTAACATTATCCAAGCAAGCATTGGGCGTGCTAAAAGAGACAATAACGACCTCGTCTTAAGAGTCAAGACACACACAAATGAAAAAGAAACCACTACAATTGGGGAGATTGAAACATACGGAATATTCGAAAAAATCAACGAAGCGGCAACCATCCTTTCCAACGAACCTGCCGCGAATAAGTGAACTATTCTTAACCTTGACCACAACTACGACTACAGATGCTATACTCTTAACAACTCTGACCACCTGCCCCTCAGAAAATTTCCAGACAGATTCGACATCTCAATTGATAATAAAATCTACAACGTGAAAACAAGCTGGGTTCTTGGAGAAGAAATCGTAGACATATCAAGAAAAGCAATCGGAAACAACCTCCACACAGATACCGACCCCTTCAAAGCAAGAATCATTCTTGATAAAAAAGCAGATACAGAGCTAAAAGCATTCTCTTGGAGAAGCGACTTCATTAAAAAAGGAGGCGTGGGATTTTCGGGAACGAAACAACAACTCGAAGAATTAACTATAGAAGATATAAAGAACGAAAACGTTTTCAACGCTATAGACGAAGCTATGGAACTTATCGCAAAGGACACAACACAATACATAACCGAAAAAGAAGTAATCGAATTCCACAACAACCCAACCTTCATCTAACCCCTCCCCTGAAAGGAACCCAATGATCAACACCCCATACGAAGACCTACTCAAAGACATTCTTGAAAACGGAGAAGAAAAAACAGACCGAACAGGCACAGGAACCATCAGCGTGTTCGGGCGCCAACTCCGCTATAACCTCGAAGAAGCATTCCCCCTCATCACCACCAAAAACGTCTACTTCCACGGAGTCGTAGGAGAACTCCTCTGGTTTCTTTCAGGCGATACCAACACCACGTGGCTGAAAGAAAACAACATTCACATTTGGGATGAATGGGAAGACGAAAACGGTGACCTAGGTCCCATCTACTCAGCCCAATGGCGAACCTGGAAAAACTACGACGGCACCTCCATCGACCAAATTACACGGGCTGTGGAACTGCTCAAAACTGACCCAGATTCCCGCCGCAACATTGTATCCGCGTGGAACGTATCAGACCTTGACAACATGGCACTTGTACCCTGCCACGCCATGTTCCAGCTCTACGTATCAAACGGGAAACTTTCCATCCAAGTGTACCAACGCTCCGCTGACATGTTCCTCGGAGTGCCATTTAACCTCGCATCCTACGCACTACTGTGCCACATGTTTGCACAACAAGCGGGACTTGAAGTGGGTGAACTCATTTGGACTGGTGGAGATTGCCACATTTACACAAACCATATCAACCAGGTAAAAGAACAATTATCTCGTGAACCACGCCCATATCCTCAACTCAATCTTGAAAAAGCAGAAACCATGTTCGACTACACTTTTAACCACGTAAAAATAGAAGGATACGACCCACACCCTACCATTAAAGCACCTGTTGCTGTATAGTTAAACCCACCTAACGAAAGGAAACACATTCAATGAACAATTACGAAGTGACAGTACCCGCAGAATACAGACTTGTAATTGAGGCACACACAGCCGAAGAAGCAGAAGAAGCAGGTATTGAAAAATTTACGCAAGATTTCGCGAAACTTCCTTACCCAAACCCAAGATTTGATCTGGTAACAGCTAAGGAAATGAGATAAGACATGGCAGAAGAAGAATTCGGACAATGGGTCGTTAACACTTTCAATATCGATATTGAATTCGACTCATCCAACGCAACGAAAACTTCAGACGGAATGAATGAAGGAACTGTTACATTTAGATGCGGAGATGATGAAAAAGAATTTCCTTATCGATGAGGTGACGCCGTAGAACTTCCAATCCCGGTTTATTTTTTCGATAACTATGTTAATAGTGCTGGTTATCGGTGTACTCCGGGAAACACTATGCAGTTGACTTTTCAAGGCTCGCAGTGACACTACTTGTGTCAGGTTGAGTGCTCTTGAAAGAAACTACACTATAACGGGGTTGCCTACGAAACGGGGTAGCAGTGTCTTCGTCACACCATACACTGTTGGCGTAACAAGACTCTGCTACCTTTCTTCGCTCAATAGACAACCCCATTACTCGTCTCGCTATCAGGTAACTCGCTTTCGTGTGACGGTCATAACCAAAACATGCTTCCTTCCACTGTACGGTATTTCGAGACGTGTAAGCGGGGTTTACTTTTTCAACGATAAACCCGTAACTAAAACCGTGCGAGATGAACTCTTTCAAAAACACAAAATACCGCATACTTGTCACAGCTTTATTCAATGCTTTCGATGTGAGGAGTTTCGATTTCCTGCCTCTCGCAAGCTGTGACAGGTTTTCAACGCCGACTTTCGAAACACCGTAATGGTCGAGGAATTTCGCAACCGCAACACTTACTT
>ERZ1029858.110-NODE-110-length-34606-cov-132.987902_pt1 | contig 34606 bp, 30 predicted proteins | sample MGYA00519237_ERZ1029858 | MGnify/ENA primary metagenome ERZ1029858 (study PRJEB33666, sample SAMEA4610919) | skin metagenome | biome: Human-associated habitat; feature: Malodor aspect; material: skin | place: Philippines | collected 2015-08 ...
CCCCACTGCTGCCTCCCGTAGGAGTCTGGGCCGTATCTCAGTCCCAATGTGGCCGTACACCCTCTCAGGCCGGCTACCCGTCGACGCCTTGGTAGGCCATTACCCCACCAACAAGCTGATAGGCCGCGAGCTCATCCCACACCGAAAAAACTTTCCACAATGGCATCCAAACCATCGTCCTATCCGGTATTAGACCCAGTTTCCCAGGCTTATCCCGAAGTGCAGGGCAGATCACCCACGTGTTACTCACCCGTTCGCCACTCGAGCACCTCTGCAAGCAGAGGCCTTTCCGTTCGACTTGCATGTGTTAAGCACGCCGCCAGCGTTCATCCTGAGCCAGGATCAAACTCTCCACAAAAACGTTTCAGCAGAAACAGGCCGTGAAAAGCCCAATACCCAACCAAAAACACACCAACCACCAACACCCACACACAACGCGCAGGCGAAAGTGACTGGCACAATCCAAAAATTACAAAGGTTCAAACACAACCGACCCCAACCCGACGGGGCAAAAACAGGGCCGATCAAAAACATATACGTGAAACATGTCCAATCACACCCCACGCACACCATGAACCAAAACAGATGACGCGATTAGTTATTGGAATTCAACCACGCCACCACCGGCACACACCCAAACACAGGGCACACACCACACAGTGCACACAAGGCAGGCAAACACACCCACGCAACAAAAGTACATTGGCACACTATCGAGTTCTCAAACAACACAAGCCACACCCAACACCAACCCACACACAGTGAGCCAGCCTCAAGTGACTTTGGAATCCACCAGCGATTGTTTTCCTGCCCGCCACACAAACCAGAGAACTTCATCTCGCTCTCCAGCGGGGCGTTGTCGGTCTCGCTGACTCGATATAAGTTACACACACCCCACACACAACACAAACCCGCAGCTAAACACCGGTTTTAAGCACGCTCGACATGAGCTCCAAGCGCGTTGAGTTGCTCTACAAACGCCGGGTATCCGCGGTCGATGTGGTGTACCTCGTGCACGGTGGTCACGCCATCTGCGACCAGGCCGGCGAGCACAAGCCCCGCCCCAGCCCGGATGTCGGAGGACCACACGTCCGTGGACGACAACGTGTCGACCCCGCGCAGCATCACATGATGGCCATCCACGTTGGCGTCTGCGCCCAGGCGCATCATCTCGTCGACGAACCTGAAACGTGCCTCGAAGACGTTCTCGGTGATGACGGAGACGCCGTCGGCAATCGCGGAAAGCGCGATCGCCATCGGCTGCAGATCTGTGGGGAAGCCGGGGTACGGCAGCGTCTGGTAGTCAACTGCGCGGGGCCGCCCGTCCATGCGCACGCGAAAACCGTTGTCGTAGGTCTCCACGTCTGCTCCAGCGAGCTTGAGCTTGGACAACGCGAGGTGCAGATGGCCGGGGGCAGCGCCCGTAACCGTGATGTCGCCCTGCGTCATGGCAGCCGCGTACGCCCAGGTGCCAGCCACAATGCGGTCCCCCACCACCGTGTGTTCGGTGGGCGACAGTGCTTCCACACCGTCGACGGTGATGCAGGAGGTTCCTGCGCCCTCGATCCGCGCGCCCATTGAGTTGAGCATGGTACAAAGGTCTACGATCTCGGGCTCTCGTGCGGCGTTGTCCAGCACAGTTTGGCCTTCTGCGAGCACAGCCGCGGTGATGATGTTTTCGGTCGCCCCCACGGACGGGAAGTCCAGCTTGATGGAAGCCCCGGTGAGCTTGTCCGCCCGCGCCACCACGGCGCCGTGCTCGATATGCGTGGTCGCGCCCAGCTTTTCCAGGCCCGACTGGTGCATGTCCAGCGGGCGGGAGCCGATGGCGTCGCCTCCGGGCAGCGCTACGTACGCCTCGGTGCAGCGAGCAACCAGGGGGCCGAGCACCGCCACGGAAGCGCGGAACTGGCGCACGGCGTCAAAGTCGGCGTGCGGGGAAACCTGGGCCGGGGTGTGGATGCGCACCACGTCACCCTCGATATCCACGTCGCACCCGAGGCCGACGAGCACATCGCGCATCAGCGGGACGTCCAGAATCTGGGGGCAGTTGCGCAGCGTGGTGGTGCCTTCGGCCAGAAGGGCCGCAGCCATCAGCTTGAGCACGCTGTTCTTGGCGCCGTCGACGCGAACTTCGCCCACGAGCCGGGCGCCGCCTGAAACCAAAAACCGTTCTTTCACGTCCGCCACAGTACAGAACCGAAGGGACGTCGATAGGCGGAAGCTTAGGGCAGCGCCCCGATCCTGCGGGCGGCATTGACCGCCTCGTAGCGGGTGTGGGCGCCGAGCTTGCGCATGACGCTACGCAGGTAAGACTTGACCGTTTCGGCGCCGATGCCCATCTCGGCGGCCGCCTCCACGTTGGTGTGGCCAAGGGCCACGCAGGCGAGCACGTCGAGCTCGCGAGCGGACAGCTTCGTCGTCTGCTTCACGGCGACCGGGGAGACGAGCTGCTCGCACAGCTGCTCGAGCTCCTTGCGTAGGACCTCGTCCTCCACGCGGTTGGTCAGCATCCGCAACTTGGAATGGGTGGCGCGCACCTGCTCCCACTCGGCGCCGTTCATCGCCCGGCCCGTTTTCGCGCCCGCGCGCTCCGCCCCGTCCGAGGTCCGCAGCGCCGCGTTGACCGCCAGCTCCTGCTCGAGCGTGCGCGCGGTCATCGCCACCTCTTCGATCACCTTGTCACCCAAGCGCACCGGCGAGTGGACGCCCACATAGAGCACGCCGCGGATTTCGCGCTGCACGATCACCGGCACTGCCACAATGGAGTGCAGCCCTTCGTCCTGGATCTGCTGGTCGTATTCATGGGAGATAACGGACGCGCGGGTGTAGTCTGCGATGCCGACCGCGCGGCGAGTGGACACAACGCGCCCACCCACGCCGGCACCCTCAGCGATGCAGAGATTTTGTAGCGCCGGGGTGCGAAGGCCGATCCACTGCGTGATCTGGATCCTGTTATCGGGCAGGAGGGTGCCGTACATCGCGACCGGGATACCGGTTGCGGTCTTCAGAGCGGTCAGTGCCGCACGGATCGCGTCATCGTCGTCCTTGATGCGCTGAGCATCCATCGTCATACGTGTCGCCTTCCACCGTTCCGGGTGCACCCGTTGGGGGCACACAGAGCCGAATAGGACTCAAAAACCACTGCGATCATATCGCGCGAACGGGGGTAGCCAAACTTAGCCCCGCTGGCTGGATACGCAGCGCGGCACCCGCGTGCGAGGGTTCGGTGCGATTCGGAGGCACGCACGATCCGCTCCCAACACGGGCATGAACCGCACGGTTCGTAGGAAACAAACCGTACGGTCTACTTTCCGGTGTATGCTCTGATTCGGACAAGCATTACACCGCGAAAACCCCAGGAGGGGATCATCATGGCAAAAATTGCGAGCAACGTTTTGGACCTTATCGGCGGCACCCCGCTAGTGGAGCTGAAGGATATCGCCGAGGCTCACGGCGCGAAGGCCCGCGTCCTGGCCAAACTGGAGTACTACAACCCCGCCAACTCCGTGAAGGACCGCATTGGCAAGGCCATCGTCGAAGCCGCTGAGGCCTCCGGCGAGCTCAAGCCGGGCGGCACCATCGTCGAGGCTACCTCCGGCAACACCGGTATCGCGCTCGCGCTCGCTGGCGCGGCGAAGGGCTACAAGGTCATCCTCACCATGCCGGAGACCATGTCCAACGAGCGCCGCGTGCTGCTTCGCGCCTACGGTGCGGAGATCGTGCTCACCCCGGGCGCGGCCGGCATGAAGGGCGCCGTGGAAAAGGCTAACGAGCTGGTGGAGCAGAACGAGGGCGCGATCTTGGCCCGCCAGTTTGAAAACGAGGCGAACCCGAAGATCCACTACGCCACCACCGGCCCGGAGATCTGGAACGACACCGACGGCCAGGTAGACATCCTCGTCGCCGGCGTGGGCACCGGCGGCACCATCTCTGGCGCAGGTAAGTACCTGAAGGAGCAGAACCCGGACTTCAAGGCTATCGCCGTCGAGCCGGCAGCGTCTCCCCTGCTTTCCAAGGGCGAGGCCGGCCCGCACAAGATCCAGGGCCTGGGCGCGAACTTCGTGCCGGGCACGCTCGACCGCAACATCGTGGACGAGATCATCACCGTGACTAACGAGGACGCGATCGCAATCTCCCGTGAGCTCGCAGTCAAGGACGCCATCCTCGGCGGCATCTCCACCGGCGCCAACGTCAAGGCGGCTCTCGAGGTCGCCGCTCGCCCGGAGAACGAGGGCAAGACCATCGTCACCGTCGTCTGCGACTTCGGCGAGCGCTACGTCTCCACCGTCCTCTACGAAGACATCCGCGACTAAGCCGCGTTACACAGGCTGCTTATCGACGTCAGCTTCGCTCCCCCACGCCCCCGCACACCGCGGGACGCGTGGGGGAATCTTTTTCTCCACGCGAAATGAACCGCTTGGTACACTCCGCCCCATGCTTTCTCTGGCTGCAAAGGTAATTTCCGCTGTCCGTGAGGACTTGGCAAATGCGCGCGACCACGATCCAGCCGCGCGCGGCGACGTAGAGAACGCCATTGTGTATTCGGGCCTGCACGCCATCTGGGTGCACCGCATCTGCCACGCCATGTGGGAACGCGAGTGGAAGGGCCCGGCGCGGATCCTGGCGCAGCTGAACCGGTTCTTCACCGGCATTGAGATCCACCCCGGGGCGACCATCGGCCGCCGCTTCTTCATCGACCACGGCATGGGCATCGTCATCGGCGAGACCGCCGAAATCGGCGAGGGCGTCATGCTCTACCACGGCGTGACGCTGGGCGGCCAGGTGCTCACCCAGACCAAGCGCCACCCCACCATCGGCGACAACGTCACCATCGGCGCGGGTGCGAAGGTGCTGGGACCCGTAACCATCGGCGCCGGCTCCGCTATCGGCGCGAACGCGGTGGTGACCAAAGACGTGCCGGAGAACTCCATCGCCGTTGGGATTCCCGCGAAGTTCCGCCCCCGCAAGTCGGAAGAGTGCGTGAAGTTGGTCGACCCCGACAACTACGTGGATCCGGGCAGCTACATCATTTAGGCCAGTAGGTCGCGGTAGGACGGGTTCTGATCGATGTAGCGTGCCACTGCGGGGCACGACGGCGTGACCTTGAGGCCCTCCGCCCTTGCGTCGTCCAGCGCGGCCTTCATCAGCGGCTTGGACAGACCTTGGCCACGGAACTTCGGGTCAACGACGGTGTGGGGCAGGTCGCGCACACCGTTGGCGTCGGCGTAGGAGGCAAAGCCGGCCACCTCCTCGCCGACGAGGATTTCGTACTGGCCTTTAGCCTCGTTCTTGCGCACGGAAACATCGGGGTGTTCAGACATGCGGCCGACTATATGCGAAACCCCTTCCGCGTTAGTGCGGAAGGGGTTTCGGGTGTGTGGCCAGAGCCAGGATCGAACTGGCGACCCCACACTTTTCAGGCGTGTGCTCTACCGACTGAGCTATCTGGCCGGAACCGCTCATACGAGCAATTCAGCGACCCTGACGGGACTTGAACCCGCGACCTCCGCCGTGACAGGGCGGCGCGCTAACCAACTGCGCCACAGGGCCATATTCTGTTGTTTCGGTGCCCGCTCAAGTGCGTTTCACACTGTCGCTTGCACGAGTTGATACCTTACACAGCCCCCTCACGCTGCTACAAATCCGCTGCGCAGCTGGTCTTTTCTACGTTGCTGAGCGTGTTGGTTTGCGCTGGCCGCTCACCGTCAGCACCACGGCCGACAGACCCAAGAGCATTCCAAACATTTGCCCGACACCCACGGAGTGCCCGAACATGAGCCACGTCCACAGCGACGTCACCGGCGGGGTGAGAAAGAGCAGCACGCTCGTGTTCGTGGGGCCAATGACACGCAAACATGCCGTGTAGGCCGCGTATCCCCCAATGCCGGAGAGGAAAATCAACCAGAGCATCGCCCATACAAAGTCCGCGTTGACACTGACCTCCATCTGGCCAGTGAACGACGCCACGGCCGTAAACACCACGGCTCCTGTGGCAGTTTGTATCGCCAACGCCTGGACAATACTGGTCCGCGGATTCCACGCGCGTTCGAGAAGCGCACTGGCGGATAGGCCAAACAACGCCGCCGGCGGAAGAAGGAGACCCACAAGCGCGGTCGTTGAGAAATCGATAGCGCCGGCAGCCAATCCCACCGCCACAAAGCCCAGGCCAAGTCCGGCCGCCATCCGGCCGTTGAATGTGTCGCCCCACAACCGTGCGCTCAAGGCCGCGATAATCAGGGGCTGCAATGCACAGACCAGCGAGGTGATGCCCGGGTCTATACCCACGTCTGATGCTCCGAACACCGCACCGAGGAAGATCGCGTGAGAGAGCACGCCGATGACAATCTGGTGCGCAACATCGGTACGGGTCAACCGCGGCACATGCGACCGCGCTGATCCGCCCGCCACACGCAGGCCGGCGACCACCACCCACAACAGTGCCGCGGTAGCGAGGTAGCGCCACGCCAACAGGCCCGCGGGAGACGCGCTATCTCCAGCGAGTAGCGAACCGACGAACCCCGAACTCCAGCAGATGACGAATGCGATTGCGATAAGAATCTTCTTCACCGCTCCGAGGTAAGTATACCGGTCGGTATACTGTCAATGTACTTCGTTGAAAGGACGGACATTGGCCACGCTGGCAGACCTCACCCCCGTTCAGCCGCCCACCACCACTCCAGGCGGGCAGCGCATCCTTGAAGCTGCGTCCGAGCTGTTCTACCTCCACGGAATCACCACGACGGGGCTCGATCTAGTAGTTGAGCGCGCGGGGGTGACAAAACGCACCCTGTACCAACGCTTTGGCTCAAAGGACGGGCTCATCCGGGCCTATCTTGCTGCTCGTGCGCACAAGTGGCAGTCGCTGGTGCTCGCGCGCGTCAGGGCTGCGATCGATAAGCAAGCCGATCCGGTGGAAGCGGTATTCGATCTCACATACGAATGGGTTTCGGACAATCCCCGTGGATGCGGCTTCGTCAACGCCTGGGCCGAACTCGGAGACAACGCCGGCCCGGAAACACAATTAGCCATCCGCCAGGAAAAGCTGTGGATGCGGGCGCTATTCGAGTCCCTCGCGGGCAGCTCGCCCGGTGAATCGGTCCATGAGCTCTACGAAGGAGCCCTGGTCTGCGCGGCAATCCTGGGGGACGCGGAGACCATTATGCGGGCCAAATCGGCTGCCCGTCAGCTCGCTGCGTAGGAGAGGTATCGCCCGGTTTCGGATCCGGTGCGTTCATGCCTATCGACGAGCTGGCGCACCGCCCCGCATCAACCACCTGCCCGCCGGCGGAGCGACGGTGTCGAAGACCAGCGAGGAATTGCCGGACCCGGACACGCCGGCGAACACGGTGAAGCGGCGCTTCGGAATCCGCACCGATTCACGGGGAGCAAGCGTAGCTGCCGTCGCAAAGCAAAAAGCCCGAGGCAAACCTCAAGCTGATGGCGACCCTGACGGGACTTGAACCCGCGACCTCCGCCGTGACAGGGCGGCGCGCTAACCAACTGCGCCACAGGGCCGTACCCCCAACGGGATTCGAACCCGTGTTGCCGCCGTGAAAGGGCGGAGTCCTAGGCCTCTAGACGATGGGGGCGCTGAATGACAGCTGCTCGATCATACGACAGCCCCGCCCCAGCAACCAAACGAGCACTACAGTGGGGTTTACCCCGGCAAAATGAGCAGGCTGATGGCCATGACCGCCATGCCCGCGATGAGCCCGTAGATCGCGGTGTGGTGCCTGCCCGCCTTAATGGCCGTGGGCAATAGCTTGTCCATGCTGACAAACACCATCACTCCCGCGATAGCAGCGTAGGTGAGGCCCAGCGTTTCAGGGCCCAGAAACGGCCGCAGCACCAAGAAACCGATCACGGCGCCCAGCGGTTCTGCGAGGCCGGAGAGTGTGGCCCAGCCCGCCGCTTTCCATTTAGAGCCGGTTGCCTCGCGCAACGGCACCGCCACGGCCACGCCTTCCGGAATGTTGTGGATCGCGATGGCGATCGCAATAGGAAGCCCCAGCGTCGGGTTCTCGAGCGCGGATATGAACGAGGCGAAGCCCTCCGGGAAGTTGTGCACCGCGATAGCGAGCCCGGTTACCACGCCGACGTTGCGCATTGCGCCGCCGCCCGCGTGGTCCTCGTGCGGGTTGATGTCTTCCGGCACGAACCGGTCGATCAACGCGATCACCGCGATGCCGGCGAAGAACGCAACCGTGCCCCACAGCTGTCCGCGCATCCCCTCGCCGTCAAGCCCATCGACGCCCTCCGGTAGCAGCTCCACCAGCGAAATATAGACCATCACCCCGGCAGAAAAACCCAGCGAGGCTGCGAGGAACCTGTCGCTCGGGTTCCGCTTGAGGGCGACGAGTAGACCACCGAGGCCTGTGGCTAGGCCCGCGAGCAGCGAGAGCCCAAATGCCACCGCGACGGCGGAAAAACTCAGCGCTTCCATTTCCATACGAGGCAATCTAGTCTCCCGCCGCGCGAGTTCAGCCCCGGGGCACGTATATTCCCCCAGCATGGCTCCGATTCTCCCCAGGGTGTGTGCGTACTTCCGCGGGTTCTCCCAAATCTTCCTCACACAGAACGCGCTGAGCGGGTTGCTGATCGTCTGCGCGATGGCGCTGAGCAGCTGGCAGCTAGCAGCGCTCGCGATGCTTGGCAACGCCGTGCAGCTGGCCCTTGCCGCGGCACTGCATGTCGACGGCACATCCCGCGGCCTCATGGGATACAACGGCGCCCTCGTCGGGGCTGCAGCCGCCGCCTCCGGCGCGCCGCTGCACATTGCGGCTGCCCTCACCGCAGCGGGCGCTGCCGCGGTGATTCCGCTGCAGCAGGTGTTTGACCGCGTCCCCCGTATTCCCGCCGTCACAGCCCCCTTTTGCATTGTTGCGGGGCTCCTTTTCGGCCCGCTGGGAAATCTGTGGGAAACAACCCCTCCGGTCGCATCTTCACAGCTGATGACCGGTCTCACCAACGGCCTTTTCGACGGTTTTTCCGAGGTGGTCCTGGCCGACGGAATTGTGCCTGGCCTAATCATCCTCGCCGCCCTGTGTGTCGCGTCCGTGCAGGTCGGCGGGTTCGCGTTGCTCGGCAGCGCGCTCGGTTTGGCGCTCGCGTGGGCGGCGCACTTAGACGTGGAAGCCGTCTCCACCGGCATGTTCAACTACTCGGCAGTGTTGACCGCCATCGCGGTGGGGACGGTGCTTTGGCCGCGCGCCAGCTGGGCGGCGCGCCTTACTGGCGCCGCAACGGGCGTGGTGCTCACCCTGTGTATCCAATGGGCGATGTCGGGTCTGCCCGTGCCCACGTACACGTGGCCGTTTGTCATCACCGCGTGGATTTTCGCGCTGCTTCCTACCCCCGCCGAGGTCAAGCGGGGATAGCCCGCACTCGGCCTACTGTTGCTGAGCGGGCGGGCGGCCGATTGCGGCGGAGACCGGCTTGCCCCACTTGACTAGATCCTGGGTCATGTCGTCGTGGGGGATTTGGGCCTCGATCAGCACCGGGCGGCGGGTGTTCGCGCGGGCGACGCGGAGCGCGTCGCGAAGCTCGCCCGCTGTGGTGGCGGTGATCCCTATGCCTTCACCGTCCTCGGCGTTGAACGCCTTGATCAGGGCAGCGTAGTCCCAGTTCTTGTAGTAGTTGTACGGCCCCTCGTGCAGAGCAGACTCGATGACGTAGCCCGTGTTGTTCACCACGATGACGGTGATGTTGTCCTCGTAGCGGATCATGTTGCACACCTCTTGCGCGGTGAGCTGGAATGAGCCGTCGCCGACCATGAGGATGGTGTGGTGGTCCTGGCCCTTGGCCACTGCGTAGCCGTGCGAGGACGGCACGGACCAGCCGATGGCACCCCACTGCATCTCAATTTCAAAACCGGCGTCGGCGGGCAGCTGCATGTGCAGGCCGTTGAACCAGGAGTCACCGGTCTCGGCGAACAGCGTGGAATCGGCGCTGATCAGCTCGTTGATCTGGTGCACCATCTCGGCGCGGGTGAGCTGCGCCGAGTCATCGGCAGGGGTGTAGTCGGCCTGCTGCCCGGTGACGTCGTCACGGTTGTACTGGTCGATGGTTGCAGTGTTGCGCTCCATCTTGCCGGCGAGCGCGTCAAGCACCGCCGCGATGGGCAGGCCGGTAAAGGTGGCCTCGGGTGTGGTCACACCGTTTTCTGCGACCGCGATGTAGCCACTCTCCGACGGTACGGTGGTGGTCCACCCCACTGTGGAGTAGTCGGTGAACATCGGGCCCGCCGCGAGCACGCAGTCGGCGAGGTCCACCGTGGCCTCAACGCCCGGCGCGGAGGATGTGCCCAAGTAGTGCCCGATGTACTGCGGGTGGTCTTCGGGGAAGAAGCTCTTCGCGTTCGGCTGCACAGCCACGGCGCATCCGATTGCCTCCGCCACCCGCCGAAACGCCTCGACGGCACCGTACGGTCGCAGGTGCGGTCCAGCCAACAGGAGCGGCTTCTCCGCGGCGTTGAGCTGGCCCGCAATCTCCGTGGCTGCCTTTTCCACTGCCTCGCGGTCGTAACCGACCTCCCATGCCCGCTCAAACCGTGCCGGCTGGGGCGCAGGGCATTCGGCGTCCGCCAGATTAGACGCAATTTCGATATAGCAGGGCTTGGACTCACGCAGGGCGGTGGCGATGGCGTCGTCGATCTTTGCCGGGGCCTCCTCTGCGGTGAGGATACGCACCGTCTTGCAGGTCACCGGGCGGAACATTTCCTCCTGGTAGGAGTAGTCCGTGGTGCCGATGGTGTGGTGCAGGAAACGCCCCGAGGCCTCGTCGTTGGTGTTGTAGCCTGCGGAGATGAAGATCATGGGCAAGCGCTCCGCGTACGCGCCGGCCACACCGTTGAGCGCTGAGAACGCGCCGACGTTGAAGGTGATCACGCATGCGGATGCGCCGTTCGCGCGGGCGTAGCCCTCGGCCGCGTAGGCGGCGTTGAGCTCGTTGGTGCAGCTCATCATCTGCAGATTCTCGTTTTTTAGCAGCTCGTCCAGGAGCTGCAGGTTGTAGTCGCCCGGGACCTGGAAGTAGTGCTCCAGGCCGATCTGCTCCAAGCGGGTGGCCAGGTAGTGGCCGACGGTAGTTGCCATGGTTCGCCTTTCCTCGACGGTGTAGGGGACACCAACGATAGGCACGATGTGCTTTGATAGCACCATAATCTCGGCGACTGGCGGCCTCGAGTGTGACGCACGAAACAAACCCCCGCCACGAGTGTGGCGGGGGTTGAAGGTGGGCCCTCCGGGGCTCGAACCCGGGACCTGCGGATTAAAAGTCCGTAGCTCTACCAACTGAGCTAAAGGCCCGCGAGGACTTATCGTAGCCCCCGGGACCACCGGTCCGGTAATCGGGGGAGGTTCTAGTCCTCCTTCATCATCGTGCCGGTCTCCTCCATGCGCAGGTGGAAGTCGAAGGCGTGGCGCAGATCGTGCGGGGTGGCCTGGTACTTGCACTTGGAGGCGCGCTCGACGTACTCCTCCAACAGCGGTCGGTACGACGGGTGCGCAATGGAGATCATCTTCGCCGGACGGTCGCGCGGCGCAAGCCCGCGGAGGTCGGCCACACCGTACTCGGTGATGAAGACCATGGCGTCGTGCTCGTTGTGGTCGATGTGCGAGGCGAACGGGACGATGGCGGAGATGGCACCGTCCTTGGCCACCGATGGGGAGATGAACGACGAAATGTAGGCGTTACGGGTGAAGTCGCCAGAGCCGCCGAGCGCGTTCATCAGACGGGAGCCGTTGATGTGGGTGGAGTTGGCGTTGCCGTAGATGTCCGCCTCGATCATGCCGTTGGAAGCAATCAGGCCCGTGCGGCGGATCACCTCAGGGTGGTTGGAGATGGACTGCGGGCGCAGGATGATGGACTCGCGGTAGCGCGACGCCTCGGCGTTCATCTTCTCCGCGTACTCCGGCGACAGAGAGAAGGACGTGGCGGAGGCGACGGTCATCTTGCCCGCGTCGATGAGGTCGACCATGCCGTCCTGGATCACCTCGGTGTACGCCTGGATGTTCTCGAACTTAGAGTCCATCAGGCCCGCCATCACCGCGTTGGGGACGTTGCCCACGCCGGACTGCATCACGTAGCCGTCGTAGGTGAGGCGACCCGCCTTGACCTCGTTTTCGAGGAAGTCCAGGAAGTTGCCGGCGATCTGCTCCGAGATCTCGTCTGGCGCCTTGAAGGGGGCGTTGCGGTCCGGGTCGTTCGTCTCAATGACGGCGACAACCTTCTCCGGGTCGATCTCAATGTAGGTCGTGCCGATGCGGTCGCCGCACTTGGTGATGGGGATGGGCACACGGTTCGGGAGCGGCGGCACGGTCCAGATGTCGTGCATGCCCTCAAGCTCTTCAGACTGCCAGGAGTTGACCTCGATGATGATCTTCTTCGCGGCGTTGAGGAACTCAACGGAGTTGCCCACGGAGGAGGACGGGACGATGTTGCCTTCCTCGGTGATGCGCACCGCTTCCACGATGGCCAGGTCAACCTCGCCGAAAAAGCCCTCCTCTACCATCATGCCGGAGTGGGAGAGGTGGATGTCCTGGAACTTCAGCTCGCCGGCGTTGATCTTGTTACGCATGGTCGGATCGGACTGGTACGGCATGCGGTAGCGCAGCGCGCCGGCCTCCGCCAACACCCCGTCGCACTCAGGGGCGGTGGAGGCGCCGGTGTACATGTCGATGGAAAAGTCCTGGCCCTTCTCATGTGCCGCCTTCGCCTTTTCCGCAATCGCGGCGGGCATAGCCTTCGGGTAGCCAGCGCCGGTGAAACCGGAAGTGCCGACCTTGTCTCCGTGGTTGACAAACTGGACAGCCTCGTCGGCGGTCATGACCTTGTCGCGCAGCTTGGCGCTTGCGATGCGATCGCTCATGATGCTCCCTCAAATCATTTCGTACGGGTATGTAACAGTCACCACATTATTGTGACCTACGCCCTACTGCCATGACGGGCGCGGAGCTCGTCGCAAAGCAACTGCTTATCGACGCCCCCGTACCCCCGAACGGGCGTAGCCACACCGATTGGACGGAAGGGCCGCCCCGCGGGAAGAATGAGCGGCACTATGACTGCAGTTGCCCCCGCCCTGACCATCGGCGGCATCGACCTGAACTCCCCCGTCATCCTCGCGCCGATGGCGGGGGTGACGAACATGCCGTTTCGCGTGCTCTGCCGGGAGATCGAGGAGGAGCTCACCGGCACCTCGTCCGGCCTCTACGTCTGCGAGATGATCACCGCACGGGCCATGGTGGCGCGCAACCAGAAGACCCTGCATATGACAACGTTCGCCGACGTGGAGAGTCCGCGGTCCATGCAGCTCTACACCGTGGACCCCAAGTTCACCTACGAGGCTGTGCGCATGATCGTGGAGGAGAACATCGCCGACCACGTGGACATGAACTTCGGGTGCCCCGTACCCAAGGTCACGCGCAAGGGCGGCGGCTGCGCGATCCCCTACAAGCGGCGCCTCTACGGCAACATCGTCGATGCTGCGGTGCGAGCGGCAGAAGGCTCCGGGATCCCCATCACGGTGAAGTTCCGCATCGGCATCGACGACGAGCACCACACACACCTCGACGCTGGACGCATCGCGGCCGAAGCCGGCGCCGCGGCGGTAGCGCTGCACGCCCGCACGGGTGCGGAGCGGTACTCCGGCGCGGCCCACTGGGACGAGATCGCGCGCCTGGTGGAACACATGGACGGCACCGGCGTGCCCGTCATCGGCAACGGCGACATCTTCGCCGCGGACGACGCGGCCAAGATGATGGAGCAGACCGGCTGCCACGGCGTCGAGGTCGGCCGTGGGTGCCTGGGCCGGCCTTGGCTATTCGCACAGCTGGGTGCCCAGCTGCGCGGCGAGGATATTCCGCCGGAGCCCACGCTGGGCCAGGTAGCGGCCATCATCTACCGCCACGCGGAGCTGCTAGCCCAGCACGACGGCGAGGACCACGCGTGCCGTGACATCCGCAAGCACACCGGCTGGTACCTCCGCGGTTTCCCAGTCGGCGGGGAATTCAGAAAGTCCCTCGCCCAGGTGAGCTCTTTGGCGCAGTTGCGGGAGCGGCTGGCCCCAATTGCGGATTCCACCGATCTTGCCGAGCACGCCGACGACGCGCGGGGGCGCCAGGGCTCCGCAGGCAAGATCGCGCTGCCCGAAGGGTGGCTGGAAGACCCGGAGGACGACACTGTGCCGGAGGGCGCCGAAATTGAAAATAACGGCGGGTAACTACGCGTCTCCGCGTAGCATGAAACGCATGCTACGCACCGTGTACAGGGAACATCTTGAGGCCTTCAACCAGGACGTCCTCGAAATGTGCGACACGGTATGCGAGATCATGAACCACGCGACGGCAGCGCTGCTGGAGCAGTCCCTGGAAGACGCGGAGGCTGCGCTGACCGAAGCGGATTCTTTAAAAGAGATCAGCCAGCGCTGCGAGGACCGCAGCATGCGCCTGCTGGCCCTGCAAAACCCGGTGGCCTCCGACCTGCGCCAGGTTGTTTCCGCAATCTACATCGTGGAAAACTTCGAGCGGATGGGCTCGCTCGCGCGAAACATCGCGCTGCTGGCGCGGCAACGCCACCCCTCCCCCGTGTATCCGCAGGCCCTGCACGGCTACGTCGAAGAGCTTGCCCGCCTGGTGCACGAGATGGGCGCCTCCACCCGCAAGCTCCTCGCCGAGCCCGACGCAGACGCCGCCGTTGAGCTGCACACCATCGACGAGGGCGTGGACGACATGAAGGCCTACCTGTGCAGCCTGGTCTCAGACAGGCAGTGGGAATACACCACCCGTGAGGCCGTGGACCTATCCATGCTCGCCCGCTACTACGAGCGCTACGCGGACCGTTGCGTGAGCGTAGCCAGCCGCATGGTCTTCCTCATCACGGGCCTCAAGCCTGAGGCGTACCTGCGCCAGCGCGACGAGGTGGACTACGACCCCGAGCAGAAGTTCGCCACCATCGAGCGCAAGTTCCGGATGCGTAAATAGACCCTTTGGCGCGGATGATGTAAAAACCGGCGACGCCCCTTGCGGTGGGGACCGAAGGGGCGTCAAGAAGCGGAAGGGCTTAGCCGAAGCGACCGGAGATGTAGTCCTCGGTCTCTTTCTGCTCCGGGTTCTCAAAGATTGTGGTGGTGTCGTTGAACTCCACCAAGTTGCCCGGCTTGCCGGTGGCCTCCAGGGAGAAGAACGCGGTCTTGTCGGACACACGGGCTGCCTGCTGCATGTTGTGGGTCACGATGACGATGGTGAAGTCGTTCTTCAGCTCGTGGATGAGGTCCTCCACGGCCAGGGTGGAAATCGGGTCCAAGGCGGAGCAGGGCTCGTCCATGAGGAGCACCTCGGGGCGCACCGCGATCGCGCGGGCGATGCACAGGCGCTGCTGCTGACCACCGGAGAGGCCGCCGCCCGGCTTGTCCAGACGGTCCTTGACCTCGTCCCACAGGTTGGCGCCGCGCAGGGACTGCTCAGCAACCTCCTTGAGCTTCTTCTTGTCCTTCTCGCCGGACAGGCGCAGGCCAGCAACGACGTTGTCCTCGATGGACATGGTCGGGAACGGGTTCGCCTTCTGGAACACCATGCCGATGGTGTTGCGCACGGCCACCGGGTCGACGTCCTTGCCGTAAATGTCGTGGCCGTCGAGGAGGATCTCGCCCTTCACGGACGCGCCGGGGATGACCTCGTGCATGCGGTTCAGGGTGCGCAGCACGGTGGACTTGCCGCAACCGGACGGGCCGATGAAGGCGGTCACGGACTTGGCCGGGATCTGCATATTGACGTTCTGCACGGCGTGGAAGTCGCCGTAGTAGATGTTGACGTCGTTGAGTTCAAGCTTGGTAGACATCTGGGTTTCTCCTGGATGGGTGGGAACGCGGGTGGGTTACTTCTTGACCGAGTAGCGCTTCGCCACAAAACGTGCGAGCAGGTTGAGTGTGACAACGAGGATCACGAGCGTCAGCGCCGCGCCCCAGAGTCGGTCGTTTGCCGGGCCGGTGGCACCGGACTTCCACATGTCCAGCATGAACAGCGGCAGCGAAGACTGCGGCTTGTCGAACATGTTGAACCAGTTGGTCGTCGGCGTGGAGCCGACGAGGATCAGCACCGGAGCGGACTCACCCATCACGCGGGCGATGGCGAGCATGACGCCGGTGACGATGCCGGACAGCGCGGTCGGCAGCACGATGCGCACGATAGTCTTCCACTTTGGAACGCCCAGTGCGTACGAGGCTTCACGAAGATCCATAGGCACGACGCGCAGCATCTCCTCGGTGTTGCGGACAACGACCGGAATCATCAGCAGGATGAGCGACAGGGAGACCGCGAAACCGGAGCGCTGCTGGCCCAGGATGGTGATCCACAGGGCGTAGACGAACAGCGCGGCGACGATGGACGGCACGCCGGAGAGGATGTCCACCATGAAGGTGGTCAGCTTGCCCAGCTTGTTGCCGTTGGAGTACTCCACCAGGTAGATAGCGGTGAAAATACCGATCGGGATGGAAAACAGGGACGCGATCAGCGTCTGCATCAGGGTGCCGGCGATGGCGTGGAGGGCGCCGCCGCCCGGCTTGGAGGAGCGCACGCCGACCATGTCCTGGGTCCACCAGGCGGGGTCCAGCACGGCGCCCATGCCGCGGGTCACCACGGTGATGAGCAGCCACAGCAGCGGGATCAGGGCGAGGATCATGCACAGCCACATCAGGCCGCCCATGATCGAGTTGGTGGTCTTGCGGCCGGAGGCGATGTCAGTGAACGGGTTCTCGCCACCGCGGGCTGCGCGGTTTGCCGGGGCGGCCTGCTTCGTGGCTACCTGCGAGGAGCCGTTGTTCGGAACTGCAGTAGACATTTCTGCTTGCGCTCCTTACTTGTTAACGATCGCGCGGGCGATCGAGTTGACGATGAAGGTAAGCAGGAACAGCACCAGGCCGGCGGCAATGTACGCGCCTGCGGAAACCGGGTTGTTGAACTCTGCGGCGGCGTTGGCGATCGCGGTGGCGAAGGTGGTGCCGCCGTCGAACAGCGAGCCACGGAAATCGTTTGCCGGGGCCACGGCCATGTAGAGCGCCATGGTTTCGCCGAGGGCGCGGCCGAGGCCGAGCATGGAACCGGCGATGAAGCCGGACATGCCGAACGGGATCACGGTCATGCGGATGACTTCCCAGCGGGTTGCGCCGAGCGCCAGGGCGGATTCGATCTGGCCGGGAGGGGTCTGCACGAAGATCTCGCGGGCGGTTGCCGCGATGATCGGCAGGATCATGATGGCCAGCACGATGCCACCGGTCATCATGTTGCGGGCGGTCGCGAACGGCGGGGAGTTCTGGTACGTGGCGAACAGGAAGAAGTCGCCGCCCCAGCTGTTGACCCAGCTATAGAAATCGCCCAGCAGCGGACCGAGGACCTGCGCGCCCCACAGGCCGTACACGATGGACGGCACAGCGGCGAGCATGTCCACCAGCGTGCCCAGCGGTCGAACCAGGTTCGGCGGGTAGTAGTTGGACAGGAACAGTGCCACGCCGAGCGCGATGGGCATTGCGATGATCAGCGCGATCAGCGAGATGGTCACTGTGGAGAAGAACAGGTTCGGGATACCGAACTTCATGGCGTCCAGGTTTGAGGTTTGCCACTGGCCACCGTAGGTGAAGAAGCCCAGCAGGCCGCCGTCGTTGCGGGCCAGCGGCGGGAGTGCCTGGATGAGCAGGAAGATGCCGATCGCCGCGACGAGCACGGTGATCAGCGTCGCGGAGGCGGTGGAGAGGAACTCGAAGACGCGGTCGCCCGGGCGCTTCACGCCCGCGCCCTTGTTCGCGTCACCCGTGATCGGGGTGTTCTCGGTTGCGGGATCCTGGCCGTCGCGCGCCGGTGTACCCGTGGAGTTCTGGACGACAGGTTCGGTTGTGGTCGCGGGTCCTGCACCGCGGTCGAGGTGATCGTTAGCAGCCATATGCTCGAATCTTTCGAAAATGAAACGTTGTGGACGGCGTTAAAAGCGGGATTGCTACCGCTTCTTCGCAAAGAGAGACCCCCCGTGATCGCAATCAGTGGGGGGTCCATCCGCCTCCGCCGGCGCGAGACCGCGAAGACCGGGTTCCAGAGGGTCTTACTGGATGGCGTTGATAGCCTCGCGCAGACGCTCAGCGTGCGCACCCTTGACCGGGATGAAGCCCTCAGCTGCGAGCTCGTCATCCTGGCTATCCAGTGCCACGTTGAGGAAGTCCTTGACCATGTTGGAGGTTGCCTCGTCGTAGCCAGCGGAGCAGACGATCTCGTAGGTGGTCAGAACCAGCGGGTAGGCGTCAGCAGCGTCGGTCTTGAACAGCTTCTCGGAGTCCACGACCATGTTGTGGCCCTCGGTCTTGAACTCGAGGTTGTCCAGGGTCTTCTCAACGGACTCATCGCTGAGTTCAACCGGGCCGCTACCGAAGTCGATGTTGGCCTTCTTGTCTGCGAAGCCAGCCTCGACGTAGGTGATAGCACCCTCGGTCGCGTTGACTTCCTGTGCCACACCGGAGGAACCGTTGGCGCCGGTGCCCACAGCGTTCGGGAACGCCTTGCCGGTGGACTCCCACTTGCCGTCGGAAGCGGCAGCCAGGAACTTCTGGAAGTTGTCGGAGGTGCCGGACTCGTCGGAGCGGTAGAAGACGTTGATCGGCGCGTCCGGGAGATCGACGCCCGGGTTCGCCTCGGCGATCTTCGGGTCGTTCCAGGTGGTGATGACACCCTGGAAGATCTCGACGATGTTGTCGACGGTCAGGTTCAGCTCGTCCACACCGTTGAGGTTGTAGGCGATCGCAACCGGGCCGATGACGAACGGCAGGTGCCATGCCTCGTTGCCACCGCAGCGGTCAGCGGCAGCCTGGATCTGGTCGTCCTTCAGCGGGGAGTCGGAGCCAGCGAAGACAGCCTGGTTGGCGATGAAGTTCTTCTGGCCCGCGCCGGAGCCGGACGGGGTGTAAGCGAGCTGCGCACCCGGAACCTCGGATGCGTAGACGGACGCGAAGTAGTCCATCGCGTTCTGCTGGGAGGAAGCGCCCTCGGCGACGAGGGTGCCCTCCTGGCCAGACAGTTCGTAGGCGCCGGACTTCTCGTCGTCCTTCTTCTCGTCGGACGTCACGGTCTCGGTTGCGGACTCAACAGAGGTGGACGCTGCGTTGTCATCGGAGTCGCCGCAAGCGACGAGGGAAGCGGAAGATACTGCGACGACGCCAGCGATTGCGGCGGTGCGCTTGAAGTTACGGATCACGGGATACCTTTCCGGTGCTAACAGTTCAGTTTCGAGTTTCGGAGTTCCTGTCCGATTACTCACGGGAGCAAACCTACGGAATCCTGGTTAATGGCCGGTAGCCAGTTAGGTGAATAACTGGTGAACTTCCAGCCGCCACGCCATTTCCGCAGGTTACAGCCAGGCTACCGGTAGACAACGTGAGTTTCACGCACATCGAAACCCAACTGGCAGTACCGCTTTACTGCAGGCTCATTATCCGCCTCGACATAGAGGATGACCTGCGCAGACCCGGCTTGCACCAGGTGGTCCAACCCCATCTGCATCAATGGTCCCCCCATTCCCTCCCCCCGGTACCTTGAAGCCAACCCAACCACATACACCTCGCCTGTCCCATCCGGGTGGCGCTTCGTCCAGTGGAAGCCCGCCAGTTCGTCTCCGTGGTACAGCAGCTGCACGCCCGCGGGATCGAACCACTCCGCCTCCATCGCCCGCCGCAGCCGCTCAAGGTCCCACCCGCCTTGTTCCGGGTGCCAGGAAAACGCGTCGTTGTTGACCTCGAGCCATTGCTTATCGACGACGTCCCGCCCCCACCGCTTTCCCGCTTCCACGTAATTCAGTGCTTCGAACCCCTCCGGCAGGTCCGGGCCGCCCGCTGGAATCTCCTCAGCGTCAATCCCCATGACCAGCAGTTCCCGGTCCACCCGCAGGTCAAGCGACGCTGCCATCGCCTGCGCCGCCGGAAGGTTGCCGTGCGCCCACAATCCCGCATCCGAGTCTTCCTCCCGCACCGCCTCGGCCAGCGCCGCACCTATCCCCTCTCGCCGGCGCTGCGGGTGCACCACCAACTCAGCGGAGCCGTCTTCTGCGAGACCTGCACAGGCCACCACCTGGCCGTTGTCTTCTGCCAGGAAGTGGGTGTGGCGCAAGCGGGCGTCGTCAAGCCCCTGCACAAATGCCTCCGAGAAAGCGGCGATGCCGTCGGCTTTCTCAGCAGCGTCGAGGAGGGCCCGCACGCGGTCGCCGGGCAGATGGGCGCTTAGGATACTTACAGTCATGGCTCCCAAGGCTACGTGGAGGAAGGAGGGCGCGGTGCGCAGAAAAATCGTCGTCGCGGCCGCGCTCGTTGCCGCACTCGGCCTCGGCGAAACCGCCCTCGCCTCCCACGTGGAGCGCACCCTCGCCCCGCCTGGCGCAGAGATCAATGTCACCGCCGCACCGTTTGTGTTGTCCGGCGTGACCGGGCGGATCCCCCGCGTGACGGTCCGGCGCACGGACGCGGACATCCCGGGGCCCGGAGTGGGCACGGTGAGCGTAGAGATGTTCAACCTGAAGCTGGAAACCCCGGCGGATGCCCTGCGTGGGGAAATCGTGGGAGCGGATGCGCGCCTCGTGCGCCGCACGATCCGCCTGGACGGTGTCGGTTTTGGCAACCTGCTCGGCATCACCGATCTCGACATGGCTAACCCCTACGACATCTCCCCGTCCGGCGGCGTAGCCAGCGAGGCGCGCCTGACCGGCACTGTGCCTGGCACGAGTGATCCGGCCACAGCGATAGTGACGCTGCGCCTGGTCGACGGGATTTTCCACATGCGTCCGAGCCAACTCATCCAGGTTCCTTCCGGCACCGAGCGCGAGGTGCTGGAGGGGTTTACCCTCGACCTGGACACGCGGTCTCTCCCATTGGGCGGTCCTGCGGACTTAGTGCAGCTCACCGGCGGTTCTTTAGAGTTCGGCCGCGATCGCGTGAATACCGCGATCCAGGCCGTGGATCTCGAGCCGCTGGCGAAAGCGTCTACGCTTGAGCGGCATGACCGACAATGAAAACACCAGTGAGAACACCGCCGGGAACAAACTCAACGGCAACGACGCGGTGAACCTTGCCGCTGAGCAGGCGAAGGACACCGCCCACCGCAATATCCCCGAACTCGGCTTCGAGGACATGCCGCTCGAGGCGGACACCGCCAATCTCCGCTACGGGCCTTCGCTTCACGACGGGTTGCTGGCGCTCCTCCCCCTCGTCGGCGTGTGGACCGGTTCCGGGCAGGCAAACGACCCGTCCGACCCGGAGGGCAAAGAATACGCCTTCGGCCAGCAGCTCGTTGTCTCCCACGACGGCGAAAACTACCTGCGCTTCGAGTCCCGCACCTGGCGCCTGGATTCCGAGGGCAACGCGACCGGCGCGGACCAGCGCGAGGTGGGGTTCTGGCGCATTTCCCTCAAGGACGAGATTGAGGTGACACTGACCAACTCCCGCGGGCTAGTGGAGATCTTGTACGGCGAGCCGGTCAACGAGCGTGCCTGGCAGCTCACCAGCGCCTCCACCATCGCCACGGAGACCGGCCCGGCCGCGCACGGCCCGGGCAAGCGCCTCTATGGCCTGATGCCCAACAACAACCTGGGCTGGGTGGACGAGCGCGCCGTCGACGGCGAGATGGTGCCCTACATGTCCGCCGAGCTGAAAAGGGTCGCGGGCTAGGCGAAGCGGACGTCGCTACGCTAACGCCCCCTCGATCAGCTGCCTGATCTCCGGCGCATTGTCCGGGGCGGGCAGCTTCGTGCCGTCGAGGCGCTTCACCCGCGCGGCGATGCGGGTGGAGCTCACCAACCAGACGGACTCGGCCTTGAACAGCTCGCTGAGGTAGATGTCCTTCGCCTTGCACTTCCAGCCGAGCGAATCCGCATGCTCGAAGATCGCGGCCTGGGTCGTGCCAGCCATCACCCCTGCGCCCGGGGCCGGAGTGCGCAAACGACCGCCTTTTTTCACCACGAGCACGCTGGATGTGGCGCCCTCGAGCACCCGGTCGGTCTCCGGGTCGACGAAGATGACGTCATCCGCGCCCTGCTCCCCCGCCCAACGCAGCGCCGCCATGGTCAGCGCGTAGTTGAGGGTTTTCGCCCCTTCGCGCATCCAGGGGACATCGTTGTCGATGCTGAAGCCGCGTGCAGTTGTCGCCACGCTCACCCCCCGCTCACGCTGGCGCAGCACGTCTTCCGGCAGCGCCCGCACCGTCAGCCACGCGGTGGGAACGCCGGTGGTCTCGCGGCCGCGGGTGAGGGTCCAGGTGCACTTACCCTCCGCGTTGTCGTCGCCGCGCTCGCGGCAGTAGTCCGCCACCGCCTCCTCGGTCGCGCGCGTCCAGTGCTCCCGCCCGGGATCCGGCAAGCCCAAAAGCTTCGCCGAACGCGCAAAGCGGTCGAGGTGCTTGTCCAGGTTGACGGGTGTGCCACCGCGCACCAGGATGGATTCAAACACGCCGTCGCCGCGTGTGACTGCCGCGTCGTCCCAGAACACGTGCGGCATGTTCGGGTTCTGTCGCCGCACCGAGCCGCCGAAAGGCTCCACGAGGTAGATCACGGGCGCGGGAGGGAGCTGGGAAGAAACCATAATGCTCCTATGATAGGCGCTCATGGCCTACGCATCGGAGCTACTCACATTCCCCGGGGCCCAGGAGCTGCCCGGGCCCTCGCTTATCGACGCCGAAGGTGTCCCCTGGCACTACGGCAACCCGCTGGGCGAACAGCGCATCACCGAGCCGGTGCTGGTTGATCGCTCCCACCGCGCCGTGCTTGCGGTCTCGGGCCCCGACGCCGCGGCGTTTCTGAACAAACTGCTGTCGCAGAAGCTTGACGACGTCCCTGACGGTTTCGCCGCCTCCGCCCTCGACCTCGACGCGCAGGGGCGGATCCTCCACCACGCCGACGTGGCCGTCGCAGACGGAGTGTATTACTTAGACTTACCCTCCTACCAGCGCGAACCATTCGCAGACTTCCTGCGCAAGATGGTGTTCTGGTCTGACGTCTCCATCGAAGAACCCGACTTGGGCATGCTGAGCATCCTCGGACCGGTGGGGCCGCTTCAGCTCGGTCAGGCCGTCACCCGCCGCCTCGACGGCTGGGGCGGGGTAGGCCGCGTAGACATCGCGGTGCCACGAGCCCAGATCCGCGAGGTTGCCGGCGAGTTTCCACTGGCCGGGCTCATGGCGTTCACTGCCTACCGTGTGGCGGCCGGCGAGCCGGAGGTACGCGCCGATCTGGACGAGAAATCCATCCCGCACGAGGCGCCGTATCTGATCAACCGCGGAAAAGAAATCCGCGCCGTGCACCTGGCAAAGGGGTGCTACCGCGGCCAGGAAACTGTGGCGCGTGTGGAAAACCTGGGCCGCTCCCCCAGGCTGTTGGTCAAGCTGCAACTGGATGGCTCCGCTCCCACCGAGCCGGAGATCGGCGCCGAGATCACCGCCGGCGGGCGCAAAGTGGGCCGGCTGGGAACCGTGGTGCACGACGCGGACGAGGGACCGGTCGCGCTCGCCTTGGTGAAGCGCTCGGCGCTAGAGGCGCCGCTGGACATCGGAGGCACGGCCGCGTCCGTGGACGCGTCGTCGCTGCCTATGGATGAAGGCGAGCACGCGGGACGCAGGGCCGTAGATAGGTTGCGCCGCGGCCCGGAATCCGACGCGTAATCCCAGCTCTGACCCCCAAAGCGCATTTTTGCTGAGGGCAAGCTATAGTGTCCTACAGGAAAATATCGTAAATAAGTATGAGGCCGCCTTTTTCATAGGCCGCCCAAGAACCACCTCAAGGGGGTCACGCCATGGGCCGCGGACGCGCAAAAGCCAAGCAGACCAAGGTTGCTCGCCAGCTGAAGTACAACACTCCTGAAATGGATCTGGATTCCCTGCAGCGGGAACTCGCAGGCCAAGCACCGCGACGCAGCTGGGACGACGATGAGACCGAGGTGGACGACCAGTACGCGGACTACGCCAACTGGGACGACAAGGACGACCGCTAAACGTCTACCTCAACCAACAAGGGCACCCCGGACGGGGTGCCCTTTCCGTGTGCCTAGTACTGCGGGTGCGAGCCGGTGAGCACTGCGCGGGCGCTATCCCCCTCGCTAGCCGCGCGGACCTCGCCGAGATCCCATGCGTCGATGTGACGCGCGGCCAGGATGGCCAAGGCGCGGTCGCGGTCCTCCGGGCTGACCACGGCAACCATGCCCACACCCATGTTGAAGGTCTTCTCCATCTCCGCATCCGGCACCTGGCCGACGGACTTGATGGTGCGGAAGATCGGTCCCGGGGTCCACGAGGTGCGGCGCATCTCCGCCACGAGGCCCTCGGGGATGATGCGCTCCATGTTGCCGGCCAGGCCACCGCCGGTGACGTGGCAGAAGGTGCGCACGTCGCACTCCGCGGCCAGCGCCAGGCAGTCCAGGGCGTAGATGCGGGTGGGCTCGAGCAGTTCCTCGCCGAGCGTGCGCCCCAGCTCCTCCATCTCCGCGTCCAGCGGCAACCCGGCGCGCTCCAACAGTACGTGGCGGGCAAGAGAGTAGCCGTTGGAGTGCAGACCCGACGATGCCATGGCGATGATGGAATCGCCCTCACGCACCTTGTCCGGGCCCAGCAGTTCGGCGGCCTCGACCACACCGACGGCGGTCGCGGAGACGTCGTACTCGTCCGGATCCATCACGCCCGGGTGTTCCGCAGTCTCGCCGCCGAGCAGAGCGCAGCCAGCCTGGACGCAGCCTTCGGCGATGCCGGAGACAATCTCGGCGACCTTTTCGGGCACAACTTTGCCGATGGCGATGTAGTCCTGCAGGAAGAGCGGTTCGGCACCGCAGACCACCAGGTCGTCCACGCACATGGCAACCAGGTCGATGCCGATGGTGTCGTGCTTGTCCATGGCCTGCGCCACGGCGAGCTTCGTTCCCACGCCGTCGGAACCGGCGGCAAGCAGCGGCTCTTTGTACTTGCCCAGCGCGAACAGGCCGGCGAAGCCGCCGAGCCCGCCGCGGACCTCCGGGCGAGTGGCGCGCTTGGCGTGCGGGGCGAACAGCTCTACGGCCTTGTCGCCGGCCTCGATGGACACGCCAGCTGCTTCGTAGGACACAGGGTTCTGCGCCGGGTTGTGCGCCGGGTTGTGATCAGTACTCATTTAGGCTTCTGCACCTTTCTGGATGCGTCGGACAAGGTCGGCGTTCGGGTTGCCCTCCGGCAGGCCCAGGGGGTAGTGGCCGGTGAAGCATGCCGCGCAGAGGTTGTCTTTGGGCTTTTGTGAGGCGGCAATCATGTCGTCGATAGGCACGAATGCCAGCGAATCTGCACCGATCATCGTACGGATGGACTCGGCGATCGCCTCGTCGTTGTCCGTGTGGCCGTGGTTGGCAATGAGTTCGCCGGGGCTGGCGAAGTCGATGCCGTAGAAGCACGGCCACTTCACCGGCGGGGACGCGATGCGCACGTGCACCTCCGCCGCACCCGCTTCGCGCAGCATGCGGATGAGCTTGCGCTGCGTGTTGCCTCGCACGATCGAGTCGTCCACCACCACCAGCTTCTTGCCCTCGATGACCTCGCGCACCGGGTTGAGCTTCAAACGCAGGCCCAGCTGGCGCAGTGTGTCGGAGGGCTGGATGAAGGTCCGGCCCACGTACGCGTTTTTCATCATGCCCTGCTTGAAGGGGATGCCGGAGGCCTCGGCGTAACCGATAGCCGCAGGGGTGCCCGACTCCGGCACAGGCATGACCAGATCCGCCTCGACCGGGTTGACCTTGGACAGGCGGCGACCGATCTCGATGCGCGAGGCGTTCACAGTCTGGCCGTCGATCACCGAGTCAGGCCGTGCCACGTAGACGTACTCGAACACGCAGTGCGCCTTCGGTGTTTCGGCGAAGCGCTCGGAGTGCACCCCGGTCTCGTCGATGGCTACCATCTCGCCCGGCTCGATGTCGCGGACGAAGGAGGCACCGACGATGTCCAGCGCGCACGTCTCGGAGGCGACCACCCAGCCGCCGTCGAGGCGCCCCAGCGACAGTGGGCGCACACCGTGCGGATCACGGGCGGCGTACAAGGTGTGGCCGTCGGTGACCATGAAGCAGAAGGCACCTTTCACGCGAGGCAGGAGCTCACGCGCGGCATCGGCGAGCGTCCGGTCGTCGGTGATCAGATCCGCCAACAACGCCGAGACCACCGCCGTATCGGAGGATGAGCCCTGCCCCTTCACGCCGGCGGCCGGAATAAGCTTTCTCTCAATCGCCTCCGCCTGCAGCTCCATGTAGTTGACCAGGTTGCCGTTGTGGGCCAGCGCGATGTCGGTGCCGTTGGGGGACGTGCGGAACATCGGCTGCACGTTCTCCCAGGAGTTTCCGCCTGCGGTGGAGTAGCGGGTGTGGCCGATCGCCACCTCGCCCTGCAGTGCCTCCAACACGGGCTCGTCGAAGACCTGGCTGACCAGCCCCGTGTCTTTGAACACCACCACTTTGTCCTGGTCCCCCACGGCAATGCCGGCGCCTTCCTGGCCGCGGTGCTGCAGCGCGAACAGGCCGAAATAGCTCAGTTTGGCTACATCCTCGCCCGGCGCCCAGACGCCGAAGACACCGCACTCGTCGCGCGGGGTGTCGCTGTTGAAATCGAAGTCCTGACTTGGTTTAGGGCTCTCCGTACGCACGCCCCTCACTGTATCCGAGACGGCTCAGCGCAGCGCAATCACCGGAAGGCCGGCGGCGATCTCGTGAGCGCGGGAACCGGAGGCGTCGATAGTCCCGCGCTCGAGCTCCGCGTCGAATGTGGTCAGGCCGGTAGCTAGCCGCAGCCACACCTCCGGTTTCATCTCCACCACGTTCGGCGGGGTGCCGCGCGTATGACGGGGGCCTTCGACGCACTGCACCGCCACAAACGGCGGCACGCGCAGCTCCACTGAGTGGCCGGGAAGCTCCTCGGCGAGCGTGCGCGCAGTGCGGCGGCAGGCGTTGGCCAGCTCGCTTCTCGACGGCTCCGCGCCCCCACCCTCCAACCACCCCGCCACCTGCTGGATTGCTTCGCGCGTCAGCGCCGGGTCCTGTTTCTGCACCATAGAGGACCATATTAAGGTGGCCCCATGCCAAATACCCCCGTTGCCGCCGAGCGATCCCCGTCCGTGACTCTGCGATTCATGGCCTCACCCACCGACGTGCTGCACCACGGCGCCCAAGGTGTCTCCGGTGGGCGTGTGCTGGAGTGGATTGACAAGGCCGCATACGCCTGCGCAGCCCAGTGGTCCGCCACCTATTGCGTGACCGCCTACGTGGGCCACATCCACTTCACCCGCCCTATTCCCTCGGGCCATATCGTGGAGGTGCGCTCACGCATCGCCATGACGGGCCGGTCCTCCATGCACATCGTCAACGAGGTACTCTCCGCCGATCCGCGCGAGGGCGTATTCACGCGCGCCTGCGACTGCCTGGTGGTGTTTGTGGCCAAGGACCCCGGCACCGGCAAGCCCATGGCCGTGCCCACCTTCGTGCCCACGGACGACGAGGAGCGCCGCGTGGCCGAGGCAGCGAAGTCGCGCATCGGGCTGCGCAAAGCCATCGAGACGGAGATGGAGGCGCAGACCTACACCGACGATTCGACGGCTCCCCGCATCGTGCATCGCTTCATGGCCAAGCCAACGGACGTGAACTGGGGCGGCAACGTCCACGGCGGCACGGCGATGGAGTGGATCGACGAGGCCGGCCTGGCCTGCACCATGGAGTGGTCCGGTGAGCGCACTGTAGCGGTCTACGCGGGCGGGATCCGCTTCTACCACCCGGTGCACATCGGTGACTTGATCGAGGTCGATGCCCGCATCACTCGCACCGATTCGCGTTCCATTCACACATCGGTCCACCTGCGCGCCGGCGATCCTCGCGGTGGCCGGGACAACCTGGTGGACGCCATCCACGCCACGTTCACCTACATCGGCATCGACATCGACGGCAGCCCCCTGCCGGCGCGCCAGTTCACGCCGGTGACGGACGAGGATAAGCGCCTCTGGGAGCACACCCAGAGGCTCAAGGATCTGCGCGGACAGTACGAACCGGTGCCGCTGGTCAAGCCGGCACCGGCCGTGCAGCGCACGTTCTAGCGCTGGCCTGCTTACACCGCTGCGTTTGGCGCGGTAGCGGCGGCGAAGTGCGACGGCATGGTCGCAGCCCACGCACCGGCGAGCTCCAGCATCTGGATCTCCTCGCCGGTCACGCGCAGCACGCCGTCGTCGGTGGTTTCGCCCAGCACCGCAACCGGGATACCGGCGGCGGTTGCCTGCTCGACGGCGGCTTCGGCGCGGTCGCTGGTCACCGCGACGAGCACGCGGGAGGCGGACTCGGAGAACAGCGCGGTGAACGCGTCCTCGTGCACGCCCTCAAGTCCAAGCTGCGCACCCTTGTCGGAGCCGAGGAGCAGCTCGAAGATGGCCTGGGACAGGCCTCCCTCGGACAGGTCGTGCGCGGCCGCGATACCGGCAGCGTTGCCGGCGAAGAATTCCGCCAGGCGCGCCTCGTTGGCCAGGTCCACCTGCGGCGGCAGGCCGGACAGGCCCGCGCCGGAGATGTCCTGCCATACGGAGCCGCCGAACTCGTCCTTGGTCTCGCCCAGCAGGATGAGCGTGTACTGCTCGTCTGCGGACGGCAGCGCGTGCGGGATGGCCTTTTCCACGTCCTCCAGCACGCCGAGCACACCGACAACCGGGGTGGGCAGGATCGGGGTCTCGCCGGTCTGGTTGTAGAACGACACGTTGCCGCCGGAGACCGGGATGGCGAGTTCAGCGGAGCCGTCGGCAAGCCCGTGCACCGCCTCGCGGAACTGCCACATCACATCCGGGTTCTCCGGGGAGCCGAAGTTAAGGCAGTTGGTCACCGCGACCGGGGTGGCGCCGGTGACGGCGACGTTGCGGTACGCCTCGGCGAGCGCGAGGCGTGCGCCCATGTTCGGGTCGAGGTAGGTGTAGCGGCCCGACGCATCTGCGGAGACGGCCACGCCGCGGTTGGTCTCCTCGTTGATGCGCAGCACGCCGGAGTTGGCGTACTTGGCCTGCACGGTGTTGCCGCGCACGTAGCGGTCGTACTGCTCGGTGATGAAGTCGCGCGAGCACAGCGCCGGGGAGGCGACCATCTGCAGCCAGGCGTCCTTGATGCCGCCTTGCTTCTCGACGTCACCTCCGGCCTGCACCTCATCCAACCAGTCCGGACGCGCGTAGGGGCGCTCGTACACCGGGCCCTCGTCGATGGTTGACGGCGGGGCGTCCACCACGAGCTCGCCGTTGTGGAAGACCTGCAGGCGGTCTGCGTCCGAGGTGACCTCGCCGATCACCGCAGCTCCGACGTCCCACTTCGCGCAGATCTCCATGAACTTGTCCACGTCCTCCGGCGCGACAACGGCGCACATGCGCTCCTGCGACTCGGAGGCGAGGATCTCGGCTGCGGACATGTTCTCCGCGCGCAGCGGCACGTTGTCCAGGTTGACGGTCATGCCGCCATCGCCGGATGCCGCCAGCTCGGAGGTGGCGCAGGACAGGCCACCGCCGCCGAGGTCCTGGATGCCCTCAACCACGCCTGCGGCGTAGAGCTCGAGACAGCATTCGATGAGCACCTTTTCCGCGAACGGGTCGCCCACCTGCACCGCCGGCAGCTTCCGTTCCTCACCCTCTTCGAAGGTGGCGGAGCCCAGCACGGACACACCGCCGATGCCGTCGAGACCGGTGCGGGAGCCGAACAGGATGACCTTGTTGCCAGTGCCGGAAGCGAATGCGAGGTGGAGGTCCTCCACCTTCAACGTGCCCACACACAGGGCGTTGACCAGCGGGTTACCTGCGTAGGCCGGGTCGAAGACGGTCTCGCCGCCGATGTTGGGCAAGCCGAGGCAGTTGCCGTAGCCGCCGATACCGTGGACCACGCCCGGCAGGACGCGCTTGGTGTCGTCGGCGTCGATAGCGCCAAAGCGCAGCTGGTCCATCACGGCGATCGGACGCGCGCCCATGGCCATGATGTCGCGGACGATGCCGCCCACGCCGGTGGCCGCACCCTGGTACGGCTCCACGAAGGAGGGGTGGTTGTGGCTTTCCACGCGGAACGTCACCGCGTCGCCGTCGCCGATGCCCACCACGCCGGCGTTCTCGCCGATGCCAGCGAGGATCTTGGACGCCATCTCCTCGGTCATGGTCTGGCCGAAGTAGCGCAGGTGCGTCTTGGAGGACTTGTAGGAGCAGTGCTCGGACCACATGACGGAGTACAGCGTCAGCTCTGCGTCGGTAGGCCTGCGGCCCAAGATTGCCTTGATCTTGGCGTACTCGTCGTCCTTCAGCCCCAGCTCGGCGTACGGCTGCTCCAGCTCCGGGGTGTCGAAGGCGTTTTGGACAGTGTCGTTGTGCACGGTCATTTCGGGTCTACGCTCCGATCTTCGAGATAGCGTCGATGGCGGAAGTGAACAGGCCCAGGCCATCCGTGGACGGGCCGGTCAGTGTCTCGATGGCGTGCTCCGGGTGCGGCATGAGGCCGACCACGCGGCCGGTCTCATTGGTCACGCCGGCGATGCCGTTAATGGAGCCGTTGAAGTTGTCCGTGTAGCGGAACACCACGCGGCCCTCCTTCTCCAGCGCCTCAATGGTCTCGGGTGCGGCCTGGAAACGGCCCTCGCCGTGCTTGGCGGGCACGTAGATGCGCTCGCCCAGCTGGGTCGTCCACGCGGTGTCGGTGTTGGCCACCTCAAGATAGGTGTCTACGCAGTGGAAGTTCAGGCCCTGGTTGCGCGTCAGCGCGCCCGGCAGGAGTCCCGCCTCGGTGAGGATCTGGAAACCGTTGCAGATGCCCAGCACCGGCATGCCCTTCTTGGCGGCCTCCACCACGGCACCCATCATCGGCGCCTGCGCGGCGATCGCGCCAGAGCGCAAGTAGTCGCCGTACGAGAACCCGCCCGGGACGACGACAGCGTCTACGCCGGTGAGGTCGTTGTCCGCGTGCCACAACTGGCGGGGCTCGGCACCGGCGAGGCGGACGGCGCGGAGCGCGTCAACGTCGTCAAGCGTGCCCGGAAAAGTAATGACTCCGATGGTTGCGCTCATCGCACAACCTCGAAGTCCTCGATAACAGTGTTGGTCAGCAGCGTCTCGGCCATGCGCTGCAGCTCGGCGTCGGAGACCGAATCATCCACCTCTATTTCAAAGCGCTTGCCCTGGCGGACATCGGTCACCCCCTCGACCCCGATACGGCCCAGTGCGCGGAGCACCGCCTGACCCTGCGGATCAAGAATTTCGGCCTTGGGCATGACATTGACGACGACTCGTGCCATGAGAATCCTTCACGTTTCGGGAGGTTGATGGACCTTTGCGGTACGCGCGTCAGTATATCGGACACCCCGACACGGCCAGAAACCCCGGATGACCGGCTGAAAGTGAACTGATGGTGAATTCTTAAAGAAACCTGGTTCCTCGCCGAGCGGATTCTCAGATTGCGGGATAGCTTTGCCGTGCATTCTCCCCACTTCGCTTACGAGAGGTTCCCCATGACTACTCCACGCAAGGGCCTGAGCGCGGCGTTCGCGATCGCGCTGGCAGCAGGCACCGTGTCCGTCGTCGCACCGACCGCATCCGCGGCGGTGGACGGCTCCAACGTCGTTATTAATGAGGTGTACGGCGGAGGTGGTAACAAGGGTGCCGCCTACAACAAAGACTTTGTGGAGCTGTACAACCCGACCGAACAGCCCATCAATCTCACCGGATGGAAGCTGGAGCAATACTCCGCGAAGGGCAATCTCGGCACCGCAGTAGCGCTCGAGGGGACTATTCCCGCTGGAGGATACTTCCTCATCTCGGGTGCCGGTGGCACGAACGGCGATGCTCTTCCGCAAGCAGACGTGGAGTCTGGATTCAACTTCAGTGGCACAGAAGCCATAGCGAAGCTTATCGACGCCAACGGTACCGTTGCCGATCTCGTTGGCTGGGGCGGGGCAACGCAGTTCGAGGGAACAGTAGCGGGCAAGACCGGGAACAACGGCTTATCGGTTCAACGCGGGACCGTCGGCGTAGACACCGACAACAACGCCAACGACTTCGTCGTCGCCGAACCGACGCCGCAGAACTCTGGCAACACGGGTGAGACACCCGTCGACCCCGATCCGGCAGATCCGCAGCCGCAGCCGCAGCCCGCAGGAGAGATCACCCCGATCGCGGAGATCCAAGGCACCGGCGCACAGTCGCCGCTGGCCGGGAAAACGGTGACTACCGAAGGCGTCGTCACGGCTGTGTACGACGAGGGCGGCAAGAAGGGCTTCTTCCTGCAGACCTCCGGTACTGGTGGTGCCGCGAAGAACCAGGGCGACGCCTCCGACGGCATCTTCATTTACATGGGGAACCGAACCGATTACCCGCAGCGCGGCGCATCGGTGCAGGTCACCGGCAAAGTGAGTGAGTACCACAACCAGACCCAGGTCACCGCATCTGAGATCACGCCCATAGACGCACTCGAAGCTCCGAAGGCGATCGAGATCGACGTCCTCCCCGCTGGCGACGAGGCTCGGGAGCCGTACGAGGGCATGCTCGTGCGTCCGAAGGGGCCGTACACGGTGACCAACAACTACACGCTCAACAACACCGGCGACCTGGGGCTTGCTCCGGGCGAGCGCGCCCACCGCACGCCTACTGACGTGGTGGCCCCGGGGGAACCCGCGAAGGAACTGCAGGCGAAGCAGGACGCCGAGGTGGTCTACCTCGACGACGGTCGCACCGCGAACTACTTCCGCACGGACAAGAACACCCCGCTTCCGTACATTGTGACCTCCGACGAGGGCATTAAGTCGATCCGCACCGGCGATCAGGTCACCTTCCAGACAGATGTGGTTGTTGATTATTCGTTCGACCAGTGGCGCTTCCAGCCGCTGCAGCCGATCACCGGCAAGAATGCCGCCGAAGAGCTGCCGATCACGTGGGAGGATTCGCGCGAATCTTCGTACGCCGCGATCGATGACGTGGCAGGCGACTACAGCATCGGCTTCTTCAACGTGCTGAATTACTTCTCGTCCCTGGGCGAGAAGGAGTCCGGGTGTAATTCGTACAACGACATCTACGGCGAGCCTGTCGCTGCAAATGGCTGCAAAGTCCGTGGTGCATTCTCCCAGGACGCGTTCGATGACCAACAGGCAAAGATTGTCACCGCCATCAACAAGCTTGACACTGACGTGCTCGGCCTTTCCGAGATCGAAAACACTTACCGCGTCACCGGCGACGTCGCAAAGCGTGATGAGGCTCTACAGAACCTCGTCACCGCACTGAACACTGCGGCGAATGAGAACAAGTGGGAGCTGGTGAAATCCCCCCAGAAGCTGGGCACCGACGAAGACTTCATTCGCGTCGCGTTCATCTACCAGCCTGCGAAGGTGACGCCGGTCGGTGAATCCATCATCTTCGACGACGATGCTTTCACCCGCACCGCACGCCAACCGTTGGCACAGGAGTTCGACACCGTCGGCAACGACGAAGACAAGAACTTTGTTGCCGTGGTCAACCACTTCAAGTCCAAGGGTTCCGTCGCAAACGGCGATGCTGATACTGGCGACGGCCAGGGCAACAACCCGAACGTTCGCAAGCGCCAGTCTGAGGCACTGCTGGAGCACCTGGGCAAGCAGGACCAGTGGGCCGAGCTGCCAACGTTCCTCGTCGGCGACTTCAACGCGTACACCAAGGAAGACGCGATCACGACCCTGGTCAACGGCGGTTTCAGCATCGTGGAGTCTGAAAAGGAATTCGACCAAGCCTCCTACCAATTCGGCGGGCAGCTGGGCACCCTCGACCACGTTCTTGCAAACCCTGCCGCAATGGATCTGGTGAAGGACTCGGTGGTCTGGAACATCAACGGTGACGAGTCCGTGGCATTCGAGTACTCGCGCCGCAAGTACAACGTCCAAGACTTCTTTGGTGAAGGTGCTGACCCGCTGTACGGCTACGGCAACCCGTTCCGCTCCTCCGACCACGACCCGGTGAAGGTCGGCTTCGACAAGAAGCGCGAGGAAAAGATTACCGATTCGCAGGACCCCGCGGCTGGAGACGCCATCACCGTGTACGAGGGCGATCAGCTCCCCGACGCGAAGACTGCTATCAAGGATGCGGATAAGCTCCCGCAGGACACCAAGTTCGAGTGGGTCACCCCGGACGACACGAACACCGTCGGCAACGGCCAAAAGGGCCAGGTAAAGGTCACCTACTCCGATGGCAGCACGGATATCGTCGATGTCGTAGTCAACGTGAAACCGAAGGCACAGTACATCGTCAAGGCGGAGGTCAACGACCAGGGTGAGCTCATTGTCACCTTCGACAACGGTAAGACCGAGAACCTCGGCGTAGTCAAGGGTGACAAGGGCGAGACCGGCACCCAGGGCCCAAAGGGTGACACCGGCACCCAGGGCCCAAAGGGTGACACCGGCGCTCAGGGCCCGAAGGGTGACAAGGGCGAGACCGGTGCTCAGGGCCCAAAGGGTGACACCGGCGACCGAGGTCCGAAGGGTGACAAGGGCGAGACCGGCGCCCAGGGCCTCAAGGGTGACAAGGGCGAGACCGGCGCCCAGGGCCCCAAGGGCGACAAGGGTGACACCGGCGCTCAAGGCCCGAAGGGTGA
>ERZ1029858.111-NODE-111-length-33722-cov-80.021416_pt1 | contig 33722 bp, 46 predicted proteins | sample MGYA00519237_ERZ1029858 | MGnify/ENA primary metagenome ERZ1029858 (study PRJEB33666, sample SAMEA4610919) | skin metagenome | biome: Human-associated habitat; feature: Malodor aspect; material: skin | place: Philippines | collected 2015-08 ...
CATAACTCTTATGTATATTTTTATATGGGGGTTATAGGGGGTACGTAGTGCTTGTAACACTATTTTTATGTATAAAAAAACACCACGCTCATAAGAACGTGGTTAGAATATAGTGTTAGCCTCTTATAAATCTGATAATTATTTTAATTATCACAAACTGGGTATCTTTATTGTAACATAAAAAGCTACCCAGTGACATGTTAGGCAGCTTAAAAGGGAACATGCTCAAATGAGTTGTTCCAAAAGATCATTAAGTTTTCAACTGGGTGTAAAACCCTTGTGAATTAATTATAACACAATCTGATAACGCAAAATAGGTTATTGCGTTATCGTAGTCCTTTTCTACAACATGGTAGATAGGTAAAAAAGCTTTCTTAGTTCGTAAGAAAGACGTGACTTTTCCACACTGGGTGGATAGTTCATTGTCATTATAACATATTTGCGAACGACATTGATGTCAGCCACAAAAAAACCTCCATGCAAAGCACGGAGATTAATCTGAGTACATTTCAGGAATGACCATTTCGTATCTCCATTATAACATAAAAAAAGAGGGACAAGCACTAAACTTGTCCCTCCATAAAACATAATGAACTTTGTAAACGTATGGGATATTATCCCAAGTCGATTATATCATATTAATACACTTCTACAATTCTCAAACGTTCATGCCATATCCATCCGTTATTATTTCTAGAATAGACACGACACCAACCATTTTTAATTTCAAAGATATAGAACTGATCATATCCTGCTCTATAAGTATTGTTTGTCACGTACCACTCTATACCTCTAAATTTAACTAACGCTGCACCATGATAATCGACACGCGCTCTGAATTTAGCTTTAGATGACTTTTTCATGTTTAATGGTGGAATACTATTCACTTTTATTCCTGTTGTATCTGCAAGAATATTACGTTGCGCTACTGCTTGTTTATCATCTTTTTTTGCAAAATTCTTACCACCTGCTGTTTTGTAGATATCTTTAACGATTAAGCGTTCATACCATACATAACCGTCATTGCTAGGACTGTAAACTCTAGCCCAACCATTACGAATTTCATAAATGTAGAACACGTCGCCCGGATTGTATTCTTCACTCGTAACAACCATTACGTTATTATGGTTAGGTCTACAAATTCTAACGCCCTCGCTATCTGCAACCGCTTTGAAGTATGGTTGATTACTCCATGTTAAGTTTAGCGGTGGCTTTTTCTCTAACTTGATTGAACTTTTAGATTTACGTTGAGGTTTTTGTACTTCTTTAATATCAGTTAAATCAACGCTATCGTCTGCGAAGTCTGGCACAATGAAATGTGTTAAGCCTGTGTAATCATCTTCACGTAATTTAGCTGGCGAATTGGCTTTACTATCGAAGTTTTGTTCTAAGATTGTAAATGATTTTGTACCGCCGCTATTGTCCCAAACTAAACCAGTATGTCCCCACTTTTTGTAAATTCCTGACGTATAAATTGGAATTGCACAAATAGGCGGCACGTAATCTCTTGTATTTTTAACCACTTTCCAACCTTTCGGCATGGCGTTTTTAGTGTGTAACTCTTTAGCGTTACCAATGAAACGTACGCCGCCTGTTACATGATAGATGAAGTCTACAACGACATCTACACATTGATAAGCCCACTCTTTATCAAAGTCGATATATTGTCCTTTCAAGCTGTGCATGTATTCGATTGCTTGTTTATACTTAACCACACTTTGTGGCGAAGGTGTCGGCTTTTTAGTTGTTTTTGTTGATAGTTTCTTGCTCGGTGCTGGTTTAACGCCATTAATATATTTAGCGATTTGCTTATCTAAATTCTTAACGTTTCTCGAATATCCACAAGCCTCTAATAAGTTTCCGGGATCAATCTTATCAGCTTGAATATCTTGGTGTCCCGGCACTTCGGTTTTATAATCAATTCCCCAATAGTTACATAAATACGCTAATACACGTGCCATATTATCTAACGACTTACGTGAACGTTGAATGTTGCCTGGAAAATAGCTACCTTCTACACCAAACGCTACGTCGTTAGCGTCAGCACCATACCACTGATTATCAGTAGGCGTGTTATATATTACATGCCACGCTTTCTCTGTAACTGGAATACATACAATGCACTCTTTATCATCAACGAATATATGAGCGCTGGCAACAGTAGCCCAATTTTCCATATATGTGTTTCTATAATAATTCACATTCGTTTGTGCTGTTGTGTGAGGATTTCCAGTATCATGTGCTACCGCAAATAAAGGTTTCTTACTTGTTATAGGTTGCCCACTTCTACGTGTTCCAATCGGTAAAAAATCATATTTAACTGGGACACCATTCCATTTTTCTGCCATTATGCACGACCTCCACCAATTTTATTATTTTTATCTTTAGTTGAACCTGTACGTGGTCGAACTGTTTCCCAAATACCAGTAGCCATTAGTCCGCTTATTAAACCAGCAAGCAATCGACCACCAATTGACAATTCGGTAACTATTTCAGGAATAAAGGCTGTAATACCTCCTAAAACGATACCAATACCAATAGCAATTAAAGGTACAATGTTTTTAGGTATGCCTGCCTGTTTAACTAATTGAGTTAAGGCGATTGTGATAACTGAAATTACTGTTGCAAATGCAATAATACTTTCCATTTCTTCCCACTCCTTATTCAAAATAAAAAGCCGACCTAAAAAGGTCAGCTTATTCTTTAACGTATTTGTATTGTTTATCTTCAATAGCATTATCATTAAATGTGTAAGAGATAGTGAAATTACCTAACTTATTATTTTTTATGCTACGTGAAGTTACGCTCATTAAATCTTGGGGGAGTTCGTTACTTCTCGTTGTAACTTCGTTGCCAAATGTATCTTTATATATCACGTTAAAAACATTTAAAGGCTCGATAAAAGATAGTGCATCAGCATCATTTAACACATCTTTATTTGATAATGCGGAATAGCTATCTTTTTTATTAAGAATATCGTTCAAAATAAAAGGTAAAGTACTTTCTAAGCTGAAAATTGCTGATTGATTTACGTTAGATTGATAAGCGATAAAATATATAAATTCGTTCTCATTACCATAAGCGATTTCCGATAATTTAATATCATCTTTATTACGCATAAAATCTTCTTTCATAATCTGTATTACTTCTTTTGCAATAGGCTTAGCCATTAATTCTACCCATTCGTTAGTTTCTTCGTTATAAATTTTAGGAATTGCGTTCATTATTTATTCACTCCTGTATCTATCCAAATTTTTGTTTTATCTGTTGGTTCTGTGCTACTAATCTCGATGTTCGATGTTTCGGTTGTCTCGCTTTTTAAGTAACCATTTTTCACTGCGTATTCAGTAAGTTCTTTCCACAAGTTGTTGTTATCAACTTTCGTAATGGCATTACCTAACACACTACTTTCCACTCTGATTTTCGCTTTGTTATCACTAGGGAAGCAGTAAGTGTTATCCACCCATATTTCTAATGTGTAAGTGTTAGCAGGGATAATAGTATTAATTACTACATCGCATAGATATTTACCATCTTGTTCTTTAACTGTTGTATTATAAATATATTTAACACCTTCACTATCAGTTAGATATACTTTTGCTTGTTTACCGTCTAACTGTAAATCATCGTTATTTGCGTCGGTTAGAACATATCGCATTATTGATAGATCGCCTTGCTTAATTCTGTTACCATCTACGCTTTTTTCTAAATCAAGTACGTTTGTGTACATTTCATCACCTCAATATAAAAAGCCGACACATAAGTGCCGACTTAGTTTAAATATTCTTTTACCGCATATTCAATCGCTTGTGCGTATTCATACATCACTGCACGCCAACGATATCTGTCTTCTCTTACTTTTTTACTGAAATCATTATTACTAAAGAATGATTTACGTTGTTTGGTTGATAACTCAAGTTGAACACCTAAACCTGTTTTAGTCTTATTCGTGATGTTGTTAGGTTTAGCACCACCTAAGTTAGTTGGTGCATCTTGTACGTCAAAGCCACGACTTCTTAAATGACATTTAATAATTTCTTTTAGTTCTTCATTGCTACCACCGATTAATGTGCGAGCATATTCGTTATCAGCGTAACCATGAACAGAAATTGAGTAATCAACATCTCTCATCAAATTAAGTAATTCCGGATTATCATATCGAGTAGAAGTTACATGTAATTTACTGTTATTAGTAGGTAACTTACCTTTAAATGTAAAGTAGTTACAATCTAACTTTTGAGAAATAAGTAATGCGAGTTCGGATGAACCAGCTTCAATACCACCACCATGTGGCGCAAAACTGAGAATATTACTTTTGTTTGTGTTCATCTCGATTGACCAATCATGTTCTTTACCTTGTAATTCAATCATTGAACTATATATATCTGACAATTTATCTACTCCTTTTAAACTACTTTACCAAATTGTAATGTGCTTGATTTAATAGATATGCCACTATAACTATCACTTTGCACTCTTAAAGTATTTGAATAGTAAATTGACGGACTAGCGCCATCAACTGTCCAAGTTGTAGCGACATCATTGGAACCCGGTTTTAAAGTGATTGTTTTATTACTATCAGCGATCTGATCAACAGTAATATTCATCGTTATATCATTGCTAGTATTATTTACAAATGTTCCTTTAAAGCCATATTTACCGCTATCTGTTCTTTGTAAAGCTGTATATTTATAACTTAGCGAACTAGTTGACATATTAATATCTGTTGTAGCTACGTTAGTTAATAAATTGCTTTGGATTTGAAAAGTTGTTGATGTTGTTGTATCGCTAGTATTTGTAGGCGGTGTTGTAGTGCTTGTTGATGTTCCTGTACTCCAATCTAACATTTGGTTCATTTCTTGAACTGCCTTTTGAATAATCAATTTGACAAATTTCTTTTGTGTATCTAATGCCATTGTTGTTTCGGAAGGTACATGAACAAACATATATGGTGTATTCAATAAATCATTATCTAGTTTTTGTAACGAGTAGAAAATATTGGCATTACACAAGAAGTCACCTGCATCAGTGCTAGCGTAAGAAGTAAACTCAGAACCTTTTATCCACTCTTGTACTTGTGTATAGTCAAATGTTGTTTTATATCCAACACGAGCATTATCTTCTTTATTTAAACGTCCGTTAGGGTTAACACCGTCAGCGTCAGAACCATTAGAAGCCCAGTTCCATCCGTAACTTTCAACCCGTGGTCGTTGTATAGAAGAAGCTAATCCAAATGAAATGATTAAGTCGGGTTTTTCAGTAGTAATCAATGATTCCATTTCATTTTTGATTTTGCTATAAACAACACTAATTTTAGCAACTTTGATAGTATGTCCACTTACTTTTGTTGGCAAATCTTTAATATTTTCCCATGAAGGATTGATTGATACACCACTCCATAAATCAAAGCCAGTAACTAAAATTTTCATGTTTAACCAACCTCCTTAATATAACCTTCGATTTCAGTTCTTATAGGAATAGGGTTATTTGTTGTTAAATAATCTTGCGCAATGTTATTTGCCTTACTATTTGTAAATGTAGCGACTGATTGAATGCCATTAAAGCCGACTTTAGAGCCTAACGCTGTTTGAGAAAGTACTTTATTGATTACACTCAAATCTCTATTTGTAGATGTGATAAGTTGTCCTAAATATGCAGCTTGTAACGTATTCATTTGATAAACGTCATTTGAGCTTATTAATGTCGCTAATTCAATAGAAGGCTGGTTAGTAGCTGTTCCATCAGATGTATCACTTAATTTAGCGTCTACATATTGTTTGATAGCATTATCTACATATTGTTGGGTAGCATAAGTGTTCGAAACGCTGATATCTGATGTGGCTTTTTTCCATTCAGACCAAGTATCTGCTTTATTTTTGATATAAATCTCAGATGAATTAAACGGTGAATATTCTATTCTTTGAACGCTATCGTTTAGTTTTTTATATGTTACATATCCATAATTAGTAACACTACTAGGTAAATTCACACCTCTAGTAACATAATAAAATCCAGTTGTTAAGTTAGATTTATCAATAGTATTAAAATCGAAACCGGATAGAATAATAATATTACCTTTTGGATCAGTTAATTTAGTTTGCTGCCAATTAGAAAAATCGGGTAATGTTGGTGTTGGACCGGGTGGACCTTGTTCGCCTTGTAGACCTTTTTCTCCAGTATCCCCTTTAGGTCCCATAGGACCTGTTGGACCTGCTGGACCCATTTCACCATTAATTCCATCTGCACCTTTATCGCCTTTTGGCCCTTGTGGACCAGTATCGCCTTTGTCACCTTTAGGACCTCTGAAACGTTCAATGTCTTTTAACATAATTCGTTCAACGATATCATCTAACATATCAACATGAACTTCTTTACCGATTGCTTTTGTGATACCACTATCGTTTACTTTGAAATAAAAATCTGCAACATGCGAACTATCATCAGTCGAATTACTACTATCAATTAAGAATAATTTTGCTTGTATACGTCCTACATGCTTTGTTACATAGTCAGATACGTTGTAACGCACATGGCCTTCTTCTGCTTTCACTACTTCTAATTCCTCATTAGTAAAAATAGAGCCATCTTCAGCAATTAGATGCAATACTGGTTTGAATGTCGTTTGATTTAGATTTACTGGAATAAATTCTTTTTCTTCGCTAAAGATATTACGTTTTTTAATATGAATATCTAATGCTGCAGTAGAATTATCCATTGTGTAGAGATTGACGTTGATGTTACCTAAATCAATACCTCGCTCATCTATACGAGCAGTTACTTCACCTTGCTTGAACGTTTCCATTTAAGCACCTCTTTTACATAAATTTAGGACCACATGCTGTCAGCATGTAGTCCTATGTTTGTTTGTATCGGTCACGTATAAAGTGTTCACCTTTTAGACCGATTTCATCATATAAACTTTTAATTGTATTTGCTTGATGTTGCGCCCAACGTACATCAGTAGCATATTGATGATTGCCGGGACTTTGTGGGTTCCAACGCATTCTGTATAACGTTTGTTGACCTTTATCGATATAACCTTGTCTAACGAATTTAGCACCACCAATAATAGCTTTAGCTGGAGTAGTCCAACCTTCATTTTTAGCAAAAGTCATAGCGTAGTTAGGGTTATTATCATAAGCACCGATACCAAAGTAGTTATAAGCGCCATATACACCACTAGCAAAGTTAGAACGACCATAGCCACTTTCTAAGAATGCATGTGAGATTAAGTAAATTTCATTTACATTATATTTCTTACAGCCATCAGATACGGCTTGTCCTTGGCCTGATAGTGTTCCTTTGCCTTTAAGAATAGAGTTAAGTTTCGATACTGAAATACCTTGATACTTACCTAAGTTAAGCATTTGATATTTTTGTCTTGAGCTATTCCATATTTCTAAACTGTTCATTGCTTTTAACGTATCTGCACGACCAGCGTTATACCAACCTGAACCATAGTTAATTTGTGGCGCTCTCGTCATTTGAATATTAACTGCTTGATTAAATGTGTAATTACTATAAATGACGATAACTTTAGGTTTACTAGAAACTTTAGACGTTGTTGAGGTAGACGTAGAAGTTGATGGTTTAGCTGTACTGCTTGATGAAGTAGAATTTGATGACTTTTCTTTCTTATCAACTTTGATATCAATTTTAGTTGTTTTACCACTTTTTACTTCTTTAAGTACTTTATTTCTATTTTGGTATAACTCAAGTAGTGATGCTTGGACTTTATCAAGTACCTTTGAAGAAGGTTTCCCGTCAATTAAAGGATCAAAGTTACCATGTTCCATAACGGTACGCCATAAGTCGTCAGATACTTTCAAAGATGATCGTTTAAGTGGAATGTTATACCCTTTTAGTTGGCCAACACCAAATATAATTGCATGTAGTTCATTAAGTAAGAAATCTGTTTTGGTGTCGCTGTAATCTCCACATACTTCAATTACGATGTAGTCAGGTTCACTAGGTACTTTGACATCTGTATATCGTGGTTGCCAAATATGGTGACGGTCAATGTAGAAATGTGGATATTCAGAATTAGAAATATATTTGTTTCTGTCATAATACATCTGTTGTACAGAACACATTGTTCCAGCGTTCTTAACTGCTAAGCCTTTAGGTTTGTGACCTCTTACTTCTCCATTAGCAATTCTATGTGGTATAAATCTAGGATAATCTACTTTCTCATCATCTTCTGCCGTTACTGTAATAACTTTTTGCTCTTTAAGTGGTTCTTTTTTAGTTTCTGATGTCGGTTTATCTGAAGAAGTATTGCCTTTATCTTGACTAGGCGTTGTATCTTTAGGTGGCGTTTCAGTTTTAGGTTCTTCCTTATAAGGTGGTCTGATGAAATAAAGATTACCACCCATACCACTGTAACTATGTTTAACATATGCAGCTTTACTCCCGTACCAGTGGTTAGCCCCATACCAGTTCTGATCAATTGAAGTAAATGTATTAGTATCACTAGGACCAACTACAATCGCTGTATGTCCGTAAGCACCATATGTCCAACACACAACGTCACCCGGCTTCGGCACAAAACTAGGTGTATTCGCATATATCTTCCATGTACTATTTGGATATTGGTCACGTCGTGCCATTGCATCAGCGTTTCCATATGTTCTAAATCCCCAATATCTATCGAAGATATAGTTAGGTAAGTCCCAACATTGATCGTTTATATTTAACTTAACGCCTTTCCCTGTATTAATTTCTTAATACGCTTGTATAACGTTAAATTGCTCTATAAAAAGAGCCTCATGCTTTCACATGAGACTAGACTATATCTTAGTTTTCTTTTGCTTTTAAATATGCTTTATATGCTTCTTCGGGAGTGTCAAACAAACCTAAATAAATGAACTTTTTATTTTTATATAACTGTGCTTGATACTTATCAGAATTCGGTTTATAAGTAACTCCAGTATAACCGGTTTTGTTGTGGTATTTTCTTCTATTATTAGAATTAGTTCTATGGTCAACCCAACGTACATTATTTGGCTCGTAGTTACCGTTGTTATCAATTCTATCTAATTCTGCGCCTTCAAAAGGAATATCGCCTACATCTTTATAAAATTCAGAGAAATCATCTTTCCATTTTTGACACATTGTGATACCTCTTCCACCGTACCACTTATAGTTTGAAGTATTAGGGTTGAAACATCTTCCTTTAATGTTTTTCCATTTTCTGTATATTGGAGTCCCCGTCATACCATGTTTTCTTTTTTGGTTTTGTTTTATTAAACAGCCACAACTTTTAGAATATCCATTTTTAACAGATGTACCAACCATTATTTTCTCGTTTCCACAGTTATTGCATTTACACTTATAAAGCTTTTTCTTATATTTGTTTTTGCCAGCATATTCTATAACGGTCAAATGATTAAATGTTTTACCTACAATTTCCATGTGTAGCCTCCTTACAAATCATCAAAACCATTATATCACAAAAGAAAACTTAACGCACTGTCCTATAATTATAGGCACTTAGTCGTTGGAGCTTCTTCTACTATTACCATAGAAGCTTGCCTGCTGATTGCCCAATACTTAACATTTTTAACATTCACGCTTACCATTACTAGTTACGTTGTAGTTGTTAAGTCTCTAAGGGTTTCCCAGCAATTCACGTTATTTTACTTGAACTATCAATTAATCCAAGCCTACCATCCACATCGACACCCTTATTGTTATCAGCTAACCATTTAGCCCATGCTACTACCTGTTTGGCTGTTGGTTTGCCTGATGAAGGTAAAATTGCCATTTATCCACCTTCCTTTTTGCATAATAAAAAGTCGACGTGTAAACGCCGACTATTTTCTCATCTTGATATTTATTTCTGATGTTTCATTATCCTCGAGTTCTTTATTATATTTTGTTGTCATTTCTTCTTTTATTTCAGTGGTAATTGAAGGTGGTTGACTTCCTTCATTTTTTATAACTGCTAATCTTTCAGCTAATTGTTTAGGTACTAGTACGCCCATAGCAGCACAATTCTCAACTACAGATAAAGCCTCATTTGCGATATAAAATAAGATTGTAATCATAATTAGTCCACCATTTAAAGCTAGTATCTGATCTATTACGTTAGATACAACAATTATGACGAAAATAAGTATCTTTCTTCCATAACCAAACAGTCCTTTTCTTGACCATAATCTTCTATCTTTAATAGCTTTAGCTGTTCCTGTTAATATGTCTAAGACCATTAACAAAATCAATACATAAAGCATTTTTAAATCTCCGGCATAAAAGAAGGTTTTAAATTCTTCGGACTGAATAATTTTGACTTTTACATCTTCCAACTATTTAGCACCTTCTTTCTATTAGGTTTCATCAATATCTGCAATCATTTCACCTACATTTATGTTATTCGTTGCATCATACCAATTTCCCCAACCTGTTGTATCGCCCATCTTATTTCGTGAATAGAATTTATGACGATTGAATGGAAAGAATAACACTTTTTTATAGCTACTACTTCTTGCCATAACAAGTAAATAACCGCTTTGATTATTTGGATCGGGTGAATTAACTGGGTTGTATGCATAATAAAAACCTGACGTATCAATACCACTCATAGTATAGAGGTCAGGGTTATCAATTCTAGGAATATATCCGTTGTCATCAGTAAATGTGAAACGTTGTAATTGTGCATTACTAAGCGCTTCATTGACTTTTTCTTTAATCATTTTATCGAAATCAGGTAATTCAACTGATTGTGGGTTGGTAACGTCCCCTACATTTGCTTTACCATTTAATTGTGTAGTGAGTTGTTCATTCGTGGGATAGTTTTCAAGTAACGTATTTAATTCACTTTCAGTGATAAAGTTTTCTGTTCCATTTTCAAGTTCCTTTAATGTTTCCAACACTTTATCGTCGATTGAGTTTAGTCTATCTATAAGATCTTTTTGTGTGTTTTCTGCAAATGCGTTCATGTCATTTTTCATATCATTCACTTGTTTAATGAAAGCATTTTTCTGTGCATTTACAAACGCAGTAAAATCAGCTTGTGCTGTCTCGATATCGCTAAAGTTTTGAGATACATTTTCAATTTTCTTTTTGAAGTTATCAATTAAATCGTCAATTTCACGAATATAACTAATTTTGATATCGGCATCAATTTGATTAATTAACGCATCTTTGACATAGAAACGGAATTCATTTAATACAACAGTATCTTTGCGACCAACAGCTTTAATGTAAATTTGACCTGTCACATAAGTATCTGTTGCAGCTTTTAAGAAGTTGTTATCCAAAGTAAGTTGAATGATACCTTGCATCGGATTAACGTAATCAACTTGAACACGTCCAGTTGACGATCCATTATCAGATACAAAGTAAGCATAAATATCAGTATTTACTTTACTGATTTCTAATGGATAATCTTGTTTTCTTACTTGAAACGTTAAAACTGCTGTATTGATATCCATGTTGTAAAAACCGATATTCTCATCAGTAATAGGTTTCAAACGTGGCTCATCAACAACTGTGATTTTCGCTTCTTTTTTCAAACCGTCCATTTAAAAACCTCCTTATTTTTTAGTAATAATCTTATTACGAATATCAAACGGTGCGGGTTTATTTGGATAGATTTGTTTGAATGTTTGCTCTTTTTGATTTCCATATCCTGTTGAAGTAAACATTTGAACAGCATTATGAGAATGACTAGGTGTAAATTTAACATTAAGTACCATATTCAATACTTTTGCATATCCTTCTTTTCTCATTACATCTACCACTGCCATAACTTCATTTGTCCGTTTAACATTGTCGGGTGTTGTTGTAGAAAATTGAACAGGTGCCACTGCATGTAACGGAATAGTATGAATGCCAGCCGGTAATTTATGTTCAATTTTAAATAATTGACGTCTTCTTGTTTTGCCATTACCACTAAATGGATTGTAGTTTTGTGCAATTCCCGGATTAACCCCGAATACTGTATCTTTAGATAACTGAACTGTGATTGATCCATTTAATTCAACAAAACCATTGGCAGTGACTTTAAACCGTTGTTGTGTCATCAACATACGTTGATATCCATCTTTGGCGATAAGTGAGAATGGTTTAACGCCAGAATTATTATAACGACTACTATATACAAACGATTTAACAATAGGTTCGTTTGCTGTTCTTCCGTTTTGACCATTATATAGGCTCGACAATCTTAAAAGAATATTTCCTAAGTAATATACGCTACGCCACATTTCTTCCGCGCCTCTAGGTTTACCAGCACGACCTTCATATACTTCAGGTAAGAATGATGTAATGCCTTTCGTGATACCAACCCAATTCGAGAATGACGCTAATGTACTCGAACCCCAAGTAACATAATCACCATAATTTGATAATTCCATTAAAAGTTGTGTCATTTCGTTATTAGGTTGATTAGCAAAACGTGGATAGAATAAACAATAGTCACTAACTTGAGATACAATGTTGTGACAGTCCATATGTGCTGTAATTTCGTCTAAACTTTCAACGAGTGTTTTCATATTTCTACTTTCACGTTCACTAAATACTTTAGAGCCTTTATAGTTCTTACCACTCGGACTTTTACCGCTACCATTTTCCCAATAGTAATCAAAGTTACGATTAAGGTCTACATTATTCACATTTTCACGTTCTTGATTAGCAAAGCCCCAAGGATTTACGATGGGAACCATGACAATACGCACATTTTTACGTAAATAAGCGAGTTGTGGGTATTTTTCCCATTCGTTTACAACTAAGTTCATAAAACGACTCATAGCGTAAAATGCACTATACTCATTACCATGAATACAACAAGTGACTAATACTGTTTTACTGTAATGTTCCGGCTCAAATGTATAACTATATACGTTGTATTTGTTTGATTGGTCTTTACCAATGTACTTTTTGAAACAATATTTATTATCGACAAACACGTCATAGAACGCTTTTAAGTTTTCAGTTGGATCATTACTTAATGGCGTTTCATTTACACCACGTTCAGCACTTTTCATGTAAGGTGGATTAAATAAATATGCAGGATCATCAGTAACATTCATCAACTTATCTGTTTCTTCTTCAATATATGAAAAATCGTGTTTTAAACGTTCAGATAATAATGAATGACTTTGACCGTCCATAGAAACACGACTGTCACGCACTTCTTGTTGGCCGTTTCCTAAATTACCTAATACTAAGTTTCTAACACGTTCATTTTGATAACGAAGTTCTTTATCAACTGTGGTACTAGGACCAGTAGGAAGTGTGTACTTAATTTGGTCGGCAGTATGTGCTTTTTTTTCATTTCGGCTATGCTTATCTAATAACTTTTCGATATTTGTTAACATATCTCTTGTGGCAATAAAATTTAACTCATTTTCTCTAACAAAACGAGCGCCAAATATTGCATCTAAGTCGGTATATATCGTTTTTCTCATTTCAAACCTCCTACTTTAGTTTCAAGTTGCCATTGGCATCAATGACAATATCAGCACTACTTAAATTAACGACTGTGCCATCTTCTTTAGTTGCTTTTATATCTTTAGTAGCACTATCTTCTTGTTGGCGTTGTGTGGTTTTAATCGCTGCATTTGTTTTTGCAGTGGTTACTTTATATGTGTGGACAAAGCTATTTTGTCCTCCTAATTTCCCGACTGCCGCCGCTGCTTCACTTACACGTTTTTTATATCTATCTACACGTTTGAAATCACCTAACGTTACATCTTGTTTAACGATAATATTATCTTTATCCCTTACCGTTTTTACATCAACAATACGAACAAACTCATTAATACCTAAGATAGAATGATTAATCTTAACGATATCAGCTACTTTAGGAACAGCGTTTGGATAGTGTTTATTCAAAGCAATGAAGTCTAAACTAATTGATGTTTTAACTGAACTTTCGATTAATGATTGAAGTTTTTGATGCATCACTTCTTCATCTTTGATACGACCATCTTTAATCGGTGGTGCATCATAACGACCATAGTCTTTGATGCTAGGATGCTCAAATTTCATAACAAAGCCAGCTGCTGTACTACCACCTTCTTCATCGTAATCACCGTAACCAACAGCGTATGTGTATAACTCACTACTATCTTCTTCAACTTTCATATTATTGGCGTTGATTTCATCATCTATATGATAACTAGCATTTTTATTTAAGAATGGTGTAAATACAAATGTATATGTTCCTTTTTTGTTATTAAATTCAATATCGAACTCTACATCGAAGTGGCTACAAAACTTCTTGATCAAATCTTCTAAACTTTCACCTTCGCCAGCATTTTCAAATTGAGATGAACCAAGAGAGCCATCTATTTTGTACTTCAATCCAGTACCATCAAAAATCCGTTTAAGAAATTTATCGGCAGTGAAACTACCATCTATTGTGTCGTAAATACGAGTGTGTTTAATGATATCTAATGGTTTATAACGACAAGAAACAGACACACGTTGTTTTTTACCATGTGTCTGTCTGTCGATAATAAATACTACGTATTCTCTTTTATCTTTCGGACCTTGTACTCTTGAAATCGTCCATCTTTTTTGTAAACCTCTGACAATTTGATAATTAAATTCATCTTCAACAATTTCAAATTGTAAGACTATATCAGAACCAAGTTTAGATGTTTCGGTAGTAGACACGTACAATGGAATACTACGCCCACGTATTGGAGTAACTAATATTGGCATGTCTACACCTCACAAGTAATAAAATTTCAAGTCAAATGTTACTGATTTAACTTGCTGATTGAATTCAAAATTATTCCAACCCGGATAAAACTTTGGTTGTGCATTTGATGCTAAGTCGTTAATAGGAATACCATTTCTAAACGTCTGTACACCGTCATAGACAATCTTGTCGCCTTTTTTTAGGTTAGCACCTTCGATTGTCATAACATCACTATTACCTAGCGTAAATTGAAATATCTCTGTTGCTTTAACATCTTTTCCTAATACGACTGTTACTTTTTTGAATAAATTGAATTGATCATTAGGTACATTTCCGTGATAGTACACTGAATTGTTGTATACATTAGTAAATGAATACTTACGACGTGCATCTTCTTCATCAAAAGGAATTAACATATCATTGGACCATAATTCTCTATCAGGTCGTTTCTCTAATTCTAATGATGTTCCGATACTTTCAGCAAATGGAAGTTCTACCGTTTCAAATTTAATTGAGAAGTTAATCTTACGACCATTTTCTTCGGGTACAACTACATCTGAACACATAACTTGATATTGTCTACCATTCACATAATGATTGTCGTTAAACGGCTCGTGATTAAATACAAGAACGTTATATTCATCTATCTCTTGATAGTCATCTTCAGTAGGTTGTACAAAGCGATAGTTAAGTGGAACTGTCCGTCTTAACTCTCTAATATGAATAGGTTCGTTACTATTAGTTAGCGAGTAAAACTCATCTCGTAAACGTGAGTTATCGTTTAGCTTAGTAGAAACTACATAGCAATCAACTGTAATAGTTCGTTTGCGATACTGACTACTTAGAAGAATACGACCACTTGTATTTTCTTTTTTCTCGTAATCCGTTTCTTTTTCAATACTTTCAACGGTCACATTCGTCACTTTGAAACCGAAGTCGTTCAAAGTATAACGCTGTCCGTCTTTTTTCTTAATTTCTATATCCATTGAACGACCTCCTTAGAATGAAAATACCGTATCATCATTTGCAGTTTGACCATTCACAATCGTTGCTAATGCTTCGTTGTTAACATCCATTTCAATACGAACAACACGTTGTGAAGGGTTTGTTTGAACAGTGTGTGTATGTTGTACTTGAGCGTTCATATTAGCATTAACTTTCTTCATATTAGAAGTAATGTCTGGTACTGCTAAATTGCTGTTAAATGCGTCTGTGATTGAGTTAGCCATGCTACCCATACCACTGATTACATTTTTACCTTCTTTATTAATTCCGATGCCTAAACCTTCCATAGTCCATACACCGAATTGTTTAAATAATTTAGAAGGTGAGCCGATATGCAACGCACTTTTAGCAGCGTTCACTGCACCCATAACTACATTACGCGCAGCGTTTGCTAAATTACGAGCCATACTAACAACACCATTAATCATACCCTGAATTAAATCAACGCCGACTTGTCTCATGTGACCTATAAAGCTACGCGCAGCACTTACTGCATTTGATACACCGCTTGTCACAGAACTAACCACTCTAGCCATGCCACTTACAACTGCGCTTACCATACTAGACATTGCTGACATGACAGCACTAACCATATTTCTGAAACCACTTGATACAAAACTAACTGCTCTCGATACCGCACTAGAGATAGCACTGACGATTGAATTCCAAATACTAGAGATAATACTCATGATAGAACTCATAACTGATGAAGTAATTCCTAGTAAATTCGACCAACCACTTGATACAAAACTTACGATAGATGAAACAATCGAACTTATAATACTAACAATTGAACTCCAAATTGAAGAAATCACACTAGAAATCGCACTCATGATAGATGATGTAACAGATAACAACGTTGTCCAAACTGTTGTTACAACATTTAGTATTGCTTGTACAACTGTTGTAATAACTGTAACTAGCATAGTCCATATTGTTTGAGCGACGGTTACAAGTGTCGTCCAAATTGTTGTTGCTACTGTAACGATACCAGTCCAAATTGTAGATAAGATTGTACCTAACGTAGTAACTATCGTTGTAATAGCAGTTACTATTGCAGTCCAAACTGTTTGAGCAATAGCGATCAACATTGTCCACATAGTTTGTGCAACGGTAACAATATTTGTCCAAGTCGTCATTAAGAATACGCCTAATTGAACAACTACTGTTAAAATAGCTTGTACAATTGCATTCCATATAGTTGATGCAATTTCTGCTAGCGGTCCAAATATAGTTGAGAACATGTCAACTGTTGCTTGCCATGATTGAGATAATACATCTTTTAAGATATTAAAAATATTAACTGCTGCTTGTACAATTGCATTCCAAATAGCTTGACCTACTTCTTGAAGTGTTTGCCATGCGCCTTGCCAATCGCCAGTTAATATTTGAAGTAAAACAGTTATTGTGCCTACTATTACATGCATCGCTACTGTAATAACTGCTTTAATAACTTCCCATGCTATTTTTACAGTATTTACTATCGCATTAAATGCTGATTCGAATAAAGGTGATAACAACTTGATAGCACCTTCAACGATAGTAACGAAACCGTCCCACATTGCACCTAATGATTCAACTGCACCTTTAACGTAATCCATTTGCCCTAATAAATCTTTAAAGAAGTTAATAACTGCTTTAACTGCGTTTCCAACTGCGCTTGAAATAGCATCCCATGCACCTGTAACAGCATCTCTAACTACTTCTGACGATTTCCACAAACCAACAAATATCGCAATTACTGCTGCGACTGCTGCTATTACCACGCCTACTGGACCAGATAACGCTGCAAGTACGCCACCTAAACCTTCTATAACGCCCATAACGATACTAACTATTCCACTTAAACCACCAAATGTTGAAATAAGAGGGATAATTACTTGATTTACAAATATGAACGCTGGCGCTAATGCCATTAATATTCCAGCTAATGTTGCTACAATTCCTATAATCATTCCAATAATAGGATTAGCTTCTGTTAACTTGCCTATAAATTCAGTAATAGCTAACGCCACATCTAAAACTACTGATGCTAACGGAGCCATAGCTACACCGACATTAATAAGAATATTGATGATATTACCTAATAATTGGATAAGTTTAGGTCCATTTTCTTGAACGTATTCAATGAACTTTTTAAATCCATCACTCTCTGCAATCGTTGCGCTCCATTGTTCGAATTGCTTAGCCATATCTGCTAAACCTTGTAATACTAAATGAGTGTTAGGAGCAAATGCTTTCATTAAGTTGAATATACCTCTAAAAGTTGAACCGAATATCTGACCTATTAAAGGCAAATTCTGTTTGGTATATTCGATGAATGACTTAATTGCGTTTTGTCCTTCAACTGACTGCGCCCACTCATTAAATGCTTGCCCCATTTTCTTAAAGCCTTGCGATACCAACTCAGCTAATGGAGCTATTTGTGTAAGCACACTAATCAAGCCACTACCAAATGAGCCGGCAGCATCTAACATATCGTTAAATATTCTTACGCCAGTTGCACCCATCATCTCAAAGAACTTTTGTGCGACTTGTGAGTTTTTAGCCCAATCAAGCATTTTAGCACTTGCTTGTTCCATTCCTTTAGATACGCCATTGATAAATGGTGTAAGTCCAGCTAAAGCAACTTTAGCAGTATCAATCGCATTTGCTAATGTATTAAAGATTTGAGCTTGATTTTGTTTGATAAGGCCTGCCCATGCACCTTTTAAGCTTTCTAATGAAGCTTGATAACGTTCAGTTTCTCTAGTTGCTTCTAATGTACCGTCAGATAACATTTTTAAAGCACTGATTCCCATAGCACCAAATGCTACTGCACCAGCTCCAGCTACTCCAAACGCACCAGCTACACCTAACGCACCACCAGCAACTACGCCTAATGCGTTCAATACTGCCATTAATGCTGGTACGACACTTGCGATTGCTGGAACAAGTAACGAAATATTAGCGAGTAACGAGCCTTTAATCATATTACTGAAAACAGTTCCGAATGATCTAATATCGTTTGCTAAGCTATCTAATGAATTACTGTAATCTTCTAAACCTTTGTGTAATTGTTTAAAGAAAGCTATTGCTGAATTTCCATCTACATCAAGCCGAGTACGATGTCGGTTAGGAATAGAACGTAGCATAGCTTTAAACGCTTTTATCTGTGCAATAGCTCCTGCGCTATCAACTTCAAGATTAGCTTTAGCTTTTTGATGAGCGAAGTCGTTAAGTTGTTTCTTAGCCATTTTGATATGTTCTCTTGCTCTAGTTGCATCTGCATCTAAAACAGCTGAATACTTGCTACCGTCGATACCATCTAGGTTATTTTGTAACTCAGAAATATGTGTAATAGCTTTTCTGATATTTACGTCTGCATCTGCTTCTGCATCAGAATTCTCGTACATATCTAAATATTTCTGTACTTTCTTAATGTTTGCAGTAGCTTTAGATACGTCAGCGTCTAACTCTGCATCACCACGATAAGCATCGAATTTTTCAACTAATATCTTAGCTTGTGCGACTTTTTCTCTAACATCAGAAATATCTGCGTCAAGTTCTGCATCTGCATGAGTATTATCAAAGCCTTTTACTGCATCTCTTGCTGCTTTAACTGCTTTCATTACTCCAGAAGAATCGCCATCTAATTTAGTATCTTTGATTGATTCTTGCGTTTTCTTGAAGTTTTGAGCCACTTTCTTAGCCGATTGAATAGCACTTTTAAACTTACGTGTATTCGCCTCAATCTGCGCTTTAATACTATAATTCGCTTCTGCCACGTTATCACTCCTTTCTTAAAGAATTGTTGTGATTTGCAATCATTTTGAGCAAATCAGATGGTGCATTAACTTCTTTTTTAGAGTCTGAACCATATTTAATGGCTTCACCTTTATTTAAGCGCTTGATATTTTCTTCATAGTCTATGATGTCATTCGCACTTTTAAATACATACTCAGATTCACCTTTCTTACCACCACGTTTCTTACGTTCAGCTTGTGCATCACGTATAGCAAAGGCAAGTTTGTACATTTCCATGTCTTTATCAAGTTGTTCGTATTCATACGCCCACATACGATAGTTAAATTCAGTTAAAGTCATCATTTCTATGCGTTTTAAGTCATATATCTTGAGTTTACTCATGCATAACACGATAATCTTTTCGTATGTTAAAGGCTCTTTTTCTATTTCTTCTTGTTGTCTTTCTTCGCTGGTTTGAATCTGTCTGGCACTAGGCTTTGGGTTGAAGGTCTCTTTCCCAGTGTCTCCACTAATTCTTCGGCAAATTCTACTAAACCTTGATTTTCAGCAATATCATCTAGGACATCTAAAACGTCGTTTTCAGTAGGATGTTTTTTATGATGTGATGTCATAGCTATAATGTATTCGCCTAAAGTAATTGGATTTCCTTGTAACACAAAAGGAATTGTAGACTGTAAGCCCATTCCAAATTTCATTTGTTCTGCTTCAACACCTAATTTTCTATCAATAGCATTTAATGCTTTAAATCCAAATGATAATTCTAATTTTCTACCGTTGTAAGTAATTTCCATAAATTAAATACCTCACTTATTTTTTATTTGCGCAAATAAAAAGAGGGGATATTCCCCTCATGTTTATACAGTTTCAACTTCTGTTGGTTGTGGAATGTTATCTGCTAAACCGTCATCTGCCGGATCAGTTGAAACAGTATCGTGGAAGCCGTACTTAGCTTTAACTGCTTCAATAGCTGGTGGCAATGTAGCAAAGCCAGTTTGTTTTTTGAGATACACACCGTATTTTGCCTCGAAAGATGCAGCGCTGTCTGCTTCATTAGTTCTGTTAAAGCTGTTCCAATAACCCTGACGGTATTCAGCTTTGTATTTGCCTTCACTGTTTTTCACTCGTTTATTGATTACCCACATTTCATAAGGGATATCATCTTCTGTAGCTTTTTCAATTTCATCAGATAGTTCATCGTCGTGACTCATATAACCATTTAATGTAACTGTTGATTCTAACGTGCCACTCGTCATTACAGAACCGTCGAATGTAGCTTCTGTATCTCTATCTTTTTCAGTTTCACGTTCTAATTCAGTGATGAATAGTACCTTTTCAGCATCTACTCTTTCACCTAATTTTCTTACCAAAACAAGTTCATCGTTACCTTGTTTAATCGCCATAGGTTGAATACCTCCTAAATTTTTGTATTAAAAAAGCAAGCCTATTTAATGGCTTGCGTACTCTACACTTATAGTTGTATGTGACAACACTTGATTAGTGTCTTGTTCTGTACTTTCATTCACACTGAATTGAGGTAGTGTCAATGTATATCCGTCAAGTTCTATCTCATTTAGCAAGATAGATTGTACTTGAATATATAACTCATCATTTTTAGCTTTATCGTCATCTAAACACCAAATGTGAACGATAGCAGTAGGACTACCACCGTAACTGTCAAAAGTTAAACGACTAATATCATCTCTAATACTTTGAATAGCGATAAATGGATAAGCTAACTCTTGATTGAGTTCACTAGTGCGAATGATAGGTACGCCCAATTCACTAAACTTTGTGTATAAAAAGTTAAATAGTTGCAGGTTCACTGATTGTTTCATCGCATACCTCCTAACCGTTAATTAATCTTTCGAGGTCTGCTCTGACTTGCTTAGTGAACTCTTGGTAGACCGGGAACATAAATGTCTCGGGTTCCATGTACCTGGTTCCGTATTCAAGAAAACCTGAATAACCAGCTTTCGAAGTGATACCGTATTTGAGATGTCCTTCTTTAGCATCTTCAACCATTCTCGCTAAGTTACCAGTCCAATAGCCTTTGTTCATCACTTCTTTAGCACTTTTAACTGTATCTGCACTAAATTCAATCGCATTATTATGCAGCACTTCATCTACATCATCATCAATATTGTCATGCATATTTTGAAATTCTCTAATTAAGTCGTCTAAATCTCCACCACCTACACGCATTACTTAACCTCCTCAACGTAGAACACTGTATCGTGTTCATAGTCAATTCGTTTTGTAATCTGATACTTAACTTCATTGATATAAGCATGTGTCACAGTAGGTTCAAAACGACCGTTTAAACGTATGACATTGATGTCTTTGTTGATGTCTCCGTATTGCACCACTGTTTTTTGTGGACTTAATGGACTGATATTACATGGTATTGCATCATAGCGCTTTTCGTATGTTTCAGTTCTGCTTGTTTTAGGGTTGTACTTTCCTTTCGTTTCTTTAGCAAACACGACTCTCTTGTTATATCTCAATAGAAAATACCTGTCCCACGTTTACCTGTTGTTCGTGGCGAATATTGATCTATTACATCCATATATTCGTCAAAGTCGTTTGCTTGAAACGTATTAGAACGCCCATCTACACTTTCTTGTGTCATACCTTCTGCGCCAACACGATTAAAGCGCTTGACTGCTACTTCTTCAACGATGTATTCCAATCTATCTGGAACTTCTTCGATACCGATAGGAAGTAAGCTAATCAAACGCTTTTCAGTGTTATCGATTATTCTTTTTAACAGTTCATCTTGAATATTGTCGTTAATAGAGAGTAATAGCTTAACATTATCTAATGTTGCCATGTTATCCCTCCAATGTGTCTAAGATGTTTGCTTTCGTATCATTTTCAGATACTTCAATACCATGTTTATGTGCGATTTCAATTAATTCTGCTTTTGTATTCTTACTATCAACAACTAACTTAATGTATTGTTGATTATATTTGTTATCAGCATGTAGTAATTGAGTAATACGTTCATCTGTGATGTCAGTAGGATAAGGTTTGCCTACTATATATGACTTTTTGCTATTCGCATCGACAAATGGTCGTACTACTTCGTATGAATAAGCCATATGTCAGACCTCCTTAGATTAATTAGACAGTTTCAGGTTGTGGTGTAGCTGTTTCAGGTTTAGTAGGAATACCTTCAAATTTTGCAAATGCATTGTCATCTGCAATGTGAACAGCTACATGCATTGTTGCACGTAATGCAAACATATCTTGTTCGTATAAGTTAACTGGTGAGCCATCTTCATTTGTAATAGTTGATAATTGAGCATTATCAGAAATTTTATATTCGATACGTTGTGGAATACCGTAGAATAATTGGTTGAAGTCACCTGTATAAATAACATTTTCTTTAAAATCTGGTGATTTCAAGTTCAATACTGGTAAACCATCTAATTGGTCGATTGCATTTCTACCTTTACCTTTTTCAAATAAACGTTGGTTAGATACACTATCTACAATACGACTTAATTCACGTCTGTTTTGACGTTTAGAAATGAATGCATTTGGATCGTAATCATCATTTTCAACTAATGCCTCTAAATCCAATAAATTATCTTCATTATATTCAGCATTAATTACTTTTCCAGTAGCCTGAATTGATTGTTCAATTGATTTGCCAAATGGATTGTTACCTACATTTAAAATGCCAGCTTCATCAAATTTACGAGCAAATGCTTCTGCGATGAATGGTTTCATTTCATCAAAGAAATCTGAATAAGTATAATCTAAATATTCTTTAGTAACAGGTAAGATAACAGCTAATTTGTATGCTCTCATGTTAGCATTAATCCATGTAGCCTTAGATGTTTCGATTTTTTGACCTTCACCTACCCAGTAAGCGCCCGGTTTATCTGCCCAATAAGTGAAATCCTTTTCTGATTTACCACCCATATCTTGATATTTACCTAATCTCATAATTTTTGAAGTTTCCATAACGTCACGTAAAATTGGTTTAGTGAAGTTATTTAATAATTCACCTTCTTTATGTTCATGCATCATAACATTATCTGGATTAAATTCTTGTGGTGTAACATCGTTATTAGCAAAATGTTGTAAATTTAACTTTAATTTGTTAGTTTCATTCATTATCTAATTCCTCCGTTTATTGAATAATTCTTACTTCATCGGCAATACTGCCTAAACCTTTTTCTTTTCTACTTTGATTTCGTGAAAAACTACTACTTTGATTGCTTGGAGTAGATTGACGAGTAGCTTCTTTCACTTGCTCTTGTACTGCATTGTCAAAATCAGATTTGATTTCTTTTACAGCTTCATTAATTTTTTCTACATCTTCTAAATGAATAAGAGACGTTGCAAATGAAGTAGGTAAACCTTTATCTTTAAGGTCACTTTCGACATCAGATTTAAGTTCACGTAGTTTGAACTCTTTTTCTTTTTCAGCTAACGCTTGCTCACGTTCTTCAATTTCTTTATCACGCTTTTCTTTTTCAGTTAGTTTTGCGTAGCTTTCAGCCTTTTTTCTAGCTTCTTCACGAGCATATTCTAACTCTTGCTGGTGCTTACGCTCACGTTTCTTCAATGCGCTGTCTACTGCTTTACTGATAGCCGAGTCTACTTCATTCTTTGTATAAGTTTCTTGCTTGCTATCGTTATCGTTTTCTGACTCTTTATTATCATTTTCGTTAGTTTTTTCAGAATCGCCTTCGTTTTCTGCAAAAAACTGTAAATTTAATTTCAATAAATCATCTTTATTCATTTTTATCCTCCTCATAAACGCTAAGCCCTCGTATTTATCGCATAAAAAAAGCGCCCCAATCAGTCAATTAAGCCCGATTAGTGCGCTATTATTATTTAGATAGGGAAACAAGTTACTTAACCCTTATAATTAGTTATAGTTTATGAGCAGTTTAATGACTTACTTAGGTCAAGTAGCTAACGTATGCTACCAACGAGATAATTGGATCACCATTTTCACGTTACGACTTCTCATGAGTACCACCTCAAATAAAGTTTTTAGGCTCGAATGATTTCTTTTTATCTTGCTTAGGTTTCGCTTGTGCTTGGTTACTAGGTTTTGTATCGTTCAGACGCTTTAATTCATAATGAATACCTTTTAATACATCAATAAGTGCTGTTTGAAACTCATTCATCAGAAGCACCTGATTGTATGGCTTGTTCTAATTTTTTAATCTTGTCGTAATCTGTCATATCGTCAGTTAAAATATCGTTTGGATCTTTTGCAAACACTTGTAAGTATTCATCCATAACGTCATCTAGTCTTTTTGAATAGTCCATTTCATCACTCCTAAAAGTTAAATGTACGACTTCCTTTGAGATTTTCTCTATTAACAAACTCTTGTAAAGAATTAGTGTCTATTTCACTTCTTATTTCTATCGTGTTATTTGATTTCTCTAACTGTTCACGAATTAACTTTAATTCAGTAGCGATTTCTTTCAAATATCTCTCTTGCTCAGTCATATCATCACTCCGTATATTTACTTAGGTTATATTTACCTTTACGTTCTGCAAAGAACTTATCACGCCAATTGCCTACATATGGCACAACTGCACTACGACAAAACGGGTGCATAGGTGGAGCGTTTACTCCCGGGACCATGTCTTTTACTTTGAATGTTTCGTTATTCAAACCTCTACATGTTTTCGTAGTCTTACTATCTATTTTTGCTACAAATTGATATTCAGATTCTGCACCGTGTTCTTCTAACATATGACGCTTAGACGCTAACGTTTGAACTCTTGCAGTTTCTGTAAGTAATAGGCGTTTCATGTTGTAAGTTGTTGCTCCTGTATCTTTGCGTAAGTCTTTCACAAACTCATAAGGGTGTCTACCACGTAGTAATACATGACGTGTGGTCTTTTGTACGTGTCGTCTTACCACGTCCATATCTGACCAAAGTCTTGTACTCCATTTATGTCCTTCAAACGGTGTGAATATGATTGTTTTAACGTCATTGATAGATACTTGAAGCGTTTCTCCTAAGATACCTGCTTGTTGCTCTAATGCACGATAATAAGCGCTCTCCATGTAGTTATACATAGATTGTTCTATCTGTGCATAAGCATAAGTCACGATAAGTCCTAGTTGCGCTTGAAGTAACTTCTCACGACTTACGTACATTTTAGTGTTATAGGCTCTTAATTCTGCATTAGCTTTATCACTAAAATCTTTATTCTCAACATACTGTTTTGCTTTCTGTTGGAACATTTGAACATCTACTGCATCAATCTTCTTCTTAGCCTCAATAAATGAAATACCTTCATTAATCGCATATCTTGCATAGAAACGATTGATCTCATCTTCAATATCTTCATTCATCTCATCAACAATACGTTGTATCTCTTGAGCAATCTCATAATCTGATTTACTTTCTTCATCAATGATTTCCTTTGCTCTATCTTCCCAGTAGGACATAGACTATCACTCCTTAATATCAGTTTGGTTGTCTATACCCTGTCTGTACATACGTTCATCTGATTTTTGAATTTGGATATCTTCTTCATTTTCGATACGTTCCATTTCTTGTTGAGGGTTATCTATAAATGATACAAGCGACATTAAAGTTTGATTGCTTAGTTCTCCACCAGCTTGTAAGTACATATCCATTTCATCTTTAATCGACTTAGGAATGTTACGAGTAAATGTAAATGTTAAATCTTGAATAGCGTCTTTATCTAATTCACGATTGATACTCATGATTTGACCGATTAACTTATAACGTCTACGCAAACCTTTTCGGAATAAACCTTCTTTAATTGCAGTACGTTGTTCTAGTCCAAACAACTTATATTTCATTGCCTCACCTGACTGATTGCCACCAAAGTTTTCATCAGTCATATCTGGTGTGTTAGTGAACATATGAATGTTACGACTAATTCTATCTTTGTAGGCTTCGACTCCATTTACATCATATTCTTTATAAATGTACTTAGCGTCTACGTTACCCTCTGTCGCCTTTTCTTCATTATCTCTATATACTTCTGGAGATAAGTGAATAACATTTGCTTTTTTTTGCTCTTCAACTGACATACCTTGGAAATCGATATTACCTTTAATAAATAACATCGCATCATTTAAATCGCTCATGTAGTTAGCTGTATCTGATTGTGCATTGTCATATAAGTCAATAAGTGGAATAACTTTCTCAAAGTCTCCACGACGCTTTTCGTTATTGCTAAACTCTGTGATTGTTACCTTACCAAACGAATGTGGCTCTGGTGGTCTACGTTCTTGCAATGATAAATTAGTAGATTTATTAGCATAAAAGAAATTAGTTGCGTTAGGTGTAATGATGTCTACATTGTAAATATCTGTGTCATCATATTCTCTTGTTGACGTTTGCCAGTATCTCACTGCAATCAAACTATTTTGTTCAATCGTATTATCGTAAATCACAAATGTATGACGTGGATCAGATTTGTATAATCTCACTTCATCATCTTGATTACGGATAATGTACTCGTAAGCACGCCCAAAGATAGATAAATCCAGCCCAATAGAACGGTTGTGTGTGTCAATGTCGTTTAAATTATGTAGTCCGTTAATCTTCTCTTGAGTATCTTCATTTTCCGACTGTACTTGTATAGCATGACCGAAACAGTAACCGTTAATAAAATCTGCAATGTATGATGCGAAGTCATGTGCTGCACGATTATCTGCTAAGTGGCTTTCTCTACGTCTACGATTACGCATGATGTTGTAGTTAAGTCCTTGATAATAATCATCAAGCATTTGTAATCTAGGTACTTGCGCCTCTAAATGATGACTAATACATTTGCTAATGAAATCATAATCACCTAATATCTCGCTTAATGTACCGTCGTAACGATATGTTTCTACTGCGTCACGTCTGTATATCTTATCTCGATGTTGTCGGTACTCTGCATCTCTTTCAAATTCATTTACTTTTAACAAGCGTTATCCCTCCTTATAAGCCCATTGATTTGATAGCGCTAATACTTTTCCTAATATTTGAACGTTTATTTGTTTGTGGCTTATAAAAACGTTCTACTGAATAGCGGAGTGCATCTATACAATGATTGTAAGTATCTACTGGCTCATTCAGATATTCGTCTGTATTTTTATCCTTTTGCCATGTGTAGTTATCAAATTCTTCAATAGTTTTGAAACAACGTTCATCTATTACTATGTCGAACTGCATTAAGAATTGAAGTCCTTGAACAACTGAGCCTTTACCTTTTCTGGTAGGCTTAATACGTTCAATACCTAGTTTTTTTATTTCTTGAATACTCTTTTGTTCTGCACTATCGGCAGTGATTTCTTCTTTAGCGTAACCTAATTGCTTTATTGTTTTAGCAATTTCATCATTTAACATTCCAGTCTTAACATATTCTTCAATGATATATAGCTTCTTATTTTCTTTATCTATTTTTACATGAACAAAAGCACTAGGATCATTAATGTCCTTTTTACCCTCGATTTCTCGATATTTAATAGGGAGTAGACTATATCATCACCTTTTTAGGTGTTCGGCGCTTCGCAATAAGGAATTTCACCTTAAAGCTACTCCATAAAGGATAGTCGTTACACTTTCCAATAAAAAAAGACATCTTCAAAAGATGTCTAATTGGCTTAGCACGGTATTGTCTTACTACTCGGATACATATTCCCATTCAAAACCACCAGTTTTTTTACGTTTCCCTTTACACACTCTTGATATGTGCGTATCTTTTAAGCCATAATAATCGGCAGCAGATTTAACAGAATTGAAAACTTTACCTGTTGTTTTATTTCTAACTTTTTTAGTGAAATGAACTTTTCTAAGCATTTCTTTTTGTTCTGGAGTCATTACACGTTTACCTGAAGCCCACGCTTCTCTCATTTTCGCTTTTGTTTCATCGGTATGTTTTTTACCATAAAAATGATTCTTTTTTCCTTTCATTGACTCAGCTTTCTTTTTCGTTAAACTCATTTTTAATCTACTTTCATCAGTGTGATGATAACCGATGGTAGTACCTCCACCATCGCATAGATTATATCCGTTTGGAGCTAAACTATTATAATGCTTTATCCACTTAATCTCTTTAGCATTTAATTCTTCGATGTCATTTGCTATATCTATAACTTCAACAATAAAATCGTTTATAGTTTCTAATGTATAAGCTCTATCAAAATAAGTGAACGTTTTTCTTAAATGTTCTCCCATTCTTACTTTTAAATCTCTTACCGTTAAACCTATATAAATTTTGCCATTTTTGATATTGGTGGCTTTATAAATTATCATGAATATCACCTCATAATAATTATACTATTTTATGGGTCATTTGTATATCCGTTAGGTTAGATTTTTACCGTTAGCATAGGGTTTAAGCTACACACCTTACATTTGTAAGTTCACCGAATTTTCGATACACATTTCTGTGTAAAGGGGCTATCTTTAACCCAAAATCTAATCCGAAATATGATGGTAATCTAGCTAATTCTTCGCTACTTTTATTAAGCAATCGTTTTTCATACTTAGGGAATACTAATTTATCTAAAGTAGCGAATTGTCCTAGCGCATATATTTTGTAATAAGCTGGATTACGTTTAGCTAATAACTCTAAGTTTTCACGAGTGATTTTATCTAAAAACTTATTATCCTTATAACTAGATTGGCGTATCATAACACCTTCCATATCTTCACCATGTTCAAAGAAATACTTATATACCCAATTCAATTTAGATACTGGGTTGAACATCAAGAATATCTGTTTAAAATCGTGTTTACGTTCTCTTAGACGCAATGTTAGTTGTGTATAGTCATTCAATGTAAATTCTGACGCCTCCTCCATAACAATGTCTGAGATACCTTTAATTGATTTAATCTTCTCTGGATTATCTAAACCTTTGAATAAGAATGTAGCACCATTAGGCAGCACTACTTTATTATCAGTCTTATTCCATTGGCACATATCCCATATACCGTAATCAATTAAGCAACTCTTAACATCTTCAAACAAACTATCTTTGATTGTCGATTGTACTTTTCTTAACCACAACATACGTCTAGGAATAGGCCACTTCATTAATGCTTTAAGTACCACTTTTTGAATAACGCCATGTGACTTACCACTTGAACCTCCACCATAATGTACTTCGGTGAAATTCTCGTAATTAGTAAGTATCTCAAATATATTCTTGTTGAACACTTTCTCTGGTTTGTTGAAGTTAAGTTTAAGGTTCGTCATTGTATTCACCTATGTTAATTTCTATATTGCGTTGAGTAACTTCTTGCTTATCAGTCCACATAACATAATATTTACCTAATGTTTCCAACGCTTTAATCACATCTTTGTTTTGTGTAGGTACTTCAACTATTTCTGGTAACTTCTCAATAGCAACTACATCACCTTTTTCATTTGTTACTGGTTTTTCAGTAATCACTACTTGATAATCAGTTGCTTCACGTCTGCCTTGTTGAGTTAGTCGTTCAAGTATCTCATCTTGTTTCATAATAAGCTTTTCTTTCTTTTCAGCGAGCTTTTCGTTAATAACTTGTTGAATTTCAAGTTTTTTCAAGTTTTGCTCTCCGATTTGCCCAGCTGTCTTCTTACTATATCCTGCTCTAATTGCTGCTTGAGTAGCATTTAGATCAATAATATATTCTTCGACAAACATCTCTTGTTTTTTGGTTAATTTCATCTCATATATCACCAACTCTCACGTTATTCACTTGATTTATTTTTTTATACAACAAAAAACCTACCTGAGTGTTCTCTCAGATAGGTCGTATACTTTTTAAAGGAGAAAAAAGCATGGTAAAATGTCGCACTTATTAGCAGGTCAAGGAATGTTTCCGCATTCCCTGTGACCATTGTAATTTTAAATTTATGTTCTTCGCAACAACTGTCATATCAGTCATTTGCGTCATTTTTGTCATTGTAGTAAATATATCTTCTCTGCTAACTCATCTTTACGTGCTAAGAAGTTATTTCTATTCAATCGTGAGTTAGGCATAACTTTAATAATCTCATCTCTACGTTTAGCTTTCTTTAAATGATCTAAGAATATGAAATCAACATGTCCTAACTTCTGCTGCGATTGATTAATAAATTCTACTTCTGCTAACATCTGAGCGTGTCGTTTACTCATTCTCTCACGACGTATAACAGTATCTTCCACCTTACTGCTATTTTGCCCCTGTGGTTTAGGTAACGTCGCTTGTATGCCATACTGTGCAATCGAATTACTATCACAATCTGGTATTACAGTAATTAAGTATTTACATGTCATTTGGTAGTTATCAATCATGTTTAATATTGCTTCTTTTGAATACAATCGATTTCCTCCCTAATCTTCATATTTACTTAATCTATGTTCTAATAACTTTATTTGATATTCCTTACCTTCCATATTCCCTCTTAATTTTGCATTCTCTATCGCAAAACCAAATGTTAATATCGTTAAGAATACACATAAAATAATAAGCCACATCACTTACGTTCCCCCTTACTCTTTATACATATCCATACTAGGTACGCAATAGGTATTAATACTATCCACCAAGTCATTGACTCACTCCATTCAAATCTGTTTGATCACCATTCAAAGCATAATCTGATGGAGCAGTATCAATATCATCTTCACTCTGCAACATAACAATTAATTCGTTAGTTATATATTTACTAAGTTCATACACAGCGATGATGAACCATATTTTTAGTATGCGTTTAATCATTACTACGCACCTCACTTTTAAAATTAATATCTTTTACAGTGATACTATTATGATCTTCTAATAAGTAATAATAACTAGATAAGAAATCTGCTATAACTATAGGATGCTTAACAGCCATTCCTTGTTGAGTATTAATTCCGGACAATTTTAAAAAATACACGTCGCTATAATTGATTACTGAACAATCACCGACAATCAAGGTGTCACCTTCTATTTCAAACTCAATGCCTTTGCTAATTAATTCTGAAGTTATTATTTTGAAATCACTCATTCTGCCCACTCCTTAACTCTAGGTCTATCTCTATGAATTTTATTCATACTCACCCAAATAGTTTGTAATGCATAATACTCTGCTTCTAACTGTTCAATATAACTTTCATTAGCGTCATCGAACTTTGCGTGACTTATTTTTTCTTCAATATATGCTTTTGATATGCCAACACTTTCATGTAGCTTTTTAAATTCTCGTTTGTAATAATCTTCCATTCTGTTCACTCCTTATCCCAATCTATCTTGCAAACGATATAGTTTTCTAAGTTGCAATCTATCGTGCTGACTTAATATACACTTCACTTTCTCTTTAGCTTCTTCCTTATTCTCTGCCTCTACCAACGTCATACGTTCATTCTCTCTAGGTTGTTCTACATTGACATGCACATAACCTGTGCTATCTGTGAATTCTCTGATTAGGAATTGTGGCATGGTATCACTCCTTTTAACATTTCATTCAATACTTGCTAAAACTGAAATTAATAATATAAATTCAAACGTATAACCGACAAAGAACATTACTCCTAATCTAATTTGGTCGTTGTTTGTGAAAAGAGCGGTCACGCTATAAGGAATACCAAATACTAAAGCTGAAAATAGCAGTAAGCCTATTAATATGATTAAAATATGAATGAAGTTCTTTGTAATCACTTCCCCATCACTCCTTAAAGTGTTTATCTAAATTTTTAGTAATATGTTTGTTTCTTTTATAGAATTCTTCACGTTGTTCTTTCATTCTATTTTCAAATTCTCTTTCTTTATCTATCCATTCTCTATTTTTCTTTTCTCTGAACTCTTTCAGTCTTTTCTTGTCTTTAATAGCTAAAATTATCATACAGACATGACCTACTACATTAACAAGTGCTACAACAATCAAACACATCATAGCTATCCAAATGAAGTTAATTGAATCTAGTTTCACTTCCCCAGCACCTCTTTTACTTTTTCTAATATGTCTTTAGTATCCTGTTGATCCAAACCCGTCTGTCCCTCTCTCTGACACATAACTAAACTCCTCTACTTCTTTTAACTCTGGTGTCCAAATAGGTACGATAACAAGTTGTGCGAGTTTGTCGCCTTTTTTAATACCGTAAGAATTAGGTAATTGATACAAATCATCTGTCGCTTGCCCTTCAATATTTAAAACACCAAAACCTACCACTAACGAATCGTCTGCCATATAAGTATTTTCTGCGTCATTCTTAATATTAATCTTCATATTTCCTTGAAAACCTGCATCTATCTTGCCTGTTTCAATCACTAAGTTTGTTTTACTACTTACACCACTTCTTGACGTTAATAGCCCTACATATCCCTCTGGAATGTTCACAGCAATGTCCGTTCTAATCTTCGCTTTCTCTTGTGGCTCAAGTATCACTGTTTCTGCTGCGAAGATGTCATATCCTGCATCTAATCTATCTCTCTTTGGCATAGTAGCGTTTTTTGATAATAATTTAATTTCCAATGTGTTAGTCATTTATTGTTCCTCCTTGTAAATAATTGTTATAACTAAAGTATCTACATTTGACGTATCAGATAATGAGCATTGTTTCATGTCTACAAATGTTGCATTTTTTAAAGTTTCTTCAATTCTCTCTTCTGGTGTTTTGCTTTCAGTATCGAGAAACACACCTCTATCAAAATGTTTAAATTCAAATGTATTAGCTTTGTACATCACTACCGCACTCCTTGACTGGTATATCCCATTGTTTTTGCATTCTTTTCACTTCATCAGTAACTTTTTCCAACACTTTTTGTTCGCTTTTTTTATCCAACTCACTAGCGTTAGGACGTTGAATATAATATTGCAAAGCATGTTTGATGATTTGTTGTTCTCTATATTCGTTACTCATCACTACCACGCTCCAAATCACTTAATAAATTTTGGAAATCGTTAGTGCAATCTAATTCACACATTTTTTTGAAAACTATCTTATAAGCCTCGTTCATGTATTTACTAGGTGTATTTTCTTCAAGATGACAACCAAAAATGACCATTTCTCGTAGTTGTTTTTTCTGTTTATCCCACGCCTCTGCCTTTCTTTTAGCATCTTGCCATTGTTCAAAATAAGTATTCGCTTGTAATCTCAATGCTTTTATATCTGATAGCAGTTCATCATAACTTTCTTGTGATAACTTAACTTCTGCCATTCTTATCCCTCATTCCATTTCGAATTCTCTTTCAATAGCCTTGCGTCCCTTAGATCATCGTTCAAACTACGTTGCCCGTCCTCGTACCACACATTTGCAAGATACCTACCGAACACATCACTCTTGTACGTCTGAACGTAGATATCTTTATGTTCTACACATTCTCTAGTGAACGCTGTTGCCTCTTTAAACTTAT